>Ga0209278_1000022_pt1 | contig 362537 bp, 310 predicted proteins | sample JI81BgreenDNA_FD_187504 | JGI IMG/M metagenome (GOLD analysis project Ga0209278, IMG submission 187504) | Wastewater effluent complex algal communities from Wisconsin, to seasonally profile nutrient transformation and Carbon sequestration -... | ecosystem: Engineered > WWTP > Effluent > Algae... | reverse complement strand
AGATCAGGGTATATGACATATCAGGCCGTGAGCTATCGGTGTACGAGCTAGGCAGTGGAGATCGGATGCTGCTGCCCTTGTCAGAGCTACCATCCGGGGTGTACATCATCCGCAGGAGCGATGACCGCGGACGGGTACAGCATGAGAAGTTGGTGAAGAGTTAGTGAGGGTGGATACTTTCCATGTTCATCCTGAATTTTGCGTATTTTCGTAGTTTTCGTTCGTAGTTTTCGGATACATTTTTGATATTTGTGCAAAGCTTTTTTAAATGTATAGAATTAAGTTTTGCAGCACTGTTATTTATATCTTCTGCTTGATGTCGGCCCATGTGTCAGTAGGTCAGGATTTCATGATGCAAGGGTGGTATTGGGATTATCCGAAAACTGCTCAGGGGCACAATTGGGCAGATACGCTACAGCAAAAACTGGCGGAGCTTCATGCTGCGGGGATTACACAGCTTTGGCTGCCTCCACTATCCCGGGCTAGTTTTGGCAATGGTTCCAATGGGTATGACCCCAAGGATCTATATGATCTCGGCGAGTATGGCGGCGGTGCCACAGGCTTTGGTACCAGGGCGCAGCTGGATCAGATCATATCCAGTATGGAAGCTGTGGGGATGATTCCCGTAGCCGATGTCGTGTACAATCACCGTGATGGTGGTCGCCCGGAAGTCAATGGAGCTGTGGAGGGGTGGATAGAAAATTACACCTGTGCGAAAGCGAGCGCTGGTGATAATTGCTACCCTTCGGATCGATATCGATGCTTTCTACCCCTAGGCGGTAGCTCGGGAAATGGAGCGGGTAATTACTATTTCAAGATCCGAAGCGCTTCAAAACACCCCAATTTTTATGGAAAGGAATATAAATTCTACCTTCATACCAATACTGTGGGCTTCCAAGGCCTAAGCCCATTGACGGAAGTTGAGCCCAATGGTGGTGGTGACTGTGGTCAGGGGCTGAATGCGGTCCAACTTGGTCGGGATATGGTCGCCACGATCGATAATACCTTCGGATGTGGAGGGAGCTGCGGCATCGATGAGTTTGAGCTGGTCCTTCAGCCTGGTGATTTTAATGCCAGCGGTGATACCCTATGGATATATCTGACCAATCCGAATGGAAATTATTCTGATCATTATGTGTGGGGATTGTACAGCACCAGTGTCAATGCGGACATTCAAGGGCAGGTCAGATATCAGACTTATACCGACTTCTCCAATCTTCCGTCGGGTCAGGGTGCTATGAATTTTTCGAACTTCAAGCCCAATGGGAATCCTACCAATCTTGGCGGTGACTGGGATACGATGTTATTCTTCTACGACTATGACCAAGGTAATAATGATACGGCCGAGAAGCTAATCCAATGGTCTAAGTGGCTTTGGCAGAATGTGGGCATTCGAGGCCTTAGAATGGACGCCGTCAAACATTTCAATCCGGCATTCGTAGGTAGACTGCTGGATAGCCTCCATACTGCAGGGATCAATCCACCGATGGTGGTGGGCGAATTTTATGATGACAGTACACCACTGCTCAAAAACTGGAATGATCAGGTTCGAGCCAATATGTCGCCTTCTGCCCTTGCAGCTATTGATGTACGTGTTTTCGACTTCGGATTGCGCCGAGCCCTGAAGGATGCGAGCGACCTCTTCGGCTATGATGTGCGGAATGTATTCAATGCTGGACTGGTGGATGGGGCGGGGGCCTCTCCATTTTCGAGTGTCACCTTTGTCAATAACCACGATTTTCGGGACGAAGGGCAGCCCATCTACAATGATCCGCTGCTGGGATATGCCTACATCCTTACGAACAATCGAGTGGGGCTACCTTGTATTTTCTATCCAGATTACTATGGAGTTACGCTGCCACATGGTCCAGATGATATCTTGAAGCCAGATTTGGATCAGCTGATGGCCATCCATCGAAGTTTTATTGTGGGAGCGAGTTCACATCGGTACATCAATCGTTTTGGTACGCCGGATGCCATCACCTATCATACGGGATTTCCGAATACCACCCTGCTTTATCAGCTGAGTGGTGGTGGTACACCTGCTACAGAAGTCGTAGTGGCGATCAATTATGCAGGAGAAAGCTTGGATGTCTCCTTTCCTGTCCAAAACATACCGAATGGAACTGTGCTCTTCGATAAGACGGGAAAATCGCTTACGCCGGAAGTCACCGTAGAAGGTGGTAGGGTAAGAGCCGTGATCCCAGCCCGTAGCTACGCTATCTTTCAGAAAGATTCGAGTTTCGACTGTAATCGGTCCAGTCGCCTATACGTCAATGCAGCCGCTACTGGCCTGAACAATGGCAGTAGCTGGAAGGATGCCTACCAAAATTTACAAGCCGCCATCGCACTAGCAAATCAGTGCACCGATATCGAAGAGATTTGGGTGGCAGCTGGCACGTATCGTCCTGACCATTGGGAGAGAAGAGACTAGAAGTTTCATATCAGAAGGGGATTGAAGATCGTGGGTGGTTTTCCAGCCACAGGCTCGCCAGATCTTACAGACCGCGATACGGATAGCCATCCGACCATCCTTTCTGGACAATATGATGATGGCAGTGATCCCACACAGCGAGCTTATCGGATCGTGGAGACCTCTTCCGCATTGGACACAGTCGACCTCATCGGCCTTTACATACAGTCAGGATATGCAGATGGCAATAGCAGTCTTGGGCAGAATCGGGCTGCTGGTATTCTGAATACAGGTCTATTGAAGATGACCGAGTGCCGCCTAAGTCAGCATTTCGCATTGGCAGAAGCCAGTTCCATGATCAATGAAGGATCCGCTGCCAAAGCCAGACTAATGGACGTCATCACCACCCAAAATCTGGGTTCTATGCCCGAAGTGGTCAATAAATCAGGAGCACAGATTCAGGTAGATTCCACTTTTGAAATAAGAAAAGACTGATATTTTCAGAAATCATCAGTACATTTGCCCCGCGATCCTAAAGACATGGCTTGGCAGTCATGGAAGGAAGGCATCACTAAAAAGAGATTTATGAGTTTATTATCCATAGGCACCGTCGCATTTGACACCATCCATACGCCCTACGGTAAGGCAGAAATGATCGTAGGAGGCGCCTGCACCTACATCAGTTATGCTGCGTCCTACTTCACCAATCAGATACATGTCAGTGCAGTGGTGGGAGATGATTTTCCAGCGGAGGAGATCGCAGCCCTGCAAGCCCGCGGGGTCAATCTAGAGGGATTGGAGGTTCGATCTGGTGAGAAATCCTTCTTCTGGGAGGGTACTTATCACCAGGATATGAATGGACGAGATACCTTGGTGACAGACCTTAATGTATTGGCCGATTTCAACCCAGTCCTACCGGAAAGCTACAAGAGCAGTGCGTATGTCATGCTCGGCAATCTGACTCCTGCCATCCAAAAGTCTGTGCTGGATCAGCTAGATGGTTCGCAGAAGCTCATTGCCATGGACACCATGAATTTCTGGATGGACATCGCCATGGATGAATTATTGGAAGTCATCCGCCGGGTGGATATCCTGATCATCAATGATGAAGAAGCCAGACAGCTCAGCGGTAAGCACTCCCTGGTAAAAGCTGCGGAAGCCATCCTTGACCTAGGATTGAAATACCTGGTAATCAAAAAGGGAGAACACGGAGCGTTGCTATTCCATGAGAAAGATGTATTCTTTGCACCTGCACTACCTTTGGCGGAGGTATTCGATCCGACGGGAGCGGGTGATACCTTTGCAGGCGGATTTATGGGTTACCTCGCCAAAACGGACGACACTAGTTTTGAAAATCTTAAGAGAGCCATCATCCACGGTTCGGCCATGGCTTCATTCTGTGTGGAAGCATTCGGTATCGAAAAATTGAGAAATCTCACGACGGCCGAAATAGCTGAGCGAGTTGCCAAATTCAGACACTTGGTTCATTATTCATTAGACTAAATCTCTGTTATCGAAGAAATTTTACATTAAGTATTCTTTTAAAGTGTAGTGATTGTTGTAGCTTTGCGGCTTGGTCATGTACTGCGGGTACTTGAGCTACCACGTTTGTCTCTGCAAATATGAGAAGGCATATGAGGGTAAAATTTTGATAATTAAAGATTTGTAAATTGTGATCGGATACCTTTCGGGCGATATTACGCTAAAGACACCCACCTACATCTATGTCGAGTGCCAGGGCGTAGGCTACCATGTCCACATCAGTCTGTACACCTATAGCAAAATAGAAGGCCTCTCGAAAGCTCGGATTTTCACGCATATGCAGGTACGCGAAGATGACATCAGCCTGTACGGATTTTTTGATGAGATGGAGCGATCCATGTTTGTGCATCTGATCAGTGTGTCGGGCGTCGGGACCAATACGGCAAGGGTGATCCTATCCTCCATGTCAGTAGAAGAGATCCGATACGCCATCATACAAGAAAACGAAGCCCTACTCAGCAAAATCAAAGGTATCGGACCAAAGACAGCCAAGAGGATCATCCTCGATCTGAAGGACAAACTCATGAAGCAAGGCCTTACCGAAGGACTCGTAGTAGAACCAGGCACAGAATTCAAGCCAGTAGGCGGTCATGCAGCCATCAAAGACGAAGCGCTGAGCGCCCTGCAAACATTGGGTTATACCAAAGCGATAGCTGAGAAGCAGATCCTGCAAGTACTGAAAGTAAAACCTGAAATATCACAAGTAGAGGAGCTTCTCAAGCACGTACTGAAGCAGATAAATAGCTAGGAAGAGAAATTTTTTTTAGTGGAGATATAATGATATTGAGTTTAAAGCGTTTTAAGACATTGTTAAATAAGTTAAAGCGAAAGCCCCAGGAGTAGTATAGTCGTATGATGAAATATCTAGTGTTAACAATTCAATGCATTCTTTGTTTCGTGCTGATCCAAAGCACAGTAGCCATCGGTGCATCGATACCCGAGCCATATTCGAAAGAAATATTTATTGCTGCGGATACCATTCCTATCAAGGATCGGCAAGGTGATTTCATAACGGATAAACAGCGAAATCCTTTCGATCTCAAACCTAAGAACATCACCCAATCCGTAGAGTATGATCCGGTGACTGATAAGTATTACATCATCGAAAAAATCGGGAATGAATACTATCGAAATCCTACTTACCTGACTTTCGAAGAGTACCTCGACTACAAATCCAAAGAACAAGAAAAAAAATATTTCGAGCGGCTCAGTGGCTTAGAGTCAGACAAAAAGTCGGGTTCAGGACTCAAGGATCCTATGCTTGGGGTGGACGTATCGAAAAATTTGGTGGATCGCCTTTTCGGAGGGTCTGAAGTCACCATCAAACCTCAAGGAAGGGTGGATCTGACGCTTGGATTCGACTATCAGCGGCGGGATGACCCAAACTTACTCCTCCAGCAGCAAAGACAGTTGTTTTTCCCAGATTTCAATATGAACCCGAGACTTAGTGTGGATGGTGGAATCGGTGAAAAACTCAAGCTCAATTTCAATTACGACGCACAGGCTACTTTTGACTTCGATCGGCAGATCAAGCTTAGATACGACGCCGCTGCATTTTCTGAGGACGATATCATCAAAAACATCGAAGCAGGAAATGTAAGTTTTCCGCTGAAATCCAAACTAATCAACGGCCCACAGAGCTTACTAGGTTTCAAGACAGAGCTCCAGTTCGGCCGTCTACGTATCGGTTTACTCGCCTCCCAGCAGAGATCGAGACAAAATAACATTCAGATTCAAAACGGGGCCGCCATCACGGAGTTCGAAATCACCCCTGATGAGTACGATGAGAATAGGCACTTCTTCTTGAGTCATTTCAATAGAGAGACTTATGAGCGTACGCTGAGTAATCTTCCACAGATTAATACCTCCTTTGCCATAGCACAAATAGAGGTGTGGATTTCTGACGACAGACCCGATTATCAGGAGGGAAGTACGATGATTGCAGCCATTTCAGATCTAGCCGAGGGAGATATCAATAAGTTTCACGATCGGAATTCTCCATATCCGCCGCCTGCCATTCAGCCCACATTTCTGACTGATATCAATGGTAGACCACTTGCGGACAACCGAGCCAATCCCATATTCGAAAACTTGATCAATGACCCAACGGTCAATGAAATAGATAAGACAGCATCGGCACTCCGTACGCAATTTGGGATGTCCCAAACCCGAGATTTCGAAGTATTTAGAGGGCGATTGTTGAACCCATCTGAATATACCTTCCATCCACAGTTGGGTACGCTTTCACTTAATATCAGACTTCGACCCAATCAGGTATTGGGTGTATCTTATAAGTATTACTACACGCTACGCTGTGATACGGTCTACACCGTAGGTCAGCTCGCAGGGGAAGGACTTCAATCCTCCGACGAACAGTCCCTCGCTCAGCCAGTAGCACCGAAGGTGATCTTTACCAAGCTTCTAAAATCATCCAATCAGCAGGTAAGTCTTCCATCGTGGGACCTCATGATGAAAAACGTCTATAACCTCCGTACCAACCAGTTAAACAGAGAAGGATTCGAGTTTGACATTTTTTACGAGGATGACTTTGATGATGGTTCCCTAAAGAAGTTTATCCCGATAGAAGGGCTGAGGCGTAGGCCACTCTTGAATATATTTAAACTCGATACCCTCAATAGATTTGGGGATCCACAGGCAGATGGTATTTTTGATTATGTGCCGGGAGTCACGGTGATCGAGCGGTCAGGGAGTATTGTATTCCCCGTGTTAGAGCCATTCGGTAGCTCGCTTGCAGCGGTGTTGGATCCCATCATCGGTCCCGACGAAGCTAGTAGGTTCACCTACCAGGAGCTCTATGATACCACCATTTCCATTGCTCGACTGTCCTTAGAGAAGAATAAATTTCTCATGATCGGACGGGTGAAGTCCAATAGCTCTGGAGAATACAACCTCGGAGCATTCGTACCGCGTGGTTCGGTGCGGGTCCGTGCGGGAGGAATCGAGCTTGTAGAAGGTCAGGATTACGAAATCGACTATTCATTAGGTCGCCTTCGGGTTATCAATCCGTCTTATCTTTCACAAGGGACACCGCTCAATATCTCCTTTGAGGATAATGCAGCCTTCTCCCTCCAGCAAAAGAATATGATGGGCCTCCGCTTGGACTATCAGCTAAATAAAAAGATGGCCTTGGGACTTACCTACCTCCGCCTGCAAGAGCGACCCTTTAGCCAAAAAGTCAATGTGGGCGACGACCCCATCAATAACCGTGTGATCGGACTGGATTTAAACTACGCCAATGAAGTGCCTTTCATCACAAAAATGGTGGATAAATTGCCTTTCTACAGTACGAAAGAAAAGTCTACCATCAATATTTCCGCAGAGGCAGCAGCCCTCATACCAGGCAACAATAGCCAGATCAATCTGCCCAATGGTGAAGGCGGGGTGGTAAGTCTCGATGACTTCGAAGGAGCCATCACAGGCGTGACGCTCGGAGGCTTCAATGTCAATGCATGGAGTCTAGCCAGTACACCACCAGAATTTAGGGAGGCTGAATTGTCCAATGATGTCCGGTATGGAGCGAATAGAGCCCTACTGAATTGGTACCAAATAGATCGATCAGCTCGGAAAAACTCTACATCCGTTGGTGGTGGACTAACGGACATTACAGACCCATATACACGATTGGTCGACCAGACAGAATTGTTCCAAAGACAGCTCCAAATCGGACAGACAGAACAGTTTACTTTTGATCTTTCCTACTACCCAGAAGAGAGAGGGCCTTACAATTTTGACATGCCGGATGGATTTCCAGGAATATCCAGTGGACTTAGCTTTGACGCAGAGCGGAGTAAGGTGTTGCTCAATAATCCACGGACCAGATGGGGCGGTATCATGCGCTATATGCAAAACAACGACTTCGAGGCTGCCAACTTCGAGTTTATCGAGTTTTGGATGTTGAATCCCTTTATGGATAGGAGAGATGGCGAGGTGCACGGCTTCAATGAAGAAGGGGAGATCGTATTCAACCTTGGTAGTGTTTCGGAAGATATCCTACATGACAATCTCCAGTTTTATGAAAATGGCCTTCCTGCTGGTAATGACAATCCTCCTACCCTTAGCACACGTTGGGGACGTACCTCACTCAATATCCCGATCAACAATGGATTCGACCTCGTGAATGGACGTCAGCAGGATTTAGGTTTGGACGGTCTTGATGATGATGCAGAGCGTGATCTTCATGCGGAATACCTACAAGAATTGAGCAACAGAAACTGGATCGATCCTGAGATTTTTGGTGATCCATCAGGAGATAATTTCAGATTTTTCAATGATCCGCCACTCTTAGAAGCTGAGGATAACTTGGTCACGAGATTGAAAAAGTTCAACCATCCACAAGGGAATGCGCCCTTAGAAAATGATGGAAATACAGGAGGATTGATCAGAGGAAATAGACTACCTGACCAGGAAGATCTTAACAACAACAGATCCCTAGATCAAGGAGAGTCCTACTATGAATACAGACTGAGAGTCCGAAACAATGGTGGGGAGATCGATACCATAGCCGCCGGAGCTTACTATCGGCAAAAAATCGTAATCTCTAGGACAAATGGACCGCAGGAGATCTGGTACCGATTTCAGATTCCGCTTCGATCTGGTACACCGAGGGGCGGTATCACTGGATTTAGATCCATCCAGTTTATGCGGATGTACATGACCCAATTCGAAAAGCCAAAGACTTTCAGATTGGCAGAGTTTCAGTTGCTCAGAAGTCAGTGGAGACGTACGGAGCCTATCCGATGTGAGGACGACGGAGATCCAGCATCCATCACCTTCAATATGGATAAAATAGGCCGAGAAGAAAATTCCAATAAATCCCCGTTCAATTACATCACGCCTAATGGAATACAGCCGGAAGTGCTCACGGGACAGTTTGGTGCCCTGCGTCAAGATGAAAGGTCGATGAGTTTGAATTTCTGTAACTTAAGTCATGCATGTCCAGTAGCCATCAATAAGCTGACCAGATTAGACCTTACGCAATACGATAAGATTCAGTTATTTGTCCACGCCGAATCAAAAAATCAACCCATTCAAGATGGTGACTTGAGATTGTCTTTGAAAATTGGTAAAGACTTAGTCAATAACTATTACGAATACGAAATCCCACTCACGATTTCAAAACTAGATGTACCAACTCCGCAGGATACGTCGAATGTTTGGCCTAGAGAGAATTTCATCAATCTCGAGCTGAAGAAGTTTTTGGATCTGAAGAAGATGAAACTCGTGGATGGTATACTAGAAATGGAAGATCCAGATAGGCCCGGTGCCATCATCCGTATCAAAGGTGTACCAAGTCTCGGATTGGTCAAGGTCATCGAAGTCGGACTGGTCAATCGTGCATTGGATAGAAGTCCGATGTGTGGTGAGGTCTGGGTCAATGAACTTCGAGCCGTAGGCCTCAATAACCGTGGTGGTGTGGCAGGACTTGCGACGATGCAGATCAAAATGGCGGATCTAGGAGAACTTAATGTGGCTGGGTCCTTCAGTACCATAGGCTGGGGTCAAATCGAACAGCGGCTCATGGAGCGACGCCGTGAAGCAGTTCGAGATTATAGCTTGGCGGCAAATCTTCAGCTCGGCAAGTTATTACCAGAAGCCCTGGGATTGTCCTTACCTTTCTACGCACAGTATACACGCTCCGTGATAAAACCACAGTTTGACCCATATCAGCGGGACCTTACCGTAGATGAAATGGTCGAACTTGCCCAAACGGAGGAAGAAAGACAAGATGTCCTGGATCGGGCCCAAGTGACCCGTACCATCAAGTCCTACAACTTTACCAATGTAAAAGTCAATGGTGCCAAGGGTAGTACACCCAAACCTTGGAGCCCCGAGAATATCAGTGTCACCTATGCATTCAATGAAGAGCTGCGGACAGATCCTATCATCAAGGAGGATCGCTCCAGAGAGACGACCCTTGGTCTGGACTATAATTACAATAGGAAATCTACCTACATTCAGCCGTTTAAATCAATCAGCTCACCCTTGCTCAAAATTATTTCTGAGATCAATTTCAATCCGCTACCAAGTCGTATCGGATTTCAGACGGAGCTCAATCGGTTTACCAATGCGCGGACCTTTAGGCTTCCCACCACACCGGTATTCCGATTTGACGATCAGCGATTCCGATGGAATAGGAATTATAATCTAGATTGGGATATCACCCGATCGATCCGATTTAACTACAAAGCCAATGTGACCGCTATCGTCGACGAGTTGAGGCAGGTCGGTATCGCTGATGATCCCGCCGATCGGGATTGGGTCAACGAACGAGGTGTAAGTTTTAATGACGAAGTATTGGCAAATCCTGATGCTGTAGATGATTACCGAAATGCAAATCTCCGCCGTTTTGGTCGAAGTAAATCATTTAATCATCAGTTCGGAGCTACGTACAAATTACCGATCTCCCTCCTTCCATTTATGGATTGGGTCAATATTTCAGCCGATTACAAAGGAGAATACGGTTGGACCGCTGGCGCCTTGATCACCATCGACGAGCTCGGTACACCACTTGGAAATATTATTCAAAACAAACAGAATCGGTCCCTCAATGCGACTTTCAGTTTTGATAAACTTTACTCCAAAATAGGATACCTCAAACGCATCGAACAAGGTAAACAAGCCGCTGCTCGAACACGGCCCGCTGCCCGACCTAGCGCAAGAAACGCGGACGGAAAAGCAGCAGATAAACCAGCAGAACGAGAGAAAAAGGAGAGAGATCCAAGCACCATTGAGCGCATTCTGATCCGCCCACTCTTGGCGTTGCGAAATATCAAAATCACCTACCGAGAAGACTTTGGTACCCAAATACCTGGTTTTATGCCTGATAGCAGATTGCTCGGACTAAGTGATGGATTTGGGGCTCCTGGATTGGGATTTGCCGCAGGTGCACAACCAGATATCTCAAGAGACAATCCTAACAACTGGTTATTGAGCAATAGGGAGTGGTTTAATCCAAGTCCCAATTTCAATGATCAGCTCAGCCAGACTCAGCGACAAAGCATCGGTGTGAAGGTGGCCATCGAGCCATTCAAGGATTTTATCCTCGACATCGATATGAACAAGAATTTTAGGCAGGATCACACCGAACTGTTCAAAGCTAAAGATGGTAATTTCATGCAGCTAGCAGCTTATGACATCGGTTCATTTGATATCACGCATTTCAGCGCCAATACCTTATTTAGGGATAATGTAGAACTCTATGCCCGATTTAAGCAGAATAGGCTGATCGCTTCTCAAGTCCTGCCCAATAAACCAGGCGCTGGACAACACCAAGAATTTCCTGACTATGCAGAGGGATATGGTCCGACGAGTTACGCCGTCAATGTCCCTTCATTTTTGGCGGCTTATACTGGAAAGACGATCGATCAGGTACCTTTAGATCTGGTAGAAAATGTACGCCCTATTGATTATCTGCCATCACCAAACTGGAACTTGCGGTACAATGGATTGTCTAAGCTGTCGATATTCAAAGATATCTTCAGTACCATAGCCATCAAGCACGGCTACCGAAATATCCTGACGGTATCTAGATTTAACTCTACTCCAGATTTCAATGCATTGGACCCATTCAATAATGTAGGATCAAATTTCAACTATTACTCACGGTTGGAGATTCCAGCGATCAGTGTCAATGAGCAGTTTAATCCAATCATCGGCGTAGATATCAAGACCAAGTCCAATATGAATATAAACTTCGAGTGGAAAAAATCGCGTATCATGGAGCTTCGTCTGAATGCCAATGAACTCGGAGAGCAGCTCGGAAGTGAGCTCGTATTTGGCTACAGCTACACCATCCGTAATTTCAATGGATTCACAAGAAGTAAAAAAAGATCTTCCCGACGAAATCGAGATGCGCCGGCGGATACACCACCACCACCTACGAATCCAGGTGCCAATGCACAAGGAGCTAGAAACCTCATCATTCAGATGACTTTTTCAGTGAGGGATGATCGGGCGTTGATTTATAACTTGGGCAACAATGCCGATCCACAACCACGAAGAGGACAGAAGACCACGACCATAGGTCCAAATGTGACCTACGAAATGTTTGAAAATCTGACCTTAAAGGTATTTGTGGATTACAATGCTACAAGGCCTTACGCGACCAATCAATTCCCGATCACGAATGTTCGGGGAGGTCTGACTGCCAGCTTTATCTTGAAGTAAGCCGAGCTGAGAAGCGGAGGATCTTAAGAATAGGGAGATAACTTGGGGAGCTTGCTGTATAAGTGAGAAACCCCGGAATCAATTGACTAGAAAGTGTTGTTGTTGAAACTGGGAGTTCATCTGTTTCTTGGCTTCATTTATGACAATAGAATATGAAAAAAAGAACGATCTGGATTATTATCATTCTGATGTCGATGGCGCTGATGGGCTTGAGTACCATTCAGTTCTTTTGGATTAGGTGGTCTGTAACCCTGAATGAGAAAAATTTTGATAATCGGGTATTCATGACGCTCAATAGGGTCAAGGAAAGACTCATTCAAGATGCTCAAAATCAGGAAGAATTCAAAGATAAGTTTTCAAAGAATATCAATCGTCAGCAGTCTGATTACAAAATCGCCTTTGATCGTATATTCAAAGACCGGTCTGAGTGGGAGCGGCAGAAGATAGAGTTTGAGCTATGGAGTACCTTCATGATGGTGGATCCAAATAGCTTTCTCGAAAACATCGACAAAGATCACCTCGCAGAATACCTAGCCCTTGAATTTCAGAATCAGGGCATAGATCTCCCTTACGAATATGGCGTATACTCCAATGTGACAGATGGCTTCATCATCCTCAATGGCAACTATGTTGCGGAAGTAGGTTCAGAACATAAAGCCTCCAATCTTCAAGAAAATGCGGGACTGAAAGACTCTAAGTACAAATTGGCACTTTTCGAAGGGCTCAATAAGGAAGAACCCGGTTTTCTCAATGTATTCTTCCCTAATCGCCGATCCTGGATTTGGAAAAATGTGACACCTATACTTGTCACTTCCATTCTTCTACTAGGCCTGATCATTTTTTGTTTTACGTACGTGATTCATGTCATCCTTCAGCAAAAGAAAGTTTCAGAAATGAAAAATGACTTTATCAACAACATGACCCACGAATTCAAAACCCCGATCGCTACAATCTCATTGGCCACAGATTCGATTTCAAGCCCGAATATCATCAGTAACGAAGAGAAAGTGCGACGGTTCCTCCGAATCATCAAAGAGGAGAATAAACGGATGCTCAGTCAAGTCGAAAAAGTACTTCAGATGGCAACCATCGAGCGAAAGGAGTTCCAACTCAAGCTCGGTACCCTCGATGTACATGAGCTCATACAAAAGGCTGTCGAACATGCATCGTTAAAAATCAATAGCCGAGGTGGAAAAATTACAACCAACCTAACTGCTACAAGGTGGATGATCGAAGCGGACCAGACCCACATTTCCAATATCGTGGCGAATCTTCTCGACAATGCCGAAAAATATACCGAGGCAATTCCTGAAATTCAAGTCAGCACTTCCAATGACAAAGATGGTATCAAAATATCCATTTCTGATAATGGGATCGGACTTACGAGGGATGCCATCAAGAATATTTTTGAAAAGTTTTACCGTGTCCACACAGGAAATCTTCACAACATCAAAGGTTTTGGATTGGGTCTCAGTTACGTGAAGCTCATGGCAGAGGCCCATGGAGGTAAAGTATTCGTGCAGAGTGAGGTCGGCAAGGGGAGTACCTTCACAGTCTTTCTACCATTCAAAGCGAAAACGGAAAAATAGGAAGAAAGGCTCAAGAACCCTTGGTTTGGAGGATTTCCAGCACAGCCTCATCCTCTTGGCATGAAAGCCCCGCCTTGTACGGAAATTCATCCAATGGTTTGACCCATTTGACTATGATTCAGGTGTCAGCCCTAAATAAGGGCACTAATTTTGGTGAAAAATCGTTTATATTTGCATATTGATTTTAGATGGCTTCACACTATTGATTAGTCAGCCACCAATTGTCGATAACGGATTGATAAACAAAGCAAAAGAAAATTATTATGGCAGTAAAAATATTATTGGTAGAAGACGATCGCAACTTTGGTGATGTATTCAAATCATATCTTGAGATGAATGATTACGACGTGACGCTGGCTACAGATGGGGAAGCTGGTGCAGAAGAATTCAAAGCAGGAAGCTACGACCTCTGCATCTTCGACGTGATGATGCCAAAAAAAGATGGATTTACCCTTGCCAAGGAGATTCGTGAGAATGACAAGACCACCCCAATAATTTTCCTTACCGCCAAGGCCCTCAAAGAAGATGTCATCGAAGGATTCAAGATTGGAGCGGATGAGTATATCACTAAACCATTCAACAGCGAAGAATTGCTCTATCGCGTAGGTGCCGTCCTAAAGCGCTCATTCAAAGACTACCAAGAAGAATCAGACGTCACCCAGTTTCACGTGGGGCAGTTTTTATTCGACTATCCGCTGCGTAGCTTGGTATTCAAACCAAACAATACCGAGGAGAAGCTTTCTCCCAAAGAAGCACATTTGCTCAGACTTTTCTGTTTGAACAAAAATGGTGTCCTAGAGCGTACCGTAGCCCTCAAGAAAATCTGGGGTGAGGATAATTACTTCACAGCTAGAAGTATGGACGTATTCGTCACCAAACTGCGCAAATACCTCGCCAAAGACGTAACCCTCGAGATCGTGAACATCCACGGTAACGGATTCAGATTGGTAGAGAGGAAGTAGCCGCAGTAGATTAGGTTTCAGAAATTTAAATAATTCTCGCTAAGTTTTTTCATTTGACTTATTGTTCGTCATATAGAAACAATCTAAAGTAAAAAATCTTCCAATTTTAAGATTGATAAAAAGAAAATGAATAAACAAATTTGGGAATTATACAAAAACTCTGAAAGAGGAAAAGATGCGATTAGATTATTTACATTCGACAGTGAAAATGATTGCTTTGAAAAAAAAGTAAAAGAAATTTTTGTAAAATTTCATAAGTATTTGGGAGGGTTAAGTGTTGAAGAATACTTCATTATCGATTGTTTTTCGATCCTCGATAACATAGAGTTTCAGCAATTATTTCCCAAAATCGGAGAAACTAGCTCAGCATATTTCAGTAGACTAATAGATGAATTAGAAATTAATTTAATAGATGAAAATTCAGATGGGGAATTAATTCGGGTAGAAAACGAACGATCCATAATCAGTCAGAAAGATTATAAAGTTTTTTGCTCAATACTACCTGAAATATCGCTCTCTCTTTATCTGTTTGAAACGTCGTTCCACCCTATTCTTTTTCGAGAGCATTTTGATGTATTTATGAAGATTCTTGACGTATTGGATATTCCAATGCCAGAATTACCAGCAAAATCAGATAAACGTGGCAGGTTGTTACTTTATAGCGATATAAACGATAACATTAGAAAGTTTGCATTCGAAAACGAACTTACACCTCAAGAAACTTGTGCTTGTATCTACGATTTTTCTTGTATGTTACTAGAGGAACGCAAAATCGAGGCTGAAATGCCAGAGCCTACAAATATTTGGCTAACAGGCGGTAGCAAAAATGATTACAAAACTTTTTTGGAAAAGCCGGTTAAAGGTGCTAATTCTTTTTGGACTTGTAATGAAAACACAAAACGTGGTGACATAATTGTTATTTATGTCCTTTCCCCATATAGTTGTATTCAGTCTATTTGGCGTGCGGATATTGATGGAGTTTATACACCATTCAATTATTATAATAGTCGAACAAGAGCAGTAGATGGGATTATCATCCCTCAAATATCTCTTAATGAGTTAAAGACGGATCCCCATTTTTCTCAACTCGGCATTACAAAGAAAAATTTTCAAGGAGTAAATGGTGTGCAACTTTCTGCTACTGACTATAAAGAATTACTGCGAATATGTAAAGACAAAGGATTTGATATTTCTGTTTTGCCACAACTTTTTCATCCTGAATTAGAAATTGAAGGTGATTTGAGAAACGAAAAAGACATAGAAGAGAAACTACTCATGCCACTTTTACTAAAATTAGGTTTTTCCAACCAGGATTGGACGCGACAATTATCTCAAAAGGCAGGACGAAAGGAAAAGGCGATTCCAGATTTCGTGTTTCTACCAAAAGGTGAAAAACACTTTCAGAATGCACCTTTGATTATTGAAGCTAAATTTGATATGAGTTCTAATATTGAAAGAACGAAATCATACAATCAAGCATTATCTTACGCAAGAATAATGAAATCTTCGATTTTTGGAATTTGTGACAAGGATAGACTAATTTTATACAAAGAGCACAGAGGACATTTTGACCGTTTTCAACCGACATTCGAAAAACATTGGCAAAGTATCAATGATTCCGAAGTATTTAGTCAATTAAAATTGCTTATAGGGAAAGAAACAATATCTAAGAAGCAATAAATAGCAAGAGTATCTATCAATTGCAGTTCGCCTAGAATGTCGCTAGAAAATTCCCAAAATAAGTTATTGTTGGTCTTAAGACACAACGAATAGGGAGGCTTTAAGCATATTTGATTTATTCATGCAACGCTTAGGAGCTTAATCTTCTTACGAAAACCATTGGTTCAAGAGTTCGATTCTTGATTTTTGCTAAGCAAGTTTTTGAAGATTGTGGAATCTTCGCTTAATACCTAGGCTTCGAAATCTTCGGACATTCAAGACCACCGAAGTATCTATTAATGCTGATGCTAAAGAAATTGTAGCTGTCCGAAGATCTCGTATCTCCGCGCTGTCTGCCAGCGGCACCGAGACCGTCTACGAGGGACCGATCGGAAAGTGCCACAGCCTCCGGACCTCTGGCATTCTCCAATATTTCTTTGTCCGGATAGACTGTACTGACATCGTCAAGGTAGTCCGTAAACAAGAATCTTGTCGTTAATTCGATGTTGATCGAAGTGGTCGGGCTGATGGCCCATTTGTAGCCACCACCAAGGACCCATCCACCACTGAATTTGCTGTATTCGGAACCGACTGGCTGACCTTCCGTGCCGAGCGACTGAAGATTATACCAAGTTCCGTCTAGCTCTGCCTGTGGATTAAATCGAAAGATCGAAAAACCAGCCAATAGATAAGGTGTATGTTTGTTATTTCGGCTACCGTACACAAGGTCAAAAAAGTTGATCTCTGCCGTGGTGGTCAGATCGATGATACTTGTTCTGAAAGAAAGATTTCGATTTCTGATGAAGTTATTGCTGGCTCCCTGATCAGATCCATAAATCATGGAAAAGCCCAATGAAGCCTTGATAGAAGCTCTTGTGTTGAAGTTTCGTCGAGCTTGGATTCCCAAGGCAAATCCTGGATCTTTGATGTTGAGGGATTGATTCAGATCACCATAGTACATGGAAGCACCTCCCCAAGCTCCGATTTCGTAGCCTTTCTGACCCAAAACAGCAGAAGAGAAACCCAAAATAGAAATAGCGGTGAAAATGACTGCTCTAATCATGAAACTTGAATCTTCTTAATTTGAATCCGCAAAGAAACTAATTTATCTTGATTTTTTTGTGGATGTGGTGGTTAATGATATCAGTCTTATACGAAATTTCAATCCCCTTTAGTCTATTCGGAGGGAGATCTTTTCATTTTTTCTATGGTACTGATCATTGAGATATACGACCTTCGAATTCTTTAATCCTGGAAAAATTGATGCAGATACGGTAGATTGAACCTTTTTGTTTCTTGAATATCAATAGCATAAAACATATGATGGCTTGCTTCGTTATTATCACAATGCTTTGACTATGTTTTTTGGTTTGAAGCGTAATGGTGAGAGCGGGTATTCTATCGAGCAACTTATAATGATCGTTTTATAGGAATTATGGGCATGATGCTTAAATATGTGTACTTCATTTTAGGAATATTTGGGTGCTTAATACCCGAGTGCTCGGCACAGCGATTCGAGGTGCCTCCCTTTGAGGTAAAGCAAATGATCCTAGATAGAATCAATGCAGTCAGGAGCGTAGAGCGATACTGTGGCAGGCGATACATGGCAGCAGCAGCACCACTTACTTGGAATGATAAGCTCTATCACAGTGCATTTTTGCATGCCCAAGATATGAATCAGTACGATTATTTCAATCATGTCTCGCTTGAGGGTAAAGATATCGGGCAGCGTGTAGAAAGTGTGGGCTACGAATGGGATTTCGTTGGTGAAAATATCGCATGGAATCAGGACACACTTGATGAGGTCATCAAAGCTTGGATAAAATCACCTTCGCACTGTAGAATGCTCATGAGTCCGAAACCCACAGAACTGGGACTCGCCAAAGTAGGAAAATATTGGGTACAGAATTTCGGTCGGCCTACCTTAGCCAAGTCTAAACAAGGGACCTAGATAGAACCCGAATAGGGATTAGAATTGCTTTGTAATCCCTATTCGGTATACACCCCAAAGGTCAGGCCTGCCCTCATATTCTTGAGTAGAAACCCAAATTTCATTTTGTCTTACGATTGTGTAAGGGTTTGTTTTGTTGATGCCAGCCCTTCCACTATAGGATGCAAAGGCTAAAAAGTCTTCTGATAGTTTCGCTCTCAAGGTTCCTGAAATCAAACCCTGTGGTCGAAGATTATTGACTCTAGTCCTTTCTTGGAATACGCCTCCATCAGTTATGTATATATTGCTTGGTAAACTTACGCCCACATAACTCAATCCAAGGCCCAAGGCCACATGAAATGATACCCCTTTGAAGATTTCATACACTTTTACATCGTGAAGAAAATCAAGCGTTATTTTCGTGCGGCGAATGGGACTTTAGAATTCGTGAAAGATGGAGGCCGATCTATCCCGAGATAATCTGGGATCCACTCCATAGCTGGCTCCAAAATCGATATAGAAGTTCTGATTTTTCTTGCTTCCGTAAGTGTACTGCTGGGTGAGGAAAAGTCCGAGGTTGTTTTGAGCTATATATTGCCCATAGATAGATTGGAACCCAAGGCTCATTTGTTTCAAATCTAGCTGTCCAAAACTGAAGAATGGATTGAAGGAAAGTGCCAAAATGATGTAAAGACGAAGATAGACTGTTGCTGATTTCATTGGATTTCTCTTTTTTTGGTTTACAAAAAATTCAATAAAATGTACGAAGCTGATACGCAGCTCAAAATCTGTAAAGCGATAGAATTCCAAGCACTGGAACAATATCTACAGGAAATATGCAATTCGTTCTTATTCGGTTGCACCAATAATCCAATTACCCTCTGTGGGCGCAAGTATGCAACTTAAGCCACTACACAAAATCCCTACTGTTTGTGCAAGTTTGAAACTTGTGCCTATACCCAAGGTTACCGAGATTGGGCTTGAAAAAGTGAGTAATTATTGGGTTCAAAATTTTGGAAGACCCACTGTGACGCAGTCAAAGCAAGGTATCTAATCACCGTAACGTTTATTTTAGTTAGAACAATTTTGATATCCCGATACGATACACCCCCCAGAGATCGAGGCTGCCATCACTACCTTGGCTGGAAAACCAGAACCCACCGCGGGTTATCATTTCAAAAGGAGTTGTTTTTTTGATGCCTGCTCTTCCTCCATAGGAAGCCAAAAGCATGAACTCTTCGTTGATTTTTACCCTCAGGGTACCCGCTATTAGTCCATGTGGTCTGAGATTCGTGAATCTAATTCTTTCTTCGAAAACGCCGTCAGGTGTAACCTCTGTAAATATGGGCATACTAATATGTACAAAACTCAGTCCTACACCCAATGCCAGATGAAAGGATACTGATTTACTGATTTCGTAGACCTTTACATCCTTCAGAAAATCAAGTGCAAGTTTGGTACGGTGTACGGGGCTTTTATAGTCCAAATTAATGAAGGAAGAGCGTATGCTAGAAAATCGTGGATCCACGCCATAGCTGGCTCCAAAATCGATATAGAAGTTCTGATTTTTCTTGCTTCCGTAAGTGTATTGCTGAGTGAGGAAAAGTCCGAGGTTGTTTTGAGCTATATATTGCCCATAGATAGATTGGAACCCTAAGCTCATTTGTTTCAAATCTAGCTGTCCAAAACTTAGGAATGGACTGAAGGAAAGTGCCAAAATGATGTAAAGACGAAGATATACTGTTGCTGATTTCATTGGATTTCTTTTGGTTTACAAAAAATTCAATAAAATGTACGAAGCTGATACGCAGCTCAAAATCTGTAAAGCGATAGAATTCCAAGCACTGGAACAATATCTACAGGAAATATGCAATTCGTTCTTATTCGGTTGCACCAATAATCCAATTACCCTCTGTTGGTGCAAGTTTGCAACTTGTGCCTCTAAAAAAAACCGATTACTTCGTAACTGGCTTCTCTTTTTCTGGTAGGATGTCACTTAGCCAGCCATTGAGCCAATCGCTTGTTGTTCGCCGCTTCTTACTGGAAGTCAATGTCGATACCGTCATATTTTGCTATTAATTCGGGTAAAGTCATTGTTTCAATTTCTAACTCTTTACAAATTGCCGGTATCTTTTTGAAAAGTTTGTTGTCGTTACTGCTTTCTGTTTCTTCAGTTACGATAATTACCTGCTCACCTTGATTTTTTAAATTTAAGGACAAAATCACTTGCTTCATATCAGCACTTTCGATGAAACGTGTTTTCTCACTTTCAAACTCGACTTCTGAAATTTTTTTAGACTTCTTTATTATCTGATTTACAAATGTATTGTTCAAATGATGAAAAAACTGTTTGGTGTTTGGAACTAGCAAATTGTCAGTTTTATAGGGTGCTTTTGAGGCTTTTAAAAAACTCTTGTCTGTTAAAAATGGAAGTTTCGAAAGAACAAGTCCCTTTGCATTGTATCTACATTCTGTCAAGAACCTTGTCGATAATTATAATGTCACCGGTCTCAATTTTGGATTTGATGAATTGAAACAGAACTCCTTTCTTGTCAAATGGCAAGTAGTAACGAACCAACGACAAAAGCGAATTTGTGTCAATTACCGCTTTCATTGCAAATACTTCTCTAGTTTATCAGGTGAAATATTCAGTGTTCTACAAACATCATATTCGTTTATCACTCCTTCATAGAAAGCCGTCTGAATGGTTGAAATGAGCAAGGGTGAATTTATAGGTTTTGGCGTTGAGCCACCTTTTTGAATACCTTGTAATTTGTCAAGCTCTCTTTGTTTTTTTTCTTCTTCTTGACGCAATCTATATTGTTCGTCAAAGTCTGCTTTTATGGCGTTATAGTGGTTTTGTGAAATTTTTCTCTGAAATAGTAGTTTTGTAAAAAGTGCTATTTGGCTTAAGTGTGTGTGCTTTGAAATAATTTCAATCAGTTCAAAGTGATAGTCGTTTGTTTCGTCCGCATTGTCGATTCGTTCAAAAGCTTTGTTGTATTCTCCCGCTAAGAAATAGTATGCAAAGTCGTTGCACCATCTTTCAACGGCTGAAAGTTTGCTGTTAGCGAAGTTAGAAATATCAAGTTCTTCAATTTCTTCTTCGTCAAGCAGGTAGTGTCCTAGTTCGTGAATCAGCGTAAAAATCTCTCTTCTAAAAGAAGATTGCTGTCTTTTGAGAACAATTACATTTGGTGTAAGAAAAAAGCCATCAATGTTTGCTTTCTCCTTCTTATTCCAAGTCTCTACAAACTCAAAAATAAAAATATTTTTCTCGGCAAATTTTGAAATCAATGCTCGTAAAAACTCTTTTGGAATTGGGTTGAAATCAGGGTATAGCTCTTTTCTGATTATGGCAGCAACAACTTTTGGATCGTCTTGCACTGAATAGACTGGTAAAGACCTGCCCATATTTATCTCAGCTAATTTTGAAATAGCTGAAATCGATATTTTTAACTCTTCAAATTGGTGTACAATTTTCTTTGCACCGATGTTAAGTTCTGTCCCAAACTTATTTTTCCTGAAGAAAATGCTAGCATCTTTTGAAACTTCTGGAGATTTAGGGTCTAAATAATAGTGAAGTCCTTTGTTAAAAACCTTATCTATCCGTTTTAAATGATTAACGTTTATCTCATTTGATAATACATCTTCTTTGGTTAATGGTTTTATAAGTCCTTCATTTACAAACAATAATAAGTCTTCTACTGTCATCTTGTAAAGGGTCAGTAGATATTCAAGTCTTGATATGTTCTGTTCTACTTTCAAGAAGTCCTTATTTGTTGTTCGGCAAATTTACGCTGTTTAAGGTTCTTATGTTGGTTTAAGTTTCTTTTTAGACTCACAGGAGGCTTGCTGCCTCCGCTAGTTAGTCACTTGTGTATAGACATAAAATGCATCTTCCTCCACATGTTTGCAACTTGTGCCACTACATAAAATCCCCTTACTTCGTAACTGGCTTTTCTTTTTCTGGCAGGATGTCGGATTTGTAATTGAGCAAAAATTGGTAGCGCTCATTTTCGAAGTAATAAAGGGTACCGTCTTGTCTTCCTGTCAATTTCTGCGTGTGCAGGACATCTAGGATCTTGGTGGCAAGAGCTTCGTCACAGCAGGCCTTGGTACAGGCCATTGGCGCTGAGAAGTCTAATGAATTATTAGGACCTAATTCATATTTTCCATTGCAGGTATTGATGTCAAACCGGAGGCTTATGCGCTTATCTGCGAAAAATGACCATTCGTAGGGCGATTTGGGACTAAGCCTGGTGCCAGCTATTTTGTCTTCTAGATAGCTGATCGTGTAAGTCTTTTCTGCTGGCATGGTGATCGGCGCAATTTTTTTCGAGCAGCTTGTCATGCTTAGAAGCACACCTAAAAGACTGGAGTACAAGAAAACTTTCATGGTCATTTTTTTCATTGTTAAGATTGCAAAAGTAACGTTTTGAAACGAGATTTTATCCCTAGTTGGTATCTATTGGTCCAAAAAATGGGCATTCAAAAGCTTAAGAATGAATTTTGCCTGCTTATGACAAGCCTTCTGATTCGTAAAAATGCAGGATTTCCTGGATGACTTTTTCTTGGTCCAGGGGGGTCAGACCTACAGAACAGGGTATGCTTACAGCCGTTTCGTAAACCGCTTGGGATACATTTCCCTCATGGATATAAGGCAATCCTGCAAACATGGGGAGTTGGTTCATGGGTCTCCAGAAGGAGCGTGCTTGTATCCCTTGGGTGTCCAGGTGTTTGATGAGTTCTGTGGCTCGCTGCACACGGATGGTGAATAGCCACTCGTTTGATTTTACGCGAGGATCTACTTCTTGAAAGCGGATGGAGGGGATAGCAACCAGTCTCTCGCGGTACATCTGTGCGATGGTCTGCTTTTTTTCGAGGAAGTGTGGCAGTTGCTCCATTTGGGCCACCCCGATGGCAGCCAGTACATTGACCAATCGGTAATTGAAACCTACTTCATCGTGGATGTATTCCGTCGGGCTGATTTTGGCTTGGGTGGAGAGGTGCTTTGCCTTTGCGGCCAATTCCGGATCATCGGTGATGATCATGCCGCCTCCGCCGGTTGAAATCAACTTATTTCCATTGAAACTAAATACGCCCATTTTTCCAAAAGTACCGGCATGTTTTCCCTCAAAACTACTGCCCAGCGCCTCCGTAGTGTCCTCCACGATATCAAGGTGAAATTTATTAGCGATATCGACCAATCGGTTCATATCTCCCATATTGCCCAGTACATGTACAGGCATGATGGCCCTGATCGGAAGCCCTGTCTTTCGGTAGATGGGGTACGGATCTCCTGCGTCAGTCTCTTCAGCTAAAAACCGCTCCAATAGACCTAGATCCATTTGCCATGCTTGCTGGTCGATGTCGATGAGGATCGGGCTAGCTCCCGTGTATTGGATGGCATTGAGGGAGGCAACAAAGGTCAGATTTGGCACCAGCACATGCATACCCGTGCCCACACCCATGGTGTGCAGGCTTAGGTGTAGCCCCGCCGTGCCATTCATACACGCTACGGCATGGCGTGCTCCGGTGAAATCCGCCACCATGGATTCGAACTGCTGTACATAGGCACCAGCGGAGGAGATCCAGCCGGTATCGAGGCAGTTTTTTACATATTGCCATTCATTGCCATCGAGGTGGGGTACGCAGAGTGGAATCATGATCGCATTTTCAGAGGTTTAAAGAATCGGGTTTTGGAGGGAGATCATTGAACCAACGTTCTATTTGGATTTCCTTCGGGAAAATGATGACCCAAAAGGTGAGCACCAACAACTTGAAATCCACCCACAGATTTTTGTGCTCGAGGTACCAAAGCTCTAAAGCACCTTTGTACGGTGCGATGTGCTCCTTGTAAAACTGCTTTGGATCTTGTCCAGCATTGGAGATTAGCCGCTCCTCATCTCGAAATACCACGGATCCGATGCCCGTGATGCCAGGCTTGGAGTCGTATATTTTTTTCTGGACATGGGCGGGATAGGCCAAAAAATCCACCATCATCTGCGGTCGTGGTCCCACGAAACTCATCTCTCCACGCAGGACATTAAAAAGTTGGGGCAACTCGTTGATTTTGGACATGCGGAGGTATTTCCCTACGGTCGTCACCCGTGGGTCATTTCTCAGGGTGATGCTGCCAGTGCCCATGGAGGGACTGTTTTTGAGCATGGTCGCAAATTTCCAGATGTCGAATTTTTTATTTTTGAAGCCGATGCGCTCTTGAAAATACCAGACGTGACCCTCTCCCGAGAACCGCAGGATGATCATGATGGGGATCAAAAAGGGCATCAATACAGACAGGCCTAGTAAGCAAAAAAACAGATCAAAATACCTTTTTATAAAATCGTACACGGATGGTCATTTGGTGAAAGGATCGGACATCCTTCGGGATGTTTCGGAGAAGCAAAATTAGAAGTTTTTTCGGCTTTCGTGTATCTGGGGCTAAAATTCAATCGGCTATGACGGTTCAAGTGGTGATAGATTTTTCTGGGGTTCAGTGTCTGGATACCTTTTTCTTGGCAGTAGGAGTTCCCATATTGTGAACAATGTAGGGCGATCCAGTTTTTATTAATGCTGAAAGCACACATCTGTTGTGTTGCTTGCTGTTTTTGCACCGCGACACTTTTTATACAAAAAGATAGCGCGATCAGAATCCACAAAGTGAGGCAAAAGGCATTATCTTTGTGCTTCATTATCTCATGACATAAAAAATTTTAACGCATGTTAAAGATCAATATACAGCTGAAGTTCGCCTTGATCGCCTTATTTTTAGGTGGTGGTATTATCCTTGCATTCATGTATGGCTTTTGGTACGCCTTATTGCCTATTTTGATTGGACTGGGATTTTTAGCGAGTTACCTACTACTTGGTACGATTCAGTCAGCTGCAGAGCTTATTCAGATTTCTGATTTTGAAGGAGCGGAGAAGCGACTTGGCCTCACTTTCTTCCCAAATCTCCTCTACGTCACCAATCGGGCCATCTACTTCATCATGAAAGGCAGCATTGCAGCGCAGCAAAAGCGAAACAAAGACGCGGAAGAATATCTCCAAAAAGCACTCACACTGAAGCTTCCTTCTGAAAATGAGAAAGCCATGGTCCTCCTCCAACTGGCAAACCTAGAGGCTACGAAAAACAATTGGAATGGTGCAAAGGCTTACTTCACCCAAGCCAAAAAGCTGAAGGTCACCGAATCCATGATCAAACAGCAGTTCGACCATTTCGAAAAAGTACTCAACAACCGGTCCCAGATGAACCTGGCACGAAGCATGGGCAAACAAGGCATGCAGATGATGCAAGGCGGCGGCGGCAAGCGAAGAAGACCTTTGATGCGGTAAGGGAGTTTGATCGGGTAGATCCCTGGAGTAGTAGATTAGATAGAAATATACGGCAAACGGATAAACTACCTTGACTTCGACAAAGAAATCTTATTTATAGATTTGGAGTGTTGGTGGCAGGAATTTGGGAAGCAGTTTATTGAACTTGCAAAGAAAGACATAGTCAAAGTAGTAGACAACGACCACAATTGGCAGTCTTCGGCTGTGCTCAACCTGCAAGGCTACAATAATGTATCTGAGTTCTGTTATTCTGCTTCGTTTGATGAAGTAGGCTAAAAAGATTTTTCCTTCGTGTCTGACAAATACATAGAGTTTGTAAATCCAGATGAAAATATCGATTCTGACGAGAAAATGAAAAATCTGAAGGCCGAATTTGCTAATTTGTCGAAATCTGTTTGACAAAGTAAAAAAGATGTACTGGATGTATTTTAAGAATTGGGCTATGAAATATGAGTTGAAAAGTGCAACGTAGCGTTGCACGAATTTCAAAACATAGAACATGAAGAAGGAATGTATGAATCGAATTAAAAAATAGGTTGTCAATATGGATTTATTCGACTCCACTTATAAGAACTGGCTAGAAAACATCAAGCATAAAATAAAGGCTGCACAGATCAAGGCAGCGGTTAGTGTTAGTTCGCAAATGTTGGAGATGTACTGGCAATTGGCAGAAGAGATCGTTATTAAACAAAAAACGGCTAACTGGGGCGAGGCTGTTCTAGAACAACTTTCCGTCGACTTAAAATTGAGTTTTCCTTCTATCAAAGGTTTTTCTCGTAGAAATCTGTATGCCATCAGGCAGTGGTATCTTTTTTACAGTGCAAAGCACGAATTTGTGCCACAAGTCGTGGCACAAATTCCATGGGGGCACAATAGATTGATAATAAGCAAAGTAAAAAACATAGAAGAAGCGCTCTTTTACTGTAAAGCTACCCTAGAAAACGGTTGGAACAGGGACCATTTAGCGTTAGCTATCAAAAACAAAAATTTCGAAACCAAAGGAAAATCGATCAGTAACTTCAACAATACTTTGCCAGAAGCGCAATCAGAATTGGCACAAGAAACCCTAAAAAATCCATACAACTTTGATTTTTTGGGTTTAGAAGATGATGCTCTAGAAAGAGAAATCGAAAATGCCATGATGGAACATATTACAAGATTCTTACTAGAATTGGGTAAGGGTTTTGCATTTGTTGGAAGGCAGTATCAATTGGTAGTAAGTGAAAACGAGTATTATATTGACCTGCTTTTTTATCACCTACAGTTGCGTTGCTTTGTGGTAGTTGAGCTTAAAGCAGGAAAGTTTAAACCCGAATATGCAGGTAAACTCAATTTTTATCTTTCTGCAGTGGATAGCCAACTCAAACACCCCAGTGACTATGCCAGTATAGGACTGATTTTGTGCAAGGATAAAGATAAAATAGAGGCTGAATACGCCCTGCGAGATATCCAAAAACCCATTGGCATTAGCGAATACCTTTTGACACAAAACTTGCCTGAAAACTTCAAAAGTCAACTGCCCACTGTTGAACAGTTAGAAAACCAACTAAATGAAAATGAGGATGAGGGAGAATGATAATCCACTTGGCTAATACAAACAACCAGTTATATGCCAAAATAATGACTTAGGTGATCTGCATCTGATGGTTTTAAGTATTCAGATAAAGTCTGCCCCTTCCATTGCAAACTGATATGGCCCACTAATCATCAGACTAATAAAATGTTGTACAAATATCCCCATCTCTCCCTCCCCCCATCCGAAACCTTTTGATTGTGGAATAGGTTTTCTATCTTTGGGTAATCGGAATGGTGAGGACCAGCATTAGGTGGCAGCCTTTGGGTGGTTTTACGACCAATTTTTGTCACAAAGCGCTCATTGTAGCCATTCCAAACCCTTCGTATTTGATAGCCGAGTCTTATGGATTACAATAGCACAGAACATACCGATACCCTTACCGCAGAGCAGGAAGAGCTGCTTCTTCGTGATTATATCCACATCAAAGGGGCACGCAGCAACAATCTTCAGAACATAGAGCTTTTTATTCCGAAAAATCAACTCGTGGTGGTCACAGGTCTTTCGGGATCGGGCAAGTCTTCGCTGATCATTGATACGCTTTTTGCGGAAGGGCAGCGCAGGTACGTGGAAAGTCTTTCCTCGTATGCCCGCCAGTTTTTGGATCGGATGAAGAAGCCGGAGGTGGATTTTATCCGCGGGATCTGTCCAGCCATCGCTATTGAGCAGAAGGTGGGCTCATCCAATGCCCGCTCTACCGTGGGCTCGCTTACGGAGATTTACGACTATCTTAGATTGCTGTATGCGCGGATCGGGCGGACCTACTCACCCATCTCAGGCTCAGAGGTAAAGAAACACGAAGTCTCCGATGTGGTAGATTTCTTGAAATCATGTGATCTCGGTCAGAGGATTCAGCTCTTGGCTCCTTTGCAAAATAGACACAGCCGAACCATGCATCAGGAGCTCGATCTACTGAGTCAGCGCGGCTACAGCAGACTTTGGGTAGAAGGTAGTTTGGTGGAAATGGACGATTTCTTCGAAAAGTTTCCAGAATATGGTGGACAAGATGTTTCTCGATTGGATAAGCCTGTCTACCTCTTGATCGACCGATTTGCAGTGCAGGATGATGAAGACTTCTGGAGGCGGGTAGCGGATTCCGTCCTTACGGCTTTTCAAGAGAGCGGCGGCGAATGTACGCTGGACCTGATGAATGGGGAATTGAAAAATTTCAACAACCGATTCGAACTGGATGGGATGAGTTTCGTAGAGCCCACCCACCAACTGTTCAATTACAACAATCCCTACGGAGCTTGTCCTACCTGCGAAGGCTACGGGAAAGTACTCGGTATAGACGCGGATAAGGTGGTCCCAGATGATCGGCTCAGCATCCACGAGGAGGCCATTGCCTGCTGGCGTGGTGAAAAAGTCAGCTGGTACAAGGATCAGCTCGTACTGAATGCCCACAAATTTGACTTTCCGATACATCGACCCTACTATCAGCTTACGGCCGCTGAGCGAGAACTGCTTTGGAAGGGCAATCGCTACTTCGTAGGACTACACACATTTTTCAATGAGCTGGAGCAGCAGAGCTACAAAATCCAGAACAGAATCATGCTGGCGCGATACCGAGGTCGTACCACCTGCCCAAATTGTGGTGGTGGCAGGCTCCGCAAGGATACCCAATACATCAAAATCGGTGGTCGCCACATCGGCGAACTGACGAATGTATCCATCGGCGATTTACTCACATTCTTCAAGACGCTGGAGCTCAATGAATACGATCGGCAAGTGGCTGACCGCATTCTCCAGGAGATCGTCAATAGGCTATCGGTGATGGAGAAAGTAGGTCTTTCGTATCTTTCTCTGGATCGATTGGCAGGCACGCTGAGCGGAGGGGAGACCCAGCGCATCAATCTGACCAGAACGATCGGTAGTAATCTGACCAATAGTCTTTATATCCTCGACGAACCAAGTGTGGGCCTCCACCCTAAGGATACCGAGCGCCTTGTCGAAGTCCTTCAGGAATTGCGGGATCTGGGTAATACGGTGGTCGTCATCGAACACGAGGAGGAGGTCATCAAAAATGCAGATTACATCATCGACATCGGACCCATGGCGGGTATCCATGGAGGGCAGTTGGTTTTTGCAGGAGCGTACGAGGATTTTTTGAAAACGACTGACAATCTGACAGCAGACTATCTGTTGGGTAGGAAATCCATTCCACTGCCAGTTCATAGAAGACCTGCGCATCATTTTCTGAAGTTGAATAATTGTCGGCAGCACAACCTCAAAAACATCGATGTCAAGATTCCACTTCAGGCACTCACCGTGCTCAGTGGCGTATCCGGCTCGGGTAAGACCAGTCTAGTGAAGCATATCTTGTATCCAGCGCTGATGGGTCACTTTGGGGAGGCGACCGCATCAGGTCAAGGTCGTTTTGATGGGATGGAAGGCGATCTCAGCCTGATCAAACAGGTGGAGATGATCAGCCAGGCACCCATTGGGAAAAGTTCTAGGTCCAACCCCGTCACCTATGTCAAAGCCTACGATGGCATTCGAAAATTATTCGCCGAGCAGCAGACTTCTGTCATTCGGGGCTACACGGCCAAACACTTCTCCTTCAATGTGGAGGGAGGGCGATGCGAGACCTGTAGTGGGGATGGCATTGTGACCGTGGAGATGCAGTTTTTGGCAGATGTACAGCTCGTGTGTGACGAATGCAAAGGTCAGCGATTCAAACAGGAGGTTCTCGAGGTCAGGTACAAGGATCTCAATATCAATGAGGTGCTCAATCTTTCTGTAGAAGAGGCCATTCAGTTTTTCGATAAGAAAAAAGACATCATCAGCAAATTGCAGCCGCTGCAAGATGTGGGGTTAGGATATATTAAGTTAGGTCAGGCATCCAGTACCCTGTCTGGCGGAGAAGCCCAGCGGGTAAAACTTGCTTCCTTCCTTGCCAAAGAATACAGCCAAAAATCCATCTTCTTCATCTTCGATGAGCCTACCACAGGTCTGCATTTTTATGATGTGGATATCCTGATGCGAGCCCTCAATGCATTGGTGGAGCAAGGACATACGGTGCTCGTGGTGGAGCACAATCTGGATGTGATACGCAGTGCGGATTGGATCATTGATCTTGGACCTACGGGTGGCGTATCAGGCGGACATCTGCTCTATCAAGGCCCTCCTAAAGGGATTCTGGAAGTACAAGAATCCTATACAGGTCAGTTTTTGGAAGGAAAACTGTAGTGCGAGGATGAATCCGTATGAAAATGCCTAGTCATTTTTGCACTAATTTGGCTCCCGATTCGTTGAAAGAGTGCACTTAAAAAATTGGATATGTCAGGAATCCGCATTAAGTACAATGCGCCTACCACGCTTAATTTTACCCTTTTGGCTTGTGCGATTTTGGTCGCAGATATTTTTTTAGCCGGTAGCTTAATGCCGCTTTTTACTGTCGGCACCACTTGGCAGCTAGAAAATCCTTTTTTTTATTTCACACTAGTAAGCCATGTTTTGGGGCATCAGGGGCTAGCACATCTTCTTGGCAATCTCACCTTGATCCTATTGTTGGGGCCCATAGTCGAAGAAAAATATGGCAGTAGAAATCTAGCATGGATGATGCTCGCCACGGCTTTTATCACGGGAGTATTGAACGTCAGTTTTTTCAGTACAGGTCTATTGGGGGCAAGCGGAATTGTGTTTATGCTGATTCTGCTGGCTTCTTTTGCAAATGTACAGCGTGGGGAGATACCCGTGAGTTTTATTCTGGTGGCGGTGATTTTTCTGGGAGGGGAGATTTTGCAGACTTTTAGTGGGGATGAGGTGTCGCAGTTTGCCCATGTGATCGGTGGGGCTTGCGGCAGTATTTTTGGTTTTTCTGGTGTTTTCAAAGCCAAAAAACTTTCCTGACAACTGACTTTTTGTCGCAACCTATTTGTCTCCTGCGCATATTTGTCATAATATTCTCCATGGTACGATACTTGTGATAAAAAAGACCACGGCCGTTTTTGCCATTTTTGAATTGGTAGAATTCGTGGTTTGGAAATTTGGGTCAATCGGTACTCCATCAAAAGATGAAATTTAGATTATCCGAGCGTTCTAAAAATTTGACACCTTAACTAAAAGAAACAATGATGTTTGATCATATAAAATTTGGTCCTAGCGACCTTGATGAGTCCGGGGAGTTCATTCCACTATTTTCACTTGAGGACGAAGGACCTGACGCCAATGAGACCTTCAATAAGCAAATGCCCCTCCTGGCATTGAAAAATACGGTCTTGTTCCCGGGAGTCGTCATTCCGATCACAGTCGGCCGCGATAAATCGATGGCTGCCATCCGTCACGCTGAGAAGCATGGTAAAAACCTCATCGTGGTGACTCAAAAAGATATGACCGTGGAGGAGCCGGCGCCAGAAGATCTCTTCCGAACAGGTACAGTAGCACGCGTGATGAAGGTGCTAAAAATGCCCGATGGTAGCAATACGGCCATTATTCAGGGTAGGAGACGGGGTGAGGTACTGACCTACGTCTCAGAGCATCCATTCTTTGATGTGGAGGTTCTACCTCTCAATGACAATACACCCACGCAAGACCTCGAATTTGAGGCCACCGTTTCTTCAGTTCGCGACTTGGCTAAGCGGATTATAGAGTTATCGCCGAATATCCCTTCAGAAGCGGTGATGATGCTACAGAATATGAAAAGCGATGGTTTTTTGATTAATTTTATTGCATCTAATCTAGATGTAGATGCCCTTCAAAAGCAAGAGCTGCTCGAAATGGGCAATTTCAAGGATAAGGCAGTCAGAATTCTGGGCTTACTGAATTCCCAACTACAGATGTTGGAGCTAAAAGATAAGATAGAGGGGAAAGTACGCGGAGATCTAGAAAAGCAGCAACGTGACTATTTTCTCAATCAGCAGTTGCGTACCATCCAGGAAGAGCTCGGAGGAAATCCCCATGAGGTCGAACTCAATGAAATGGAAAAACGCTCCAAGGAAAAGCTTTGGTCCAAGGAGGCAGCCACTCATTTCGAAAAGGAAATAGCCAAAGTGCGGAGGATGAATCCGCAAGCTCCAGAATTTAGTATTGGAATGAATTATCTGGAGGTGTTTTTAGATTTACCTTGGTCCAAAGTCTCTGAGGATAAGATGGATCTGGCTCATGCCAAAAAAATTCTCGATAAAGATCACTATGGTCTGAATGATGTAAAGGAGCGAATCTTAGAGCACCTCGCTGTATTGAAACTGAAAGGTGATCTGAAAGCTCCGATTCTTTGTCTTGTCGGACCTCCAGGTGTAGGAAAAACAAGCCTAGGGAAGTCCATCGCAAAAGCCCTAGATCGGGAGTTCATCCGAATGTCCTTGGGTGGACTGCATGACGAAAGTGAAATACGTGGACACCGGAAGACCTATATTGGCGCCATGCCGGGACGAATCATCAAATCCTTACGGAAATCAAAATACGGAAATCCTGTATTTATACTCGATGAGATAGATAAGATTGGAAAAGACTTCCGTGGAGATCCCTCCTCTGCTCTCCTCGAAGTACTGGATCCTGAGCAAAACAATGCTTTTTATGACAATTATCTTGAGACAGAGTACGACCTATCCAAGATAATGTTTATCGCTACGGCCAATTCACTTGGTAGCATTCAGCCAGCCTTGCGAGATCGCATGGAAATCATCGAGGTGACGGGTTATGCCACTGAAGAAAAAATAGAAATCGCCAAAAAACACCTCATCCCGAAGCAAAGAGAAATGCACGGCCTAATGGCAAGCGACGTGAGCCTTAGTTCAAAAATCATCGATCTGATCATCAGTGAGTACACGAGGGAGTCGGGTGTAAGGAGTCTGGATCGCACCATCGGAAGTGTGATGCGCAATATTGCGAAACGCAAAGCCTTGGATGAGGTCTACACACCAAAACTTGATGCAGATGAGATCCATAAGATTTTGGGTCCGATTATCTTTTCCAAAGATCGGTACACAAAACCTGGTGTGCCTGGTGTAGCAGTGGGTTTGGCCTGGACAAGTGTGGGTGGTGATATCCTCTTTATCGAAGCGATCCGATCCAAGGGGAAGGGCAAACTTGTACTTACGGGCAATCTTGGCGAGGTTATGAAAGAATCTGCATCCACAGCATTGAGTTTCATGCGTGCTCATGCTACAGAATATGCCATCGATCCCGCTCTATTTGACGAATCGGAGTTACACATACACGTTCCAGAAGGCGCTATTCCTAAGGATGGCCCTAGCGCTGGTATTACCATGCTCAGCGCCATCGCCTCTGTATTTACTGGAAAAGAGGTAAAGCCCTTCATGGCAATGACTGGCGAAATCACACTCAGAGGTAAGGTGCTCCCTGTAGGTGGTATCAAAGAAAAAGTGCTTGCTGCCAAAAGAGCCGGAATGAAGGAGGTGATGCTCTGCGTAGAAAATAGAAGACATGTAGAAGAGATTGACCAATCATATATCAAGGATCTGAAGTTCATCTACGTAGACCGTATGAGTGAGGTCCTTGCCCATGCGCTCAAGTAAGTCTGATGATGTCGGTGGGATTTTTAAGACTCTCACTGACGAGCTACTGTAGGTGCTATTGATAAAAAAAAGTTAATACGCCTCCATCGGTTTCACTATTTTTGATTTTGAAACGTGAAAGAAGTATGCCACTGGTTATTCCGTGGTGTATAGAAATGATTCTTTTACCAAGACAAAAATCAAAGACCATGAGACTTATTTTGTTTCTGTTTACCAGTATTCTGTTGTCTTCTTGCGTGAATTACAAGAAGCATATTACCCCGAGTTATGATCGTCTGGCTAGAAGCCACCGAAAAATTGCCGTACTCCCGATTCACTTTGAAGGAAAAACTTTTCCAAAGAAAATCACCAAAGCACAAGTGGATTCCATCTTACTTGTAGAAAATCAGTTTGTGCAAAATGCTATCTACTTTGAGTTACTGAGACATTCTGGTCGTGATGATAATGATATCCAAATCGAAATAATGCCCATACAATCGAGTAATCGGGCCCTTACAGAAGCTGGATTCTCTTTATTGGGTATCAAGGATATTCCAAATCAGGAACTGAAGCGAATACTCGGAGTAGACGCTGTGCTTTCGACCGAGATCAATGGAGATATGTTCTTTCACTCTACAAAAGATGACATTTTCAAAAATATTTTGAACTCAGTATTTTGGTTGCCTGTGGTCAGTGACCCCATTTTATTCGATATCAAAAACTTGAATGTGGTGAGTGTCTTCATACAAACTGAACTCGTAGATCTTCAAAATGAGTCCGTTATTTGGGGCTTCCGCAAAAATAGAAATCTTCAGTTGGATCAAAAGAATACCGACTTAGCCAAACAACTCGCTAAGGATGTTCGTCGTAGATTTCCATATCGTCAGTGAATTTTACCTACAAACTAAGTAGAATCAGTCTAAATAACTGTAAGGGTTTTGGAGAAATTCAAGCCATACAACAAATAAATTTAGCATTGTGTTATATTTGCGACGTTTTTGCGAAACCAAAAAAGAAAGGAATTGAAAACGAAGAATTTACGGTTACTATTTGTAATGATAGGCTTGAGTGCTAGCCTCGCTGTATTTGGACAATCAGGAAGTAATAGCCCCAATTATTTTGTTTCCGCAGTGGTAGGCGTATCCATGTTCATTGGTATTTGGGCATTGATTACGATTACAAACAATCTTCTATTTATGGAAGCAAAAAAGGTCGGGATTGACACCTCAAAAAATGATTTCAGCATTATCCCTTCCGTCGATGCAGCTTTCCGAAAAACTGGCAATGAGTCCTCAAATGCTGGTTTTGTGCGTCTGAACAAGGGTTTCGATATCAAATTAGCTGGTAAGGCTAAGTCAGTCTTTTTAGAAAGAGGCACCAATCGAATCGCTTTAAAACCAACTAATTTCATAGGTTTATCTCCAATACCAAAGGTAGAGGTGGTTGTAGGAGATAGTGTGAAGGCTGGAGATGTGATCTTCTATGATAAGAAGAATCCAGATGTGAAATTCGTATCTCCTGTTAGTGGCGAGGTCGTTGCCATCAATAGAGGTGACAAAAGAGCGATCGCTGACATCGTTATCCTAGTAGATAGAAATCAAAGCTATAAAACTTTCAACGTTCCTTCTCTCGACGCTGACAGATCTACGCTCGTCAACTTCATGATGGAGTCAGGTGCATGGACAATGATCAACCAAAGACCATTTGACGTCATAGCTGACGCAAATGAGATCCCTTCTAATATTTTCATTTCTACATTTGATAGTGCTCCTTTGGCTCCTGATAATAATATGGTTATTCAAGGTCAGCAAGATGCTTTTCAGAAAGGCATAGATGTACTTGCGAAATTGACCAGCGGTCAGGTACACCTAGGATTATCAGCCAGTGCAGGAAAACCTTTCGAAGGATTCACAAATGTAAAAAAGACAGTCTTCTCTGGAAAACATCCAGCAGGAAACGTGGGTGTACAAATTCATCACACAGCCCCCATTAGAGGTAATGCCAAAGTATGGACCCTTGGTGTACAAGAGGTTATTTCGATAGGAAATTTATTTTTGACTGGGAAATTTGACGGCTCACGAGTGGTAGCTGTAACTGGTGGCGAGTTGAGCCAAACTGGATATGTTCGTACCTATATCGGTGCTTGTGTCGCAGATCTAGTAGCAGGTGATGTGAAGCATGATAATGTTCGTTATATCTCAGGAGATGTACTTAGTGGCAAACAAGTTGATAAAGAGGGATTCCTGGATTTCAGAGCTGACCAATTGACAGTGATCAAAGAGGGAAATGAGTATGAGTTGTTCGGATGGTTACTTCCATTAGCTCCAAGACCGACCATCTCGGGTACTTTCCCGAATTTTTTATATCCAAACTATGAGTTCGAAGCCAATACAAATACACATGGTGAGCAGAGAGCCTTCGTAGAGAGTGGGCAGTACGAACAGGTACTTCCTATGGATATTTACGTACAACATCTAGCCAAAGCAGTATTGGCTGGAGATATTGAGAAAATGGAAGGTATGGGTATCAATGAGCTTACAGAAGAAGATGTGGCTTTGTGTGAATTCGTATGTACCAGTAAGATACCACTTCAATCAATTATCCGACAGGGCTTGGATACCATGAGAGAGCAAGCATAACATTCACAATTTCGAAATAAAAATTAGAGAAATGGGATTACTAAATTTCATTAAGAAAATAGAGCCAGATAAGAAGAAAAGCCCGCTGTTGCATACAGCATATGATGCTTTTTTTACTTTCGCGTATGCGCCAAACTCCGTTACGAAGGAGGGTGTACACATTAGAGATGGTATGGACCTCAAACGTTTGATGGTACACGTCGTTCTTGCGATGCAGCTATGTTACTTGTTTGGTACCTACAATATTGGCCATCAGCATTTTGTAGCTGCGGGGCAGTACCTTGGATTTATGGAGGGGTTCCACTTAAAACTTGCCTTTGGTTTGATCCAGTTGCTACCTATTTTTGTGGTTGCGCATGTGGTGGGCCTAGGAATTGAGTTTGTGGTAGCATCTAAAAAAGGGCATCCAGTAGAAGAAGGATTTCTGGTTTCTGGTGCTTTGATTCCGTTGATTATGCCGCCTGATATTCCATTGTGGATTTTGGCGCTTTCAGTAGCGTTTGCGGTGATCATCGGGAAAGAGGCTTTCGGAGGTACGGGTATGAATATTTGGAACATAGCCCTTCTAGCACGGGTATTTGTCTTCTTCGCCTATCCTTTGACGATTGCGGGCGACGAAGTTTGGATAGCTGGATATGAAAAGATAGCTGGAGGCCAAGTAGCTCAATATGGCTGGTGGCACACCGGATTCTTCAACTCCATCTTTGATGCATTGGGGCTTCCGTTGTTTACGGCGGGTACCGCGGTGGTAGATGGATACTCGGGTGCGACTCCGCTAGCTCTTGCATACCAAGGTGGATGGGAGAAAGTAACACAATCTTTCAGTAGCTCACAATTGTTCTGGGGTGCAATTCCTGGATCTATTGGAGAGACTGCGAAGCCACTAATTATTTTTGGTGCGATATTCTTAGCGGTAACCAAGGTAGCTAGCTGGAGAATTATGTTGTCCATGTTCGGAGGATTGGTGTTTGGAACCATTATCCTGAATGCTTGGGGAGCTACGCCATTCATGTCTATCACATGGGATCAGCATTTGTTGATGGGATCTTTCTTATTTGCGATGGCATTCATGGCAACCGATCCTGTGACCGCAAGTAATACCAATACGGGTAAGTGGATCTACGGATTTTTGATAGGATTTACGGGAATTTTGATTCGTGTAATCAATCCTGCCTATCCTGAAGGATGGATGCTCGCTATTTTATTTGTAAATACATTCTCTCCTACGATTGATCATTACGTCGTGGAGGCTAACATCAAAAAACGTCTGTCAAATGCATAGTAACGGTTATATCTTTAGATTTGTATTGATCATGACGACCATCGTGGCAGTGGTGCTAGCATTGATGTCCACAGGTTTGAAAGGTATTCATGATAAGAATGAAGCTGTTTACAACAAAAGGGCGATACTAGCTTCGGTTTCAAGTCAGCTTGGTACGGATCTAGCAAAATTGTCAGACGATGATGTACAGAAGATTTTCAATGAGCAAATAGAACAGAAGGTCATTGACGTGAAGGGAAATGAAATTTCAAAAGAGCAAGTGATCGCTGCTGGATACAAAGGTGGAATGGCAGAGCATATTGATATGTCTAAGGAAAGAAAAAAACCTGAGACTGATCGTTTGTTCCCAATGTATGTATTCAAAAAAGCTGATGGCAAAAAGCTCTACATTGTCTCCGTAAGGGGCAATGGTCTATGGGATGAAATTTGGGGAAATGTAGCCTTAGATGAGGACCTAAACACGATAGCGGGTGTATCTTTTGATCACAAAGCGGAGACGCCTGGACTAGGAGCTGAGATCAAGGATAACGCAGCATTCCCGGCAGCATTTGTTGGAAAAAAACTATATGATGAAACCGGGGCTTACAAATCGGTGGATGTTGTAAAAGGCGGTGTATCCATGCCAAATCACCAAGTCGATGCTATCTCTGGCGCTACAATTACCACGGTAGGGGTAGGTGAAATGATGATCAGAGGGATAAAATATTACGAGCCTAGCTTTTCAAACATTAAAAAGTAAAAATCATGGCAGAAACAAACGTAGCTGAAGTAAAGCAACCAGCCATCTCTTTTGGAAAAGAAGAGAAAAAACTTTTGACAGATCCTATAGATAGTAATAACCCAATCACCGTTCAGGTTTTGGGTATATGCAGCGCTCTTGCAGTGACGACTCTTTTGAGTAAAGCAATCGTGATGGGTATTGCGGTAACTTTCGTGACAGCGTTTTCAAATCTATTCACATCCATGCTCCGAAATGCAATACCCAAACAAGTGCGGATGATAGTCCAACTTGTCATCATTGCATTTTTGGTAACGGTAGTGGAGTTGACACTAAAGGCTGTCAACTACAGTATTTACAAAGAGTTGTCCGTTTTTATCGGATTGATCATTACCAACTGTATCGTGATGGGACGTCTAGAGGCATTTGCAATGGGAAATTCTCCTTGGAAGTCCTTTTTAGATGGTATTGGCAATGGTTTGGGATACGCCATTATTCTTGTGTTGGTCGCATTTATCCGAGAGCTTTTTGGCAAGGGTACACTGCTCAATTTCAAGATCATTGGTAATACACCTGAATACGTGATCAACACGACAGATAGTATGCTATTCGGTTGGTATGCAAACAACAACCTAATGGTACTATTCCCATCTGCAATGTTTGTGATTGGTATTATCATTTGGGCTCACAGAGCGTGGAATACCAAGTTAGTTGATGTTTCTTAATTAAAAATATAAAGAAAATGGGCGAATTAGCTAATTTATTTGTCAAAGCTGCCTTTATTGAAAATCTGGCGCTTGCATACTTTTTAGGAATGTGTTCCTTTTTGGCAGTTTCCAAAAGTGTAAAAACTGCATTTGGTTTAGGACTAGCTGTAATATTTGTACAAGCGATCACCATTCCAGTCAACTGGGCTATCAATACATATTTGTTGAGCGAGTCAGGTCTCATCGGGATTGATCTTACATTCCTTAGATTCATTTTATTTATTTCGTTCATTGCAGCAATGGTACAGCTTGTCGAGATGATCGTGGAGAAATACTCGCCTTCTCTGTATAGTGCTCTTGGTATCTTCCTTCCGCTGATTACGGTAAACTGTGCGATCTTAGGAGGCTCACTATTTATGGTATCAAAAGAGTATGATTTCGCAGAGTCGCTTGTCTTTGGTATAGGAGGTGGTTTCGGATGGTTTCTTGCCATCGTTGCTATTGCAGCTATTCGCGAGCGAATGAAATATTCTGTGGTACCACCAGCTCTTAGAGGCCTTGGTATGGCATTCATACTAACTGGGATGATGGGTATGGCATTTATGGGCCTTATGGGTATCGATTTCACCGCATTTGGTAAATAACTAAATAGAAAAAAATGACATTGTTTGTTTTAACTTCGTTGGCGAGTTCAGTAATCGGTTCTTTGATCGTATTCTCGGCGATTATTCTTGGACTCTCCGCTCTGTTGATCTCTGCGCGGAAAAAACTTGTGCCTCAAGGCGATGTGAAAATCGTCATCAATGGCGATGAGGAAAATCCAATTTTGGTTGCCCCAGGTACATCGCTGCTATCTGCTCTTGGTGATAAGAAGGTGTTCTTGCCTTCTGCATGCGGTGGAGGTGGTACATGTGCTATGTGTGAGTGCCACGTTTATGAAGGTGGTGGTGATGTACTCCCTACGGAAATGAACCACTTGACTAGAAAAGAAGCTGCCGAGGGTATGCGTCTTGCTTGTCAGGTAAAGGTGCGTACGGATATGAAAATTGGTATACCTGAAGAAATTTTTGGTATCAAAAAATGGGAATGCGAAGTGGTTTCAAACTACAACGTCGCCTCGTTTATCAAAGAATTCGTGGTAAAACTTCCTGAAGGGGAAACTCTTGACTTCCAATCTGGCGGTTATATCCAAATTGACGTTCCAAAGGTTACAGTCAATTTCAAAGATATGGATATCACAGCCCACCCTGCTTATCATGATGATCCAAAGAAATTTCAGAGTGAGTGGGACAAGTTCAAACTTTGGGATTTGAAGATGGTAAATGACGAGCCACAGTTTCGTGCATACTCAATGGCTAACCACCCAGCTGAGGGAAACATCGTTAAGTTGAATATCCGGATCGCTACTCCTCCATTTGACAATGCAACAAAAGGTTGGATGAATGTAAATCCTGGGGTTTGTTCCTCTTATGTATTCAATTTGAAGCCAGGAGATAAGTGTACCGTTTCTGGTCCATATGGCGAATTTTTTATCAAGCCTACTAAAAAGGAAATGGTTTACATTGGTGGTGGTGCTGGTATGGCTCCATTGAGATCCCACCTTTTCCATCTTTTTCATACTTTGAAGACCACAGATAGAAAAGTATCTTTTTGGTATGGTGGACGTACGAAGAGAGAGTTATTCTATATCGAAGAATTCAGAGAGATCGAAAGAAATTTCCCGAATTTTAAATTTTTTGTGGCTTTGGATAACCCACTGCCTGAGGACAACTGGCAAGTAAAAGAGAATCTAGATGCACCTGGAGATGGATTCAAAGGTTTCATTATGCCAGTACTTTATAACGAATATTTGAAAAATCACCCTGAACCAGAAGAGGTAGAATATTACTTTTGTGGACCCCCAATGATGAACCAATCGGTCATCAAGACACTTGATGAATTGGGTGTTCCTGAAGAGAACATTAGCTTCGATGATTTCGGTGGATAAGATAGAAAAGCGGCTCTAGGGCCGCTTTTTTTTTGCCTAGGACGGAGAATTCTTTGTTTCCTCATGGAAGAAGTTTTCCTGCTTTGGGATCCACTGGTTGATTTCTAGAAGCTTTTGCTAAAGGAAACTGCAATCGGCAAAATGGGAGTGAAAGACGATAATGTCAGGCATGAGGAAAACAATGCCACTGCCTCATTTAGGGTAGCTTCAAAAGATATCTAATGAAATCCGTTGGTAGACCTATTTATATTAGGTGCGGTTCAAGTGTTTCTCAATCTACCCTTACCTTTAGTTTGGGATTGGTGATCCACGAACTCCATTTTTTATTATATCCGTGAATTTGTTGGGTAGCCTTGTTATTTTTATCTATCAGAGGTAGGCCATTATTTGCCCAGTCAAATATGCTCCCGTAGAGGTTATAAACTTTTGTATACCCTGCATCTTTCAGTTTCTCTCCAATCTTTTCACTTCGATAACCTATGCTGCAGTATACTACGATTTGCTTATCTTTCGTAATGTCAGTCGGCAGGCTTTTTATGTCAAATTTGTCGAATCCAATGTGTCGAGCCTTTGGGATGTGAGATATTTCATATTCGTGAAGTTCGCGGGTGTCAAGGATGACTAATTTCTCGAGATTGTCTTTAACAAAATTCACATTAACGACGGGGATAGAATAGCTCAGGTGTGCGTCCACCATGTTTTCAAAGGCTTTTTTCTGGGCTGCTTGTTTGGCAGATTCCTGCGAAGAGCCTGGAATAAATCTAAGAAGGAGTAAACCAATAATGAAAAGTCGGTATTTGATCATAGCATAAATTCTTCTACTTATTCCTTGCAATTGACGAATCTTTTGGCAAAGTTAGGCCTTTTTAACACCTTTTTGGGGCAGTTTTTTCAATTTATCTTTTACTTTTCATCGATTTTTAGTTTCTATTTCAGTTTGGCACGGCTTTTGAATTTATAGGTTTGTTCGATAAAAGGGTAGGTACATTTGAATATGAGGTGTGCACTCTAGCAGTCATTTATTCTTAACTGACGAATCGGACTTGTCAAAGAAGTAGTAACTCACGAACTATATTACCTTCATTAAATCAGATTTTGTGCTGATGTAATAAAAAGTTTTTTAATTTATGCAGTTGAAAGCGTGTATATTTTTTGTTGGGATTGCTTGTATGTTTGGTTTCAATCGAGCTCCTGAAAGTTTTGCCTTTGAGTATATTGAGCAGTATAGGGATCTCGCGGTCGTGGAAATGTATCGGAGTGGTGTACCGGCCAGTATTACATTGGCCCAAGGTCTTCATGAATCCAATTATGGAACCAGCAGGTTGGCTAAAGAAGCCAATAATCATTTCGGAATTAAGTGCAAAAGCTATTGGCAAGGATTCACCTTTTTTCATAAGGATGATGATTTTGACAAAAATGGCAATCTACTTGAGAGTTGTTTCAGAGCTTATGGTTCCGCTTTGGAGTCATTCGTAGATCATTCTAACTTCTTAAAACAAACGCCACACTACGCACCACTCTTTCAAATCGAAAGGACAGACTATGTAAAATGGGCTCACGGCCTAAAGACATGTGGCTATGCGACGGATGCGATGTATGCCGAGAAATTGATCCGAAAAATTGAAAAATACAATCTACACCAGTATGATCATTGGGAGTCCCCATTTCGGACGGTCCTAAAAAAATAAATTGGGTTTTGTCCCAAACTGTAACTCTCGAGCCATGGATTTTTCCATGGCTTTTTTTTGTTTTGGCGTAAAGGATCCCAGCGCTAATTCATTTGAGAAAGGAAATTCTCAGGGAAGGTAATGAGACTAGAGATCTGATACGATTTCATCCTCTCCATCAATATCTGAAGGTCGCTGCCGCTTATTAAGTGGATTCGCATGGTCTTCAGCATACCTTTTCTTGTTTTTAAAAATATCGATGGCCGTAAAGATTGCTTGGCGAAGAGAAGATTCATCGGCCAGATTCTGTCCTGCTATGTCGTATGCTGTACCATGGTCAGGTGAGGTGCGGATGATTCGGAGACCGGCGGTATAATTGACCCCATTCCCGAAGCTCAGAGCCTTGAATGGGATAAGCCCTTGGTCGTGGTACATGGCTAGGATCGCGTCAAATTTTTTGAAGGTACTCGATCCGAAAAACCCATCTGCTGGATAGGGTCCTGCTGCCAAAATTCCTTTTTTCTTAGCTTCGATGATCGCAGGACGGATGATTTTATCTTCTTCTGTGCCAATAGCGCCATCATCACCAGCGTGTGGATTTAGGCCAAGAACGGCAATCATGGGCTTTTCGATACCAAAATCCATAACCAAGCTCTGGTACAAGGTCCTGATTTTTTGGTCGATCAGTTCTTTATTCAGCTTTGCCGCAACGTCTTTTAGCGGAAGGTGATTGGTCGCCAATGCCACGCGAAGCTCACCACTGAGCAGCATCATGATAGAATCACCACTAAATTTTTCAGAAAAATACTCCGTATGTCCTGGATAATTGAATTTTGCCATTTGCATGGCTGCTTTATTGATCGGGAGCGTGACGATAGCGTCGATGTGTTTGTTTTTGAGATCTTCAGAAGCCCGGTCTAAGGCGATTTGTGCTAGTTTGCCGCCTTCTTCGGTCGCTTTTCCAAGGGTAATATTATTGGTCTCTTCCCAGCAGTTTACAACGTTGACCCGATGATCCACGACTTTTCGGACATCTCCGCTTGAAGAGAACTGAAAGTTTTTGTGATCGGTGATGTTTTTATGGTAAGCCAGCATTTTTGAAGATCCGTAGATCACTGGTGTAAAAAATTTGAGCATTCGTTCGTCTGAGAGTGCTTTGATGAGCACTTCTGGTCCGATGCCATTGATATCTCCGAGTGTTATGCCTATTTTCATTGTTTTATATTTTGATGCATGGGTTTGAAAATTGTGAAGCTGTTTGTTGCATTTTGCTTTGAGCATATTGCCATATTGTGCAGCTTATTTTTCTTACCTTGCTTTTGTGATAATAAAGTAAAATGTCAGGGGCTAAGATAGCGTTTTTTTTTCGACTAATTGATTCTTGTCACTGTATATGCTTGGACCCTATTTGTATTTGATCAATGAGATTGATTTATTTATGTGCATAATGGTTTCATTTGATGGAGGGTCACTTATATATTTCGGGATGGCATCAAGGCTAAGGGTGGTACTAGTTTCTCATTTTTTAAGGTCTTGCTTTTTTCTTTAAAATTAATTGGAGCTTTTACCAATCTTCATGGATGAGAATGGGGCAAAGTTTAAATAAATCGGTAAAAGTATTTGAAAGTATGGATATTTGGTCTAATTTTAATCCGACAAACGTAGAAAATTGCCAATATGAACGAAATAGGACAAGTGTTGACGAATAGTTTACTTACGGATTTTGATATCTATCTAATCAAGACTGGTAAGCATACTCGTATGTTCGAAAAATTTGGATCTAAGATAATGGTGCTCAACGGTGTTTCAGGTTGTCAATTTACCGTATTTGCGCCAGCTGCAGCCAGTGTTAGGGTTATTGGTGATTTTAATGGCTGGCAAGGACAGGGTTACGAACTCAATGTCCGTTGGGATAGTTCGGGCATTTGGGAGGGATTTGTTCCTGGATTAAAGGCCGGTACGCTCTACAAATATGAAATTAGTTCCACCATTGACCAGCAGGTGTACACTAAGTCAGACCCTTTTGCACATTTTTGCGAATGTCCTCCCAAGACTGCCTCCATCATTTGGGATGGCCGCTACGACTGGAAAGATGAGGATTGGATGGAAGAGCGGCCTACGAGAAATTCCCTTGATAAACCGCATTCTGTCTATGAGGTCCATTTAGGGTCTTGGATGCGTAATGTTGAAGAAGACAGACCACTGAGTTACCTGGAATTGAGTCAGCTGCTTGTAGACTATGTGGTCGATATGGGATTTACCCACGTAGAGTTGCTCCCAGTGATGGAGCACCCATACGAGCCATCATGGGGCTATCAGGCTACGGGTTTTTTTGCACCAACTAGTAGATTCGGTACACCACAAGATTTCAAAAGCCTCGTGGACAGGTTTCATCAGCGGGGAGTCGGTGTGATCATGGATTGGGTGCCAGCCCATTTTCCAGCGGATGATTGGGCATTGGCAAAATTTGACGGGAGCTGCGTATATGAGCATCCGGATCTCAAAAAGGGCTTTCACCCCGACTGGAAAAGTCTTATTTTCAATTTCGAACGCAATGAAATCCGAAGTTTTTTGCTGAGTAGTGCCATGTATTGGATGCACGAGTTTCATATCGACGGGCTACGGGTGGATGCAGTGGCTAGTATGCTTTATCTTGATTATTCACGTAAGGAAGGAGAGTGGGAGCCCAATGAATACGGTGGAAAAGAATACCTCGCTGCCATCAGCTTTATAAAAGATTTCAATACAGCCGCCTACTCTGAACTCCAAGGTATACAGACGATCGCTGAAGAAAGCACTGCTTTTCCTTCGGTATCTCTGCCTGTGTATAGTGGTGGGCTAGGTTTCGGGATGAAATGGATGATGGGTTGGATGCACGATACCCTGAATTACTTCAAGCGGGATCCCATACACCGTAGACATCACCAGAATGATATTACCTTCAGCATCACTTATGCTTTCGCAGAAAATTTCATGTTGCCGCTATCTCATGATGAAGTAGTCCATGGCAAGTCCTCCATGATCGGCAAAATGCCAGGTGATGAATGGCAGAAATTTGCCAATCTCCGCACGCTATACGCTTACATGTACATGCACCCTGGCACGAAGCTGCTTTTTATGGGAAATGAATTTGCGCAGTACAATGAGTGGAATCACGGTACAAGTCTGGATTGGCACTTGACCAAGTTTCCATCTCACCTCGGCATCCAAAATTTGATTCGAGATCTCAATCACATCTATACCCGAGAGCCTGCCTGCCATCAGTATCAGTTCGATCACAAGGGGTTCGAATGGATTGACTTTTCTGATCATGAAAATTCGATCTTGTCTTTTTTGAGGAAATCCGATGATCCGGCCGATCAGATTATGGTCATCTGCAATATGACACCGCTTACCTTCGAAAAGTATCGGATCGGTGTACCGAATCGTGGAACTTGGGAAATCCTCATCAATACGGATGACGAAAAATACTGGGGCACCGGCAGAATCAAGGCTACTAGTTTTGAATCAGAGGCCGTGCAAAGTCACAGCAGGGTATTCTCCATAGAGGCGCATATACCCCCCCTCGGTGTTTTGGTGCTGAAGAATTCAAATTATTAAAGAACCAATTGAATCTACTCGTACAATGAATGAATGGTCGAAGATACTCTCTTTGGTGTTTTTGTTGTTTTATGGTAGTTCTGCTACCTGTCGGCACAAGGCATTGCCGAATGAAGAAACGATCATTGAATCTCAGGATTTATCAGTTTTGGCACTTCCCATCGATCAATGGGAGCGATACGGCAGCCTCCTTCAAGGGAAAAACATTGCCGTGGTGGTCAATCAAACCAGTTGTACAAAAAGCGGGACCCACCTTGTGGACCTCCTGATTCAGATGAAGGTAAACATTAAAAAAATCTTTGCCCCCGAACACGGATTTCGCGGTAAGGCAGACGCTGGCGAAAAAATTAATGATGAGGTAGACACCAAAACGGGTCTCCCCATCATATCCCTGTATGGAAAAAAGAAAAAACCTGGGCAGGATGATCTAGCGGGGATTGACCTGGTGCTGTACGATATTCAGGATGTGGGCGTACGGTTTTACACCTACATCTACACACTGCATTACGTCATGGAAGCCTGTGCGGAAGCTGGTATTCCGGTACTGGTCCTCGACCGACCCAATCCGAATGGGCACTACGTCGATGGTCCCGTGATGAAGGAGGGATATACATCCTTCGTGGGGCTTCACATCGGGGTTCCGCTCGTGTACGGAATGACCGTGGGAGAATATGCGCAAATGATCAATGGCGAGAAATGGCTCGCTGGTAATAAAAAATGCAGTCTCCAAGTGATACCAATGACCCACTACGATAGATATCAGCCCTACGATCTGCCGATCAAACCATCGCCCAACTTACCCAATAGCCTCTCCATTGCCCTATATCCGAGTCTTTGCCTTTTCGAGGGTACGGATGTGAGTCTGGGCCGTGGGACGAATCGGCAGTTTCAGCAATTCGGTCATCCGGCATTTGACAAAAAGTACACGTATCAATTTACGCCCGAGCCCAATGAAGGTGCGAAAACGCCTCCACACCAAGGCAAAGCATGTTTCGGTCGGGCATGGGATATTTCGGACTTGGAGGCTGTTCGCAATCAAAAACAGTTGCTGATCGCTCCGCTGCTAGAAACCTACCAGATCGCCAAAGAATTGAAGCTCACGTATTTTTTGCCCAATCTATTTTTTGATAAATTGGCTGGTACAGATGAGCTGCGAAAGCAAATCATGGATGGCAGATCCGAAGCAGAGATCCGAGCCAGCTGGCGAGCAGGGATTGAAGCATTTCGGTCCAAGCGAAGGGCCTATCTGCTCTATCCTGAATGAAAATTGGTAGGTCCATTCACTAGAGCATAATATGATTATCAAGCTGTATTAAATACCAACGCCACCACCGCCGGCAGGAACACCGCCACCGCCTTCTCCATTTTTCAGGTCGCTGTTTTTGATCTTCGATTTTCGCTCTTTGAAGTCTACACTTCCAAATTTGTAGCGGAAATTGACACCAATAGATCGGAATGGGATCGTGAAGCTATTGAACTGTGTGAAGTTCGGGCCTGTCTGCTCTGAGTCAAAAGCCTTGTCGTTTTGGAAGGGCTCGATGACATTGATCCCGATGCTACTATTTTTGAAGTCCTTGCGGATTCCCATACCATAGATGGAGAAAGATGGTGTATCCCCTTGAAGGGTACGTCTCGGCGATCGAAAAAATCCGAAAAAATCCATCTTGATACTACCAGAAATGGTGTAGTCTCCATTCAAAAAGAGATTGTACTCGTAGCTCTGACGGTTGAGCTCTATATTATTCACGATACCCTGTGCATCATAAGTGTAAAAATTACCACCCACACGAAGGGTCAGCTTGTTGATCGATTTTGATGTGAATAGATTGAGACCGAAGGAATTATTGGTTCCCACATTGTCAAAGGTATTGACAGATGCACCAGTTTCTTCTACTTTCAGTATTTGCTCGATGATATCCTCCGTCCTTTTGTAATAGACCGCACTGAATATGGTAAATCCGAGTAGGCTGGTGTTGTAGCCCATTTCTATTTGGTGGGTGATTTCAGGCAGTAGCTCTGGATTTCCGATGGTTCGGTTTAGGAAGTCGGAGTTGTTGTTGAATGGATTGACAAAAAACAAACTTGGACGCTGGATTCGCTGATTATAGCTAAGTTTGATAGATTTGAAGTTTTTTAGATTGCGGCTGACAGTGAAGCTAGGTAGGAAATTCTGGTAATCGTTCTCTACCATCGGCGTATTCTCTACAGGTGTGCGGAAGGCACCACCGATCCGAGTACCCTCGTACCGTAGCCCTGTGATAAATGAATATTTTTTGGCTACAATAAAATTAAGCGATCCGTAGCCCGCATACACATCCTGGTTGTAATCAAAGATATTGGTAAATTCTGGTATGGAATTATATAAGCCCGTATTGGGATCCTTCACCTGATTGTTGAAGTCACTGACAATGTCGCGGAGGACACCCTTCACGCCCGTCTCCAGTTTGGCACCTTTCCAGAGCGGGTGGGTATAGTCCACCTGAAAAGTAAGCTCCGTATTTTCACCCTCGTTGAAAATTCGGGCATCTCTGTTGATAAATGTCAGCACGGTATGCTCTTCGAGGACATCAGCCTCTTGGTTGTTATTTTCTTTAGAGATCTGGAAGGACATACTAAGTTCTCGGTCCTTTTGATTTTCGAATTTCATGGTGTAGTCCGTATTCCAGTCGTAGCCTCCGAAAAAGTTGTTGGCATTGTTGGTTCGGAAGAAATCATTTCGGCCCATGATATCACTTTGGGATAGGAATCCGTCCACACGACCTTCGAGATCGAAGCCAAAGCCTCGAAAATTCAGAGAAGAATTGATACTATGGTATCCATTGAAGTCATAGAATGCGCTGACATTTCCGTTACCGCCTAGTCTGGAAGTACACTGATTGCCACGCTGGCTGTACACACGGACCACCTCGTCAATATTTTCGGTTCGATCGAAGGTGATGCGACCATTGGCAGGATTGGAGTAGAAGATGGCCGCACTGGAGCTCAGACCGAGTCTGCCCTTCCCGGCATTGAGATTGGTGAAGAGACTATTCTGGCGGATACCAGCGGAGGCATTGACAGAACCGGCCAGACCTTCGATATTTGACTTTTTCGTGATGATATTGATGATTCCCGCACTACCTTCTGCATCGTATTTGGCAGAAGGAGAGGTGATGACCTCTACGGATTTGATTTGGTCTGCGGGAAACATTTTGAGGGCGTCTGCTACATTGTTAGAAAACATACCGGAGGGTTTCCCATTAATGAGGATTCGCACACTTTCTGAGCCTCGGAGGGAGACATTGCCATTGAGGTCTACAGAGAGTAGGGGCACTTTGCGGAGTACATCGGTGGCATCACCCCCAGCGATGGAAGCATCATTTTCGGCATTGAATACTAGACGGTCCACCTTGTTTTCGATGAGGGCACGCTCTCCTGTGATTTCTACGGCCTCGGTGAGTACGCTATTCTGACGCAAACTTATTTTCCCAAGGTCGAGGTCAGGGGATTTGAGTGTGGTCTCTATATCCTTGATGATTTTCTCCTGGTATCCTAGGAAACTGATGACGACTTCGTACTTCCCGGTAGCGACTTCATTGAACTTAAAATTTCCATTGATCTCCGTGAGCACCCCATCCAAAAAATCCGTTTTCCCAGCTTTTCTGAGTGCTACAGAAGCAAAAGAAATTGGTTCATTCGTGGTAGAATCGAGTACGATCCCCGTAATTTTACCTTTGATCGATGGGCCTTTATTTCCGCCAAAAGGCATTTGGGCCGAGGCTATTACCGAACAAAAGCCCCATAAAAGAATAAAGATAGACAGTCGCATATACATCATAATTTCTAAAAATCGCTACTCTGACCCGAAAGGATCTCAAAAGATAAACCCAAGGTTATGACAAATTTGTGACACATACGGCATCAGTTAGATAAATCTTGTATTTTTTTATACAAACGTCCAATTTTAGGATCTGTAATTTTTGGTGGATATCTGTGGTGTAGAAGGTAAAGATTACTTTTGTCCCAAGATTTATTGGATGTATATGAAACAAAATCGGTTGCCCATCGGCACTTTTATCAATATGGCTACAGTGGTGGTAGGGAGCACAGTGGGGATCCTATTTAAAAGTGCGATTGGGGCAGATTATCAGAGTATCGTTTTTCAGGCTTTGGGCTTGGGTACCCTGATGATCGGACTGAAGATGACCTTGGCTGTGAAGGGAGATCATATCCTGAAAATCATTTTTGCTTTAGTAATCGGTGGTGTGGTGGGTAATTTCCTTCAGCTGGATGTACAGATGGCTTCACTTTCGGAATCGGTGAAGACCTTGATCGGCAGTGAGGAGAAAGGCTTTACAGATGGATTGGTCAATGCGTTTTTGCTGTTTTGCATAGGGTCGATGACCATCCTGGGATCACTGGAGGAGGGGCTCTCTGGTAAAAAAGAATTGCTCATGGTCAAATCTACTTTAGATGGGTTTGCATCCATTGCATTAGCGGCCGTGTATGGGGTGGGGGTGCTTTTTAGTATCCTGCCGATGCTTATCTTTCAGGGGGGCATCACCATATTTGCACCCTTCATTAAGAGCCTCGTCAGCGAAGATCACCTCGATGCGATTGGTGCCCTAGGGGGTGTACTGATATTGGGCATAGCCATACGGATGCTGGAATTAGGACAAATCAATCTTGAAAATCTATTGCCTGCACTTATTTTGATTATCCCAATTTTGTCAATATCTGAGAAGTTTGGTAAAAGCATGGCCAAAATCTCATAAAGAATGAGCGAAAACAGCCGACTAATATCCTAAAAGGGCTTTCTGATCGTGACATTTATTTGCCAATAATTATTCAGTATATTTTTGGCCCTAACCATAGTAATGAGTCCTATTTCCGTATTATCAACTTTTCGGTGTGGATGCTTCCTTTTTGGTCTTCTATTTGCACCACATACATCCCAGCGTCCAGATCCGTCAGATCCATTCGGTCAGAGCTGCTGTACCGCAGCTGGCGGCCCATCATATCCAGCAGGCGTATGCTGCGGAGCTCTGCAACACCACGTATCATCACCCAGTCATGGGCAGGATTTGGGTAAAGGCTGATGCTCGCTTGTGGGATATCGGATACATCCTCTGTACTGACTAGGGCGCAGGCTTCGAGGATTTCTGTAATACTGCTACATCCGGGGCCATTGCCACTAATATCCAGGCTATGAGGTGCATTTTTGGCGAGGTCACAGATCGTTTCGTTCACACAGTTGCTAAGGTTGGGATTGTCTTTTATCCATAATACGGGATAGTTGTCACCACTAGGTCGACTAAAATAAATGCCCTCGATTGCTGTTACATCAATAAGAAGAGGATTTTCTCGAATAATTAAGCTCGACTTCACTTCTTCAAGTCCAATGCCTTCCAAACTTATTAAACTGTCCAATTCCTCAATTATTATTCCATCATTAATTGCTCTTCTATGGACTGTTTTGAGATTTTCTAAACCAGACAAGTTCTTCAATCTAGATAAACCAACTATCCTCAATTTTTCAACCTCCCCAATCTTTTTGAAACCATCTAAATTTGGCATATTGGAAAGATTAATTAGTTGTAAACTATTGACACTAGTCAAACTTTTGGGCAGACTTACTTTTTTCAACTTTGGATTATTGCCCATTGATAATCCATCTAATTCTGCCATTCCAAACCTTTCTAAATAATTGAAATGTTCAATGGTATCATTATTCCCGAATCCAAAACTAGATACGATCTGCAAACTATCAAAATTCTCAAACAAAGTGTACCCACTCAAACTGAAGCGAAGCAACTCTTTCAGACTTTTTAGACCTGAAAAATTAAGAAATTTTTCTGTAGTAATCCTTAAATTCACTCCCTTTCTTAGACTATCCAACCCTTCAAAACTTGCGAGATTGGGTGCATTTATAAAAAAATTGCCATTTTGAACTTTGAATCGCTCCAGGCCACTAAAGTCTTTTAGATCAGGCATCAACTCTATTTCAAATAATCGCTCTACGACTTCTAAATTATCCAAACCTCGGAGGCTTCCCAGATCTGGCACACAATTGATGATTAAGTCTCTTGTAATCCTCCTGATATTCCGCAATCCCCTCAGATTTGTAATATCGCTCTCTGTGGTACATATACTTACGACCTCACCCAGAGGAGTTACTTTCGGATATCCGATCTCTACGGAGCCATTGATCTCTTGGCAATTGGGCCAATCGAGACCGAACTGATCCACATCCGCTTGGGTCCTTAGTTCTACTCTGCCTTCAGGGCACTGACCACTAACGACATAGGAGAAATAGCAAAGTAATATAGCTGTGATGATCCTCATTACCAGCAAGCTTTTTGAAGTTCTACAGAAAGTTTACATCCACATTCATCACCACCTAGATAACCCCAATTCTTGACATAGATAGTAAGATATGGATCGTTGTTGCTGACGGCAAGAATGCTTACAGGTGCTATATGCACAGGAATAGGTGCATCTTCCCAGTTTTCAGGACATCCATCTTCAGCTTGAGGCAACGACCGAGAAAACTTAAACCGACTCGTGCAGTCGATGGTTAGGCTACAAGTCAGCGGATCAAGCGTCAGCGTACATCCACAGCCCGAATCACTCGTCTGTGCTTGGGCATCTGTCATCCCAAAACCCATGAACATCATACACATCATCATCGCTCTAAAGGCTAGTTTGGTTGGTTGGTTAAATTTCTCATTTTTAATTAATTTTAAAATTTTAAGATACACAAATATATATTAAAATTTGAGCTCGTGGTGGAAGAAGACAATTTTTTATTAAAATTAAGGGTTTTCTCTTAGTTATTGCGCTGTAATTCATTGTAGATTCGGATTAAATAAACTCCAGAGCTATCTGTATTTGTAGCCTGATTCGGTCAAAAAGGCTTTGGTGTAGCGTATCGGTGTTTCAAATTTGTTGACAAAAGTACAAAAAATTGTACCTTTAAGCTTTGATCTTTTGGATAAAGCAATCACACTTATGCCTGAGTGTAACCATCTACAAAAAAGTTTGGGGTGGTCCATTCAATTCATTAGCGTAGAATGTTATTTTGTAATACCTGAGAATGATTTGGTATTCGTTTGATTGGATAGCATATAAAAGTAATAATTAACATGACCACGAGAAATTTTTTTCAATCTTCGGTTCCACTTGCCATCGGATTAGTCCTTTTGGCTGGAGTTTTCAGCTGTCGATCTGAATCAGACGAAAAAGCCCAAGAAAAACTGATCGACAAGACCTATCCCTATGAGGGGTTCTTCCTTGATAAGCAATGGAGTGATGAGCTTTTCGATTTCAATACGTATGAACTCGCTTTTCGCCAAGCGAAAATGGGCATCGAAGATGGAAAACGATCTGTGGGTACCTGGAAGGTAGAAGGGCCCGGTAATATCGGTGCTCGGATCAATACCATCGCCATTGACCCCAATGACAAAAATCGGATGTTCTGCGGATTTTCGGACGGTGGGGTGTGGCGTACCACGGATGGCGGAGCCAATTGGGAGCCCGTCTTTGACAATCAGACCCGGCTCGCCATCGGTCATATCTATTTCCATCCTACCATTCCCAATACCATCTACGTAGGCACGGGTGATCCCAATATCGGGGGCTATGTGAAGATCGGAGACGGACTCTACGAATCTACCGACGGAGGCGACACCTGGAGATACATCGGACTTCGGGATCAACGCATTATCTCGAAATTAGCCATCCACCCCTCTAGCCCCAATACCATCTATGCCGCGACCATGGGTGTACCTTTCCAAAAAAATAACAGAAGGGGACTCTACAAATCAGAAAATCGGGGCGCCACTTGGCAGCAAATTCTCTACCTCAATGACTCCACGGGTGTGATCGACCTGATCCAAGATCCGGTAAATCCAGAGATCCTTTTTGCCTGTACCTGGAATCGAATCCGAAGTGACAAACGCTCCCTCGTCAGTGGCCCAGATGCGGGCATCTACAAATCATTTGATGGGGGTGCCACTTGGAAAAAACTGACCGAAGGTCTTCCCGATGGACCAATGAGTCGCATCGGAATTATCCAAGCTCCGAGCAACCGAAATGTCCTCTACGCTACCTACACCCATCCACAAAATTTCAATCTCCAGGGCATCTACAAGAGTACAGATCTTGGGGAGTCATGGACACGGGTACCTACTGAAGACCAAAATCTACCAGCCACTGTCTTTGGAGGATTTGGTTGGTATTTCGGCAAAATCCGTGTCAATCCGAAGGACGAAAATGATGTATTTATCCTAGGCGTGGATCTGTTTCGAAAGAAAGGGGAAGAGCCTTGGGTAATGGCCGCACCGCCATGGTTTACGTATGATGTGCACGCAGATAAACATGATCTGGTTTTCACCGATACACACATGTATTTGGCTACGGATGGGGGCATGTATCGATCCGACTATGAAAATACCGCATGGGAAGATGTAGAAAATATCCCCACGACTCAGTTTTATCGCGTAGCGACCAATCCATTCCAACCAGATCAGTACTATGGTGGCGCCCAAGACAATGGCTCTACAGGCGGAAATGCAGCCATGATCAACGATTGGCCTAGAATCTTCGGTGGAGACGGATTTCAGATGCGTTTTCATCCTACGAAATCCAATGTATTTTATGTAGAGACGCAAAATGGAAATATAGCCGTAACCCGTGATGGTGGCAATACCTTCCTAGGTGGCTCCAATGGACTGGAGGGACCTCGATATTGGGATATGCCATATTTTCTATCCCCGCATAATCCTAGTGTGATGTACACCGGTACCGACCGTGTTTACACATCTACTGCTGGTGATGTGCCAGAATGGTTTCCGATCAGCGAGCTGGTCGTGGATCCTACTTCCGATGCTTTTGTGAAAAGTGTGACCACCATCGATGAGAGCATTCTTCAGGAAGGATTGCTCTACACAGGTGGGGGTGATGGCAGCGTCTGGACCAGCCCTGATGCCGGTCAGACTTGGTCGAGTATCTCAGCAGGGCTGCCCGTTCGATATGTTTCTTGTATCAAGGCCTCCCCCACAGAAAAAGACTGGGTATACGTCAGTCACACGGGCTATCGTGCCAATGAATTTACAGCCCAGCTATTTCTTTCAAAAAATCAAGGAGCGACCTGGGAATCAATCTCCGGCGATCTTCCAGCTTTCTCCATCAATAGTATCCTCATCCTGCCGAATACACAAGATCAGGTGATCTTCGTGGGTACGGACGGCGGCGTGTACTATACCAAAGATGGTGGTAGCTCCTGGGAGCGGGTGGGTACGAATATGCCCCTCATTCCGGTCTATGATCTGGCCCTGACGGAGGATAAGCGCGGCATCATCGCAGGCACCTATGCCCGTGGCATCCAGAGTTTTGATTTGGATCAGATCGGCTTGATTTCCAATGCGACCGTGGAGCTGACCCCAACCAAAAAATTCACCTTATTCCCGACCATTGGCCAGGATATTTTCTACATCCAAGCTCAGGAGGCACCCAGTAGGGGCGTGGAGTTCTTCATCTTTGATCAGGTAGGTAAAATGGTGTACAACGGAGCACTACGCATCCAAAAGGCGGAAATCAGACTCGGAAACCTGCAGCCAGGTATGTACTTTTTGAAAATCCAAAATGAAACCCACCGATTTCAGGTGATTCAATAAATCAAACCATGGGCTGGAAGGATTGTATCTCAGATAAGCGTACAGGCGACCAAAGACCTTCGCAAAATGCGAGGACACAATATCAGCGGGATTATGATCGTCTGATTTTTTATTCGGGATTTCGTAGGCTGCAGAATAAGACGCAGGTATTTCCCCTTCCGGGCAATGCTTTCGTACACAATCGGCTGACACACTCGCTCGAGGTGGCTTCTGTGGGTCGTACGCTGGGGCACCTTGCTGGTGAGATCATCGCTGATCTGCCTGAAATCAGGGAGTTGCCAGAGGTACAGGCATTCTATCAGTACCAGCTTTCTTCGGTCATCGCAGCTGGCTGTTTGGCGCATGATGTGGGCAATCCACCTTTCGGGCACTCTGGGGAGAAAGCCATTTCCCATTTTTTTGAGTCCAATGCCACTTCTGCCATTGAGGGAAGGTCACTGCAAGATTATTTCGACCAAAGATCATGGGCCGACTTGGTCAATTTTGAGGGTAATGCGAATGCTTTTCATTGCCTCACGACGGATTATCACGGCAAGTCAAAAGGAGGACAACAGCTTACCTATACCACCCTCGCTTCGATCCTGAAATATCCCTGCGAAGCCACCATGGTGCACCCAAAAATCAAGCATCGTAAAAAATACGGGGTTTTCCAAGCAGACAAGGAAGTATTCCTCGACGTGGTGAGGGCTACGGGCATGCTCGATGAATCTACCGAGGAAGGCTTGATCTTTCGAAGACATCCCTTTGTCTATCTGGTGGAGGCTGCGGATGATATTTGCTACCGCATCATTGATATGGAGGATGCCCACCGGCTAGGGATCATTCGGACACAGGAAGTCATTGACATCTTTTGGGATGTGATCGCTGAGCTGGAGCCAAATCGTCAGGAATTGGATCGATTTCATCGGACGCTTTTCTCCCTTGAAGATGCCAATGAAAAAATATCCTATCTGCGTGCAAAAGTGATCAATACCTTGGTCGGTGCCAGTATGGAGGTGTTTCGCACGCATCTATCGGAGATTGCCGTGGGTCAGCTCGATCATGGACTGGTGGATATCATCGATCAGCGCAGTATCGCACTCGCTACCGCCAATGCCATTTCAGTGGAAAAAATATACCAGACCAGATCGGTCATCGAAGTAGAGATGGCTGGGTATCATGTACTTTCTAGCTTATTAGAGATCTTCGTTCCTGCAGTTCTGAAGGAAAAACCAACAGCCATGGATAAAAGAGCCCGTCTTTTGATTCCAGCACAATACCATACCAGTCCGGATTTTGATCCATACACCCGCTGCTTAAATGTGGTAGACTTCATAGCGGGCATGACGGATGGATACGCTACCGAGCTGTACCGCAAGATGAAGGGCATTGACATTACCCAGCATAGATAGGCAAATCTGAGGAGCATTTTTATCTCAATACATGGAGTTGCAAATGCAGTATTTCGATTGATTTATTGATCAGGGCTTTCCTTTGTTCCTTTCGGTACCAGATTGGTTTGACCCGTTGGTGTTTTGTTTTCATCAATCATTGAGTTAGAAATCAATGCTGCACGTATTACCTTATCAAAGTCACATCACCTTTTATTATTCTTGTGTTATTGCCGTCTTTGTAGCTTAAAGTATACACAAAGACACCTGGCTGGAGGTCCATGCCGTGAAATCTGCCATCCCAGTATAAGTCTGGATCATTCGCTTGTTTATTTTCTTGAAAGTGGACCAAATTTCCCCAACGATCAAAAATGCGAAACTCCTCAATTTCGATGCTTCCACTCACTCCGGTAGGTCCGAAGGTATTGTTTACTTGCTGTCCACTTGGGCTAAAGACATTGGGCATAATTATGTTTGGTATTCGTACACTAATTTGAATGGTACGTTCATACAAACATCCATCTATCGTGGTGATTCGTACAATGACCTCTGTGTTTTGACGTATGGAATAAAATACCGTTCGATCAGATGAGTTGAAAATGCCGTCGTCATCTGACCATTCGATGGAGCTGATTAAACTATCAGGCAATGTGCTTTCAATTCGGAGCTCCACCAAAGTACCGACCGTAGCGGAAATATTATCTGTGACATTGGTCTCATAAATGGGAGCGGGAAGTATTTCGATGATTTCTTCACCACCAGAGCACCCTTCGAGATTAAATACTTCGATTTGGTATCTTCCAGGAGGTAGATTGCCCAAATTTGTGGAAGGCGATGGATTATTGTTCAGGTTTACTCGTATGCTGGCATCATTTGTAGAAAGAATCATGATGGACCCGAAGATTTCCTCAGGGCAAATCGGATCTTCCTTTTCAATGATATATTCTGGGGCAGGAATGACGTTTATCGTAATTTCCAATTCATCACCCGGGCATAAGTCTGTCTCGTCTACACGAAATACGAATTTATTAGCCCCAATATTTAAATCAGAAATTGATAGTTGAGTTTGGGATAATTCAATCCCATTTTCTGATAGCCACCTACCATCATCAGCGGGATTTTGGATAAGGGTGCGAAGATCAATAAGTTCTGATATGTTTTCGCAAAAATTCGTATTCTCTTGTACGAGGCTTCCGGCAGAGATGGGCTTCTCTATCACAAGTGGTACGAAAAATTCGCGTTGGCATTCATCAGGAAAATCATCCGTAAGCCTGAAAACAAGGGTAAATGCTCCTGAATTTTCGGAGCTGATGACCAATTCACCGTTATCGATACTTGGAGAAGTAGGGAGACCATTCGGATTTAGTAGAGACCAAGCGCCGGGCACAGGTGTCTGAACAATGTTAGAAAGTTGAAAATTAAAATCCCCAGCACAAAAAGCTAAAGATGATTCCACATTGACAGTAGGGCAGAGACATTCTATTACCTCAAGAGATAGACTATAAGTAGCCCCTGGGCAAGGATCTGAAAATCCCCGCGTGTCAAATATAAACTCATAGATGCCTGGATCAAAACCATTGAAATCAAATACTCCATTTGGAATTGGCTGCCCTAGATATGTCCATATGCCGATAGACGATGCTGGGGTTTTACTGTCATTCAAATCGATCTGCGATCCGAAAATGCTATTATTACACACGGGACCGATCGGAAGCAGTGATACGCTTTCGGGCTGGATTACTTGACTTATAAAGTTGCCAGAAAATGACGGTGGACAGGCAGCAATGACATCCTGGATTGTCCAAGTGGTAGTTCCTACAATAGATGGAATCGTAATGCGCTGAAACCCTTCTGTGATTTCACTGATAATGATCTGGTCATTCGCGTTGTTTCCGAGTACAATCTGGAAAGGGAATGGGCCTGTGCTCTCTACGGTTATTTGTATCTCATCACCTTCACAAACGGATACCGAACCTTCAATGCGGACTATAGGACCTTGCTGCCATACCACGGGTACTCCAATGGATGCCTCAAAACATGGATCTTCAAAGTTTATTTCTTCTTCAGTACCGGTACTTAAAATAGCGGTAATGAAATAGGTTTGCCCAGCAGATAAATCTTCAGACCACTGCAGCATATCTGATGTGGATTGTGATAAAATATTCCCGATTGTCGAAGCAGTACCATCGTGTAAAATGAAGTACAGTTGGTACCCTTCTGCTGGCAGATAGCCTTCAAGTTCAAAAATCGTCAAATCTATATTTTCTTCCTCACAAAGGGTTATTGGGGAGGTAGGTGTAAGGGTACCTAATTGACCTTGACAAGAGCAATCAACGGGATCTACGGTAAATGAAAAGGTACAATTATTGCCATCACTAACTATTATCTGGTAGCTACTATCAGGTCTTAGCGCCTCGGAGAAGAATGTGTTTTCTGTGAGGGTTCCAGAAATGCTGACACTTATTGGGGCTGTACCTCCAAAGATTTCAAATATTAGTTGATAAGAATTGCTGTCGAAACATTCTGTGCGGATGCCTTGGACTATTGGCTGTGTGGTAAATTGTATATTAAATTCTTCTGTAACTGTGCAGGCCGGATTAAATACTGAAGCTGAAAACAAATATGTACCTGAAGTGGATACATTTACAGTGGTTGATGCTGAAGAAGGGTTTTCTATTTGCGCAATGCCAGGACCAGAAATACTTTCCCATTGTATTGATTCTGTAGAGCTCAATTCAGCTGTAAGAATTGCCGAAAGTCCGCACACTCGGTCCTCGAAATCAAAATTAATCTCAGGGTCACCATAGAAAATCACCGGCTGACCGGCGGCTACTTTTAGACAGGGATCATTGAGATCGATATTTGTTCCATTGGCTTGACCTACGATATAAGATATATAATATGTAAACCCAGGAATCATTCCAGGTAAAAATTGGAATTCTCCATTCTCGTTTGATGCGATGATATTTCCAAGATTGGTCCCAGGACTATCGTGGAGTACAAAAGTGCCGATATCGCCTACCTGAAATATACCGTCATTATTGTAAGTAGCAGTTACAGTTTCCAAAGATGAAATGCAGCTTGTGAGCAGTGTGCTAGACATTGTTCCACTATTGTTCAGACAGACACAATCGATGGGGCCACTATTTAAATTCAAGCTACATCCATTGGTCAGCTGTATCGAAATAGAATAAACTGTATTCGGGTCTAGAAGTCCACTCGTGAAAGTATTTCCATTAAATGCTCCCGGAATATCAATAGAACTAACCAAAGAAGGATCAACCAAATCAAAACTTAGGGTATAGGTGTCGGCGCCAAGACAGGTATTGACAATATTGCTTAGAGTGGGCAGGGATTGTACGAGGATAGAGACCTGATCTACAATCGTACATGGGCCATTTCCTATCTCAAGTTGGAATATATAAGTGCCAGATTGGGTAAAGCTTACGGCCGTCAGAAGAGATCCAGGGCTAGCAATAGTGGATGGTGCTGGGCCAGTTATTTGCGTCCATTGGACAGATGAAAATATTCCAATCACGGATGCACTCAATGTTCCTTGAGGAGGACAGACCGAAGGTGGGGTACTAAAGACAATCTGTGGATCTTCAAAAAATACGACAGGTTGGCCAATTGATACGGACAAACAAGGGGCTGCAAGGTCGATATTTCCAGATAAGGTTGGACCTACGACATATGAAATGTAATACGTAACACCAGGAAGCATGCCAGGTAAAAACGAGAATATCCCATCTGGATTTATTGCCAGAACAGTACCGAGGGTGGAGCCTGCTCCTGTATGCAGGATATACACACCTATATCACCTAAGTCAAAAGTAGCATCGCCATTATGGGTGGCAGTGACTTGGTTCCCACTTGAAATACAAGCCGTCAGCTCATTGGTTGACATGGTGCCGGCATCACTGATACAAGGACATTGGTAAATGATTTCGATACTTTCTTCGCAGCCATTGGCATCAATGATGAGCCCTGAAATGATGGATCCATCAGGAGCTTGGGGAAATGAGTAAGTATTTCCTATGACATTTTCCCCATTTACAATATATGGCCCCTGACCTCCAGCAATGGTGATCGTAGCGATATAAAATTCAGTACCACCTTGACAATCATAGCTGATATTCGCTACCACAGGTGGGGCTGGAATGATTACCGTCGTCGTTGCACTTCCGATACAAGCACCGTTATTTTCTGTAAATTGGAACGTGTAAGAACCAGGCCCTCCTACTTCTACTGTGGTGTTGTTTGCATTGGGTGATTGGATGTTCGCTCCACTGCTACCGCTTATAAGTTGCCAGGTAATGGATGATCCAGGCGTAGAATTGCCCTCCAAGACAAACGATAAAGAACAAGATGGATCAAGTGGATTTATAGTGGGGGATGGTGAATTTAGGATTTGAATATTTTCGCAAAAGGGGCCTTGGGTACCACATGTAGTAATGACTTCCAAACATATTTGTGCCACACCAGCCTGGTCAAATGCATAAGTGATGGAGTTCGTATTCTGTCCGGATAGGATGGTCACACCAGTTCCACTCCACAAGTATTGAGTGATTTGTGCATTTGGCTGGATGCTACTTTGGCCGTTTACCCCAAAACATAGTGGTGATGTACTATTCAAATTATTGGGTAATGTGTATGAAATCACATTGATGGGCAGGGTGACAGGTCCTACGTTTCCACATGGTCCATTGATGAGTGAAACTTGAATGTTGTTGTTTCCTGCTGTGTTATTCCAAAGCACGGTGAATTCATTTCCATTTTGGCTGGTCAAAGTTCCCCCAGTAACGCTGATATTCCAGCTAGCTCCAGCAGGAAGTGAGGGACTAATGGTATATCCTTCTTCGGTGTTTGGGCAGACGGTGGTAGGACCTGAGATCTCAATATCATTAAATGGATCAAGCACTTCGACGGTGATACAAGAAGTGGTGGAGTTACTACACGGGCTTTGGGCGGTGACGCAAAGAATTACTGGTCCTGATATGAGTGAAACGTTTATTGTAGGTCCGAAGACAGTAAAAAAGCCGAATGCTCCTTGGGTGATTTGTACGACATAATTGACATTGGGATCATAGTTTTGTATGGTGTACGTGGTGGGAATTCCAGGACATACTTCCAGTGGTCCTTCGATGATGGGATCGTCTACGCTTCCATCAATGATAGGAATATCAATACATACAGGACCTTGTGGACCACAGCTTGTCATTACCTCCAAGCAAAGCTGACCATTAACCGCCTGAGCACTGGTGTAGGTGATGCTGTTCGTGTTCTGTCCACTGATGATATTGAGGCCCGTAGCTGACCAGGTGTAGGATAAGATGTTTGGATTTGCAGGTATATTTGCTTGACCCTGACCAGGAAAACATAGAAAATTGGGAGAAAATGTGGGGGTTGGAAGTTGATAGTTTTGAATATTGACTGTTAGTGTTTCGGAAGGTGTCGTGCCGCAAGGCCCTCCTATTAGGCTGACCGAAATTTGATTAGTGGGAGCGCCTGCATTCCACACAATACTTATTTCTTCTCCATTTTGACTGATTATAGTCCCTCCCTGGACATTCACTTGCCATGTGGAGCCGGGAGGTGCTGTTGGTGATAGAGTGTACAAAGTGGGGACACCTGGACAGACTTCAGTAGGCCCATTGATTTGAAAATCGAAATCTTCTAGGATCGTTATGGTTCTACAGATTTGGCCACTTCCACAAGGCGTGGTGTAGTTGAAACAAACCGTTCTGGTCGGAGAACCTGGGAGCCAAATGACAGATATGTTCGGTAATGAAATATTTGCGGAAGAAAAAGGTGCTTGGACACTACCGAATGTCAAAAACTGAGGATCTATGCCTGTTATAGTATAGGTGGCAAGCTGATTGGCGCATACCTCGCTTGGGCCTTCGATCACTGGGTTAAAATTATTAGCAATAATGACGACCTGCCAACAATTTAGGGATAGGTCTGCACAATACAAATCACTGTCGATTCCCGACTGAATATCTGAGATGGAGAGCACGCCATTTGGAGTGGGTATCAGCGGGAAGTCGCTATTTAGGACTGATAGACCACAAACATTATACGTACCCGCTGGGAAATTAGTAAGGTTAGGGCTAGGGAGAATATCAGTGATAATTCCAGCTGGTGAAGTAATGATATAATAATAGCTATATTGGTTCGGATCGGGTGTATTTGGCCCGAAGGATACAGGAATATTTAGATTTAGAGATGGAGAATTTTGACAAGCATTGAATACTATAGGTGTAATTTCTCCTCCATTCGCTTGGCATGTGTTTGGAGAAGCTGTGGTACATGTATTGGTGCAGCCGGTGCCATTATTGTCTTCGAATTCTAGACTCCAGGAGAAGAGTGTTCCTCCATCAATAGCAATAAAATCCTGATATTGAAGAGTCCATGTACCATTAACATTTCCTGTTAGATCACCTAAACAACCTACACTCGGATAGTAGGACCCAGAATAACTACTTCCCGGTACCCAAGGCTCTGTGTTGTTAAAAATTTGAGAAAATCCTGGATCTGGAGAACTAGGCTCTATACAATCTAAGAAGCAAATGTCCCAAACAATATTTTGGGAAGAACTAACACCGCCAATCCTCCGAATTAGGGTGACTTGACTACCATTTGGTGCCACCAGGCGCAGTTCCATTTCTCGGATAGCATTGTGGACAAAATTGATCTTTACAGCCCTCAGTCTTTGATTATTCACACCCAAAGTACCGCTGGTAGCTCCAGATATGGTCAATGTAGAACTTGTGGTACCAATAGTCGGAAGGTTGAGAGGACAATTGTTACAAGTACAATTGGCGAGGCCAAATTGAATCCCGAATGTGAAAAATATTATGAAGAAGAAAAGCATGTAGCGCATGGTTGGCTGTTTTGTATAGATTTATATGCAAGTTGCTTTGTAAAAGTTGCTTTCTCAAGTTGTGTTTTTTGATCTATCACAATTTTTTTATAATTATATTCTGCATTTAACTAAATAATACAAACCTTGATCTAGTTTATTTAAACTCTATTTACTGTTATTTGTTTCGGAAAAAAATGCTATTGTACGAGCCGGAATCTTGAGATTAGCACTTTAGCATTCATTGACACCAATGGCCAATTTCCATATGGGCATAATTTATTGAAACTGTTGACGGGACCGACAGTTCAACTTTGGTGTAGATTTCATAATGGTTTGGAAAAGTATGGAGCGTGGAAAATTTGTTGACATTACCCGACATCTGTTGGGTGATTAATAGAAATAAAAAAGCCGATTGAATGATCAATCGGCTTTAATTTTTTTCTATGGGAAAACCCCATTATTTGATTTTGAAAGAGACACCAATTCTGAAGTATGATCCTCCACCGTTTCCAAGGTAGATTGGAAGCTCAGCATGACCAGCTAATTTATCGCTAAAATAGTACCTAGCTCCCGGTAATAGGGCAAGATTTGTACCACCACCATTAAGGCCGATAGCTAACTCACCACCTCCATAAAGGTCAAGTTTGTCTACATTGACCGCTTCTCCAAAATGGTAAGCAACTCTACCTAGTAGAGAAGTATTACTTGCAGAAATTCCCAAAATTGAGATTGTTTGATGCCAAAGACCCGCTCCCACACTTAAATTTTCGGCACCTACTCCCCAATCTACGGTACCTATAAGGTTAGTCCCAGTATTTAGACCAAGATTTGCATTGATGACCAAGTCACCATTCGAAAATTTTTGTGCAGAAGCATCTACAGCGTAAAAGCTGATCATTCCGAAAAGTAAAAGGGCGGTAATTACTCTTTTCATTTTGTTAAAATTTTGGATTAATTAAAATGCTAAAGTATGCATATTTTCTTAATCCGTCGTGATTTTTACCGTCCTAATTGAAATCTGATGGAAATTTCATGGTTTTCCACCACTATACGTTATGCGAATTTCTACATTTCGGAAGCTTGCAGACGCATAGTCAGAGACTGAATACCTTTTAAGGCAGGCAATCTGCTGTATTGATTCAGCTGAATGGTGTGGTTTCCGAGTGCCTTGAAAAAAGCATTTTCCTGTAAGAGGATAGGTGTGGTACATCTTCTCCTGCCACAGTCGCCCTCCCACTGGCCATATTTATCAGCAAGCTGTAGGGATGTCTGCCCAGAGATGGTGTCTCCTGAAGGGAAAATGGTCTGGTTTTTCACATACAAATTTTGGAACGCAAAATCTGGCGCATGATCTATCTCTAGGATCAGGTCATAGGCTTGAGCTGTATCCGTGATTTCGAAGGTAAAGTTCTTTTGATCCTCGTAATCCCAGGTAGCCTCTTCGATTTCTGCTGTTTCCTCAAAGTAGACTTTCGGTCCACAGGAGGGCAGGGTTAGTGCAAGTGTACAGAAAAGAGTGCCAATTTTTACACTACTTATCATCTGAAATAATCTTTCATGCGTTCGAAAAATCCTTTTTCCTCTTTGCCAGGGTTTGGGGCGAAATTTGGCATTTCTCGCATTCGTTCGAGCAGTGCTGTCTCTTCGGATGTCAGTTCTTTTGGTGTCCAGATATTGACATTGATGAGCTGATCACCTACACCGAAAGCTTGTACACTTGGTAAGCCTTTACCTTTGAGTCTGAGAATTTTTCCGGGTTGGGTTCCAGCAGGAATTTTCACTTTGACCAGTCCTTCGAGGGTTGGAATCTCAGAAGTAGTCCCCAATGCTGCATCCGCAAAGTTGAGGTACAGTTCGTACAAGATGTTCTGACCGTCCCGTGCGAATGACTCGTGTGGTGCTTCCTCGATGGTGATGAGAAGATCTCCTGCAGGTCCGCCATTTTTACCAGCATTTCCCTTTCCTCTCATGGATAGTTGCATACCATCTTCTACGCCCGCTGGGATTTGTATTTCGATGGTTTCGGCATCGGTGGTCACACCACTGCCTTTGCATCCTCCGCAAAAGGAGGTAATCGTCCTACCTGAGCCATTACAGCTTCCACACACAGAGGTGGTCGCCATGGCTCCAAGGAAAGTGTTTTTTATTGTGCGAACGTATCCAGACCCATTGCAGGTATTGCATGTTTTATTGGATGCGGCGTCTTTGGCACCGGATCCATTACACTGCTTACAGGATGTTTGTTTTTTGACTTTTATCTTTTTTTCTACACCTTTAGCAATTTCTTCTAGTGTGAGTTGGACCTTGATGCGTAAGTTGGTACCTTTCTGACCACTGTAGCTTTGACTGCGGCCACCACCAGAAAAGAAGTTTTCGAATGGACTACCTGAGTCACCGAATACATCACCAAACTGTGACATGATGTCATCCATAGACATCCCATGTCCGTAGGATCTGCCGCCACCACCCATATTCGGGTCTACTCCAGCATGTCCGTAGCGGTCATATCGAGCTTTTTTATCTGCATCGGATAGCACTTCATAGGCTTCAGCTGCTTCTTTGAATTTTTCCTCAGAGGCTTTGTCTCCGGGATTTTTATCAGGGTGGTATTGCATGGCGACCTTGCGGTATGCCTTCTTAATGGCATCTGCATCTGCATTTTTGGCCACGCCCAGTATTTCGTAGTAATCTCTTTTGCTCATGTCTGATTGTCTTATTTTCCTACCACCACTTTTGCGTATCGGATGATTTTGTCATACAGGTAGTAGCCACGCTCCACGGTATCAATGACTTTACCCTTTAGTGCATCGTCTTGGACTGGGATTTCGGTGATGGCTTCATGGGCCTCTGCGTCGAAATCTGCACCATTGGAATCCATCCCTTTCAGTCCTTTGCTTGTCAGAATATTATTCAGTTTATGATAGACTAGATTTACACCTTCACTGAATACCTCTGGAGAGTCAGGAGCTTCAGAGGCCTTTTTGGCTCGCTCGAAATCATCCAGAACCGGTAGAAGAGCCACGATGGTCTCTTGGGCTGCAGTTTTGAACAGATCTAATCTTTCTTTTTGTGTCCTTTTTTTATAATTGTCAAACTCTGCGAATAAGCGTAGATATTTGTCCCTTGATTCCTCTAGAGCCATTTTTAGTTCAGTAATTTCATCAGTGGTATCTACCTTATTATCTGTTTCGTGTTCTTGATTATCGATCGTATCCATCGCAGCTTCGTTCTGCGTTGTTTTATCATCTATTTGATCCTCTGCTGTAAGCATATTTCTATTTATTATTATTTGAAATAAATGAAGGCATTTTGTCCAATGATTGGAAGTGAAAGCCAAAATATTCGAGATCTTGCGTTCAATAACTTTGCCAAAGCCGGAATTCGTGACAATGTGTCACAAGTAGGTATTCGAAGAAAGACAGATTGTCAAGAACTCAATTTTTGTGTCTTCAGGAATGCTGCCACTTCTTCCATCGAGGCATTGCGCATGATGATAGTTCCCGATGGGTCAATAAGGTAGGTGGTCGGAATCTGGCGAACGCCATAGAGCTGGGCAATGGGCGACGAAAATTTATCCAACTGAACGATGTGGGTATCCCAGACCAATCCATCTTCTGCGATGGCTCTTCTCCAGTTTTCTTCCTTTTTTTCGATGCCTACGCTAAGAATCACCAATTCTCCGTGTGAGCCGATGTTTTGGCCATTTAGTTGGTCATGTAGTTCTTTTAAATGTAGATTTTCTTTTCTACAAGGGCCACACCATGATCCCCAAAAGTCCAAAAGGACAAATTGACCCTGGTAATCGCTCAGTTTTATTTGGCGACCGTCCATTAGTTTGGCTTCAAAATCTGGCGCTACTTCCCCTTGATCAAACTTCGGCAGCCGATAGATGTAATTGGCCACTAAGCCAGATACAAGAAGGATCAACAAGACGTTTAACAATTTCGATATCATGTTATATTTTGTCTAAGACAATGAAGCCGCAAAGATACACTACTTTATTTTATAACATCAGGATATTTTTTGCAATTATTTTTCCACAAGTCTCAAAAGGGCTTCAAATGGGATCATTTAATCCTTTGAAAACAAGCTACCACATCAGTCGATAGCTGAATACGGGGATCATCCCGAGCTGTCGCTGGAGGATTTGGTCTCGGAGCAGGGGATCATACGCTACCCAAGCCTCATTTTCGCGGCTGAGCAGATTCTGAATATCGATGGACCAACGGTGGGTAAATCGGGAACCCGTTTTCTTTCGCTCGTGGATGAATCTGAAATCGATCCGCTGGTAATTCATCAGTCGCTGATCGAAGCTGCCTGTCAGATCGGTGATGGTCGCTTTGAACTCTTCGGATCTTTCCAAATCTATGGGCAAGGCATACATGCCACCCCGCTGGTACCAGGCTATCTGATAGGACCAAGAGCGATACTTTGGCCCATATTTTTCACGTTTGTATCCCAATTGGAGATTGACCATGTGGGAGAAATTGAAGCGGTTGACTTGGTCTATGCCTTGGTAGGAATGCTGGCCATCCATATAAGAGGCAGCGCCACTCCAGTAGAGACTTCGCTCCGTATCGATATTCCATCGGTCTTGGTAGTAGGCTTGTAGTCCATACATTTCGGATCGGCCCTCATAGATCACACCCGAAAAAGATAGGTAGTCCGGCACTCCATTGAGTAGGTGATAGCCTGTAGCTTGGTCAACGGGTGTATCATTCAGTCGATGCATAAATGCAGACACTTTGACCAATCGATTTCTGACTGCCCATCGCATTCCGAGGTCGAAGTGATCCCCCGAGATCTGGGGGATATCATCCAATACGCTTTGCTGTAGGGTCTGAAATATCTGGCTGGACCGTCGGTTCGTAGCGAAGAGACCCCAAGCTTCATTGAGGTCGTATTCCAGACTAGCGGCCGTATTCGTGCGAATATCTGCCACCCGCTCTAGGATGGATGCTCCAATACCTAATTTCATCCTTAGGCGATCAGAAAATCTGTGCTGCCACTCAGCATAAGGGTAGATTTGGAAGTAGGTCCGGAAATAATTATACCCGCCTAGGGATCCACCCATTTGATTTGACAGCTCATCTGCGGTGGCATTGGTGTTGCTGAAATTACCTCGGACACCCATGGCCCAGTTTCCTTTCTGGATCGGTTGTTGAAAGCGGAGATGCGCCGAGAGGAGGAGTTGATCATATTGGTTATTGCTGGCTGTCAGTAGTTCTGGGAAGAGGATCCGGTAATCGTCCCGCGTCAGTGATCTTCGCTCGCTATCTCGGTATGAAAAATTGAGAGTGGCCTCTAGTTTGCCTGCACCAAGTTGGCTGCTGAATTGGGTACCGATGATGGCTAGGTATTCTTGGAGGTTGATTTCACTTAGATCTTTGAAAGTTTCGACATTGGATAGTGAATCCTCTCCACTGAAGAAATTTTTTGAATTTCCCAAAGTAGCATACATTTTCCAATGGCTCTGCTGATTTTTATGGAGATCTGCATAAAAACTAAGGTCTTGGTAGTTGATGGATTCATTACCGAATGAGGCACCTAGTTTTTCGAGAATTCCCACGAAGCTGTAGCGATAGTTTATGTAGCGTTTGAGATTTTCATTTCCAAAATTAACACCTGCTTCGAATCCAATGAAATTCAGATCCACGTAATTCTGAATGCCTTCAGCATACTGAAGATTAGAGGTGCCTGACATCGATTCGCCGAGTTCGATTCCTGCGGGGGCTGGAAGAAAGTCAAATTTTCCAAGGACAGAACCGCTTAAAGCGTTGACACCGCCTCCGCTTCCCGTCGCTAGATCGCTAAGGGTCCCTGCATTGCTGAGGTGATTGGGATTCAGTACATCTGCCCCATGAAGCTGCCATCTGGTGAGTTCTGGTGCTAGACCACGGTATATGATTTGATTGGCACCATCATTATCCATTGCTACGCCTGGATAGCGAATCAAAGTTCTCGTCGGATCCTGAAAAGAAGCCAACTCATTTTTGTGCTGATCCAAGTAGAGATTGACCGTCGAGCCCAAATACGGAAATCGCGAAGAAACGATTTGCAGATCCTCGAGGAATACCTTGGGGGCTTCCCAGCGAAGGGTGATGACCTGTGATGATTTCTTGGGATCTAGATCGATCAGGAGGGTAGGGCTGTACACCAGATCGTGGATGATGACCACGTAATGTGTGCCAGGGAAAATATCTTGAACGGTGGCCCTACCCTGTGCATCCGCTTGCTGGGTCCATTGTCTGCCTTCGTAGGAAGTGCCTTGAATCGTAGCGTAGGGTAGTGGCTGACCTTCGAGGTCTTGTACTTGAAATCGGTATTCTTGGCTAAATCCTACTTGGACATAAGTCAAGAACAACAGTATGAACAACCGCTGTGAAAATGAGAATTTTTCAAAAAAATAATTCATATCGATCAGATGTAATAAGTCATCAATGCAGAGTAGCTTTCCGGAATTCTACAACGCTCAGCCGAGGTGTGCACAAAGCAAGACCCTGATAGCCAAAGGATGAAGCGAAAGCCCACTAAAAATCGTCCAAAGCTAGATATTTTTCCTAGATCGGGTTGGGTAAACCATTAAAATTTCTATAGGGTTATTCGGATGATTTGGGCATATTCATAGCTTTTGAAGATAACTGCATATTTGCCGTGTACCTCCTTATATTACTCCAATCCCAATATCTGCCGGAGCATATTTTCGTCGGTTTTTCCACCTGCGAAATCATCGAAGCTTTTGGTGGTCACCTCGATCATGTGGCTCTGGATAAAGGGTGCTCCCTCTGCAGCTCCTTGGGCTGGCGATTTGATGCAGCATTCCCATTCCAACACGGCCCAACCATCGTAGCCATACTGCGCTAGCTTGCTGAAAATGGCTGAAAAGTCTACCTGACCATCTCCCAATGACCGAAACCTGCCAGGCCGATCCACCCATTCCTGATAGCCACCGTACACGCCCGAAAGTCCCGTGGGATTGTATTCTGCATCCTTCACGTGAAACATCTTGATGCGATCCTTGAAGTGGTCGATGTAGCTGATATAATCGAGCTGCTGTAATACAAAATGGCTTGGGTCATAGAGCAGGCATGCACTGGGATGGTGGTGTACCTTCTCCAAAAACCGAAGGAAGCTCGCCCCGTCATGAAGATCCTCTCCGGCATGTACCTCGTAGCAAAGATCCACACCGTGATCTTGGAAATAATTCAAAATAGGAAGCCACCTGCGTGCCAATTCATCAAAAGCCATATCAATTAGTCCGGCAGGGCGCTGTGGCCAAGGATAGACGGTGTGCCATGCCAATGCACCAGAAAAAGTGGCATGTGCACGAAGACCGAGATTCTGGCTGGCCTTGGCGGCGAGTTGTAGCTGCTCGATGGCCCAGGCAGTCCGGGCTTTGGGATTCCCCTTCACGGCGTGCGGTGCAAAGGAGTCAAACATGACATCGTAGGCCGGATGTACGGCTACGAGCTGCCCCTGGAGGTGGGTGCTGAGTTCGCTGACCTGCATACCGAAAGACTGAACCGTACCGCTGATTTCGTCGGCATAGGTCTTACTTTCTGCGGCTAGCTTCAGGTCTATGAGCCGGCTATCCCAAGTAGGAATTTGTACACCTTTGTATCCTAGAGAAGCGGCCCACTCACAAATGGTAGGCAAGCTATGGAATGGGGCTTCATCACCCATGAATTGTGCTAAAAATATGGCTGGTCCTTTCATGATCTCGATGGCTGAGGTTTCTTAATATATATGCTCCAAGCAATTCCTGCGTTTGCAGGCTTTTCAATGACAAAGAAAATACATTTTTGAGAAATGCAATAGGATGTTTTTTTTAAGGTAGTTTTGGTATAGGCCTCGACAATGAATTTCAGTCCGACTCTATGCTTTTGAATTTTTATTTGCCTATCCAAACTAATAAGAATGTCACTGATGTGGTATGGAATTTTTGAATGTTTTGTTGGGAAACGTGTGACCTTTTATTATTTTGATTTTTTTAGGAATGACTGGTCTATTTCTTCAACTCTGGCAAGAACGAGTTTTTTAATCAAATCGTCAGGAAGCAATTTTTCTGGCGTAAATCTTATTACTGTAGAAGAATTGTCAAAGTGGATTATTTCATCTCGCAAGTTTTTCAAAACATTACCTTCCATTATAAAAAATGAAAGATGATTTTTTGATGATCTAAATCCCACTGCTCTTTTTCCACGATGATAAAAAAATGGCACCCCTCGACTAAGTCTTTCCTCGATCTCTGGAACTAAGCTGAAAATATTCTTTCGAATTGATATAAATACATCTTGCTCTTTATCGGGAAGCCTACTTAAATATTCCGATACTTCGTTGGATTCATTCATTGTTTATTTGATTTTACCTGTTTGAAGGCCTCAATGTCTAAATACATAATCCCCCAATTGTGGCCATCCAAGTCTTCGATGGTTCGGACTGTCATGTATTTTTGGCTGATTATCGGACCAACTTCTTGTCCACCCATCAATTGAGCTATTGCAACTAATTCGTTCACACTTTCAATACTGTCCACTGGCAGGGTAAATGAGGCTGAAATATCTGATTTTGTATCAGCCACTGCTTTGTTGTTGCACGATACGAAAAATTCTTCTGACTGCAACATTATTAGGATATGTTGACTCCAAGCTACACACTTTTGGGTTTTATTCGAGAATAATGGATAATTCGCAAACCCAAGCGCATTGTAAAACCTCGCCGATTTTTCTACATCTTGGACTGGTAGATTTATAAATATTTGCTTCATTCTAAGCTAATTTTTTTTCTCGTTATTGTCTAAAAATAGTTTCCTATAGGTTGGTTTCAGTTTTTTACGGTATCCTTATCAATTGCTTCTGGCCGGGATCGATATTGCCAACGATCGAAGAGGGGCCTTACCACCGTGCTGTCGTCCAATCGGATGTATTTTGGGTAACTAGGTTTTACTGGTTTTAGAGGAAACAAGGAAGGATCGAGTACATTCAACTTTATTTCGAAATCGATGATGCTATCCACAAAGGCTTCTGCCCGATCGAGGATGTCTAGTCGGCATTGGATCATCTTTTGGGTCAGGTATTCTGCTCGGCGCTCCTCTAGTTTTTTTTCGATCAAGCCCATATCCTGCCTTTGCTCAATGTCTACGTAGTCCACGCAGCCTGTCAGCCAGGTGGAGCCGAGTACCATTAGTGTGAAAAAGATCAGAAGTGGACCCTTATTCATTGGTATCTTTTTCGATTTCATAAAGGGCCTGCACTTCCTCCCGACGCAGGAGCAAAAGTGAATCTACCGCAGCTGTAAATAAGCTATCTGTGAGCTGCGTACAGATGGAGTCCGAGGTGATGCGGAGTCGGGTTGCTTCGGCATTGTACAAGCTGTCCAGTATCCGCCGCTCTTTGATATTCAGAGAGGTACTCTGTTCTGAGTGACAACCCCATCCAGTGAGCATCGCAGCCATGATCACGATCCAGATACGTTTATTCATCAAAAATGATCGCTTTTCTTTTTAGTTCGAAGCTTTGGCCCAGGTAAACGCGTCGCACCACTTCGTCCGCGGCAAGTTCTTCGGCAGTTCCTGCTTTGAGGATTTTTCCTTCGAACATCAGGTAGGCTCGGTCGGTGATGGATAGGGTCTCCTGTACATTGTGATCCGTGATGAGAATACCGATGTTTTTGGTCTTCAGCTTGGCTACGATGTATTGGATATCTTCTACCGCGATCGGGTCGATACCTGCAAATGGCTCGTCGAGCAGGATGAATTTTGGGTCGCTTGCCAGTGCCCGGGCGATCTCTGTCCTCCGTCGTTCACCACCTGAGAGGGAGTCACCAATGTTTTTCCGTACCTTATCGAGTCGAAACTCCTGGATGAGGGATTCCAACTTTTCTTTTTGGGTTTTCTTATCGTAGGGCATCATTTCGAGAATGGAGGCGATGTTGTCTTCCACGGTCATTTTCCGGAAGATCGACGGTTCTTGAGGGAGGTACCCGATTCCTTTTTGGGCCCGTTTGTACATGGCAAGTTGGGTGATTTCCTCTTGGTCTAGGTAGACAGCTCCACCATTGGGCTTGATGAAGCCGACCACCATGTAGAAGGAAGTCGTCTTGCCGGCTCCATTGGGTCCGAGGAGACCTACGATTTCACCCTGATCTACGTGGATGGATACGCCGTCCACGACCTTTCGGGCGCCATAGATTTTTTGTAAATTTTCTGCTCGTAATACCATGTGGCGAAACTTATGGCTCAAAGATACGGATCCTGAACACGACTACCAAACCTCGTTGAAGTGTATCTAAGTTGATTGCACCAGCATGTCAAGGTGAGCGAGGATTTCGGTCGGTATTTGATCTTCCCGATGTCCTGCCAAATGTTCCGCTAGAAAATCTTCCACGGCGGTGTACATGGCCAGTTTATTGATGGGTTTGGCGAATCCATGGCCTTCGTCATTGGCGAGGAGGTACGTCACGGGTTTGCCTTTGGCGCGGAGTGCATCTACGATTTGGTCGCTTTCTGCTTTTTTGACACGGGGATCGTGGGCACCTTGTATGATGAGGAGCGGGGCATCTATCTGATCTACGTGGAAGAGCGGGCTTCTTTCGTGTAGTAGCTGTTTGCCCTCATCGGTGTCGGGATCACCCACCATTTCGTAGAGCCATTTTCTGCCTGCTTCCCAATATTCGGGTATGCTTTCCAATAGGGTAAAGAGATTGCTCGGTCCTACGATGTCGATGCCACAGCGGTAGATATCCGGTGTGAAGCAGAGCCCTGCCAAGGTCGCGTACCCTCCGTAGCTACCACCCATGATGGCTACCCGAGCAGCATCTACCCACCCTTGGGCGCTGGCATATCGGACGCCTTCGGTGATATCGTCCTGCATTTTTCGGCCCCATTCTTTATCGCCAGCATTGAGGAAGGACTTTCCGAATCCTCCGCTGGCACGGAAATTCGGCTGGAGGACTGCGTAGCCTCTATTGGTTAGGAATTGTACTTCTGGGTGATAGCCCCAGTAATCCCTTGGTCCCTTGGGACCTCCATGTACGAGCACCACCAAGGGTGTATTCGGTGATGGCCCGTCTTTCGGGAAGCTGATGTATCCGGGTATCTCGAGCCCGTCCGAAGAAGGGTAGCGGATGGGTTTCATAGGGTTCAGTAGGTGGCTGACTGCCTGTAAGTCTGGTCTAGGGCAGTAGAGTTTTTCTAGATTTTTGGTATCTCGGTGGTACAGATATACATCGCTGACGAGCTCTGGTCGAGAGTAGCTCACGACCCACTTCGAGAGATCGAGGGTGTGTCCCTGCAAGTGAAGATCTGCATCCGGATGTAGCGACTGAAGATGCGCAATGATATTCTTCATCTCTTCATGAAATACATGTCGGTGTAGCCGGTCAGAAATCCAGACCGCGGTGCTCAGTGACTTGGTAGTTGGATCGAAACTGACATGAGCAAGGTCTACTTTTTTGTCTGGATCTTCGAAGACCAGATCCAGCCGCTTATGCTCCAAGTCGTATTGGTAGAGGCCTATCAGATTAGCCTTTCCCGTGTTCGTGAGGACGTAGGGTTTTGCATTATCGGGCGTCCACTCCAGGAGTTGGATGGTCTCATTGAGCCCTACTTCAAAACTTTTTTTGAGCGAAAAGCCGGCTTCTACCACGTGGATTTCGGTATTTCCTGCATCTGTGACGAGGCTGACCATGCGGAGCTCGTCTTCCCAGTCAAAGTGCCAGTCGACGATTCGGAGGTGATTTTCTTGGATTAAATCCAAGTTGCCTTGCTGGATATCCAGTCGGTACAGATCGTGCCAGGCAGCATCTCGCTCATTGAGTCCTAGGAAGAGGATATTCGGATCCTTGGAAGAAACGTGATAAATCTGTGCCAATACTTTGGGGCGGTTGGTGAGGGCTTGTACGCTTATATCTTGTAGCGTTGTGGTAGGACGTACGCCATAGACGTTGAAATTTTCATCTCCGTTCACATCTTTAGTAAAGAGGAGGTAGGCGCTATCTCTGGTCCAAAAATAAGAATGGAGCGGTCGCTCACTTTCGGTCAGGGGAATGGCAGCCTCAAAGGGGGCATCGAGGGGTTTGACCCAAAGATTCATGATGCCGTGATTGGGCTTCAGGAAGGAGATCCACTGACCATCGGGAGATATTTTGGCATTGGTTATGTTGGGATTGTCAAAAAACAGGGCTTTAGGTATAATCTGCATGGGTTTTAGAATTGTTTGATTCGAATAGTAAACGAATAAATGAAGGGATCAGGTATGACTCCAGATGAAGGAAAATCATCTTTCAAAACGGCGACCAGAATCGAAAAGTTTAGCCTCCCGCGTATCCATGGAGAACGAAGTAAAAGATTTGAAGTTCTCCCGAGTTTTCTTTTTATCGATAAATCTGGAGCGTACTTTTTGTAAGATACACGAAATCAAAGTAAAACACTCCTGATAAAAATCGAATTTCTAGCTCCGTATCCCGGGATAAGCATTTTGTGTAGATTTTGGCACAATTTGTGGACACTTAGCTGTATGAATATAGAGCGAATTAACAACCGGCACTTTATTGAGACTGACATCTACTATCGGATGGAAGTGGGGCTTTCCTCCCGATTACTCAAAGTAGAAAATGGTATTTTTCACCTCGAACTCACCATCGGAGATCGGTGGAATAAATCCTACAATACCGCAGCTGCTGAGCTAGCGTACAAGTGGAAGGAGGGCAACGAGGAGCTCAAAAACTGCTTTGGATGCAAAATCTATATCATCGACACTAAAAAATATCCCTATAAGAAGTACCTCTGCTTGAATGAAATCGACCCCGGCTACGACGCCAGAAAGGGGATTTTATTCCATAGGCACCAGTTGAATTGATACAAAGCACCAATTTAAGAGGCATTTTTGCCTCACTTCAATGTAAATAAATTACTCCAAATCCATAATTATTAGGAGATAGGTGAAGAATAATTACTTTGCTTACCCTAGAATTTCGACTGATCTGGATAAATACTTTTGTTTGAGCTTTCTCTAGATTGTCTTAAGGGTTTCGGCCGTTTTTGTGTAGGTGTTAGCCTATCTTACTGCTCAATTTTTTGAATTAAGACAAGACTTTTTGTACCTTCTCAAAAAAGGATTAGTCTATAGTTAAATTTTTAATCCTAACAAAAACTTAAATTTTTTCAATAAATTGATGGTATAAGTCGTTTGTGAATTGTTGTTAAGTATTTTTAGATCCTCAATTCATTAACATGAGACTATTCCTTATTCTTTTCGCAAGTTTATTATTCAGTATGGACCAGGTCCAAGCCCAATTTGGTGTTCGTGTAGGTCTACATCGTACATCGAGTTCTAACAATAATGGCGGCAGGTCTATATCATCATCTTGGCTTAATCGTCTTGCATTTGGCATCAGCTATGAGAAGGCGATAAATGACCAATTGAAATTTCGGCCAGAACTCCTTTTTAGTCAATATGGCGCTTCTTTTTCTGAAGGATTAAGTTCCCAAGAATCTGTTGAGTTAAAAATGAATTTTATTCAATTGCCACTTTTACTGAAATATCACGCTACCAATAGCTTGTTCTTCGAAGCAGGACCATATCTAGCTTACGGCATCGGTAATTTAACAACCGAAGCTTGTGTAGGTGGATTTTGTGTTTCTGAAACATCAGAATTTGATAGTTCTGGAGAAGAAGGCCCCAAGCCATTTGATTATGGTGCTTCTTTGGGCCTAGGCTATCGAATATTCAAAGGCGTTTCTCTTGGAGTCCGATACAATCTAGGCTTAGCTAACCTAGCAACCGACGAAGTAACTTTCAAAAACAAATCACTTCTGGTTTCCGTATCTTACGATTTTTAAATCAACCCAAATAAAAGATGTTCAGGTGGAGATTTTTGTAAATTGCGGGAATTTCCCTCCTGACTTTTTATTGAGTATTAAACTTTATTCAGGTTTTTTGCTCAAGGAATCCTTCAAATTTTAAAACATGAGACTATTTCTTATTCTTTTCGCAAGTTTATTATTCAGCATGGACCAAGCTCAAGCTCAATTTGGTGTTCGTGTAGGTCTTCATCGTGCATCAAGTTCTTACAGTATTGATGGCGAGTCAATTTCTACGGGCTGGCTAAATCGACTCGCATTTGGCGTCAGCTATGAACAAAAAGTGAATGATCAATTAAGTTTTAGACCGGAAATTTTATTGAGTCATTATGGCGTGTCGTTTCTTGAGCAATCGAGTCCTGATGAATCGTCTACCTTTCAAATGAATTTTATTCAGTTGCCGCTTTTACTAAAATATTATGCCACCAATAGCTTGTTTTTCGAAGTGGGCCCATATCTCGCCCATGGAGTAGGAAACATAGAATTGAAATTTTGTCCCTCGCTCCCTGATGGAGAATTTTGTGAAACCAGAACCCTTGATTTTGATTCAAAGGGGGAAGAAAGCCTTAAACCATTTGATTTTGGTGCTTCTTTAGGTCTAGGTTATCGAGTATTCAAGGGTATTTCACTAGGGGTTCGATATAATTTAGGTTTAGCCAACTTGGGCAATGATTTTGCGGGTTATAAAAACAAATCACTTCTGGTTTCTTTATCTTACGACTTTTAACTCAGGCATGTAGAAAAAATAAAAATGGGAAATTTATCCAATATTGGATACTCTTCCCTTTTTTTCCCAACACTGGTATGATTATCCGATCAGTACTGCATCAACAGCATCGAGATCTGCTTGGGTTTTTCCGAGGGTGACCGGGTGTATATGATTGATCATTTCTGATTGGAGCGGGAGGGATACTTTGATATAATTGTCCGTAAATCCGCTCATCATGCCTTCCACAGGGCTGTGCTCAAAAAGTACATTTCTAGTCTCCCCCTCGAATCGCTGATAGAAATCTCGTTTTTTCTTGGCGGATAGGGATCGGAGTTGGTCGTTTCTATATCGGCGTACTTCCATCGGTACCTTATCAGGCATGTCGGCTGCTGGCGTGTTGGCTCGCTCGCTGTAGGTGAAGACGTGGAGGTAGTCCACATCCAGTCCGTGTATGAAGTCAAAACTGTCCTGAAAATCTTGGTCCGTCTCACCAGGAAAACCGACAATTACATCCACCCCAATGCATGCATGCGGCATCACCGATTTGATGTATCGGATGCGATCTGCATAGAGCTCCGTGCCATATCTTCGCCGCATCATTTTCAGTATTTTGTCCGATCCTGATTGGAGCGGGATATGAAAATGAGGAACGAATCGATGGGATCCAGCCACAAAATCTACGATTTCAGTGGTGATCAGATTCGGCTCTATGGAGGATATGCGAAATCGCTCGATGCCCTCAACTGTATCCAAAGCACGGATCAAATCAATGAAAAGTGCGTGTTTGGCTACTTTCTGGTTTTCGATGATTTCCGTTCCATTGCCAAAATCACCGAGGTTTACGCCCGTGAGGACGATCTCTTTGACGCCGAGGCTGGCGATTTCCTGGGCATTTTTGACGGCATTTTCCAAAGTGTCACTTCTGCTTTTGCCACGGGCTTGCGGGATGGTACAGAAGGAGCACTTGTAGTCACAACCATCTTGTACTTTCAGGAAGGAGCGGGTCCGGTCTCCAAAGGAGAATGCCTCTGTAAAGGAATTCGCAAGGCTGACTTCTCCGGCACGAACAAGGCCTTTGCCGGGAGCTTTGGAGAGCTCGTCGATGTAATTGGTGATGTTGAATTTTTCTGCCGCACCAAGTACAAGATCCACACCCGGGATGTTGGCGATCTCATCGGGCTTCAGCTGCGCATAGCAACCGATGACCACGATCTTGGCATCCGGGGCATATTTCTGAGCCCTGCGTACCTCGTATCGACACTTTTTGTCTGCAAAATCGGTGACCGAGCAGGTATTGATCACATAGATGTCGGCACCCTCTTCGAATTCCACTGCAGCATAGCCCTTATCTTCAAAAAGACGTCGGATGCTGCTGGTTTCAGAAAAATTTAGTTTACAGCCGAGTGTGTGAAAAGCTACCGTATTTGGTGTCGCCATGGTGATATGTCGTATTTAGAATTGGTCGTCTAATTTCTCAAAAAATTGATCGAACTGGTCAAAATCTTTGAAGCCAATTTTTTCTTCTGTTCCAGCTGAAAGAATGATCCCTGCCACATGGGGGATCGGCTGATCCAATAGATCCTGGATGGCAAATTTGAAAAAGCAGTTCTCTTCGTATTTGCTTTGTCCTGCTTTGGCCTCATACACGGGTACTTGCGCTGGTATGGAGGGCACATCTAATGCCTCCGAAAAAATGTAGCCCACGGGTACATCAATCTCCTCCAGCGGCATAAAAGCGCCGACCTTGATATGCTGAAAGTGACCCGTTTTTAGTGCGTCCTTGATTCCCTCACTGAGGGATAAACTGGAAGTCTCCGCCACGATTTCTGGCCCTTCTACCCAATCGATCATGCCGAGGGCCTTGATGAGCATAGCTGGATCATCCATCTGAAAACCCAAATAATCAGCTCCCATGGCAGAAAAGTATCTGGCATCCGTCAGATTGTCTATTCCAGAAATGTATATCTTTGGTCTCAAAATTGGTATCTATTTTCTTGATTTAAGCCTGCAAAGATAAGCCTATTTGATGGACGATGCACTAAATAATTTCGAAAAAGTATGGAATGTGGTCCGCCGTATCCCACGGGGAAGGGTGACCACTTATGGGGCCATTGCTGATTTTTTGCTGCTGAGATCGGCACGTATGGTGGGATGGGCATTGCATTCTACTGCCGTCATGACCGAAATACCTGCACATCGGGTGGTCAATCGCAAGGGTATCCTGACTGGCAAAAACCAATTCCCGACACCAGACTGGATGGAGCAGGCCCTGCTACACGAAGGTGTGGAGGTAGAGCGGGATCAGGTGGTGGATTTTAAATCTAAATTCATCCATCCATCGGAATATATGGAGTAAAATTATTACTGACGAAGCTAGACTAAGGCCGAATTAGAATTCTGTGAAATTCTGAAGCTCCTGATTTTAAATCCACTCTCAAAAACACGATGGTGGGTATATGTACCACAGGTAAAGAAATATCATCTACTTCATTGTCAAACTTAAGATGCTCCAATAAGCGACCTTCCAAGCTATAAAAGCGTGCGGCTACGATGGGTTGCGATACTCGAATGCGATGGCTGGCAGGATTGGGATAGACCTTAATTTTGTTGGTGTACAGATTTTCAGTCGTGGATACTGGACTGCATAGGAGGAGATTGATCTGTTCCCAGAGTAGATTGTCAAAAGAGCTCAATGCACCTGCTACCTGATCACCCGCTGCATTTCCCATCCGTATGACGACGAGGCCAGTGCTTGGTACGACATATACCTTTTGGTCGTATTTGCCGAGGCCAGCTATGAGATCGTCCGGTGCATTGGGGATCAGCTTGCCAGGGAATAAAAAGTTGACGCCAGGGAGCTTGAATCGGTCTTTCCCATTGAGCCACCAAAGGTAGCCGTATGCGGGATTAAGGTCGGAGGTGCTATTGGTCATGGTTTGGAAGTAGGCGGGATTTCTGAGGATATCGGTCTGGTTCCATTTTCCTTGATTGAGGATCAGAAGTCCAAATCGTGCCATGGATCTAGCTCGGCTGATAAATACACCTCCTGGAGACCATAGACCTGTGATTCCTGTTTGAATGGTAAGTTTTTGGTTCGTTATCCTTTGGAGGGTTTCTCCGTAGGCCGCCTCCAAGATGTCATGGGTCAGTAGATATGGACCATTGTGGTAATCCCAGCGTGTACCAGCAGGTGCCAGAAAATTCAAGCATTCTGGATCGGTACAATTATCATCCGAATCTCCCGTGAGGCCGGTGGTCATCATGAGGTGGTGTTTGACACGGATCATACTTTCTTGCTCAGGTGTAGTAGCGGTCCAGCCAGCTCCAAGGTAGTGACTCGTTGGTTTTTCTAGATCCAATACGCCATCTGCTACTGCGATGCCAGCTAGGGTTGCAGCGAGTGATTTCCCGGCAGAGGCCCAGTACCATAGGCTGTCTTGTGTGAAGGTGCCAAAATAACGCTCATGGGCGATCTTTCCATCTTTGAGGATGATGAAGGCCTTGGTATTTCGAGACCGCAGAAAAGAATCTAAAGCGGGAATGCGCTCTGCACACCAACCCAGACTTTCTGGACTGATGGTTTCCCAGTTATTACCAACCAATGGAGGAAAATATAGCTGTTGCGCAGATACCGAATTGGTCCTTAAGGTAAGGATTCCGAGTAAAAGCAGGCAGAAAAGTAGATAATTATTCATTGTCGAGAGGTTTTATTGGAGCTGAGTCTCAAAATTAAGTTAATGACCAAACTATTGACGAGTTTTTTTTGTGTGGGTTTAATCGTTTGTGAAAATGATGAATACGGTGAATATTTTATTCAAGCTAAATCTTGGCGTATTGGCTACAAGGTTTTTGATTCGTATATTGAAAAGATGAAGGTGATGAAATGCCAGACATCATGATGCAGTTTCATCCACCTCAAAACAATTGCTGGAAACTGTCAATTCCAAAATATATACCTCTGAAATTCGAAGGGAAAGTCTCAGATTTCAAAATAAAATGACAAAGGAGGGACTAGCTTATACGAAGTTGGGTTATCTTTGTGGGCAGTTCTAACAATCCTTTCAATATCATGCCAAAAGATACATCAATAAGGTCCATTCTGATCATCGGAAGTGGGCCTATCGTCATTGGACAAGCCTGTGAATTTGACTACTCGGGGACACAAGCAGCCCGATCTCTCAAGGAAGAAGGGATAGAGGTGACGCTGATCAATTCTAATCCTGCTACCATTATGACGGATCCCATTACGGCGGATCACATCTACTTACTACCGCTCACTGTGGATAGTTTGGAAAAAATATTGCAGGAGCAAAAAATAGATGCCGTCCTTCCTACTATGGGAGGTCAGACGGCCTTGAATCTAGCGATCGAAGCTGACCAGCTCGGTCTGTGGGAACGATATAATGTCCGAATGATCGGCGTAGATGTACAAGCGATAGAGCTAACAGAAAACAGGGAGCTCTTCCGGCAGCACGTCATCAAAATAGGACAAAAGGTAGCACCATCATATATCGCCAATTCTTTTTTGGAGGGTAAAGAGGCAGCTCAGAAGATTGGCTTCCCATTGGTAATCCGACCATCTTATACCCTCGGCGGTACAGGAGGTGGATTCGTGATGCATCCAGAAGAATTTGATGAGGCACTTCGGCATGGATTAAACTCTTCCCCAACCCACGAGGTACTTGTAGAAAAGGCGGTGCTCGGATGGAAGGAATTCGAGTTAGAACTACTTCGTGATAAAAATGACAATGTAGTCATCATCTGTACGGTCGAAAATCTAGATCCGATGGGTATCCACACGGGTGATTCGATCACGGTGGCTCCGGCCATGACCCTGTCAGACACGGGATTCCAAAAAATGAGAAACGATGCCATCCAACTCATGCGTTCTTTAGGAAATTTTGCAGGCGGATGTAATGTGCAGTTTGCTCAGAATCCAGAGACGGAAGAGCTCATCGCTATAGAGATCAATCCGAGAGTATCGCGATCTTCGGCCCTCGCCAGTAAAGCAACGGGTTACCCCATTGCAAAAATTGCCGCCAAATTGGCCATTGGATATACCCTTGATGAGTTAAAAAATCAAATCACTAAAAATACCTCCGCCTATTTCGAGCCAGCCCTAGACTACGTTATCGTGAAAATGCCAAGATGGAATTTCGAAAAATTCCACGGTGCAGATGTCAATCTAGGCCTTCAGATGAAGTCTGTGGGTGAGGTGATGGCCATCGGACGAAATTTCCTAGAAGCCCTCCAAAAGGCCTGCCAAAGTCAGGAAAACAACCGTGCAGGACTCGGTGCAGACATGAAGGAATGGATCAAAATCGAGGATATCCTCACCAGACTTCAGACCGTATCCGATGACCGTATCTACCGTGTGAAAGATGCACTTAGGCTTGGAGTGCCATCGAAGACGATAGAAAAACTGACCAACATCGATCCGTGGTTTATTCGCCAGATCAAAGAGTTGGTTGCCTACGAGAATGAACTCCTCAAATACAATGTAGCAGAAGATATCCCTGCCAGCCTCTTCCGTCAGCTCAAGCAGATGGGCTACTCGGATGCGCAGATCGCTTGGTTGCTCCGTATTTCAGAAGCCGAAGTCACCAAGGTGAGAAAGCAGCTTGGTATCAGACGAACCTATAAGATGGTGGATACCTGTGCCGCAGAATTTGAAGCTCAGACGCCTTACTTCTACTCTACCTTTGATGAGGAGAATGAAAGCATCGTCTCTGACAGAAAGAAAATCATGGTCCTAGGCTCAGGCCCGAACCGTATCGGACAGGGCATCGAGTTTGACTACTGCTGTGTACACGGAATTCTCGCCATCAAAGAGGCTGGCTACGAGGCCATCATGGTCAATTGTAATCCGGAGACGGTATCCACAGACTTCGACATTGCCGATAAGCTCTACTTTGAACCTATTTTCTGGGAGCACATCGAGGAGATCATCGACCACGAAAAGCCAGAAGGCGTCATCGTACAGTTGGGCGGTCAGACGGCTCTCAAACTTGCAGAAAAAATACACAAAAAGGGAATAAAAATCATCGGTACCAGCTATGATGACATGGACCTTGCAGAAGACCGTGGTCGCTTCTCGGATCTACTCAAAGCCCTTGATATCCCATATCCTAAGTATGGAGTAGCAAGAGATACGGACGAGGCCATCGAAGTAGCGCAGCGGGTGAGCTATCCAGTATTGGTAAGACCTTCTTATGTTCTCGGGGGTCAGCGGATGCGGATCGTGATCAATGACGAAGAGCTCGAGCAGCACGTGTTATCCATCTTCAAGCACATGCCTGACAATAAGGTGCTGATCGACCAATTTTTGGAGCGAGCTAAGGAGGCTGAGATCGACGCTATTTGTGATGGAGAAGATGTGCACATCATGGGGATCATGGAGCACGTAGAGCCTGCGGGCATTCACTCAGGAGATAGCTCGGCCTTATTGCCGACGTACAGTCTGTCTGAAAAAGTGGTCGAAGAAATGGTGGCCCATGCCAAAAAACTCGCCTATGCGCTGAAGATCAAAGGTTTGATCAATATTCAATTTGCCATCAAAGACGATCAAGTCTACGTCATCGAAGCAAATCCGAGGGCTTCTAGGACTACGCCATTCATCGCGAAAGCCTATCAAGTGCCATACCTAAATATTGCAACAAAGGTGATGATAGGGCACGCTATGCTTAAGGACTTTGATATTGTGAAAAAACTGGAGGGTTATGCCATCAAAATACCGGTATTCTCTTTCAATAAATTCCCCAAAGTAGATAAACAACTTGGGCCGGAGATGAAATCTACGGGGGAGGCCATTCACTTTATCAAGAATTTGCAGGATCCTGTGTTTCGAGAGCTTGAGAGAAATCGAAATTTGTTCCTGACGCGGTAATTCTATCTTAGGGTCGCTTATTGAACTAAAATGTTCTTGAATTGGTTTGAATCATGGTTTTAAGTAAATATTATTGAAATGGATAAAAGAGCAATACCATTGGTCGATCTATCGAAGTTCGTACACGGTACGGATAGTGATAGATTAGCATTTGTAGAAACTTTAGGCAAAGCCTTCCACGAAGTAGGATTCGTTGGCGTCATCAATCATGGTGTAGATAAATCAATCATCGATGGCTTTTATGATGCATCGAAAGCATTTTTTTCTCAGCCCGTGGAGATTAAGCGAAAATACGAAGTTCCAGGTTTGGCTGGCCAGCGAGGATACACTTCCTTCGGAAAAGAGCATGCCAAGCAATCTCAGGTAGCGGACCTCAAAGAGTTTTTTCAAATTGGTCAAACGGTCTCTCCTGATCATCCCCTGAAGGCAGAGTATCCAGATAATCCAAATGTAGAAGAAGTACCAAGTTTTTCTGAATTGGGGAGAGCACTCTACCAAGCTTTCGAAGAGGCAGGCGGACACTTATTGCGAGCCATCGCCATCCATCTTAATCTTCCAGAAAATTACTTCGACGATAAAATCACCGACGGAAACAGTATCCTAAGGTCTATCCACTATCCGCCGATCACAGAAGAACCCAGATCTGCTATCCGTGCAGAGCAACATGAAGATATCAACCTCATCACCCTGCTGGTAGGTGCATCCGCGGGCGGACTTCAGCTACTAAACTCCGAAGGAGAATGGCTCGATATCGTACCAGAAAATGACGAGATCGTGATCAATGTGGGAGATATGTTACAGCGATTGACGAACAACTATCTCAAATCTACCACCCACCGAGTAGTCAACCCACCGCGTGAGTCATGGCATGTGCCTAGGCTTAGTATTCCATTCTTCCTACATCCAGTCAGTGCCATGGATCTAAGCTGTTTGGATAGCTGTGTTACAGTAGATCGGCCATTGGCCTACGAGCCAATTACAGCTGGGGAATACCTCAATGAGCGATTGGCAGAGATCGGATTAAAAAAATAAAAATATCAATTAACACCCAAATAATCCGGCAGACTCATTAGAAAAGTCGTAACTTTGGGGCAAATAATTAAATCATGTATATTTCCAATCTTGCATTGATGCCTGGACCGACAGAGTTACTTTTGATAGGATTCGTCGTTTTGTTACTATTTGGTGGTAAAAAGATTCCTGAATTAATGAAGGGTCTTGGTCAAGGAATTCGTGAGTTCAACAATGCGAAAGCAAACATTGAAACCGAAATCAAAGATAATATCAAAGAGATCGATTCCAAAAAATAATATCTGAAGGGCGTGTGACAAAATCCCGCAACTGAAGATTATGATAAACCCACGGGTTCTAGAAAGGCTAACTTTTGGTTAGCCTTTTTTCGTCATCATATATCCGATAGCCTATGAATAACCACTTCAATAAGTTTAAGAAATTTACCATTTTATTCATGGTCATCTTTGTCCTAGATACCATGGCAGCCAATTATTTAGGAGAGATGCGGCTGATCACCAAGCCCATGATCATGGCCTCTCTCATCGGTCTCTACATCTTTGAGGTCAGAGAGCGTCAGTCGCGGTGGTTGATCGTGGGGATGATCACGGCCATGGTCGGTGACATCTTATTGGTGTTTCCAGATGATAGTTTTTTTATGGCAGGGCTGATCAGTTTTTTGGTCATGCAATTGAGCTACAGCCTTGATTTTAATACCTATTATGAGAAGAAGACAGGAGCACTCAAGTACGCAATGTATGCTCTTTTAGGAATTAGCCTTGTTTTTCTGGGATTGGGCGTAGGTAAGCTTGGATCTATGGTGGTACCCGTGATATTGTACACATTCGCCATCCTCGGGATGGCTATATTGGGATTGAGCAGATGGCGTACCCAAAATTTGTATCATCCAGTAGCTTGGGGTGTTATTCTTTTTGTTATCTCAGATCTACTTCTGGCGACCAATAAATTTTTATTTGAGATTCCGGCGGCTGGATTCGCAGTAATGCTCAGCTATGTAGCTGCTCAGTATTTCATTATTACCGGCTGTATTGCGGATGAACACAAAGTCGCTGCCCTCAGAGCTCTTCAATCCAAAAAGTCCAAAAAATAATAGACCATGGATATTACTTTCAATCAAATGCTTGCATATTTTCCTGAGGTGGAGCTGCCCGTCACGCTCACTGAGGACAGCATCGATCTGCTGAAGGAACACCTCATCCCTATGCCCAATGCATTCGTAGAGAGCTACCTGAAAACCTGGGAGGGAGGTGAGATTGACGAGTTTACGGAGTTTACTCCCTTGATGCAGATCGATAAAAATGATCAGTATCTCGCCTTGATATATTGGAAAGCATCGCTGCTTCGTTATGAATATATATTGGTGACTACCAGTCCCAAGGGTGATCTCATCGCAATGAGGTCGATCGCTGGCCTGATCTCTGATGGTGAAATCATGATGCATTCTGTAGCTCGTATCGATACAGAGATGAATATTCATATTATGACAAGTGCCCAATATCAAGGGCGTAGTTACAGCAGCGAAAATGCCCAATCTTTTTTAATTGAAATAGCACCGAATGGGGAGCTTATTTTTTCAAGTGAATAATTACGATAATGCCGAGACGAAGGACATCCAACTCACTCAAAAGACATAAACAATTAAGTCAGGCACAGCTGACGAAATCTATCTTAAGACTACTAAGTGATAAAACCACAAAGTCTTATTCTATCAAACAAATTAAGGAAAAGTTGGCTGTTGAAAATTCGGTGGATTCTATTCAATATGCCATTGATAAACTTTTGGATCAATCTCAGCTGATTCAGGTAGGAGAATACAAATACCAGTGGAATCGGAAAAATGATCTTGAAACGACCAGTCGGGCTAGACCAAAGACGATCTTTACAGGTACGGTGGATATGATTCGATCAGGCGCCATCTATGTGGTCAATTCGGAGAGCGAAGAAGATATCTATGTGCCAGAGCGATACACCAAGGGCGCAATGAATGGGGATACTGTGAAGGTGGAAGTAGCCCAAATCCGATCCAAAAGACGACCCGAAGGGAAAGTCATCGAGATCCTCAAGCACAACCTCACCCAAATCATCGGCGAATTAAAAATCTTCAGTAAATATGGGGTCGTGACACCTCTGGCTCAACATCAAGCTCCTGAGGTCATCGTACCACTTGATCAGCTTAACGGTGCAAAGCACCATGATAAGGTCCTGGTAGAAATTACCAAATGGAGTCCGACCCGTCACAAGTCCATTTTTGGTGTCGTACGAAAAGTGCTTCAAGAAATGGACGAAAACGATATCGCGATGGAGTCCATCCTCTTGTCCAATGGATTTAGTCCCATTTATCCGGACGATGTGATTGGAGAGTTGGCTTATTTGGACCACAAAATACCAGATGCAGAGATTCTGAAGAGACGGGATTTCAGGCCGATTCTCACTTTTACCATTGACCCACTGACTGCCAAGGACTTTGACGATGCCATCTCCTTCCAAAAACTGGAGAATGGTCACCTCGAGATCGGTGTACACATTGCAGATGTGACACACTACCTTCGGGAAGGATCTGCCCTAGATAAGGAAGCCTTCGAAAGATCGACTTCCGTATACCTCGTAGATAGGGTCTGCCCTATGCTTCCAGAAGTACTGAGTAATGAACTCTGCTCACTGAATCCTGAGGAGGACAAACTCTGTTTTTCGGCCGTATTTACATTTGATGATTCGAAGAAAATAGTCAATCAGTGGATCGGTAAGACGGTGATCCATTCTCAAAGACGCTTCACATACGAGGAGGCTCAGGAGCGATTAGAAACTGGCGAGGGTGATCTAGCTGAAGAATTGCGAATCGTCAATACCATAGCGGAGCATCTGAGAGCCCAAAGATTCAAAAATGGTTCGATCAATTTTGAGAGTGAGGAGCTCCAATTCGTACTCGACGAAAAGAATAAACCCATCGGTGTGGTGGTCCGAGAGCGAAAGGCTGCACACATGCTGGTAGAAGACTTCATGCTTCTTGCCAATAAAACAGTCGCGATTTTCATCGCCAAAAAAGAAAAACCAGAGGTGCCGTACGTGTATCGGGTGCACGATATGCCCGATCCTGGAAAATTGGCCGATTTTGCCCTATTTGCAAAGGGACTCGGCCATCAAATGAAAATCGATACACCCACGAGTATTGCCAAATCTTTCAATGAATTAGCAGATGCGGCCAAGAAAAATCCAGCCCTCAAACTCCTCGAACCATTGGCCATCCGGACCATGGCAAAGGCAGAATACAGTACCAACAACATAGGGCACTATGGACTGGCATTTGAATATTACACGCATTTCACCTCACCAATCCGACGATACAGCGATGTACTGGTCCACCGTCTTCTTGAAAAAAACTTGAAAGGCACCTTCCGAACCGACAAGGATACCCTCGAAGAGATGTGCAAACATATCTCCAAGCAAGAGCGAAAGGCCAATGATGCCGAACGCGATTCCATAAAATACAAACAAGTAGAGTTCCTAAGTGATAAAATAGGTCAGGAGTTTGACGGGGTCATCTCAGGGATGATCGATCGGGGTATCTTCGTGGAGCTATCTGCGGTAAAAGCGGAGGGACTCATCGCCTTCGATGATCTGCCGGATCAGTATAGCATCACTCCTGGAAGACTCAAGGCCGTATCACCTTATTCCAGCAAGGAACTTACCATGGGTACGCCCATTCGTGTAAAACTATTGGGTATCGACCTCGCCAATCGGCAGATATCCCTCAAAGCACTGAGTTTTTAGTGGGGTGGGTTGTTGTTTGTGGCAGTTTGGAAATAAACTCGAATAAGTAAGAAGTTATAACCTGCTCAAACAAGAGTTGCCCTCCATATTCCATCAAAAGAAAAAGTCGCATGATGCCAAGGCTTCAAGCGACTTTCAATGACCAGGTAGATCTTTTATTTAGGATACGATTCTGATCCAATTACTTTTTAGCTGTTTTGATGGTGCATCCGACCGCTTTAGTAAATGACGGCTCTGGATTTTTACCTTTAGCCATAGCATCGATGGCGTTTTCGATGTACTTGATGGTCACTGCATTGGCATCTTGTGCATTGTCATCGAGTGCACCGATGTATTTTACCGTTTTATTGGCATCTAGGACGAAGAAGTGTGGGGTTCTCGTAGCTCCATACATCGGATATACTTTTTGACCTTCGTCAAATAGGTACGGGAAATTGAAGTTTTTTTCCTTTGCACGCTTTTTCATTTCGTCGAAGCTGTCTTGTGGCTGTACGGCAGGGTCGTTCGGGTTGATAGCGATCACTTGGTAGCCGAGATCTGAATACTTGTTGTTCAGCGCATTGATTCGGTCCTCGTACATCACCGCGTATGGGCAGTGGTTGCATGTAAATACGATGATGTATCCCTTTTGCGCTTTGAAGTCGCTGAGGGAAACCATGCGGTCGTTGATGTTTTTGAGTTTGAAGTCTGGAGCCTGATCTCCTACGGATAGGCCTTGAGCCATCATCTGAAGTCCTAATCCTACGAATAAGACACTGAAGAAAAATTTGATTGCATTCATTGCTTTGATTTATTTAATATGTTTGTTAGTAAATTTTTCGATTTCTACAAATAGGTCTTCCTTGTAGTGAAATGCTCCTTCGATCGCGGCGTATTGATCCTTATACTTGAGGAGCGTCATGGGTATGGAGCCAGACCATTCTTCTGACACCTTATCGATCCATATCTGCTGCCTTGGATCTGAGATGGCTACATTTCTTTTCATATAAGGCCTTCTGATCACGAATGGTTTTAGTTTGGTCTCTATCTGATGTGAAAAATCTAAGCTTGCGAAGATAAACTGGACTTTGGAGTTGTCGCGGTGCTTTCGAATAGCTTTTTCGAAATGAGGTAATTCCTTCACACAAGGAGCACACCACGTAGCCCAAAAGTTGATGATGTACATGGTATCATTTTCAGCAGGTGTCTTCAGGTATTTCGCTTCGAAATCGTCAAAGTTTCGATATATCTCTACGTTTTGGGCCTGCAATTGTAGATTAGCTGCAAAAATGCTAAGGCCAAGAAGAAATTTGAATACTACACCCATAAAATTTATATTGCTCGCACTTATTCTGTAAAAGTAAAACTTAATATCCAAATGAGGACGTTTGTTGTTGCGGTCTTGGTATAAAAATCGCTACTTTAATAGTTTTTTAAGATTTTGGAAGTGCTGTATTTTGGTTTTGAATAAGTGGTTACAAAGCAAAATGATCAATGCTAGAAAACTGAATGATTCATTTGAAAAATGCACGAAGTCCCACTTTTCAAATCATTTTTTACCTTTGTATTATCAAAAAATTAGAAGAAGATGAAAAAAATGTACCTCGTTGCTTGTTTTGTAGGGTTGATGTCTTCCCTTACAGCACAAACTACTCTCGATGAACTCAATTCTCAGAAAGCCAGCTTGGCTGCTCAAGTCGCTGGACTGCAAAGTCAGATCAGCGCCATCGATGCCCAGATCGCAAAGGATTTTCCTAAATATGGTTGGACACTCGGCGCCCAAGGTACCATCGGTGTCAATCTATCCAATTTTTCGAATTGGCTAACGGTAGCCCTTCCTGAAAGCAGGAATACAACCATTTTAGGTAGTTTTAACTTTATGGCCAATGATGTACAAGAAAAGTTTTTCTGGAAAAATAACTTGAATGTCAACCTCGGATGGCAAAAACTCGTCCGCAACACCAACAATCCTACACCTGAGGAATCCGAATTTACCCAGACTGCGGATATCTTCAATCTCACGTCGCTTTTCGGATACCGATTAAATTCAAAATGGGCGCTATCTGGACTTGGAGCCTACCGGACCAATTTGCTGAACAACTTCAACAATCCTGGGTACCTGGATCTAGGGATAGGGGCCACTTGGACGCCAATTGCCAATTTGGTAGCCGTATTTCATCCGCTAAACTACAATATAGTTTTTGCGGACAACAACAATATTTTTGAAAGTTCACTTGGTACCAAGATGGAGGCAAACTATATCGGTGATGTCGCCGGAAAAGTAAAGTGGAGATCTAATCTAAGCGCATTTTTCAGTTACCGAAACCTGAACGACCTTTCCAATTATACCTGGACCAATGGTTTTTCATTCACGGCATTCAAGGGGATCGGAGTTGGATTTGAATACGCTCTTCGTATCAATAAGCAGGAAACCCTCGCTGCCGGTGCGACAAAAGACCTTCAGCAATATATGATCTTAGGTCTGACCTACAGTCTGTAGGGACTTCCTAAATTTCTATTTCCAGAAGGGGTAGGCCATCGCCAATCACTAGCTTTTTGTCTAGAGTTTGGTTATTGCCTACCTCTTTTCATTTCTGCTTGGGACACAGTGTATTTGAAATTTTGTTTGGTTATCAAGCTGTGTTTTGTGTAAAACATCGTGATTATTTGGCAAATAAAAATATTTATCAAAAAGGCCTACTTTTTGTATATAGAAATCTATATATTTAGATATATTTGCATTGTCAAAAAATTAAGCAGTATGAGACACCAGATTTCGTCCCTTGAGGATTACCAAAGAATATATGAATTAAGCGTTCAAGATCCAGAAAAATTTTGGGGAGAAGTAGCCCAGGATTTCGTTTGGTCAAAACCATGGGATAAAGTACTTCACCACGACTTTATCACGCCAGAAGTGCGATGGTTTGAGGGGGGTGAGCTAAACATCACGGTCAATTGTCTGGATCGACATTTGGAGACCCGAGGTGATGATGTGGCCATCCTTTGGGAAGCAAATGACCCAAATGTGCCATCACGGTCCATCACCTATCGTTCGCTTTACGAATCAGTCAATCAATGCGCCAATGCGCTTAGAAAGATGGGTATCCAAAAAGGAGATCGGATCTGTTTCTACATGCCGATGATTCCAGAGGTAGCCATCGCCATGCTGGCTTGTGCCCGTATAGGAGCGATTCACTCCATAGTCTTCGCTGGCTTTTCTGCATCCTCACTGGCTGATCGGATCAAGGATTCCTCCTGTAAAATGGTCATCTGCTCTGACTACAATAGCCGCGGATCTAAGTTTATTCCCGTCAAGGAAGTCGTAGATGAAGCCATAGGGATGGGGTGTGATAGTATCGAAAAAGTGTTGGTCTTTCAGTCTGCCACGGATCCAGTAGCATGGGATGCTTCGCGAGACGTGTGGTGGCATGATATCGTACCGCAGATGGACACCGAGTGCGAACCAGAGATCATGAATTCCGAAGATATTCTTTTCATCCTCTATACTTCTGGCTCTACAGGGAAGCCAAAAGGAGTGGTCCATACCATTGGTGGATATATGGTGTACACTTGCTACACTTTCAAAAATGTATTCCAATACCAGCGGGGGGATGTATTTTGGTGTACGGCTGATGTGGGTTGGATTACGGGACACTCCTACATCGTGTATGGTCCACTACTTTCAGGCGCCACGACGATGATGTTCGAAGGAATACCCACTTATCCCGATGCCAATAGATTCTGGCAAGCCATCGATAAGCACAAGGTCAATCAATTTTACACAGCACCCACGGCTATCCGTGCCCTGATGGCCATGTCTTACGAAGGTCCGGATGCCTATGATCTCCGAAGCCTCAAAGTCATTGGTTCTGTCGGCGAACCCATCAATGAAGAAGCGTGGCACTGGTACCATGACAAAGTCGGCAAAGGTGTCACACCCGTCATCGATACCTGGTGGCAAACAGAGACTGGTGGGATGCTCATCACACCACTGCCCGGAATTACCGACGCCAAACCCACCTACGCTTCGTATCCGCTCCCAGGCGTGCAGCCCATCCTCGTAGATGCACAGGGCAATGAGATATTTGGCAACGATGTAGAAGGTCTGCTTTGTCTGAAGGCACCATGGCCATCAATCCTGCGTACCACGTATGGGGATCACGAGCGATGCCGCACCACCTATTTCGCTGCTTTCAAGGATTTATATTTTACAGGAGATGGTGCCAGACGAGACCACGATGGTCGGTATCGGATCATCGGTCGAGTGGATGATGTAATCAATGTCTCCGGCCACAGAATCGGCACCGCGGAGGTAGAAGATGCCATCAATGAAGATGAAGCAGTCATCGAATCTGCTGTGGTGGGCTATCCCCACGATATCAAAGGGCAAGGAATTTATGCCTATGTCATCTGCAATCGTGAAATTATCAACCAAGACGAAGCCCGAAAGAGCATCATTGATGTGGTGACCAAGCACATTGGTCCCATAGCGAAGCCAGACTTGATCCAATTCGTAACCCAACTGCCTAAGACGCGGTCTGGTAAAATCATGCGTCGGATCCTTAGAAAAATAGCGGAAGGCGATACCTCCAATCTCGGTGACATCTCCACGCTGCTCAATCCAGAATGCGTCGAAGAGCTTAAGAAGGGGGCACTCCGGTAGCAGAAGGATTTAATCTTTTCAGCATCGGTCTTTCAGTCTTTTCATCTGTTTTTCTACGAAACCAAGAATGCGCTGCGGCATTTCGGTCAAATGAATTATTTGATCAGTAGGGACAACATTTTGTTTTCATGGGGTTTTTATATCTTTACGGGACCTAACACAAAAATGTAGATCGTTCGTAGAACAGCTAAATTTTAAAACAGATGAAACTAGAAAATTTTGCATACGGCCAGTGGATCGCTGGTGAGGGTCAAGGACAAGCATTGCTGGATGCCTCCACCGGAGAGCTCGTGGCTTATGCCAGCAGCGATGGTCTGGATCTTTCGAAGATGTTTGACTACGCCAGATCGGTGGGCAATCCCGCACTTCGGAAAATGACTTTTCGGGAGCGGGGACTGATGCTCAAAGCATTGGCGCTGTATCTGCTGGACAGGAAAGAAATATATTACGAAGAAAGTTATAAAACTGGGGCTACCCGTGCGGATAGCTGGATCGATATAGAAGGTGGTATCGGCAATCTTTTTGCGAATGCTAGCCTCCGACGAAAATTTCCCGATGCGCCTTACTACACCGAAGGTGAGCCGATCGGACTAAGCAAAGGTGGTACTTTCATGGGGCACCATATCCTCGTACCCAAAGAAGGGGTGGCACTTCACATCAATGCATTTAATTTTCCCATCTGGGGAATGCTCGAAAAATGTGCAGTCAATTGGCTTGCAGGGATGCCAGCCATCGTCAAGCCAGCTACCCTGACCTCATTCCTCACAGAGCGAATGGTTCGGGATATCATCGCTTCGGGAATACTGCCAGATGGAGCACTCCAGCTGATATGTGGCAGTGCCAGAAACATCCTCGACTTCGTGGATGATCAGGATGTGGTTACCTTCACGGGGTCAGCTGATACCGGTAGAATGCTGAAGTCTAACCCCAATATTATCAATAAGTCGGTCCCATTCAATATGGAGGCGGACTCACTCAATAGCATGGTCCTTGGGCCAGATGCGGTACCGGGCACGCCTGAATTTGATATTTTCATCAAAGAAGCCCGCAAGGAGATCACTGTGAAATGTGGTCAAAAGTGTACGGCTGTCAGACGAATTTTTGTACCCGAAAACCTTTTGGAGGACGTACAGATCGCCCTTGGTAAAGCTCTGAGCCAAACAGTTGTGGGCGACCCACGTACTGAAGGCGTCCGAATGGGTGCCTTGGCTGGCTGTAGCCAAATGAGGGATGTCAAAGCCCAAGTACAAAAACTAATGGAGGGCAATGAACTGATCTTCGGTAGTTTGGATCATGTGGAGATCACTTCTGGAAGTCTGGAAAAAGGTGCATTTATGAATCCAATCCTTCTGCGAAATGACCGACCATTCGAGCGTACGGCGGTGCATGATGTAGAGGCTTTTGGACCTGTGAGTACTCTGATGCCTTACAGCTCTATTGACGAGGCAGTGAGCTTGGTGAAAATGGGTAAAGGCTCTCTTTGCAGCAGTATTGTCACAGCGGATGACCAAATCGCAAAATCATACTTCCTCGGAGCTGCGACACACCACGGCCGCATCCTCATCCTCAATAGGGAGAATGCCAAGGAAAGCACGGGACACGGCTCTCCGCTACCGCTATTGGTACACGGTGGACCTGGTAGAGCAGGTGGCGGCGAAGAGATGGGCGGTATGCGTGGGGTCAAGCACTACATGCAGCGATGTGCCATCCAAGGAACACCTACGACGGTGACTGCCATTTCTGGTCAGTATCAAGTGGGTGCAGCATACAAAGATCCAGGGGTACATCTTTTCCGAAAACACTTCGAAGAGATTGAAATCGGGGAGACCGTCCATACTCACAAACGCACCATTACCGAAACGGATATTGTCAATTTTGCCAATGTCAGTTGGGATCATTTCTATGCACATACGGATGAGACTTCGCTGGATGGCACCATCTTCGAGCGTCGCGTAGCCCATGGGTATTTCGTACTTTCTGCTGCGGCAGGACTTTTTGTGGATGCTGCCAAAGGACCCGTATTGCTGAATTACGGTCTGGAAGAATGCCGATTTACCAAACCAGTATACGCAGGGATGACCATCGGTGTCAGACTCACGGTCAAAGAAAAAATGGCCCAAGAAAAGAAATCACCTGAGGATATCGCAAAGGGTATTGTCAAGTTTTTGGTGGATGTGTACGATGAAACGGGAGAAACCGTAGCCATCGCCACCATCCTCACCATGGTCAAAATGTTAAATCAAGAATAATCACATGGAAGCATACGTAAAGACAGAAGTTGCCAGCGGAATAGGGACCATCACTTTTTTTCACCCTGCTCAAAATTCTCTCCCTGGGACGGTTTTGGCTGACCTGAGAGATGCCATTCTTGCAGCTGATCATAATCCTGATATTCAGGTCGTCATTCTGCAGAGTGGTGGTGATCGGACATTTTGTGCGGGGGCGAGTTTTACAGAATTGGCCTCCATTCAGGATGAGGTACGTGGAAAGGAGTTTTTTATGGGCTTTGCCAATGTGATTAATGCCATCCGTTCCATTTCGAAGATTGTCATCGGTCGCATACAGGGTAAGGCCGTCGGTGGTGGGGTAGGTTTGGCTTCTGCCGTCGATTTTTGTATGGCGACGAAATTTGCTTCGATCAGATTGAGCGAACTCGCTGTAGGTATCGGGCCTTTTGTCATCGGGCCTGCGGTTTCGCGTAAGGTGGGGTTAAGTGCTTTCAGCCAGATGGCCCTTGATGCAGAGGTATGGCAGACTGCCGAATGGGCACGTGAAAAAGGACTCTTTGCGGAAGTCCACGAAGATATCGATTCCCTAGATCAGGCGATTTCCACATTGGCGAATCGCCTCGTTCGTTCTAATCCGACTGCCTTGACACAACTCAAGCGGGTATTCTGGGAAGGAACAGAAAATTGGGATACGCTGCTTGAAGAAAGGGCGACGATGAGTGGAAAATTGGTGTTGTCAGATTTTTCTAAATCTGCCATTGCCAAATTTTTACAGCCCGCCTGAGTTTGATGAAACCTGCATCCAAATACCTTGACTGGAGTATGTGGGGGCTATACCTTTTGGCGCTCCTGCTATTCAAACTTTTTCACCACGAACTCTGGAAAGATGAGTGGCAAGCATGGTTTGTAGCTAGAGATATGAATTTTTTTGAGGTCTTAGGATTCCTGCATTATGAGGGGCATCCTGCTCTTTGGTATCTGTACCTCAAGCCATTCACGTGGGTAGCTGAGTTGGTAGGTGGTCCCGGGGATTTTTGGCTACAATTAGCCCATTTCCTAGTGGTTGCAGCGCTTTCATTTCAAGTTTTGGTGAGATGGGCAGGTCCTTGGTGGCTTAAGTTGGCCTTCGTATTTTCCTACTTCATGCTATTCGAATACGCCATGGTCAGTCGGGGCTATGCTTTGGTAGGATGGGTGCTCCTGAGTCTTGTGCATTTTCTTAATAAAAATCAAGATCGAGGTGATGATCGCTGGCTAGGCTTCTATTTTTTTCTACTTTGTCAGACAGAAGTGTACGGTGTGTTTATGGCGTTGGCCCTTGGATTGGGTATGCTGTATGATCAGGGTATCGAAGCTTTGTGGAAGCGAAAGCAGGTGAGTTTGGGCATGCTGGCGGGATTTCTTGTTTTTGTCATTTCGGTTTTTCCTCGTTCGAGCGATCATATCAGTCGGACACAGGAGGGAGCACTATCCATGGGTGAAAAGCTCTTCAATACGCTACAGGGTATCGGGCTCAATACCTGGATCCCTGGAATTTTACCTGACACGAGTGCATTTGGAGCCAGTGGGGTAGGAATACTTTTGAGTGTGATCATACTGGGCGTTTTTGGAGGGATTTTCTATCGCGAACCAAAGAAGCTGATTGCTGTCGGTAGTTACGTACTTTTCGTTTTGATGTTTGGGGCCTTGTTTTATGCTGGTGGTATTCGGCAGTGGGGGATGGGATTTTTGTTCATGTGGGCATTGATCCTGTGGAGCTATGATAGGCAACGTATGCCTGTAATGGGAGCTGTATTTCTAATATTGACTTCAGCTATCAGCACTTTACATGGGCTGAAAGCGATCCGATTTGATTTCGATCGACCGTTTACCAATGGACGGGAAGCAGCAGCTTTTCTATTGGATAAAGTACCAGCGAATGTCCCGATCGTAGGTATCAATCAGTTTGAAATGGCTCCACTCGCAGGCTATCTGGGCGCTCGGCCACTCTATGGACTTCCTTCTGGCGAGCCACAGACACATTTCAAATGGCTAGATAAAGTCTACATTCCATCAGAGGCCGAGATCAAATTATTCGCAGACTTCAAAAAAGTAGGCGGCCTCATTGTCGTCTCTGCCAAACCATTGGATGAGGCTAGATTTCCCAATGTCAGACTGTGGCAGCAATTCGATGGAGAAAGTTTCAAGCGGGAAAATTTCTATATCTACACCTTGCAGCGCTAAGCCAAGGAGTAAACACCTGCCTCAATCAATCGAGGAAGTCAATATCCATATAGTGAACCTGGTCGGTGACCGACCGTACTAAAATCAACAGTGTACCTTTCCTTGGCAGAATTTAGCTGAAAAGATACGAGGCACCTGCTTACTCCGGACAAGGTACTCGGATGGTCGTCAGAGTTCCACCTGTCCGCATGGTGATCTTTCGGCAGTCTCCATTAGCATCTTGAAGGATGATGCCTCTGCGCTTGTCATCTAGTCTAAGGTGGGATGCAGTTTGCCTGACATACTCCGTCGGTGGAACGATGATGGTTTTCGAGAGTGATCCATTCGTTTCCAATTTTACCTCAAAGGCTTTTCCCAAAGTCTGGAATACCAATCCATTGGGATAGGGAATGAAAATGTCTGAATCTGCAACGACCGTCTTCACTTGGGATAAATTGGTCGTGGATACCACATTGCCGCCGTTATTATCAAGTGTCCAGAGGTATGAGGAACCCGTAGAATCCGCAAAAACGATCCCTCTATTGGATGTGTCAAAATATAGAGGTCCTTGATCGATTTTGATATAATTTTTTGTAAATCCTAAAGTGAAAAGCCCATGGGTGATGTCACTCACCAAGATGCATCCAGACGGCAAGAAGGGATAAGTACCCCATGCGCCTTCGTAGCTGCTATAGCTGTTGTTGTTATTTGGGTAAGTATCGTAATAGGCCACTCTGACTGGCTTGGTCGGATTGCTGACATCATACACCTGTAGCCCATCGTGGTAGTAGGAGATGTAAAGGGAGTCTCCTTTTACGAAGGGATTGTGGGGTACATTATTGCTCGCGAAAGGAAAGGCGAGCGGATTTTTGAAAGTCGTATCAAGACTTAAACCTTGACTGGTTTCGGATAATACGATGATGGGCTTTCCAAGGGGCACCTCCTCTGCTACATAAAAAGTGGGATGATTCGGATGTCTCCAGCTGCTGTGATTGTACCCCGTACTTTCGGTGTATGAGTCCAGAAGTTCGATATTGTTCACATCGCTTACATCCCATACATAGAAACCAGAGTATCCATGTGATGCATAGGCAATGTTATTCTCTACATACACATCATGGATGTACATATTGAGGCTAGGCTGACCGATGAGGGTATCCATTCGCACCTTTTTGATTACAGTAGGATTTGCTGGATTTTGCGACAGATCGTAGATGATCATGCCTTCATTCACGGTATTACTGCCTACGACATAAAGCCGTGCATGTGGTACATCGATAAATATATTGTGTGCCCGATTGAAATCGGCTAAGGATTGGGTCATGGTCGGCGGGGAATTATTCATATTGATGACTTGCAGGCCTTCATTGCAGTTCGTGCTATTGCCATCACAGATGCCATAGACATAGTTTTGGTAGGTTTTGAAATCCCTCCAAGTGGCATTGCTTCCGTCCACAAAATTGACGACCAGCTGGGGATTGCTACAATTGGAGACATTCACAATATTGACTGCCATTTTACTGCCGATGATGGCGTACTCTTGACCATTAGGAGCTACATAACCCCAGATGTCGTTATATTCTACACCTGGCAAACCTGTGAGCTGACCGAGTTTTTCCATATTGAGGGAAACTTGTGCTTTCAGATTATTGCAAAGAAAAAGAAAAAGACCACAGCAAAAAATCAATCTACTTCCCATGTTGTTTCGGCATTTAAGACCTGATTACAAAATTAGTTTAGTTAGGGAAAACTTTATCATTTTTACTTAATTTGGGTAATCCCATTTAGATGATAGCGAGGGCATCTTCCACTTTTTGGAGCAAGACATCATTATCAAATGGTTTGACAATATAGGCTTCAGCCCCGGCATCATACCCTTCCATTTTGTCTGACGAAGTCCCTTTGGCAGTGATGAAGATGATGGGGCAGTCCTGTAAACCTGTAGTACCTCGAATGCTTTTTGCTAGGGAAAATCCATCCATTCCCGGCATCATGACATCAAGCAGTAGCAAATGTGGTCTGAAACTCTGTAAGGCTTCCAGACACTCCTGTGCATTGCTAGCTGTAGCCGTATTATATCCCTGTCCGGAGAGGATAACCTGTATCGCGAGTGCAATGTTTGGTTCGTCGTCGACGATCATGATTTTTCTTTCGTGAGCGTTGATATTGGACATAAGATTCATTTATTTTTTTGTACGCCAGTAAATCTATTTTGCAAAACTAAAATAAAATGTGGTTCCATCTGCTTCTGACGAAAAAAAATCGATTTCGCCACCCGCATTTTCAATTATTTTTTTAGTAATGAAGAGTCCTAATCCACTTCCTGAAGGTTTGGCTAAGTGTCCTTCGCGAACTTGGGTAAATTTTTCGAACGCTTTGGATTTGAATTCATCAGGAATGAAGCTGCCGTTGTTGTAGATTTCGCAATACAATCGCCCCTCCTTTTGGTAGGTTCTGATATTTACAACTCCTTGGTCCGTATCCGAAAACTTAATGGCATTGGACACCAGATTTGTCAAAACCTGGATGAGCTTGTCAGAGTGTAGGGGGACATCGATGATGTGTTCGTCGGAGGTATAGCGAAACTCGATACCTTTTTCTTCGATGAGTGATGTCATCTGGTCAATGACAGTCAGAATCTGCTCATGGAGGTTGGATTTACCTTCTGGTTGGGAAGTTTGAGCTTCCATTTTTTCTACATCCAGTACCTGATTGACCAATCGAATGATTCGGTCACATTCTTGTAGAATGATGTGGAGAAATTTTCTTTTTTGATCTTGGTCAAGTTGGGGATTCTGGTGCATGATTTGTGCAAATGAGCGTATGGCCGTAAGCGGAGTACGAAGTTCGTGAGTGACCGTCGAGATAAATTCTGCTTTTAGGACATCGAGGTGTTTAAGCTGTTCATTGAGCAAAGCCAGTTCTTGTGCCATTTGCTCCAATTCGGTTGTTTTCAGCTCCAGTGCTTTGCTGTGATCGATGATCTCTTTAGTTTGTGTCAGCATTTCATTGAGCTGGGGCAGTGTGATATCTTCTTGTTTGACATAAGCACTGAGGATCAGTCTCGTAGAGGCGGCCCCAAATGCACCCGTGAGATTTCGCTCCACAAAACGGATGAATTCTGTACTTGCCCTGTCTGAGTCGAGCCCATCTTCGGTAATTGGTCCATCAAACTCAAGTAGGATATGACGCGTTTTTTCACTGCCCAGGAATCTGACCAAAACCCTTTTTAGCTTAGCTACACTAGCTTGTCTCCGTACCAAGTCTTTCTCCACCGCTCCTGCGTATCGTTCTATGTGGAGGTACACATCTGCTTGCTCCATTTCCATGACATCTTGTTTGGTCGTAAGTGATACGATCACAAATGATCCGATATTGAAAAACATACTCCAAAAACAAGCATTGGCAATACTATCCATTCCTTCCATTCCAAAGAGGGCATAGGGCCTAAGCCATGATAGATTCCAGTATCCCTCCGTGAGGAAACGATCATCAATCAGCTTTGCCTCCGCTAAGGTGGGATACATCAGACAGAAAAACCAAATGACAAATCCTACGGATATTCCCGTAATGGCACCAAATTTATTGGACTTGGGCAAATACATGCCCCCTAAGATTGCCGGGACCAACTGTAATATCGCCGCAAAGGAGATCAAGCCAATCGATACGAGCGGAAAATCCTTGCTTACAAGATGGAAAAAAGTGTAGGATAAAAAAAGAATCATGACGATGATGATCCTTCGAGTTTGTAGCAAGCGCTCCGCCGGAATGGCATATCCTTCGATTTTTGCTGTACGAGTTTTGACTAAAAAAGGCATCAATATATTGTTTGATACCATGATACTCACGGATATTACACTGACTACAATCATGCTTGCTGCCGCTGAGAAGCCTCCAATATAAACCAACATAGCCAACCAGCCATTTTCAAAAGCCAAAGGCAATGCCAAAATGTAGGTATCAGATTCGACTGTTTGGGGGAGCAGCTGTCTGCCCGCAATAGCGAGCGGTACCACAAAAATACAGAGCAGAAACATGTAAAGGGGGAATAACCAAGCCGCTTTCCTTGTAAAACTGGGATTATAGTTTTCCACCACGGCTATATGAAATTGGCGGGGTAAAAAAATAATTGCTGATGCCGAAAGTATCATGACCCAAAACCAATTCGTCTCTTGGATCGGTCCAGTGCCAAGTGTGATCATGTGGCGTGTGGCATCATCTTCTATCGCTTTTGTAAATATATCCGAAAATCCATCATATAGACCATATACGATATAAATCCCAGCTGCCACAAAAGCCACCAATTTGACCAATGATTCTAGGGCAATGGCAGCTACTAGGCCTTCATGCCGCTCATGCGGATCCAAGCGCCTCGTACCAAATAAAATCGTGAAGATAGCCAGTAGAATGGTGAAGTAATTTACCTTATCTTTATAAAAAACACTTCCGTCCCAAAAGGAGGAAGTAACATCTGCGGCTTGAGTCAAGATATCAAAACTGAATCCAATGGCTTTGAGTTGGATGCTGATATAGGGAATCACCGCAAAAAGTAATAACAAACTTGTCACAATTCCAACAAAAGTATTTTTGCCATATCGAGAAGATATAAAATCGGCGATGGAGGTAACTCGAAACTGTTTGCTGATCAGTATGATTCTCCGAATGAACATGTACCAAATCGGCGCAAGTAAGGTCGGCCCCAAATAAACAGGAATGAAGCTCAATCCCTCCTTGGCAGCTTTGCCGATGCTTCCATAAAAGGTCCACACAGTACAATATACGGTTATGGTTAGGGCATAAACATAGGGATTATTGACGATACTCCGATTGGCTTTTTCTCGTTTATTGGCATAGATGGCTACCAAAAAAAGAAGAACCAAATACAAGAATGATAGCAGTACAACCAAGGTAGCATTCATATCTGCTATTTTTTAGTGAGAAAATAGGTAGCAATTATCCAAATGGCCCATATCCCAAAAATATACCAAAATAAGAGTGGGATTCCATTGATCAACAAAGGTTTATTCACTACAGTGATAAATGGAAAAAACAGGAGGACAAATCCTGAAAGAAATAGCAGATACCGCAGCGATATTCGGTCCATTTCAACAGGTTTTTCAGGAATTTTTGTTTTGATTGGCATCCGTACCATTGACTAAGTAATCCAAATTGAAAATACTCGGCCTGATGATCTTCGATTTGATGAGCGCCCACAAAAATAGTAAGGAGAAAAGCCCGATTCCCACAGAAATCAAATAATAACTTCCAAGTTCGGGCTGGAAATAAAACCGAATGAATAAAGTAAGGGCTACGTATAGCACCACCACTACATTGGATAAAGACTTACCTAAAGACATAAAAAAAGTGAAAATTGAACAAAATAAAAATAATTAAACCCAGCTATTTTGCAAAATCACCGACCGAAACCTGAGTAAACATGTATTTACATCGAAAGAAAGCAACATCATGTTGATTTTACAAGTAGCCCAACTCCACTCGGCAATAATACAAAATAAAATGAGAAAAAAAGGAATGGCACCCGAAAGTGCCATTCCGCCAAAAAAAATAATTTGATGTCTGATTTGATGAAAAGCTATATGATCAGTCGTTCGGGTATAGGATTTTTCAGTGATCGTGGGCTGCACCAGCTCCCCGCGGAATACGGATATTCTCCACGATTTCTTGTACATTTTGAGGGGGTGCAGGGGTCATGGCGCTGACCGCAAAGGCGACTGCAAAATTAGCGACCATTGCAACAGTCCCAAATCCTTCTGGTGATATTCCAAACCACCAGTCTTTCTGAAGTGCCTCGATTACTTCTTTGCTACCACCATCAAAGAGCCCAAATTTGAATTTGAGCATATAGAAGATCATCAGGGATATACCTACGACCATACCAGATATGGCTCCTTCCATGTTCATCCGTTTCGAGAAGATCCCCAGTATGATGGCTGGAAAGAAGGATGCCGCCGCCAGTCCAAAGGCCAAAGCTACCACTGCTGCTACAAATCCAGGAGGATTCACTCCAAAATATCCCGCAATTATAACGGCCACTGCTGCTGCTAATCTTGCATAAAGTAATTCTGATTTTTCAGAAATATTTGGGTTGATCTGCATTTTGATCAAGTCACGTGATACAGAAGTAGAAATCACAAGTAGTAAGCCAGCCGCGGTGGATAGCGCTGCTGCGAGTCCACCAGCCGCTACGAGCGCAATAACCCAGCTTGGAAGATTTGCAATCTCAGGATTGGCCAAAACCATGATGTCTTGGTCTATCGTAAGCTCATTGGTGGTTTTATCTTTTACGTATTGGATAAGGCCGTCGCCATTTTTATCTTCGAAAGTGATCAGCTTGGTGTTTTCCCACTTTTTGAACCAGCCTGGCATTTCTGCATATGGCTTACCAGACACCGTTTGAATCATATTCATACGTGCAAATGCTGCAATGGCAGGTGCAGTGGTATATAGAATCGCGATGAAAACCAAGGCATATCCCGCTGATTTTCTTGCGTCCTTTACCTTTGGTACCGTGAAGAATCGGACGATCACGTGTGGTAATCCAGCTGTACCGACCATGAGGGCAAATGTGATAGCGAATACGTCTATCGTACTTTTGGACCCATCCGTGTAGGCAGAAAAACCTAGCTCTTGATTGAGGGTATCCAACTTATCCAAAAGATAGGTACCTGAGCCATCCGCGAGGGTAGATCCGAAACCCAACTGAGGAAAAGCATGACCCGTGATGGCCAAGGATATAAAGATAGCGGGAACCATGTACGCAAATATTAAGACGCAATACTGCGCTACTTGCGTGTAGGTAATCCCTTTCATACCGCCTAGTACCGCATAAAATAATACGATGACCATACCTATAATTACACCAGTAGTAATATCTACCTCCAAAAACCTAGAGAATACCACACCAACGCCCCGCATTTGACCTGCCACATAAGTAAAGGATACGATCAAAGCACAGATGACGGCCACGGTTCGTGCTTTATTGGAATAGTAGCGGTCGCCAATGAAATCTGGAACAGTAAATTTTCCGAACTTCCGCAGATAGGGCGCCAGCAGCAAGGCCAGCAAGACATATCCTCCCGTCCATCCCATCAGGTACACCGCCCCATCATATCCTGCAAAGGAAATAATCCCCGCCATGGAGATAAACGAAGCGGCACTCATCCAGTCAGCAGCAGTAGCCATACCGTTGGCCAATGGAGAAACCCCACCGCCGGCTACATAAAATTCTTTGGTCGATCCGGCTCTTGTCCAGATAGCAATGCCGATATATAGGGCGAAAGTAATTCCTACGATGATGTAGGTCCACATTTTAACATCCATGGTATTTATTTTTTCAAGTTATTTTAATTTTTTCGTTCTGTATTTTATTTTTCGTCTACATCAAATTCCTGATCCAGTTTATTCATCAGGTATACATACACGAAGATAATGATGCAGAATAGATACATCGACCCCTGCTGGGCAAACCAGAATCCAAGCTTGAATCCACCGAGTCGGATGTTGTTAAGTTCATTTTTGAATATTATTCCAGCCCCAAATGAGCCTACGAACCATATAGCGAGCAAAATCGCTAGATAGCTCAGATTTTTTTTCCAGTACGCTTGAGCATTTTTTGACATGATATCCTTATTTGTATGGTGATTAAAGAAATATTACGGATTGTAGAGTAAACTGACCTCGGTTAGCCACTCGAACGATATCTGGTGTACCGTTGGTCGCATAGACAGGCCTTGTGGCATAGTCGAGGGTTAGTTTTGCATGATGTTTATTGATAAGGTAGTTGAGTCCCACGCTCCATTGGAAACTGGATTCTGCTAATCGATCAAAATCTTTGTAGGTGCCTGTGACATAGGGCATAAGGGCGGTTCCATCTTTTAGTTTAGGTAGAAGGTATCCAAGCTGGGCATATCCGATAGAACCCGTTCCAATCGTGGGCTGGGCATTACCAGCGCCTGCAAAACTTCCCGTCACTGGTACTGGATTGGTATGCTCATTGAGAATTCCGATGTTTCGAATATAATTTTGGCCGTAGTTGATGTAATAATAGGTGGCTAAAAATGAGATGGCAGTTCCCTTTGCTTTATCCAATGGTTTATCAATAAATAAGTCGGCACCAAATGCAAAATGATTGTGATATGTAGAATCGGTGGCAGTCCGCGAGAGGGAAGCATTTTTGTGATTATAGAATCCTACGCCTACATTAAATACATTTTTCGCTCCCAGGTAGGTCCCTACATAAAAAGGAAGAGCATTGGATTCTTTGTCCTTGAAGTTATAGCTAAAGTAACCCATGAAAGCAGCATTTTCATTGAGGACATTCACGGCCACACCATTAGTTGCGACGCGTTCTGGTGCTAATCCATTGACGAATGGCTTGTTATATGCGATTCGGTAGTCCAATCTGCCTAGATAGCCCTTTGCGTAGATGCCAAATTGACGAGCAAACTGGTCGGTGGCTTCGATATTGGTCCAGTTGAAAATGGGAGCATCGAGTGGCATGAAATTGAGGGTTGATTGGCTGGAGAGCCTACTGATTCCATTCCAATAATGAAGGCCTACACCGATGAAGAGTTTTTCCGGTACGACACGGTACTCTGTCCAAGCATCGTGAAGGAAGAAGATGGGCTTTTTACCTTGGTTGCTCGGATCTGTAGCTGGATTGCTTCCATTTGACCCAGTAGCGCCATTGATGAAAGACTGGTTGTTTATACCCCAGTGCGATAGGATCAAAAATCTTGGCGAAACCTGTGCCACTGCAAGGAAGCGGGATCTTCGAAGCGCTGCATTTGCAGACCAACCACTTCGATCACCAGTACCATCGATGAGCTCTCCGGTGACATTCCTAGTGCCTGGATTGTTTTGTGTAGCAGTCACCCAAAACTGATGCCAAGTGATAAATCGGATGTATTTACTGCCCGATTCATTGAGCAGGATAGTCAGTGGTTTGTAGTCGTGGTCCTCCTGTAGGATCTCCTGTGCAGATAGATTTACCAATCCTGTTAGTAGTAAACAAATAGTGCTGGTCCAACTGATTAATTTTTTTCTAAAGTCCATGTTCGCAATCTTTAATTTTGAAAATAAATTCACTTTTTTTCTCGCTCATCAATTTTTAATGATATTGAAATATCCGTCGCCTGATTGATGATAGATGCCTACGTTTATTTGGCAAGTCAACCAATTCTATTGCAAATGTATATAGATATATAGATATGTAGTTAAAAAGTGTTTACTTTTTTTTCAATGGGACCAAATGCCATTTGTCAGGATTGGTAGTAATTTAAAACAAAAATGCATAATTTTGGTCATTTTCCATCAAAATAACCTGTGTTTCCATTAAAATTTGAGGTCTAGCCAACTATTGTTTTGAAGAAAAAATTTTTAATTTTTTTTCGCAGATCCTAGGATTGGATCAATGCTTGCACGATTTTGTAGTAGGATGGATGAGCTAAGCTGTAGTAGGAGTTCTTGCCATCACGGCTTACTGCTAGTACGGATTGATTTTTGAGAATTCTTAGGTGGTGACTTGCTACAGCTTGTTCGATATCGAGTTTTTCATGAATCTCAGTTACAGACATTTTCTCATTGTGGAATAACAAATCTACGATTACGAATCGGATGGGGTGGGCAATGGCCTTCAACTTTTCGGTCGCATCCTCTAAAAACTCTATGTCGAAATGTGTCTTCATGCCATTTTAATATGTAGATATATAAATATTTCCATCTCGCTTTAGTTGCGAAGGTCGTACTTTTTTTTCAGATCGCATCACTTTTTTTGTATCAGAACATGCGAGGAGTTTGGACCTAGTATTCGTTTTATTCAGATATTGGCCCATCTGATCGAATTTATCTGATTGCAAAGCTGGATTGATCCTTCGATATGGATGCCCCTCATGGACCAACGAACGGTGATTACATTTTCTAGCTAGACTTCCCATAAATTTTTTATTGGATTGAAAAAATGATGAAAAAAGAAGGTAGTCTGTCACTGCTTCATTACATTTGCCTCGTAAGCAGTATCTGCTGTAAAATTGTGAGTTATGTCCAATGAGATTACCTACCGGATTACCGAATTCATAAAAAAGTACCCCCCTTTCAATTTTCTTCAGGAAGGGGAACTGCTACCCATCGCTCAGCATTCTGATGTGAAGTATCTTTCCCCAAAGACGGTATTATTTGAGATCGGGCAGACTCCCCCCAAGCAGTTTTATATCGTATATAAAGGAGCGATCGAACTCTACCAATCCAGTGGTGACTTAGTGGATGTTTGTGACGAAGGTGATCTTTTCGGTCTGCGCCCATTGATGGCATCTTCTCCCTACCTTCTGAAGGCGATTTCCCAAGAGGAGACCATTCTTTTTTGTATTCCAACTTCCGTGTTTGAACCCTATATGGATCGGTATCCAGCCATTGTACGTTTTGTGGCGACCAATCTGGCGGTCAGTGCAGGACAGAAAATGCTTGCATCTGCACCTTCTAGCACTTCAAATAACTCGACTGAATCTACACTTTCCGAACTTATTCGCATTGATCCGCCTCAGAAGCCAGTCTATTGTGATACGCAGTGGACCATCCAAGAAGCCGCAGCCCAGATGGTCCGCCATCGCGTAGGCTCTATGATCGTCTGTAATGAAGCTGGCCTTCCCATTGGAATTTTTACAGATAAGGATTTGCGTACAAAGGTGGTGGCGGGTTCCATAGACAAGCATCAAAGCGTACTTGCCATCATTTCCAGGCCAGTCATTTGTGTATCCGAAGGCTTGAGCTTGGTCCAACTACAAATTCTTATGGCTCGAAATCGGATCAATCATGTGGTTGTAACGGAAGACGGCACCGATCAAACTCCTATCAAAGGAATCATCTCCGAGCATGACCTAGTCATTCAGCAGGCGGATAGTCCGACGTACCTGCACTCCACCATCCTGCGGGCAGATAAACTCGAAAAGCTCAAAATGGCTCGTTCCAAAATGAATAAGCTCGTACAAGTCTACATCGAGAAGGAGATTAGCATGTCTTTTATCACCGAGCTTATCACATTACTCAATGACGCGATCTTAGTCAAGCTTATTGAATTTTCACTTCAAAATCAGCGTTGGCCTTACGCCGGCGAACCGAGTTTTAGTTTTATTTTACTAGGCAGCATGGGGCGCCGCGAACAGCTTTTGCCTACGGATCAGGATCACGCCCTCATTTTTGCTACGCATCCCGAGGTTTCGCAAGAAGCGTTACAGAAGTATTACCTAGGGCTTGCTGAGGAAATCTCTAGCTCCATGGCATATTTAGGTTTCGAATATTGTCCAGGAAAGATGATGGCTAGTAATCCCGCTTGGTGCCAAGGGCTGTCCGATTGGAAAAAGGCGTTTGCCCAGTGGATCAATACACCGGATGAAAATGCACTATTGATGGCAAATATCTTCTTCGACTTTCGGCATCTCTATGGAGATAATTCACTTTCTGATGCGCTCCGAAGTTTTATCCACGATAGGGCCCACGAAGAACAAGTGTTTCTGCATCTTATGGCAAAGGTAGCCTTACAAAATCCACCTCCACTTTCGTTTTTCCGTAGTTTCGTAGTCGAAAGAGGGGGTGTACACAAGGATGCATTTGACCTAAAACTTCGAGCTATGACTCCGCTTTCGGATGGTGCTCGCGTTTTGGCATTGGCCCATGGATTTTCGGATGTTACACAAACGACGGATCGATTCCAAAGACTGATGGAATTAGAACCCCAAAATCGTGATATCTACCAGTCAGCTTTACAGGCCTACCATTTATTTATGAAATTGCGGTCAGTGCACGCCATCCAGTCACAAAGTTCCGGGCGATATATCAAAATCGATCATATGGGAAAATGGGAAAAACTCCTACTTCGCAATGCATTTCAAGCCATCACAGATATTCAAGATATCTTGAAAATAAGGTATAAGCTATGAAATGGCCTTTTGATATTTTTAGAAGGCAGGCTGCCTATCCAGAATGGTATCAGCGCTATGCTGCTCAAAACTTCAATCCACCGAAGGAAACTTTGATCGATGAGCTAAGTTTTGTGGTCTTTGATACAGAAACCACGGGATTGGATCCCAGCAAGGATGAAATTCTATCTATTGGCGCTATCAAACTCCAAGGTCAGCGCTTCTCGGTAGGTCAGGTTTTTCATTTTTTGAACCATTCTGAGCATTCAAAATTTTCGGAGGATAGTGTTCAGATTCATGGCTTACGAGCTTCAGATCTTCCTTCTCATGGTATAGAAGAGCTCATCCCAATTTTTTTTGAATATGTGGGCAATGCTATTTTGGTAGGACATCACATTGGATTTGATGTAAAGATGATCGAGCTGCATAGTAAAAAAATAGGTGGTGGCCCCTTGCTTAATAAGTGCCTCGATACAGCTACACTTGCTAGACGCTATGACGATCCTTGGGGTACTAGTAATGTACTTCCAGACCAATACACGCTCGACACTTTATGCCAAAGATTCGATGAAAAGCCACTTGGTAGGCATACAGCGGAGGGGGATGCGTACCTTACTACTATGGTATTCTTGAAGATTTGTGCATTACTCAAGATTCGGGGTATCTTAAAGTATAAGGATCTTTAGGCATTGTTCAGCGACTAAATCATTTCAGCGTGACGTCCATTTCTGAGCTCGTTGAATACCATAAGGTAGTAGGATTCATTTATTTTTATAAAAAAAGGGGGAAGGCAGACCGGCTGCTTCCCCCTTTTTTATCGTTGGAATTGACTTCGATTATTCGATTCCGATTATTTGATCACGATTTTATTGATGGACTCTCTCTGACCATTGTGTACTTTCAGGATATAGAATCCAGGCGTCATGGTATGTGTAGATACATTGAGCAATCCACCTTGTGGTCCTACATTCATCTTGTTTTGGTACACCACTCGTCCATCTACGGTCAATAGTTTCACACTTACTTCCTCTGAAATTGGGCTAGATGCGACAACATTGAAGTACTCAGCAGCTGGATTCGGGAATACCTTTAGGCCGAAGTGGTCATTTCCGATGACCTCTTGATTGGATACCACACCTTCGCTATCTACAAATGTAAGGCTCGCTATGGTACATTGTCCGTAGGATTGGTCACCATTTTCGATACATGCACGGCCTTCATAGGCTACGAGATCCATGATCTCAAAATCATCTACATACCATCCTCTTAACGGAGATGCCACAGTTAGCGTAGCATCGGTTCCGAATCTAAATCTTACTCGGATCTTTTCACCTCTGTATACTCTTAAGTCAAGATAAGAATCTACAAATCCATTGCTATTTCCAGTATATCCACCCAATGCTGGTATTGCAAAGGTACCATAAGCTATTTCGGTATTGTATCCATTTCTGATGAACTTATCATCTACATACTGCCATGTAGATCCACCATCTACAGAAACTTGGACAAATCCACCGTCTGTAGCATTTTGGGTATTGAATAAATGCCAGAATCTCAATACTGGGAATTGTCCTGTCACTGTAAACTCAGGCGACATAAGTGCCTGATCAATCTCAGTTTCTGGTGCATCTACACCATAGGAGTAAAGCCCACTTTTTTGAGCATTTTCTGTAATTGCCCATGGGATGAAGCCTTCGATAAACTCTAGTTCAAATGCATCTTCGAAATTGTCAAAAGACTCTATGAAAAGTGTATTTGATTTTACATTTGGTGTTTGTAGTCGGTATGTGATGGTAAGTTCTTGGTCATAGTTCATATCTCCGATTTCGAAGATGATGAGATTGCCGTTTACACGAGCGGGTCTATTGGCAGAACCATCTACATAGCTAGTACCTTCTGGGATTTCGTCAGTAATGACCACGCCTGTCTGAAGGTCTCCTGGTACGTGATTGATAGCCTTCAGTGTCACTTCGATGTCACCGCCAGCTTCTACAAGTTGGGTAGCAGTTTTGCTAATTTTGAGTTCTTGTACACATGTAGGGAGACTTTCGAAGTTTTCGGTACCATCATTTCTATCATTATCACTTCCACCATTTGCGTTGATACCTAGTCCTCTACGAGCGAATACATCCCAAATCAGACAGTTATTGGCGCCCTCATACAGAAGGATGTCTGCTCCAAGGATAGCATCTCTTCCTCTTAGGAATCCAGGATTACATCCTTGCATACGCATACCTTCCATGACCAGTCTGATAGCTTTATTGTTGCCAGACTCCATATTTCTCCAGTCTTCGTCATAACCATATTGGTCTACCATTGCCCAGTAAAGATCCCAAAGCATTCCAGTCCATACTTCACCCAGTGGGTGTGGAGCAGTGGTGGATTTGATATCATCAAAGGTCTGAGGATTGATATTCATATCTGTTGAGTATGGAAATCTTCGGATACCACGTCCATTGACCGTTTCATCTAAAGAGAAAGTTCCGATTCCTCTGGATTCTTTACCATTCTCACCTGGGCGAACTGTCGTCACTAAGGAGAAGAAATCACTCCAGCCTTCACCCATCTGCTCATCATTGCCAAGGCATCCAGAGTTTGATGGTCCACCTGTCAATCTAGTAGAGATACCATGACCGAATTCGTGAGCTATAATTCCATTATCAAGTGAAGCATCCAAGAAGCCTGGACCCGATATTTCTTCTCTTTTGAATACGATATTCACTGGAATTCCCGCATTGATGGAAGCTTTGATTCGATCACAATCGCTTTTTTTCATGAGGATTGAGGGGATCGTTACTTGATCACCAACTGCACCACCCGCCATTTGGGTATTGACTTCATCACCATTTCCACCACCAATACCAGCGATGTTACAAATGACAGCGGCTACTGCTCCGGCTTGTTGTGCATTGAGTACTTTTCTTCCAAACTCACAGACTCCACGGTCTATCATCACCACTTTTCCAGCTACATCATTGATGATGGCGGCACAGCCTAAGGTAGGCTCAGTAGTTGAATTGGTCAAGCCTACGATCATGTTTCCAGAGATGGCTGGTTCGTTGCCAGACGGGATCGGCTGACCGAAATTAGCTGCGCCAAACTCATTGATGAAACCTTCGAGTTGTGGTGGCTCTGTGATTCTTACAGATCCTGAATTTCTGCTCCAAAGGTACATCTGCATTCTTCCGTTTGCTCCATCTGGTGGTGTAGCAAAGTTTGCGTTATTGAGTGTTCTAGGTTCTGCTTTGAAGCCATCCAATGCTTGTGCAAGGACGAAGTCATTACCGGCGCCTACACCAGAATAATTGCGCTGCTGGAAGTTGCCCGCTGCCTCATCAAATCCCAAGATAAAGGATAAATCATGCATCATATTGACCATGTAGAAGAGGTTTACCTGAGCGATGTCAAGGTTTGCCTCTGGCTCTTGAGATAGATCATGCGGGAAGTCAAACAGAAGCGCTTCACCACCATCTGGACGCGTTACATCTTGGTCCGGCGCATCATCGTTGTTCATATCTGCAAAGGCATTTACATTGTTGCCTCGTAGGATGGTGAATTCTGGTCCTTCTTGACCATTGGTATCATGCCATCCGAAAGGAGATGCCTCTGGGTAGTGTGGATTTGTTACCAAGGTAAGGGGTCCATGGATTGGGCTTTCGGCCGGAAGTGCGTATACTCTATAAGATGCACCATTTCTGTTGGTCAGCGCTTGTCTGACAGAAACTGCATGGTTTTCCGCTTGGATGTGACGAGTCACGCCACAGTTGTCATGTCTGTCATATTGACCTTTGTGGTGATTACAATATACGGTCAGGTTATTTTTTGATACAAAACTTCCATCAGCTGCATTCATGCGAATTTCCCAATAGTCATCGTTGTCTTTCATTTCCATAAGTGCTTCCCATACGAGCACTACTTGATCGCCGATCCTATCATATTTGAGAGATACTTGAATATCACTTCTCGTGAATGAGCTTCGATCGAAGATGTATTTACCTTGTTCGTTTCTACCTTTGGAGCTTCCAATTCTTGGATTTGAAACGTCTAAGTGTTTTGCTGCGGCCAATACTGCATCAGCCGGCTCCAATTTTGCACGGGTAGTGGTGATTTTGGATTTCAAGTCTGGAACGAAAGTGTTCGCTACGAAAATGACCTCTCCCTTTTTATTGATGGTGAGGTTTAGTATCGCATTTTTTAATGGGATACCCTCATGGGCTTGGTTGAAATAGATATACGTGCCACCTGAAAGATTGCTAGAGTAATGGTCACTGACCATCATTTCGGAGTAATCAGAAGTGGTCAGATTCCACTGCGTAGCGTGTTTCTCCACGTGCCGTAGGGCGATATCAAGTGGACTTTGTTGCTGCGCAAATAGACCTAGATGGGCCGCAAAGCAGAGTAAAAGTGTAAACAAATTTTGTCTCATAAAAAAGAATTGGTTAATACAAAAATCTAAATTTTTTGATCGATTTTTATTTCGAAGTCGAAATATACAGCATTATTTGATTTTCGGACAAACAAAAAATGTACAATTTTTACTTTGGCGACAGTTTTTGATCAAATTGCCTTACTTTTGTGCAAGTTTATGGAAGAAAAAGATATCATCTACGGGAAAAATCCCATTCTCGAGGCCATCGATGCCGGATGGCAAATCGACAAAATTTTTATCCAGCAGAATCTACGAGGTCCGTTCGAAAAAGACATACGGGCACTATCAAAAACCCATGAGATCCCCTTGGTCAAAGTGCCACTCGAAAAGCTAAATCAGCTGACGAAGTCAAATAAACACCAAGGAGTGCTGGCATTTGTAAGTGCGGTCAAATTTCAAGATTTACAAGATGTTATTTCCAGTTGTTTTGATCGTGGAGAAAATCCCCTCATTATCGTATTGGAGGGTGTCACCGATATGCGCAATCTCGCAGCAATTTCCAGATCATCATTGATTTTCGGGGCGCATGCCATCGCATTGATCTCCAAAAATAGTCCGCGTATTAGTGAGGATTTGGTCAAAATATCCATGGGCGCCATCTTGAAAATTCCAGTATGTAGATTGAAGAATATGATCCAAGTATCAGAAGTACTGAAAGATAATGGAATTTCTCTCATGGTGACAGATGTGCAGACAGACTATTTTATAGATCAGGTAGACTTTTCAAAACCATGTGCCATTGTCATGGGTTCTGAACATACGGGGGTGACTCTAGAAACCAAACGTGCGGCTGATATTGCGATCAAGATACCACAGGCCGAAAATTTTGATTCGCTCAATGTGTCCGTAGCTGCTGGTGTCATTCTATACGAAATCCAAAGGCAAAGACGACTATCTTAAATATACCAAAGTAATAAACCTAAAAAAATCGCATGAATTCAATTTTTCAAAAAGCACTCATTCTGCTACTACTCGTTTTTGGCGCCTCAGCGTGTAAGTCCAAAAAGGATTTGTCAAAAAAATCAGACTTAGATAGTACCAATGCTCTATTGTGGGAAGTCAGTGGAAATGGACTCTCTGCGCCTTCGTTTGTATTTGGCACGATCCACATCATCGGAGCGGACGATTACTTTTTACCCAATGGAACCCTCACGGCAATTGACCAAAGTAAAAAAGTGATGTTCGAAATCGATATGAACGAAATGAATGACATGTCAAATATGATGTCTCTCATGGGCAAAGCTTTTATGAAGGACGGCCTCACGCTGAAAGACTTACTTTCCTCAGATGACTATACACTCGTACAGCAACATTTCCAAAGGATCGGATTGCCACTGATGTTTTTGGAACGAATGAAACCGATGTTCCTTAGTGCCTTGGCTTACGGGGATATGGATCCAAATGGTCTTAGCTCGGGTAGCTTGAAATCCTACGAAATGGAACTGATGAAACTTTCCCAAAATAAATCACTACCTGTGGGAGGGCTCGAATCTATTGAATTCCAACTAGGTGTATTCGATCAGATTCCGTACAAGGACCAAGCAAAAATGCTGATCGAGACAATCAAAGCTGGAAACTCAGACAATGACGAATTCAAAATAATGGTCGATATGTACAAACGTCAGGATATTCGAAGCATGGTTCAGATGATAGATAGCGAAGAAAGTGGCATGGGAAAATATGAAGATATTTTGCTCTCAAATCGAAACAAAAATTGGATCCCGATCATGGAGACGAATATGAAAACCCAAAGTACATTTTTTGCAGTTGGTGCCGGTCACTTGGGAGGTAAAGAAGGCGTATTGAATCTACTCAAAAAGGCTGGATATAAACTACGGCCTCTCTCCACAGAACCCAATCTTTAAGTTCAAATGGCCTCACCTTGCATCAGGTAAAGTATATAGAAGATGTATGCTTGGCTAATTTAGTGCAGAAGTAAATCAAATTGGTGTATTTTTTTTACTTTTGCAGACATTTACATACAAAATAATGATAATATGTATAGATCATATACTTGTGGAGAACTCCGCATGGAACACGTTGGCACCGAAGTGACATTAGCTGGTTGGATCCAAAAAGCCCGAGATCTTGGCGGTATGACATTCATCGATCTGCGGGATCGATATGGAATTACCCAATTGGTCTTTAATATGGATGAGAATGCAGATCTCTGTACTCAAGCTAGGAGACTGGGTAGAGAGTTTGTGATTCAGGTACGAGGTGTGGTCCGTGAGCGTTCGAGCAAAAATCCAAATAGACCTACGGGTGATATCGAAATAGATGTAGCCGATTTTCATCTGCTTAATGCCTCCAAAACGCCTCCCTTCACCATCGAAGAAAATACCGATGGCGGCGATGAGTTGCGGATGAAATACCGATACCTAGATATGCGTCGCGAAAGTCTACAGCGAAATATGATCTTTAGGTCAAAATTGGCCCTCGAAACTCGCAAATACCTCGATAGCCATGGCTTCATTGAGGTCGAGACGCCATTCTTGATAAAGAGTACACCAGAAGGTGCACGTGATTTTGTGGTTCCTTCTCGGCTGAATTCTGGGGAGTTCTACGCACTGCCCCAGTCGCCGCAGACATTCAAGCAGATTTTGATGGTTGGTGGACTTGATAAGTATTTCCAGATCGTGAAATGTTTCAGGGATGAAGATTTAAGAGCTGATCGGCAGCCAGAATTTACGCAGATAGACTGTGAGATGTCGTTTGTTCACATAGAAGATATTCTGAATACCTTCGAGGGGCTTACTCAGCACTTATTCAAGCATACTTTAGGCTTAGAGCTGGGTACCTTCCCGCGAATGAGCTATGACGAGGCTATGGAAAAATATGGGTCAGACAAACCAGATTTGAGATTTGACATGTCTTTCGTCGATTGCAACGCACAGACCAAAGGACATGGCTTTGGCGTTTTTGATGAAGCTGAATTGGTCGTAGGTATTTGCGCCAAAGGAATAGCCGATTCATACTCAAATAAAGACCTAAAAGATTTAACAGAATGGGTCCAAAGACCTCAAATCGGAGCTAAAGGCTTGGTGTATATCAAATATCAAGGTGACGGCTCGATCAAATCTACCATCGGAAAATTCTACACAGATGAACAATTGCTTTCTTGGCAGTCGGCTTTTGGAGCAGAGACGGGGGATATCATTTTCATCCTTAGTGGACCGGCGGAAAAGACTAGAAAACAACTTTCAGAACTTAGACTTGAGCTCGGTAGAAGATTAGGCCTTATTAAGCCCGGTGATTTCAAACCATTGTGGGTAATCGATTTCCCACTTTTGGAATGGGATGAGGATTCGCAGCGCTTTTTTGCAATGCACCATCCATTCACCAGCCCTAAAAAGTCTGATATCGAAAAGATGATGAGCGGGGATCATGAGACGCTAAAAGGTCTTCGTGCAGATGCCTACGATCTTGTGATCAATGGTACCGAGATCGGGGGGGGATCCATCCGTATACACGATAGAAATCTTCAATCTAAAAACTTTGATCTGCTCGGATTTACTAAAGAGGAAGCGGAAAAACAGTTCGGATTTTTACTAGGAGCATTTGAGTATGGAGCGCCTCCTCACGGGGGAATAGCATTTGGGTTCGATCGCCTCTGTGCCGTCATGAATGGTCAAAGCAGCATTCGAGACTTCATAGCCTTCCCAAAAAACAATCAAGGTCGGGATATGATGATCGATGCACCATCACCTATACATGATCTCCAGCTTGATGAACTTGCACTGAAAGTAGTCGAAAAGGCTAGTAAATAAAACGCTCTTGGCTTTTCATAAAGCAAAAAAGGATCAATACTCTAAAATGTGTGTTGGTCCTTTTTTGTACGTGTCTGATAAAAGCAATTAAGATTCAAAAACAAAAAAGGCCTACTCCTTGGGCGAGAAGTAGGCCAAACAAAACAAAACGAAAAACCAACTTTATATGCTCTTTACAACCCTTTCCTAAGAGGCGTGGGTATGTTTATCTCTTTTCCATTGCGGTTGACTACGATATCGAGTTTATCTCCTTTTTTGGAGAATTTCATGACCTCCGCAATATCTGCAAATTTGCTAATCTTTTTTCCATCCACGCTGATGATGACATCACCAGGTAGGATCCCAGCATATTTCGCTGCACTTTTTAGTTCTACCTCATCAACGTAGAAACCTGTTTTTACTTTTAGGTCGAGCTCGTCTATAAGGGATTGGTCTACATCATATCCCGCCACTCCAAGACCCAAGCGCTCAATGTCCCCATTTTCTATGATCTCTTTGACAATCTTTTTGACCAAGTTCACAGGAATTGCGAAAGAATATCCAGCATATACACCCGTCGGCGTAGCGATGGCAGTATTGATACCTACAAGCTCACCCGTGCTAGTCACAAGAGCACCACCGCTATTTCCTGGGTTGATTGCGGCATCTGTTTGTATGAATTCTTCTATTTTTTTATCACCTTCGATGATATCTAGCTCCCTTCCTTTGGCACTGACGATTCCTGCCGTAACGGTACTGGTTAGATAATCAAAGGGATTCCCAACTGCTAAGACCCACTCACCTACTTGAAGTTTGTCAGAATCAGCGAGGGCAATTGTTGGGAAATTAGAACCTTCTATTTTGATAACTGCCAAATCTGTAGATTTGTCCGTACCAATTTTTGTGGCTTTGTATTTTTTTCCATCGGAGGTAGTGACGGTAATGTTGTCAGCAAATCCTACCACATGATTGTTCGTAACGATGTAACCATCTTTTGAGTAGATAACCCCAGAACCTGAACCTGATTTTGGCCTGTAGAAGTTGTTTCCGAATATATCACCACCAAAAAAGTCATCAAATCCGAAGAAGTCTTGAAATGGATTTGATCTATTACGTCTATTTTTTTGCATTTCCTGCATAGCAAGTTCTTCACTCTGATTTGCTACGATATGGACAACTGCTGGGGTTGTTTTTTTGGCCGCTTCGACAAAATCTATCGACAGAGCATTTTTTGAAATGCTTTGTTCACCAGCGAGCTGAGCTTTGGGGGTATCATTTGGTAGCACGGAGGTTTTGGTCATGTATAACAAGCCAAAACACACGAGGCCCCCGATCATTCCCGATACGATATGAGACGTGATTTTTTGCATTTTGATTTGTTTTTGTGTTAGTTGATTACGTTTTTATAAACGAGGTTTTTTCGTGGCGAGTTATCCGCCCAAAATTGTTTAACTAAAAATTAACGACTCACAAAGGGTAAACCCTTGGTTTTAAAAAGTTAGGTATATCGTCAAATGTTTATGAACATTATTCCTCAGAAGGGGCTAATCTACAGGTTTATGGATTGTGCTTCAGTGTCTTCGTCAGATACGGAGAAATGTATACGTTGGCCATTGGTCATCAGTGCGAAAATGTTTTTTTGGTCAGGTAGGACATCCATCAGCATTTTATTCAAAAACACGACTCGCTTGGCATTTGAAGGCAGATCTGCTTCAAGATAGACATAGTATGCCATCAAATCTTGAGATAGCTCAAAGCCCAGCGACTTGAAAGCGATTCGTTGGTCATTGACTTTGGTGATAATTTTTTGATTGAGGTATTTTTCTATCAACTCAGGTGCTTTGAGGGATTCTTTCTCTGTACCAAGGAATAATTTTCCAGAACCTTGTTTTTGAAGAGCTAGTTCCAAATCATCCAAAAATACGTGGACGACCATTTCCAGCTTCTGGGTTTTGGTATTGATATTGAGATCCACTTTTGAGAAGTAGAACTCGTGCTCCAATGCGCTCACATTAAAAAAAAGAGTGATCAGCAGACACCATATTTTCATGCCCTTGAATTTTGATACATCACAAATCTAGGTCTAATTCCATACAAAAGTACAGAAAAATGATTCAAGTTCAGGCATGCATATGTGTGGCACCTAATACCTGTGTGCTGGATCACTCATTTTGTTCACTTTTTTGGGGTGGATCAGTCACTAAGGAAAGTTTGCGAAAATAATGAAATATCCTTACTTTTGTGGGATTTTGGAGGGAACCTTGGCTTTACATCATATGCTGTTTTTCTGAATAAAGGATGTAATTGAATGATGGTGTGAGATTAGCTGAGCTTCGATCAATAGAATTTTATCCTTGGGATAGTATTGATTTTTAATAACTTAACTTGTAAATACAAATTTTTATCATGAGACTACCTTTATTATTTCTACTTGCGTCGGCTATGCTTTTGGGTGCCTGTAAGACTGGACCCACCACAGTTTTGGTCGAAACAGAAATGGGAAATATGACCATCGAACTGTATGATGATACCCCGCTTCACAAGGAAAACTTTATCAAATTGGTTGAGCAAGGATATTATGACGGTCTAGGTTTTCATAGAATAATCAGGGGATTTATGATCCAAGGAGGAGATCCATATTCAAAAGACCCAGCAAAAATTGATAGCGTCGGTATGGGTGGTCCGGGATACAACATCCCTGCGGAAATTAAGCACGTACATGTAAAAGGAGCATTGGCAGCGGCACGTCTTGGCGATGGGGTAAATCCCCAAAGAGAATCTTCGGGCTCCCAATTTTACATCGTTCAAGGGGGACCCGTGGAGGAGGCTAATTTTCAAGCTTTCGAACAGAAGGCCAAGATCAAGTACACACCAGAGCAAAAAGCAAAATACTTAAAAGATGGTGGTGTGCCCCAACTTGATGGAGACTACACCATTTTTGGTCAAGTGGTAGAAGGATTGGACGTTATCGATAAAATAGCAGCCGTACCTGTGGATGGCGTCATGAATAGACCTACACAAAAGGTTTCTATGAAAATCAAAATACTAAACAAATAACAACAAGATGCAAAAAGTCTTATTCCTTTTTGGATTTGCGATATTATGGATAGCTTGTGCAAGACCAAGCGCCAAATTCACAGCAACGCCCCAATCTACAAAAGTCCCTTCCGTGGTCAAGTTTGAAAACCAATCCGAGAAAGCTGAAAAATACATCTGGGATTTTGGTGATGGTACCACGGATGAAACCACAGATCCAGAAAAAAAATACTATTTATCTGGGAAGTATCAAGTAAAATTAACCGCCATAAAAGGCAAAAAATCAAATACCATGAGCAAAGAACTTTTTTTCGAAGCACCGAGTGACTGCCTTGTTGAAATTCAGACGAGCCTCGGTACGGTAATGGTCAAACTATATGATGCAACACCTCAGCACAGAGATAATTTTATCAAGTTGGTAGAAAGTGGATACTACGAAAATACGCTTTTCCATCGCGTCATCAATAATTTCATGGTCCAGGGAGGAGACCCAAATTCCAGAAATGCAGTAAAAGGAGCAAGACTTGGAATGGGGGGTCCTGACTATAAGGTGCCTGCTGAATTTTCGGATACCCTTCATCACTTTAAAGGTGCTCTTGCTGCTGCCAGACAAGGTGATGCCGCAAATCCAAAAAAAGCCTCCAGCGGATCTCAGTTTTACATCGTACATGGTGGTCCCGCAACAGATGCTACACTCAGAAATATCGAACTTCAGAAGGGATTTACCTACAGCGAAGCTGCTAAGGAGATGTACAAAAAAGTGGGGGGTACGCCATTTTTGGATATGGATTATACCGTCTTCGGTATGGTGGTAGAGGGCCTCGATGTGATAGATAAAATCGCAGCGGTTCGGACCAATGCAGATGACAGGCCCCAAGAAGACGTCGTCATCCTCAAAATGACCTTGATCAAATAAGCACAGTTCTACAATCTAAATAGTCAAAAAATGAGCACCAAACACATCCTTGGAATTGACGTAGGAGCTACCGGTATCAAGGGCGCTATCGTCGATGTGGAGTCTGGAACACTCCTCACTGAGAAGAAAAAGTATAAAACTCCTAAACCTACTACACCCGATGCAGTCCTTGGTGAAATCAAAAGAATGGTAGCCGACTTCAATTGGGAAGGAAAACAGATTGGAATGGGCTTCCCTTCGATCATCAAAGACGGGGTGGCACTCAGTGCTAGCAATATTGACCAAGCATGGATCGGAATGAATGTAGAAAAGTTTATGGGTGATGCGCTAGGTGTAGAGGTAGATGTGATCAACGATGCTGATGCTGCGGGGTTAGCCGAACTCAAGTTTGGAAATATTAAAGATACCAAAGGATTGGTAGTTTTTTTGACATTGGGAACGGGGATAGGGTCTGCACTCTTCTTGGACGGTAAATTGATTAGAAATACAGAGTTCGGTCAGTTGAAGTACAAAAAAACAGTCACAGAACACTATGCTTCGAATTCTGCACGTGAGAACAAAGGCTTGACTTGGAGAGCTTGGGCAAAAGAACTGAACAACGTGTTGAAGTATATCGAATTTATTTTCTCGCCAAATTTATTCGTGTTGGGTGGCGGTATCAGCAAGGACTTCGAGCAGTACAGTCAATTTCTGCAACTGAAAACCCCCATTAAAACCGCAAAGATGTTTAATAATGCGGGTATTATCGGGGCGGCAATGGCGCATGATCATAGGTAACTTCTCAAGAATCATTGGTTCTTCAACTCATTTCTACGAGTAGGTGTCGAAAATTAGGCAATGTCTTTGTGAGTTTGCTTTCTGGCAGCACAAATATTAGCCATTAATGCTATCGTTTATTTGTGTTATCCATATTTTTTTGATATGCATATTTTGTTACTCTGGTTAAAACATCTACTTTTGAGACGATATCTACGCAATTGCGGTAGAAAATTAATTGAAAACAATAAAAACTTTTACTATGTGGAATGAATTTAAGGCCTTTATCATGAGGGGTAATGTAATTGACCTCTCCATTGCGGTGATCATTGGAGGTGCTTTTGGCGCTGTGGTCTCAGGATTTACAGCAGATATCATGATGCCACTGATCGGAATGATAATCGGAAATATTGACTTTTCTGATATGAAGCTGGTATTAAAAGCTGCAGAAGGCGAAACTCCGGAGGTAGCTGTTTCATACGGCAAGTGGATCACGAGCGTCATTAATTTTTTGATTATTGCATGGGTACTCTTCATCGTGATTAAAGCAAAGAATAAATTAGATCCACCAGCTCCAGCACCCGAGCCTGCTCCTGCTGGTCCATCTGAGACGGACTTACTCAAAGAAATCAGAGATTTGCTGAAAAAATAATCAAAAGCCCCTTCTTGGGGCTTTTTTTCTTACTAGCACAGATAGCAAGCCAATCGATTTTGAAGTCTTCCGCTTTCTTTTGTGGAATCCGTTTGTTAGTTTGAATCGATGTCGAATGGTCTTGATTAAATCAACATACAGTATTCCTATTCCATTATCAACGAAAATTAGCATTTTTTAGAAAATTGGACTTGGCTTTTCTCCTTTGAAATTGATCGGTTGTATGGTGCCTACCTACCTGTAGAACATTAGCCTAGAAACTAAAAAAAACCTGTTGATATTTATATAATAATCTGAACTACAACTAATTAAAATATCAACCATCACATCAGTTATATCAGAAAAAACTTGCTTCTTTGATAAAAAGTTCGTATTTTTGCACACTTATAAAAAGAAAGGCTTTCGCTATACACCAAAGCCTCTCCAAAAGCAAAAAAAATATCAACATGAGTGAGCAGCAAGGAAATTACGGTGCAGATAATATTCAAGCCCTCGAAGGACTAGAAGCCGTCCGTAAAAGACCTGGTATGTACATCGGTAGCACCGATACAAAAGGCCTTCACCATCTAGTCTGGGAAGTTATAGACAACTCGATCGACGAACATCTTGCGGGATACTGTAGCCATATCGAGGTATATGTGCACCCAAATAATAGTGTCACCGTTAAGGACAACGGTCGAGGGATTCCTACGGGCTATCACGAAAAATTGAAAAAGTCTGCCCTTGAAGTAGTTATGACGGTACTCCATGCGGGGGGAAAATTTGATAAGAACACGTACAAAGTTTCAGGAGGTCTTCACGGAGTAGGGGTCTCGTGTGTGAATGCACTTTCAGAGCACCTCAGAGTCGAAGTACACCGCGAAGGTAAAGTATTCGAGCAGGAATACGAAAGAGGAAAGCCAGTCTATGACGTTCGAGCTATTGGTGAGTCTTCGCTCAATGGTACCTATGTAACCTTCAAACCTGATTTTGAAATATTCGAGACCCTCGAGTATAAATTCGAAATCTTGGCTAGCCGAATGCGTGAGCTCGCATTTCTAAATAAAGGCTTACATCTTAGCCTTGTAGACGAACGCGAAATCGATCCGGAAACTAAAGAATACAAAAAACTTGATTTTCATTCTGAAGGTGGTCTACTAGAGTTTGTCACCTACTTGGATGAGACTAGGCAGCCTTTGATAGAGACACCTATTTATGTCACAGGTCTTGAGGAAAATGTAGAAGTAGAAGTGGCACTGACCTACAATACATCCTACCAAGAAAATATCTTCTCCTACGTGAACAATATCAATACCCGTGAGGGGGGCACACACGTAGCTGGTTTCAGAAGGGCAGTCACTCGATTGTTCAAAAACTATGGGGAGGAGACTGGTATGTTTGCCAAAGCGAAGGTGAATATCTCTAGCGAAGACTTCCGTGAAGGACTGACCGCGATCATATCCGTCAAGGTTCCAGAGCCCCAGTTCAAAGGTCAGACCAAAGGAGAGCTTGGAAATAGTGAAGTGACAGGTATCGTGTCACGTTGTGTAGGTGATGTCCTTAAATTTTATCTCGAAGAAAATCCGAATCAGGCCAAAAAAATCATCGAAAAAGTCATTTTGGCGGCCACTGCTCGAAATGCAGCCCAAAAAGCCCGCGAAATGGTACAGCGAAAATCTGTACTGACGGGTGGAGGATTACCAGGGAAGTTGTCCGACTGTAGTTCCAAAGACCCATCTATCTCCGAGGTATTTCTCGTGGAGGGGGATTCTGCGGGCGGTACGGCCAAACAAGGTAGGGATCGAAACTTCCAAGCCATCCTACCGCTGCGGGGTAAAATCTTAAACGTAGAAAAAGCCCTCGAGCATAAAATCTACGAAAACGAAGAGATCAAAAATATTTTTACCGCACTCGGTGTCCGCATCGAAGATAAAGATGGAGAACGTATTCTCAACATTGAAAAGCTGCGCTACCACAAGATCGTCATCATGTGTGATGCGGACGTAGACGGTAGCCACATCAGCACGCTGATCCTTACTTTCTTCTTCCGATATATGCGTCCGCTGGTTGAGGCTGGTCATATCTATATCGCAGCACCACCGCTCTACCAGGTCCGAAAGGGCAATCAGTTTAGATACTGTTGGAATGATGACGAGCGAAAGGACGCCATTGAATTCTACTCAAAAGGAAAAGAGGACAACAGTATCAAGATCCAGCGGTATAAGGGTCTGGGAGAGATGAACGCGGAGCAGCTATGGGAGACCACCATGGATCCTTCCACCAGAATCTTGCGCCAGATCAATATCACAGATGCCATCGAAGCAGATCGGGTATTCTCGATGCTCATGGGTGACGAGGTGCCACCACGACGAAAATTTATCGAAGACAACGCACGTTACGCAAAAATCGACGCGTAATATAGAAAAGCTGGAATGGGTGAAACGATTCCAGCTTTTTTTTGGCCAATTATTAGCTTCTGGTGATTAGACTTGGGTGGGAAATTTTTATGGATTCCCCGTCTTTGATTTATTGAATGGGTATAGTATATTCCGATGACTCGGGTTGGTGAGGAATTTGGATCATTTCCAAGTTGGGAATGTCCTTGAGCACCAACTTGCCTTCGTCTTGCAATATCAGCGCTAGGTCGTTCCCTTTTTTTGTGTGGCCGACGACATGTTCTATCGGGATGACTTTCAGAAATAATGGCTTTCTGATCAGAAAACTGAGCTTTTTTTGGATCGGCATATAGTACGTAGCTAGCATGATTTTTTCGTCAGAAATGGCTAGAAAATTGTCGAAAATATCGAGGGGCCTTCCATTATTGAATACGAAAACTTGTTTTGCACCTAGTCCCAAAATTTTTTTGGAGAGGGAAATGGCGAATCTCCTTTTTTGAAATTCGAAGATCATTGCACCTACAAAAAAGATGATAAGCCTAAATACCATCAATATCATATTTTTTTCATGAAATAGGAGATTGAAAATTAAGCTTAAAAAAAGTGCTATGATCGAGAAGACGATTGTGGTCCTCAAGATATTTGCCATGCTGGTGTAATAGTCTACTTTCATCGAAAAAATCTCTTGGTCAAATCAAGTTCTATAGCGAGCGGTATCCATTTTGATAGCGATCCCAATCATTACTGTAAATGCAAGTAGTGAGGAGCCGCCCTTACTTAGAAATGGCAAAGGAATCCCCACTACGGGCATCACACCAATGGCCATGCCAATATTGATGAAAAAGTGGAAAAAGATGATGCCTGCCACACCATAGGCATATGCTTTGATAAATTCCATCCTAGACTGTTCTGCAATCATGACCAAGCGATACAACAGTAGTAAAAATAGGACGATCACCCCCACACTACCCATAAAGCCTTGTTCTTCACCTACTGTGCTGAAGATAAAATCGGTGGTCTGTTCTGGTACATACTTCAGTTTTGTCATTTCACCTTTCAAAAAACCCTTTCCCTCGAGGCCTCCTGAGCCGATGGCAAGTTTTGATTGGAGGATGTTGTACAGCGAACCTCGGGGATCACATTTTTCTGGATTGAGCCATACATTGATCCGTTCTTGTTGATGTGGTTTCAAGACTTTGTCGAAAATAAACTGCGTGAAAAATGCCAATCCGATAGCCAAAGCACCAGCGGGGAGCATAACTTGTACCACGCCGAAACTGCGCTTCAGGATATGCAAAGTGGTATAAACTCCGATCGCTACTAATAAGATGACGAATGCAAATCCACTTTGCTCTAATTGATGTAGGTAAATAGTACCGAATCCTAGAATGACACCGATGGCCAGAGATTTCAAACTTCGGTCCATAGCCCAAATTAAAGTACCCAAAACAAGAAATGCCACGACCAGTCCGACAGCAGTGGGAGAGCTGGTCAATGCCCCAATGAAAATAGCCGCCATAGAAAAGGCTAAAATGTAAAAAATTGGCGAAAGGCCTTTTCTATACATGAGGATAAAAAAAGACATAAATACCATAGCACTTCCAGCATCCGGCTGTAGCATAATGAAAAATACGGGGAGCGTAAAAATGCCAATAGTGGTCCTTAATACGGAAAAGGGCAAGACATCTTTCTTATGAAAACTGAGGTAACTTGCTACAGCGAGGACAGTCCCAAATTTCGCCAATTCTGCTGGTTGGAATGATACACCTCCAAATGAAAACCAGGCCTTGGCTCCATTGATCTCTTTGCCTAGTACCAATACAGCCATAAGTCCTAAAATCCCAAATCCATAGACAAAAAATGCAATAGAGTTCCAAAACTTCCAATCTATGGCTAAAACAAAAATTAGGGCGAAAAATGAAATGATCATCCAAGCTGTCTGTTTACCAATTTCTGTTGATAAATCTAAGAAAGCATAGGGATTATTTTCATCATAAACCACTGCGTACAGCATCAACCACCCAATGATGACCAGGCTCAAGTAGGAGGATAGCAATATCCAATCCAACGATCTAGAACTTGGGATAGGTGCTTTAGACATGCTTGGATTTGAAATTATTCATTGGAAGACTGCCAGGTCGAGTATTGAAAATTGATGAGATCAAGTTTTTCGATATCATCGAGGACTGGTGTAGCCGAAGGAAAGTCTAGCCTTAGCGTAGACAAAAGTCCAAATAAGTCAGTTTTATCTTTAAAAGCGCCTACCCTCACTTGGTAATAGGGGCTCACATGCTTCCAGCTCATGGGGATATTTGGATAAAGCTGTTCGAATTTGGTCCTTGTTTGCTCCATTTTTCGTCGGTCATCGGTAGAGAGAATCTGAATCCTCCACGCTTTTGTGGTGGTGTTGGTTTTATTTTTATCGATCCATCTAGTTAGCATAAACTGGATTGATTCTGGTGTCTCTACATCCATGGATTGCTGTGCACTCAAAATGGATGGCATGACAAAAACTAGCACTAGCCAAAGAAACTGGACAGGGGCTACCCGAAAAAGTAATTTCTGAATTTTTCTCATTTGGCTCAATTTTGATGGTCAGCATGAGGCTGATTGAATGATTTCGAATATTTCGAAAATGGTATATTCTAGGTTGAAAACCAAGATTTTGCTTTTGAAGTTCCAATTCGATGTACACCCAAGGCAGCATAGGCTTGTGCTTGCTCCATGGTAGCGATGCCTCCCGAGGCTTTCACCCTGACCTTGCCATGAAGACATTCTAGCATGAACTGTACTGTATTTAGGTTTGCACCAGACTCAGAAAATCCCGTAGAAGTCTTGGCAAAATCTACTTCGTACTGAACACAAAATGCACAAAGTTTTTGTATCTCATCTTGGTTCAGATACGCCGTCTCAAAAATCAATTTGAGGACCACGCCCTTCAGATGAGCAAAAGTACTGAGTGTGTCGATTTCTTTTTCAACAGCTGCCCAATCCCCTGATTTTACAGCGGAAATATTCACGACAGCATCAATTTCTTGGGCACCAGATTCCACAGCAGACTTGGATGCTGCTAGCTTCGTGGTGACAAGGTCATAGCCCAATGGAAACCCTATTACGGTACCCGTCTTTATGCTTGGATGCTTAGCCAGCAGCTTAGAGGAAAGCTCGACATAGTAGGGAGGCACACATACTGAAGCAAATCCAAAATCAATCGCCTCTTGACAAAGCGATCGAACATCCGTGGCCGTAGTCGTCGGTTTGAGTATCGTATGGTCGATCAATTTTGGGGATAAGTCGCTCATGGGCATATCCTATTTTCCGTGACAATGTTTGTATTTCTTACCACTTCCACAAGGGCAAGCGTCATTCCTTCCTACCTTTTCTTCCTGCCGTACGATGGTTTCGATCCTTCGTTCGGTGGGAGTGCTGACACTTTCTGCGGCTGCTTTCCGCATGGCCTCTTCCTTATTCGTTTGGATGTTGGTCAAACTTGTTTTCTGTTCGCGAGCTTCTTGTACCTCCTCATTTTGCTGGATGTGGATATTTCCGCGCATCAAATACGAGATGGTATCTCTATTTATATTATGAATAAGGCCTTGGAAAAGATTGAAGGCTTCCATTTTATAAATCACCAATGGATCTTTCTGCTCAAAAGAAGCGGACTGCACAGAATCTTTCAATTCGTCCATGGATCGAAGGTGTTCCTTCCAGTTATTGTCGATGATGGAAAGGGCAATGGCTTGCTCTATATCTAGACCGATGCTTTCCCCATTGGTTTCGACGGCTTTTTTGAGTTCTGCCGTGACGGGTATTGGATGTCGGCTTCCGTCTTCAAAAGGTACCAAAATCCTTTTATATCGGTGTCCATCGTTTTCGTAGACTCTTTTGATGATGGGCATCAAGACTTCTCGAATGTAGGATTTTTTCTTAGCGTAAGTCTCTTGTGCTTGGTTCATCGTCACCTCAAAAATCTGCGCGGGTGTCATACTCGTGAACTCTGATTGGGTCACTTGAGGGTCTATATTTAGATTTTCGAGGCAGTAATTTCTAAAGGTGTCGTAGTTTCCATCCAGTTTGTGTTCTGTGACTATGGTCTCTACAAAGCCTTCGAACATGTTATAGATATCTAGCTCTAATCTCAGACCCTCCAGGGCGTTGTTACGCTTTTTGTAGATGGCTTCTCTTTGGATATTCATGACGTCATCATACTCGAGGAGTCTTTTTCGGATACCAAAGTTATTTTCTTCTACCTTCTTTTGAGCTCGTTCGATGGATTTGGTGATCATGGAGTGCTGGATGACCTCACCTTCTTTATGGCCCATTTTGTCCATGACACTGGCGATTCTATCCGATTGGAATAGTCGCATGAGGTTGTCCTCCAAGGATACATAAAACTGAGAGGTACCCGGGTCACCTTGACGACCGGCACGACCACGGAGCTGTCTATCTACCCTTCTGGAGTCGTGACGCTCTGTGGCAATGATGGCGAGACCACCTGCGGCTTTTACTTCTTCGCTGATTTTGATATCCGTACCCCGTCCTGCCATGTTGGTAGCGATGGTTACGGCTCCGGCTTTTCCTGCATCGGCTACGATTTCGGCTTCCCGCTGGTGCTGTTTGGCATTGAGGACGTTGTGTTTGATGCCTCGTAGGTTGAGCATTCGGCTGAGGAGCTCCGAGATATCTACGGAGGTCGTACCTACGAGCACGGGTCTACCTGCTTTGGTGAGTCGGTCTATTTCTTCGATGACGGCATTGTATTTTTCCCTTGCGGTCTTGAATACGAGGTCGTCCATATCTTTTCGGGAGATTGGCCTGTTGGTAGGTATCACTGATACATCCAGTTTGTAGATTTCCCAGAGTTCGGATGCTTCTGTCTCTGCTGTACCCGTCATACCAGCCAGTTTGTGGTACATACGGAAGTAGTTTTGAAGCGTGATCGTGGCATAGGTTTGGGTAATCTCACCAATTTTTACATTTTCTTTTGCTTCCAATGCCTGATGAAGACCATCGCTGTAGCGTCTGCCCTCCATCATACGACCAGTCTGCTCATCTACGATTTTGACTTGGTTGTCTATGACGACGTATTCCACATCTTTTTCGAAGAGGGTGTAGGCTTTGAGAAGTTGAGATACTGCGTGCAGTCGTCTCGACTTGATGGAGTAGTCTGTGATCAATTCTTGTCTGATTTCAGGATACTTCTGACCATCCGCCTTTTCTTTATCTGCGAGTTGCTGCATCTCACGCGTGATATCCGGGAGAATGAAGAAATTCTCATCGTTTTCGTTTTTGGCGAGGAATGCATTTCCATTGCTGGTAAGGGTGACGTTTCTATTTTTTTCGTCGATGGTGAAGTAGAGTGGGGCATCGGCAATGTGCATGTTTTTGCTTTGCTCCTGCATGTAGTGGTTTTCAGCCTTTTGGAGTACCACTTTTACACCTTCTTCACTTAGGAATTTGATGAGTGCTCTGTTTTTTGGTAATGCCCGGTAGCTTCTAAGTAAGGCAAGACCAGCCTCCCCTTCCTGGTGACCGAGTTTACCTTCTTGGAAAGCCTTTTTTGCATCGATCAAAAGCTGTGAGGCTAGTTTTCGCTGTGCTTCCATTAGGTATTCTACCCGAGGTTTCAATTCCATGTACTCTTGCTCCTCTGTGCCTTCTGGCACTGGACCAGAGATGATGAGTGGTGTTCTTGCATCATCGATAAGGACACTATCCACCTCATCCACCATGGCGTAGTGGTGCTTTATTTGGACTTTTTCGTCTGTAGATCGCACCATGTTGTCCCGCAGGTAGTCAAATCCAAATTCATTGTTGGTACCATACACGATATCACAGTTGTAGGCAGATTTGCGCTCTACGGTATGTGGTCGGTATTTGTCAATACAGTCGGTGGTAAGCAGGAGGAATTCGAAGATCGGACCTACCCATTCACTATCCCTTCTCGCGAGGTAGTCATTGACCGTGATGACGTGCACACCCTGACCTGATAGCCCATTAAGATAAGCTGGCAAGGTAGCAACGAGGGTCTTACCTTCTCCGGTAGCCATTTCGGCAATTTTTCCATCATGAAGTACCATACCGCCGATGAGTTGCACATCGTAGTGTACCATATTCCAAGTGATTTCACCACCTGCTGCCGTCCAGGAATTTTTCCAAATGGCACGATCCCCATCGATCATGACATAATTTTTTCTTGCTGCTACATTTCTGTCGTGGTCAGTCGCTGTGACTTCTATTATACTTTGGGAGGAGAATCTGCGAGAAGTTTCCTTGACGACTGCAAAAGCCTCTGGTAATATAGACTTCAGAATGACCTCCAAGTGTTTGTCGCGGTCTTTTCGCAGGGTGTCGAGCTGATCATAGAGTGATTCTTTTTCATTCATGTCATGACTCTGCTCAGCACGATCTTGGAGAGATTTGATATCCGTATCAACGCCTGCCAAATGCTCCGCTATACGCTGACGGAATTCGAGGGTCTTACCTCGTAGTTCATCATTGGTAAGGACTTGGTATGCTTGGAAATATTCATTGGTCTTATCCACCAATGGCATGTATGTTTGAACGTCTTTTTCGTATTTAGAACCGAATATCTTCTTAAGTAAACCTAACATGAAATATGTATTTGTATAATTGATAGCACCACCTGAATTTGGCGAATGCAAAGATAAGAAATCTCCTTTATATAGCATGAATCATTCCAAGATGGTATTGCTGCCATTCTGTCACTTTTGGAGTATTTGGTGAAGACGCCAATGATCCTACCCTTATGTTATGTCAAGGATTTGGAAGTCTCGATCCATTGAGCACCGAATTGTTCCACGAGGATATTGTCATAGTGATCTGCCAAGTCAAAGAGTTCGTTGAGCTTTTTGGGCGTAGCTTTTTCATGGAGATAAAGATCGTAGATAAGGAGGGATAAAATGACTTTTTCATCCCGGATACTCAATGTAAATCCATGGGTCTGATGATTTTCTCGGAGTAAAAAAGATATCATTTCACTCGGCATAGGCTCTGGACATGCCACCAAGATGGATTCTGCACAGACAAACCCTTGAGAAGGGATATAACTAAGGATGATGGTAGCACTCCCTCTACTTACTTTCCATTCATAATAGCCATACTTCAGATCTTCGGGTGCGAGATTTAGGTTCTGTAGTATTTTTTGGATGGTTAATACCACTACATCAATCTCTTGTCTTTTATTATGATCCATATGAGTCTTTATTAATAATGTGGCGAGTGATACCAAAGATATGGAACTTGCCAAATTAGAAATCTCTAGAATGTGTAGGCTATTGATGTGAGCAATGAATTGTTTCTATACGAGTCTCCATTTTCCTCGACTTCGAGATTTCTTCTACCTGTACTAAAGCGGAGCCCCAGTAAAAATTTTTTGTAGCTTAGTCCGATTCCGATAGAGTTACCCAAATCCAATCGCTTAATGGAGTAATATCCATCACCGCCATATGCGTGGCTTTCTTCGAAGCAAATAGCACTGCAAGTATTTTCTTTGATGGAGCCCATACCTATGCCAAGATAGACTCCCGCTTCAAAAAACACATGCTTCAAGAAGTGAAATCTTGCCATTACCGGTGCCTGTATGTAATTCATTCGAATCGTGGATATTGAAAGAATTTGTCCGTTCACAATTAAAAAATCTTTGTTACCGTATTGGGTCCATAGTAGCTCTGGTTGTAGGGACCACTTCTCAGAAAATTCGAATAAATAATTTACACCAAAGGCATAGCCTGAGACTGGTCGGTTATCTATCTGTAACCCTTCTTCTTGTATAATGGGTAGTGAACCATTGACCCCAAACCGCACACCTATTTGAGCATCGGCCTGAAAGGTAATCATCAACAAAGTGTACATGAACCATAAAAAACTTCTCATAACAGATTCTGATATTTCTCACAAAAATATGCAAAAGTGTGGAAATCAAGTTTATTAAAGGTTTGAAATAGTTTCCAACATAATTTTCCCGTATGCTCAAATTTGAACCTTTTTCGCTTTAAAAAATGAAATAAAAATAGCCTTTGCAAATATTTCGCAAAATCTCTAACTTTGCATGCGTTAGAACGAAACATCCTTTTCATTCAAAACTCCATTCTCCTATGTCCAAAAAAATAAACAACATCCACGACAAGTATGTGCGGGAGTCCTTCTCCGATCCCAAACGTGCTGCGGCTTCTATGGAGATCCTACTCCCGGAAGCACTCCGAAAAGAACTCAAACTCGATGCCCTCGTCGTCCTCCAAGAATCCTACATGGATGATCAGCTGGGCGAATACTTCTCGGACCTCGTCTTCGAAGTGCCGCTGAAAGGTCAGACGGAGAAACCGCTCGACATTGCCTTGCTTTTCGAGCATAAAAGTGCCCCAGATAAGCATGTCTTGATTCAAGTGGGCTATTATCTTTTCGCTCACTATCACAAATGCGTGGTATCCAAGAAGCCCTTCAAACCCATCTTGCCCATCATTTACTATCAAGGAAAGAGAAAATGGGAAGTACCAACTCTGGCGGACCTATTCGCATCTTATCCTGAAGACATCAAGCAGTTTCTGCCTAGGATCCATCACATCTTCATCCCGCTGCACAGCGTACCCAATGATACCCTGGTCAGGATGAATAACTCCATGATGGCCATGTCGCTGATTGCCCAGAAACACCCAAATGATCCCGACAAATTTGAAGAGGATATGATGAAGATCTTTTCTATCTTCGGCTCTGAATTTATTGATAGAAACTTTTTACAAAAGACCTTCGTTTACATTTTATATACCTCGGGTATTGACAAAAGTGAATTCAAAAAAATCGTAGAGACCGCACCAATTCCTACCACCATTAAAGAAGAAGTCATGACCACATACGCCCAACTAAAACAAGAAGGAAGACAAGAAGGAGAACAAATCGGAATCCAAAAGGGAAAAATCGAAGGGAAAATAGAGGGTAAGATTGAAGTGGTACTCAGATCACACGACAGTGGCTTGACTATCTCCTTGATAGCAAACATTACGGGTCTGGGCGAAGAAGAAGTCACAAAAATACTCAAAGACCACGGGAAGATCGATTAAGTAATTTTCTGCTTGAACTGTTGAATGTTTATTAATTAAGCATAAATACTCCGCTGAGGTCAGTCTTTAGTTTAGGATCAGCTGTTCGAGGTCATATCAAAAGAAGATTCGAAGCTAAGTTTTGGAATATTTCGTGAAACGAAAAATATATAGCGCATTTTTAAATACAAATTACTGACATCTAGGACAAAATCCGTACCTTTGCCGTTATATTTGGACTAGGTTTTTTTGGGATCACGATTTTTTAATTTTCGATAGGGGTGATTCAGAAATTCGTTTACCGCTAGTAATAAGATGTTATTTCTGCAGATCGCGAAGAAAACCCTACCTAAATTGGACAAAATTTTGGAATTTCACGTTAATACTGTCGAATAAGATAGAATATCACCATCGTATGGATCATAAGAAACCAAAGACTTTTGCGGACTTCGTAGCCTCCAAGAGCAAAGAATCAAACACTGACTACAGAAAAAACAAAGATCAAAACAACCAAGATAGAGGGGATCGCGATTTTAGACCATCACGCGAGAAACCCAACTATGGCGATGACGGACCACGCAAATTTGATGGTGATAGAAAGCCACGATTTGGTGATGACGGACCACGCAAATTTGATGGTGATAGAAAGCCACGCTTTGGTGAAGATGGACCGCGAAAATTTGAAGGAGATAGAAAGCCACGCTTTGGTGATGACGGACCACGCAAATTTGATGGAGATAGAAAGCCACGCTTTGGCGATGACGGACCTCGTAAGTTTGATGGTGATAGAAAGCCGCGCTTTGGTGAAGATGGACCACGCAAATTTGATGGAGATAGAAAGCCACGCTTTGGCGATGACGGACCTCGTAAGTTTGATGGTGATAGAAAGCCACGCTTTGGTGATGACGGACCTCGTAAGTTTGATGGTGATAGAAAGCCGCGCTTTGGAGATGACGGACCACGAAAATTTGATGGAGATAGAAAGCCACGCTATGGCGATGACGCACCACGTAAGTTTGATGGCGACAGAAAGCCACGCTTTGGCGATGATAGAAGTCATAAATCTAAAAAACCAACGGGTAAGTCATTTTTTGAATCCTCAGGTTTTCATGATAAAAAAAGGAGTAAGGACGATGCCATCCTTGATTCGGTACAGCAGACATTCAAGGGAAGTAGATCTCTCCGAGGGATGCTCAAAACGAAAGCCGATGATCTCAAACGTTTCAGTCAAACTGAATCAGTGTGGGGAATGGGCAAACAGAGCTTTAGCGATTTCTTGAAGTCCAACAATCCCAATAAAGATTCCAAAACGGAGGAAACTCCAAAAACCAAGGAATGGAAACCATCTAAGAATAAGGCGGAGGCAGCCGAAGATAAAATTATTCGATTGAATAAATTCATTGCCCATGCGGGTATTTGCTCTCGAAGAAATGCCGCCGAACTGGTCAAAAATGGTGAAATCAAGGTAAACGGTGAAGTCCAGACGGATCCATCTTATGTGGTGCAGGATTCAGACGTGATAGTTTATAATAAAAAGGAAATCAAAATTCAGGAGAAGACCTACTATTATCTCATGAATAAACCGAAAAACGTCATTACCACCACATCAGATGAGCGTGGCAGAGTGACGGTCATGGATCTTATCAAGGACAATATTGATGCTCGTATTTTTCCAGTGGGGAGGCTCGATAGAAATACCACCGGACTGTTGCTCTTGACCAATGATGGTGATCTTGCTACCCGGCTTTCACATCCCGCCCATAAGGTCAAAAAAATCTATCATGTAGTCTTAGATAAGCCAGTCAGCGCCGCTGATATAGAAAAGATTGCCCAAGGCCTCGAACTAGAAGATGGTGTTGCGGAGGTAGATGCAGTGGACTATATCATCGATGCGCCTAAAACTGAAGTTGGAATCGAGATTCACATAGGCAAAAACAGAATCGTCCGTCGGATTTTCGAACACCTTGGCTACGAGGTCAAAAAGCTGGATCGCACATACTACGGAGGCCTTACCAAAAAAGATTTGCCTAGAGGATTCTCACGGCCACTTACTGAGCAAGAGATCATCATGCTCAAACATTTTGTGGGTCACCCCAAGAAATAACTAAGAGAATCAGTTACTTTCACCTTTTTTAATTTCTTGTCGTATATTCGAAAGATGGCTGTGCAATAAATCAACCATCTTTTTCTTCAGCGAACCAAACCATTGATGCCATGATGATCACAAGAGATAAATGCCTATTTACATCACAATGGCTGATGGTCATGGTAGTAATGATGTTTACCCTTACTCCTTGCCGTTCGCAGAAGTTTCTTCAGCTCGAAATGATCAATCATCCAGAGAGTAAGCGATTTTACATAGGGGAAGAGATCGAAATCAAAATCAAACAGCAACCCAAAGATTGGACTCGACGCAAAATTGTGAATTTTTTTGTAGAAGATCGGGTAATTTTATTTGAAGATGGCTACGTGCCGCTGGATGATATCATCTATGTCCGCACATATCGGCCTTGGGCCAAAGTCATTGGCGAAAAACTCATTCAAGGATCTGTCATGTGGTTTGCATATGGAGGTGTGGCCGCTATTTTTTGGGGGGCTGGTTTTGGTCCTGGCACCGTCATACTCGGACTATCTGCCGCTGGTACCGGATGGCTTATTAAAAAACTCTTTTACAAACGTGTCCACAAGATGGGAAATCGATATAGACTCCGACTGATGGATATCAGCTTTTTCCCCGCACAAGGTCGAATACCTTAAATAAATTTTATTTCCAATAATTATCGATCGGTGGGAATCCACACCTAATTTATATCAAAATCACATGGAGGTAATATAATGCTATTTTGACTGATTTTGAGTGTCATTCGTCTAATTATTTAGATGTGGATGCATAGATTTATGCAATTTTGTTCGTATTTCCTATTTTTTTGAGTCAAGTGAAACTGAATTATAGACAAGATTTAAATTCATATATGTATAATTTTTCAATCCAATCCTTTTCGAAAGCTCTTTTGTTCGTAATTTTAATTAGTCAATCTGCAGTTGATGGGCTTTGTCAAGATAGAACCATTACAGGGACAGTCTTGGACCGAGCAAAGAATCCTATTGCCTTTGCTACAGTCATCCTAAGTAATAGTGTGGATAGTAGCGTGGTAAAAGCCGCCATCACAGATGATGCAGGCGTATACATATTTGAGTTGCTCAAGCCGGCGAGTTATTACCTCGATATTAGCTACGTAGGAATGCAAAATTACCGCAGTACCGCGATCGATGTGTCAAGTAGGAATAAGTCAGTAGACCCCATTACCCTTGAAGAGACCTCTAATGCCATTCAGGAGGTGACCGTTACGGCTACGAGAGCCCTGGTAGAGGTAAAACCTGACCGTACCGTATTCAATGTCCAGGGTACCATCAATGCATCTGGGGAGGACGGGCTAAACTTGCTCCGAAAAGCTCCCGGGGTACTCGTAGATAATAATAATAATGTCACGGTACTCGGTAGGGCTGGTGTACTACTCTATGTGGATGGAAAGCGAATCCCGCTGAGCGGCGACGACCTCACACAATATCTCCAAAATCTTACATCCGAACAAATCGACAAAATTGACATTATCACCAATCCAGGCTCAAAGTACGAAGCACAGGGCAATGCCGGAATCATAGATATCAAACTCAAAAAAGATAAAAATCAAGGAGCCAATGGTAATGTTGGCGGTTCTATTTCTCAAGGACGATACCGTACGGGCAATCTAAATGCTTCAGGAAATTTACGTACCGGTATAACCAATATCTTTGGGTCTTTTGGATACAACAAAGGCACACGCTGGAATGACATGGATTTCGTCAATCAACAAAATGGGCTTAACCTCACCGAAACCAATGTAATGCTTTCTGATTTTGACGGATGGAATGGACGGATAGGCACTGATTTTTACCTCACAAAAAATAGCACCATCGGATTTTTGGTATCTGCCCAGGATAATCAAAATGATAATCGAAGTACCAACATCATCGATATTTCTTCCCAAGCCACGCCCACACAGATCGACTCTATCCTAAATGCACTCAATCAAACGGAATCTGAGCGAAAACAGCAAACATATAATCTGAACTATGCTTGGAACAGCGGATCTAACTCCTTAAATTTTGATTTGGACTATGGCAATTTTAATACCGATGCCAATACCTTCCAGCCCAACCTATATTATGACCCTACGAATACTACCTTAATTTCTCAAAATGTAACAACTTTCAATACGCCGGTGTCTATCCAGATTTCAACTGCAAAACTTGATTATGAGACTAAATTGGCGGGGGGAACTCTCGGATTAGGTTCGAAACTAAGCAAGGTAAATACGGACAATACTTTCTTATTCAGTAATGTGGATCCAGCCACGGGTATAGTAGAATTAAACCGCAGGCGCTCAAATCGATTCGAATACGATGAGATGGTTTACGCTTTTTATACCCAATATCAGAGAGCCATATCAGAGCGTTGGAATGGCTCACTGGGCTTACGTGCAGAGCAAACGGAGGCTACCGGCACTCTGAGTGCTTTCCTTCCAGAGTTAGCGGAAGATCCAGCAGAATTTAGTTATTTGAATCTTTTTCCGACCGCTGGTATTAGTTTTACCAAAAGTCCTGAGCAAGTTTACTCTTTGAATTTCGGTCGTAGGATCAATCGACCCGATTATAATGTACTGAATCCTTTCAGAGAGCAACTCAGCGAATTATCCTACTCCAGAGGGAATAAAAACCTTCTGCCTGAAATCGTCAATAATGTGGAGCTGGGCTATTTGTGGAAATACAAATATTCGTTTAAGCTATCCTACAGCCTTACCAGCAATCAGATCACCCGGTTATTTGGGCCTGACAGCGAAGATCCAAGAGCGGGATTTATTAGTTGGGATAACTTAGCTACACAGACGATTTATAATTTTAATGCTGCTCTTCCTTTTGATTTTAATTCGTGGTGGAATGCATTCTTCAACGTATCCGTTTCCTATATAGACAATCAAGCTGACTATGGGCAAAATGGTGTAGTGGATGTGCAAACTGGAAACTATAATGTGTTTCAGCAGCACACCCTTACGCTCGGCAAAGGATGGCGAGGCGAGGTATCCATGTGGTACTCTGGACCTGGTGTATGGGGAGGGGTATTTCTCTATGATCCGAGCTATGGGTTAAATTTCGGTATTCAGAAAAAATTTCTTCAAGATCGACTCAATGTGCGTCTCAATGTGTCTGATGTGACTTTTCAGTCCGGTTGGAGTGGTATCTCTGAGTTCAATGGCTTACGCAATGTTGGTCGGGGAAATTGGGATAGCAGACGTGCAGCACTGACACTAAGTTATGACTTAGGGAATGCCCAAATAAAATCCAGAAAGCGATCTACGGGATTAGAGACAGAAAGTAACCGAGTTTCTGGGTAAAATCAGATCTTGATCAATTTTTTTATAGCTGTATTGCCGCCTTCGTCTCGGATATGCAAGAAATAAATGCCTGAAGTCCACGAGGCGATGTCTAGCGTGGTACTCGAGCTACTCAAAGGCTGTCTTACCACCAACTTTCCCCAGGAATTATACACCATAAGCTGGGCATCAGCTGCTAAGTGGATATCAACGAAGCTTGTGCTTGGATTCGGGCTAATTCCAAGAATGATAGAGGATGGTAGAGAATCATCAGCAGAAGTATTCATAGGTAGCTGGTGGCGTCTGAAAAAATTCCATATTTCTACATTTGCACTGAAATCTCGACTCGTCACGCCGGTATTGAGTGCTGCACCTGGCCAAGTATGCCCTCCGTTGGTGACTCGAATGTGCATGAGCTCACCTGAGTTTTCGCAGTCATTATAGACCCATCGTTCAGAAGTGGTGTTGTCATTGGGATCGGTATTGGGCATCGGCGCAATAGTGGGCTGACTGTCACAGCCATTGTTGGTCTGCCAAAATCGGAGAACTTCACCCACGGCTATTGATACACCAGGTGTTCCATTGATATTGACTACGTTGTCTGCTGTACCGTGTATTTGTAGGACGGGTACAGGTCGCAGTGGATTACATACATCGATGGCCTCTTGTACCATACTGCCTGTGACTGAGGCTACAGCAGCGATTCGGTCATTAAGCTCGCAAGCCAGACGAAAGGCCATAAAGCCACCATTGGACATCCCGCAGGCGTACACTCTGGTCAGATCTATGTTATGTTTTCCCGCCAGATCATCAATCAGGGCCGAAAGGAATCCCACATCATCTGCGGTGCTTCCGAAGGTCCAGCCTACATTCCAAGCAGAGCCTACACCATTCGGGTAGACCACGAAGAAACCAGCTGTATCTGCCACCGCATTCATTCCTGAATAAAATTCTTGCTGTGCTGCATTGGAGGTGAATCCGTGCATATTGAGGATCAGTGCTCTTCCTTCGCTGGGAGCAGGAGCACTGGGTGTATATAGCCTATAGCTGCGGGATATCCCATTGTGCATAAGAGTCCCTGCCACAGATTGGCCGAATGCATATTCAGATAATAGGAGCAGCATCAAGACGAAGAGACGAATAATCATGATTTTCAATAATTTTGGGCTAATTTAAGTCTAACTCTTGGAATCTACAGTAGGAATATTCAAAAAAATCAGAAATATGCTCTGGACTTTAATAAATGAGCGATACAAAATAAATCAAACAAGCCACTTTTGAATTAGGGCTGCAATTTTTTCGGTTTCGATCAGAAATCCATCATGACCAAAACGAGAACAGATGATCTGATGCGTAGATTTTGGAATGTGGCGGGCCAAAATTTCTTGCTCAGCTACCGGTATTAGGAGATCACTGTCAATACTGATAATGAGCGTTTTGGCATTAACCTGCGCCAACGCCACTTCTATACCTCCTCGATTTCGGCCTACTTGATGGGTATCCAGTACTTTTGTGAGTGAATAATAGTTTTTTGCATAAAATCTTTTGACCAGTTTCTCGCCCTGGTATTGGAGATAGCTAGAAGCTCTGAAGTTATCCAATAGACTGATATCACTGGTTTGGCTATGCACATATTGTTCATAGGTTCTGTACATGAGTAGACCAATTCCCCTTGCTGCCGCTAGACCTCTTGCTCCGGACGAAATGTCAGTCACATCATGAAGGGTGGGGTCTGATACCAATGCCATCCGCTGTGCTTCATGTATGGCGATGGACCATGCCGACTCTCTAGCACCACAGACAAGCAAGGCGAGATTTTTGATTTTTGAGGATAGTAGGATACCGAGTTCTAAGGCTTGGTGTCCACCACATGAGCCACCTATACAGAGGAAAATATCCTTGATTTCTAGATGCTTCATGAGCATGATTTGAGCTTGTGCAAGGTCTCTTATAGTTAAGTTTGGGAAGGTCAGACCGTATGGTAACCCCGTATTGGGATCTATAGATGCGGCACCCGTACTACCATAGCAAGAGCCCAAAATATTAGAGCAGACTATAAAGTATTGCTCAGGATCAAATAAGCGACCTTCTCCAAAAAGCCCAGCCCACCAATCAGTCACATGGGAGTTGGCAGTAAGTGCATGACAGACCCAAATCACTTTTGAGCCTTCGTGCAGACGTCCATAGGTATGGTACGCCAAGGTGAAGTTGGGAAGAAATGCTCCGGATTCTGTATGTAGTCCTGCCTGCTCTGTGAAATATTGAATTTCAGGAATATCGATTGGAATCTTATAGTTCATTATCTATTTGTTTTTGAGGCGAAAGAAAGCTTGGTCGAGGTCAGCAATCAAATCATCCACATGTTCCAGCCCGATCGAAAGTCTGATGAATTCATCCGTGATCCCGACGGCCAACTTGTCTTCCACGGTCATGCGTGCGTGGGTAGTGGAGGCCGGGTGTGATACAATGCTGCGGGTATCTCCAAGATTAGCTGTCCGCGAAAACAGGGTCAATCCATCCAAAAATGCTCTTCCAGCAGACAGTCCACCTTCTATTTCGAAACTGACCATACCGCCACCTTGCCGCATTTGAGTTATAGCGAGTTCATGTTGTGGATGGCTAGGCAGGTAAGGGTACCGAAGATTTTTTATTTGACGATGATCAGCGAGGTAGGTGGCTATTTTGTGGGCATTATCGCAGTGCCGATCCATTCGCACGGCTAAGGTTTCCAAACTTTTAGAAAGAATCCAAGCATTGAAAGGCGAAAGACTTGGGCCCACGGATCGGCAAAAGTTTTTTACTTTTTCTACATGATCTCTATTCCCACATATCACCCCACCAAGAACCCGACCCTGTCCATCAATATATTTCGTGGCACTATGCACCACAAGGTCAGCCCCAAAGTCAGCTGGACGCTGGAGGTATGGTGTGGCAAAACAATTATCCACCACCAACAAAATACCATATGATTTACAAAATGATGAGATCCGCTTTATATCAAAAATTGCCAATCCTGGATTGCTGGGCGTCTCGAGGTACAGCAATTTTGTATTCGGTTTAAGCACCAAATCCCACATCTCAGGTTTAGTCAAATCTATATAATCATAAGTTATTCCCGATTTAGGAAGAAAGTTATTTAATATACTGGCAGTAGAACCAAAGATTTCTCTGGTAGAAAGCATATGGTCCCCAGCTACCAAAAATGTCATGAAGCTGACATATACCGCAGACATGCCCGATCCTGTGGCAAATGCAGCCTCTGTACCCTCCAAGGCTGCCATTTTTGTAGCGAATTCATCAACATTGGGATTGGTAAATCGAGCGTAGATATTTCCATCCCTATTTCCAGCGAAGACTTCGCCCATTTCCTCTGCATCTTCGAAAATGAAAGATGAAGTCAGATACAAGGGCGTACTGTGCTCACCCTCCCGGGTGGTGGGTATCTGAATGCGAATGGCAGATGTCTCAAACTTCCATGATGGGTCATTCATATTGCTTCTAATGGTTTTTCGGTATTCGGAAATACAGGAATAATTTGCCCATGATTGATCGAAAATGCAGCGGTGACGATTGCGGAGTATTCCAGTATTTTGATGACAGAGCAGTATTTTGTCACCGAAAGCTCTATGGCTTGGTATACTTTAGATTCCTTGAGATCGCCCTCTAGAAAGAAATCGAGGTGAATTGTTTTATAATAGCTTGCATCTCCTTTTTTTACTCGCTCAGCGCTTACTTCTATTTCAATGTTTGAAGCCTCCTGCCGCATTTTTTGGAGAATAAGTACCACATCTATGCTACTACACCCTGCTGCTGCCATGAGGAGTGTTTCCATAGGGGAAACACCATTCCCTTTTCCACCGATGTCTGGACCTCCATCCATCAAGATCTTACCTCCGTATTTGCCGGTTGCTTCGAAATTCATATGATCGTCTACACGTCGGAGCTTTACTTTTTCGATATTCGTTGCCATGTTATAGGTTGTATGTATGCATATGATATGAAGGAATAATGGCTTTTTGGGGTAGATGGTTCGAAGTCAATCCAAAGATCATGTCACGGAGTGTTCTTTCCTAAGTTCTATAATCCGAAAACGTTGGTTGCTCATGAGAAAGTTTTGAAGGATGATATTGGCATCCATACTACGGTGCATCGTTTTGATTTGTGCTACGATTTCCTGAGGATCAGTCACTTGCTCTTCATGATTCAAAAAACAGAAACCTCGATAGAATCCATCCTGAACCAATAGGATGGCTTCTTCATCGGCCGTTCTGCCTGGTATGCATACCAAGAAGTCACGGTCAAACAATCGTCCCATATCCGTAATGGCTTGTCTGGCTCTGATGTTGTATTCGTCTGGGCTTTCATGTCCATGGCAGGCCCCATGGCAGAGTGCAGTGGCATATCCTAGGCAGTAGGTCTGTTGTTGGTATACTGAGATTTTGGATTCGCAGAGTTGGTACATGCTGACATAGCGCAGTAAGGAAGCTTTGGCATTGCGGATATTGTTGTAGTAGGTCAAGATATTGGCTCCATATTTTTGGCTTTTTTGGATGGGTAGAATCCCAATTTGTATATAGCCATCGCTATCTGCAAAATAGTGTGAAAAATACTTTTCTGGCTTGTTTCGTTGGGCTTTATTGATTTCGGGTCCGAGTGATTTGATCTCATAATCCTCCAATAGCAATGCTAGTATTTCGGTACCAGTCTCTACGAAGTCAATCATTTTCACCCGCTGGAAAAGCTTTTCATACTTCGGCGTAAAATCCGAAAAATGTTGCTTGACCCGAGCTTGGATATTTATGCTTTTCCCGACATAGATGACTCTTTCGTATTCGTTGTAAAAATAGTAGACACCTGCTGTTGTTGGCAGTTTTCGGATGGTTTCTTCAGATATACCTTCTGGATAGCGAGCCTCTTTGATTTGGGATTTCATACTTATGCCCAAATGTGTATCCAAGGTCACTACTTCCAATATTTTGTGGAAAATGATCCCCGTCGCCATCGCATCATCCAAGGCCCGATGTCTATTGGAAATATGAATTCCAAAATGCCTGCTCAGATTGCTAAGCCCATAAGAAGGTAGGCCAGTAAAGGCTTTTCTGCTAAGTCTGACGGTGCACAAGGTGGAGCGTGTGTATGTAAAACCCAGTGCTTCGAACTCGGAGCGAACGAACCCATAGTCAAACAAGACATTGTGTGCCACGAAGACACAGTCTTCTGTCAATTCGATCACTTTTTTTGCAATTTCGTAAAATTTTGGGGCATCCCGAACCATTTCATCTGTAATCCCATGAATACGGATTACATCCATAGGAATCGATCGCTCTGGATTGACCAAAGTTTCGAAAGTCTCTAGGACCCGCTGGCCATCCGAAATGACAATACCGATCTCGACAATCTTGTCTCTTTTTGCCATTCCTCCCGTGGTCTCGAGATCCACAATTGCATATTTTCGCTGCTTCATAGTCGGGTCAAATTTAGGGATTCATCATCAATTGAAGGATATTTGTCATTTTTAAAACTGTGATCGAACTAGATTTTTTCTCATTTGTCTTCTGAATCCAATAAATATTTTTCAAAAAGACAGCAAAGATCGATATAGGTACTTAGTTTGTCGGGTAGGACTGCTCTGGCGCTGATTTGGTCTTGGGTTTGGTTATCTGGGCCGATTCCCTCCAAATGTTCAGTTATTTTTGTGATGTACAAATTGAATTGCACAGATAAAAATATGAACTATGAAAAAATTGAGCATTCCCCAAGTTTTATTCCGAGTTACTTTGACACTTGTCAGTGTATGTATTATTATTTCAGGCTCTTGGGCACAGCAAAATCCTACACCAAAGACGCTGTATGAGGCCTCCAAGATTTTCCAAAAGAAATTTTCAGCAATTGATTCTACGATCTTAAATCGATTAGGTCGAAGTCCAGAAGCCTTGGATAGTCTTGAGAGGATGGGGCTACTCCCGAAGACACAGATGAGCTCTCCCAATTCAAAGCTTCCTGAAAATCTTCACTATCACCTCCGACTTGATAATCCGAATCTTATGATCGATGAGCAAAGCTCCCTCAAATACTCTGCTATCCAATCAAAGGATATCAGCTTCTATAATACACTACTAAAGCGGGAATTTCCATTTATACAAAGCATTTTTCCCAATAGCTACGCCGCTGCACAGCTTCTAATCCAAATGTTGGATAAATACGAAATCAATCCCGTTATGGTTCGGTCTTCACTTTTGAGAGATTTCAATGAGTGTGATATGCTCCTGCACAATTTAGTCACCGAAGAGACAACGCATGTCGGAAAACATCTAAAAAATAATCTCTTCGAAAAGCAGATACATCAAATAGCCAATACACTCGCTAGAAATCAACAAAATCATTTTGGCATCCATTTGGAGTCAGTGGATCTTTCTCAGTTTGAGTCAGCAGACAAGAAATCTGAAATCCTTCAGCTTTTGAAAACATGGCAGCTATTCTCCCAATACTTCAAATCCTCGCAAAGTGATCGATATTGGCTTAATGACACTGAGCTCGATAGTTTGTTTCAAGATACAGGCCGCCTTCTTGGATTTTTTAGGACGATCACAGAGCTCAATTCCAATTCAGATATCGTGCTCCAAGGAAGGCCGCTTGTGGAAATACTCAAGGAAAGAGAACCCATGATCGCAGCACAGCGACTATTAATCTTAGCATTTAGAAAGAATGCAGTACCCTTAGATCAGGTTACCACTGGGTTCAAATTGCTTCAAGGCCGTCAGGATAGTCTACTCCACGTCCTTAATTATAGTCAAAAGACGAATAATTTTGTTGGACAGATCGAAGCGCTTTCGCAATTTCTATATGGATCGACCCCACCAAAAGGAGTCGGTCACTTTGTAAATATGTTCAAACTTTACAATGGTTTCTACACAGGGCGGAGTATCGAGGATCCTGCCATGGCTTATTCATTTCTAGCGGAGATAATGTATCATCTGAAAGCAGCGCATGTATCCAATTACTATGAAAGCAAACAATTGAAAAAGCACCTTAGTTTCATCGTCAATACCCTCAATATCAAGCCGGAAGATTTGTTCTCCTCGGAGGGAATTGATTACCAAACCAAACTCGAGGCTTCTAAGGCAAAACTTTTCATCGAAGTCACTACCAATATCGGCCCCGCTCTTTGGTATCAGGATAGTTTTCGAGCTACCTTGAGTACGCCGATTGGTCTGAGTCTCGAATACCCATTGGGCCGAAAGGTTTCCCTGTCTTTGATGGGTAGTGTACTTGATATCGGACCATTTATGAGCAATCGATTGACGGGCTCTCCCAACGAAACGCCCTCGAGAATTCATCTTTTGGAGTTCTTTGCGCCAGGAGCACATCTCGGCCTCAGATTCGGCAGTGAAAGAAAGTTTGGTTTTAGTTTGGGTTATTTGAGTACATTCAAAATCTCCAATGCCCTAACACCAGACCTCAGTCCCCTGATCACCAGAAAAAACGGGCTGATGGCCACATTTAATGTCAAGGTACCAATCTTCCGAATTGCCCCTTAATTTAAATTATTGTGCGAACCTGAGTTTTTTTTTGCTAAGCTGTTTTTTTTAACTGTTTTTTAAATCTAAAGTACAAATTATGTATTATCTTTGTCGCAAGGTTTATCAAATAAGAAAGGAAAATTTACCCATATGACTAGACACCTTTACACCATACTTTTACTTGTTTTTAGCGCTATCGCGGTAAATGCGCAGCTAGAAATCAACCCTACTACCTTAGACTTTCGGATTCAAAAATCTAGCGGAGACAGCATCAATGTGTACGTAACCAATACTGGAAACACGGAAGTCAACTTCTGGTGGACGCTCAATAAAGACGAGTCTTGGCCTAGTCAATGGCAGTCGCAGGTTTGTGATATGAACTTATGCTATGTGGAGAATATTGACAGATGTTCGCCGAGCAGACCCAATACACTCGCTGCTGGTGCTACTGCAACGATGTACGTAAAAGTGCTTCCTGATCGAGTGATCGGTACGGCAAGATGGAGCATCAGTATATGGGGAGATGCCAATAACACGGTACTTCTGGCTAGAACTGATGAGAACGGGACGGTAGTATACGATCCTAGTACTTCCACAAAAAATCTTGCAAATGAGGAGGATCTTATCATCTATCCGAATCCTACTGAAAGTGTATTCGCAATCAGAAATGACAGCAAAGTGGCTCGAGTATCCATACTCAATGTAGTAGGTAAAGAAATTAGGACCGTAGCTCACAATAGAGGCACACAGCATGATGTATCGAATCTAAACAGAGGTATTTACCTAGTTAGACTGATCGATAGATCTGGAAAATTGATCAAAACGGTCCGACTTAGTAAAAAATAAATTGGACCAATTACATAGAAAAAGCCCGGACGACTTTGCGTAGTTCGGGCTTTTTTTTTGCTGTAATTCGATGATTTGTTCTGAATTTTCTCAGATTGGTTAAATGGCAAATGATTTTTGAAAAAGCAAGGGGAGCGTTTCACCTTGGACAATTCCTCTCTATGCCAAGAGTGAATCATGAATACCCTTCTTTCAATGAAATCCACAAAGCCTTTTGCTTTGAACTGGCCGTGTCAAGCATGATTGTTGAATAAGGTATGCAAATCAGATTTTTTGAACATGTGTGGAGTAGGGAATGTGTGTGTGAAACTGTCTACTTCAGCTTTTCCGGGTTGGCCTTCATGAAACTAGACCAGCCACTGAATTTTTTTCCGCCGGAGAGTTTGGTGTTGGCGTGATTAAAATGGGTGATGGCTACGGCGAGTGCATCCGTAGCATCGAGATACTTAGACTCGAGTTTTACCTTGAGGATAGTCTCCAGCATAGCGGATACCTGCTCTTTGGAGGCATTGCCATTGCCTGTGACGGATTGCTTCACTTTTTTCGGAGCGTATTCTGTGATTTCCAAGCCCATGGTGATTCCGGCGGCGATGGCTACCCCTTGGGCACGGCCTAGTTTGAGCATAGACTGCACATTTTTTCCAAAGAAGGGTGCCTCGATGGCGAGGTGTTTCGGTAGGTAGGTCTCGATGATTTCTTGAAGTTGTAGAAAGATTTCTTTGAGCTTATCCGTGTGGTCTTCCTCCTGGTGCAGCTTGATGACACCGTAATTGATGAGTTTACACGTCCTTCCTTGTACCTCGATGACGGCATAGCCAAGGATGTTTGTGCCCGGGTCGATACCCAATATTTTGAAACTGTCGGCAAGTGATTTCATGCTACAAAGGTAAGTCGTCTTTTGAAACTATCGGGATCTATACTTGTAAAGGGAGATATTATTCCTCAAAGATTGTAGCTTTGCATCCATATCGATAAAACAGGTATGGTCATTTACAATCCGAAAGACTGGTGGAAGCTGATATTTAATTTTAATAGGAGTGATACCTTTCGGATCATGCTACCTGGCATTTTGGGGGTAGCGCTGTTTACAGGATTGGTGGCGTACCTGGAAAATGATGTGCTGAAGGTCAGCTTCAAGAACACTACGGCCATCCATTCGCTGGTGGGTTTCGTGCTATCGCTGCTGTTGGTATTTAGGACCAATACGGCCTATGATCGATGGTGGGAAGGCCGAAAAGCTTGGGGTAGCTTCGTCAATAATAGCAGGTCCTTAGCTTTGAAGATATCCGTGCTGTCCGTACCAGAAGAAGAAAAGCGGAAATTCGGATCGTGGATAGCTATCTACCTACAGTGTGCCAAGGAGCACCTACGCGAAGGGGTATCTCCAGCAGAATGGGATACTTACAAACAAATGCTGGATCCGAAATATCACCACATCTCCCACCGTCCGAATGCGGTCATGCAGCAGATGTGGTCGCAACTCTATGATTGGCTAAGACGTGGAGTCATCGTACCACAAGAACTCCTCCTGCTGAATGATGACCTCAAATCCTTTACAGATAACATAGGTGTATGCGAGCGAATCAAGCGGACGCCCATACCATACTCCTACAGTACCTATCTCAAAAAAATCATCTTCCTCTATGTATTCACCATGCCCATTGGTTTTGTACGCGAGTTTGGGTATTGGGCCATGCCGATCGTGGCGATCATATTCTATATTTTTGGAAGTATCGAGTTGTTGGCAGAAGAGATCGAGGACCCATTCGGCCGTGATACCAATGATCTGCCCACGGATAGTATTTCGATGACCATCGCAGCTAATGTGGAGGAGCTTTTGGGAGGGAAATACTAAGTTTCAGCAAGAATAAATCAAGGTTTTCCACCATTTTTTGCGAATTTCTAAGCCCGCATTCGTTCTTTTTCAGATTTTTTGTATAAGTTTGTTTTATATTAATTAATTGTTTAATCAACTTGTATGAAATTTACTAAAATTTTATTTCTCTTTTTAGCCTCTGGGCTTCTTTTTTCTGCATGTTCTAAAGATGAAGAAACACTTGAAGGGGTATGGGATCTTCAAAGGGTAGAAACTTCTAATTGCCAAGATCCAACGGAAAATTCAATTATTGATTTCTCAGCCAATGGTGGATGTCAAACATTAGGCCCAATCAGCGTTTGCGTCAAGGCGACCACCGAATTCAAAAATGGGACATACACGACCGTTTTCACAACGACAACGACTACCCTAGGATTTAATGAAACAGAGACTGATACAGAAACGGGGACTTACACCGTTTCAGGCAAAAAAATCACTGTTTGCGATAGTTTTAATGATTGTCGGGTAGGGGAGTTTACTATCTCAGGAAATATCCTTACCATCAATGCCATTGATGATGAATCAAAATGTAAGGCTGTTCAGACCATGAAGAAGCGATAGTCTATCTCGTATAATCACAAGGGTTTTTGAATTTGTAGTTGATGGTTTTTCGTGTTGAAATGACCAATTTTCTTACCATTAGACTTTATCTATCTTACTGAAAGGATTTGAAATAAGCAGTTTTTAGTTACAAATAAAAGCTGAGAACATGCGTCTAGGTGAGTTCTTTATTTTTTGGTTGCAACTATTTTCATAGTCATTAGTAATTGTGGAGAATTTCTAGGGCAGGCTTACTATCTCGAAAATTCTCTTATATTAGATGATCAAATGAAAAAAATAACGTTTCTGTCAAAAAAATTATCAACTTCCAGATCAGCAATATCTCCAAATATCTGAGATATGCTTTGTACATAGATTGACTTAGTCCAAATTTTTTTTGGTTTTTGAACAATTCCGTTGTTTTTGGGATGTCTATGTCGACCTCTATCCTTCCAAAAATAATTGGTAAAATAGAATAAGTCGGATAAGTTCAATAGTTTTGTATTAAGAATTAGTCGTACTGAAGGATAATTCAATGAAGTAGATTAGAAAATAAACTTTTTTTCCTAGTCAACTTCATAAAAAATCTCCAGCACAGGCTTGTATTTTATCTCTCATGTCGGATCTGGGAAAACAGAGAAGATATTCATTCAAAAATTTTAATCCACAGAGCTTATGTCTAAATTTATGAAAATACCTATGCATTTCAGCGCCGTTTTATTACTCTTATGCATGTGGATAAATTTCACTGGATGCAAAAAGGAGATCATCCCACTCTACTGTGATAATGGCTTCATTCCCAATAAAGATGAAACCGAATGTATCTGTCCAGAGCCGGAGTATTTTCTTTTTCAAAGACTCAATGCAGACGGGACCTTACGATATACATCTTGTGTAAAGAGAGAAGGTGTGAAGTATAGGCTAAAATTTGAGGATAAAAACTGTATTCACCAATACTTCGAGCATTACGAAAAGGAAGGAATAGGTGTCTTTACGTATAATCTAGAAAAAGGGGTTGGTGCGATCGAATTAGATATGGGGGCACCTCTTGGAAATATAGGAGGAGCTGGAAATTCGGGCTTCCAAGATCTACGAGTTACGGAGCGACCTGATGGTGGAATTGATGTGAGTTTTCTCTTTGTACCTTGGGGATTTATCACGGGATGCCATGACTGGGCAGAGCGGACAGGGTGTCACCTAGCCATCGGTCGGGGCACTGGATTCAGTACACCAGATAGAAAACGCTTCGAATTCAAGATAGACTGGTACGAGGAGTGTACGGATACCTACCTAGACAGCGGGATCATGCGTATGTGGTAGGAAGTGAGAGAAATTCAATACAAATAATCTTAGCTTATGTCTAAATTTATGAAAATACCTATGCATTTCAGCGCCGTTTTATTACTCTTATGCATGCGGATAAATTTCACTGGATGCAAAAAGGAGATCATCCCACTCTACTGTGATAATGGCTTCATACCCAATAAAGATGAAACCGAATGTATCTGTCCAGAGCCGGAGTATTTTCTTTTTCAAGAAATAGGTTCTGATGGAAGTCTTAAGCCAGATTGGTGTGTGAAGCGAGCTGGAATTAAGTATAGGGTTAGCTTTGAAGATAGTAATTGTATTCACCAGTATTTTGAGCATTACGAAAAGGAAGGAATCGCTGTATTCGATTTTAATAAATCAAATGGAAGAGGATATATCGAACTAGAAATGGGTGCTCCATATGGAAAAATCGGAGGAGCTGGAAATACGGGCTTTCAGGATGTACGAGTCACGGAGCGACCTGATGGTGGAATTGATGTGAGTTTTCTCTTTGTACCTTGGGGATTTATCACGGGATGCCATGACTGGGCGGAGCGGACGGGCTGTCACCTAGCCATCGGTCGGGGCAATGGATTCAGTACACCAGATAGAAAACGCTTCGAATTCAAGATAGACTGGTACGAGGAGTGTACGGATACCTACCTAGATAGCGGGATCATGCGCATGTGGTAGGCAGTGGGCATAATTCTTTTGTTTCTTTTTAAACTTTTGTTGGCATCCGTTGGCATTTCGCTACGGGTGCCTTTTTTGATTATTGGAAGGATCCATACGGATTTTCTGTATTCGAATATTGGATTTTGAGATATGCTATTCAAGATAATTTGATCTAAAGACAGGAACATCGAAACGACTAATTGCTTTCAAAAAATGGATTCCGGTTCCTAGTTTCCTCTTTCAATCCACTACCTATTCCGCCTTAAGAATGGCTGTCTGAAAAATACCTATAGGAAATCCCTTTACTTCAGGTATATCCGGGGATGTTCCACCGGTGGTGGTGGATTGAGATTTTCTGCTCATGCAGATGGAGAAATGAAGCTCATCCCCTACTTTTTCATATTGGCTGATGAGTAGATTGTCCTGCACTTCGAAGATGCTGATGAGGGCATTACCCAAAAGATCTGCCGGTAGGATGATGCCGTTTTTTTCATCGATTTCGTATCGCCCCTTCGCAGGATCTGTCAGGAGCAGTACATAGGGTCGTAGTCCTGTGGAATCTGGTCCGTATTGGATGTGCCAGCTATAAGATTTGTCATCGAGATATTTGATTTCTAGATGCATGGGGACTTTTTGAGCGATCTTTCCCTCGCTAAAAATCTGGAGTTCTCCGCGATAGAGTCCCTGCCAGTCGTGCGGAAATTGAGACTGACTGCTGCCCTTACTAAGCCAGCATAGTAGGACCAACATGCAGGTATAAGAAAATCGTCCGACCATCTTTTTTTGCAAAGCTAGTGAATTGTGGAAAAGTAGGTCGAATTAATTGGGCTTTATCGCATTCATTTCGGTTTTTGTGGCTTAGTCTGGGGGTATATCCGAAGGGGTAAATCGACTTCGATTTTCAACACCTGTCATTCAAAAAGTGTAGTAAAATTTTGGGAAATTAGCTTTTTTTACCTAACTTTGACCGAAGTAATAGACCAGCGGGGACTAGCGTGCAAAATAGAAGAAATGATATTGCAATCATATGTCCAAGCTAAAAAAAACGAACATCCATGTCAGAATTGCGACCAATACCAGCAGACAGCGATTTTTCATTATTCAATATTCCCTTTGGGCTTGGGCTTAAAGACCAGCAATACCGAGCTGTAACTCGGGTAGGTGACCAGTTGATCGATCTCTATCGATGCGCCATTGCAGGTATGTTTTCGGGCTTAGATCTTGAAATATCGATTTTCCAGCAGGAATCACTCAATCAGCTCATCCGATGTGGCAAGGAAGTCACCAATGATATCCGGGCCAGAATTCGGACGGCGGTAGAAGTTGCTGACCAGCGACTGATCCCTACCTTGATGGAATTGGAGGACGTGGAAATGGTGCTGCCTATACAAATAGGTGATTACACCGATTTTTATTCATCCAGAGAGCATGCCACCAATGTCGGCACCATGTTTCGAGATCCGAACAATGCCCTTCTGCCAAATTGGCTTCATCTTCCCGTAGGGTATCATGGGCGATCTAGCTCTATCGTGGTATCGGGTACAGAGATCAAAAGACCAAATGGCCAGCAGCAGCTTCAAGACGGAGAGGCACCCATTTTTGGACCAAGTCGATTGCTCGATTTTGAATTAGAGATGGCATTTGTCATTGGAAAGGATACCGCGTTGGGTCAGCAAATTCCGATCCAGGAAGCGGAGGACTATATCTTCGGTCTGATGCTCTTCAACGACTGGTCGGCCCGAGACATCCAAAAGTGGGAATATGTACCCCTCGGACCCTTTCTCGCAAAAAACTTTGCTTCGACCGTCTCACCGTGGATCATTCCGCTGGAGGCACTAGAGCCATTCAGGGTAGCTGGTCCCGTACAAGAGCCCGCTGTACTGCCGTACCTACAGTTTGAAGGATTGAAAAATTACGACATCGCTCTAGAGGTGGATTTGATCACAGAAGAGGGTGCTTACAAAACGATTTGCCATTCCAATTTCAAATACATGTACTGGAATATGTGCCAGCAGCTGGCTCACCACACGGTCAATGGATGCAATGTTCGCGTAGGAGATCTACTCGCTTCCGGCACCATCAGTGGACCTACACCCGATAGCTATGGTAGTATGCTCGAGCTTACATGGCGCGGCACCAAGCCCATCACCATGCCCGATGGTACGGAAAGAAAATTCGTGCAGAACGGAGATACCATCGCCATGAGGGCCATCGCAGAGAAAGATGGAATCCGAATCGGGTTTGGGCCTTGCGAGGGGAAAGTGATCGGGTAGTGGGTTATTCAGTGTTTTTTTCGATTAGGTACAAGGCTGATGTCTACTAAGAAATCCATTAATCTTAAGACTGTTGTTTCATCGTAAGAAAAAACAAGCCATCAGAATCTGGCTATTTCGTACCTGTTTGAAATTAGACTGGATTTGAGCTTTTTTTGATTTTTTTATCCCTGCTGTCACATTTTTGGTACATAGCTAGTATCTATGAAGAGAAAAGAGAATGGACAGCATGACAACATTTACAAAACGAAATACGATCGCGATCACACTGCTGGTATTAGGCTTGTGGAGTCTGATGTCATGTCAGCGTACGGAGATTGACATCGATGAAACAACGCAGACCGATATCGATCCACCAAGAATCGTTCATCATGCTCATTTGATCTATCGGTTGACTTCAGAAGAAGGTATGCCCATATTCGGTGCTAAGCTCCAAAAATCTGGTGGTGGCGAATGGCAAACCCGTCAGAATGGCCAAGCAGATATCTTCAATGTCCAGCACTTTCGCCATGGAAGTTTGATCACCATTTCCTATCCAGGCTTTCAGATATTTCAAGATTTTTTGATCACCGATATCGAAGATCTTTATCTCCGGAAAATTCAGCTACGAAAAGAAATCTCAAATGTTCGCTCCTTCAATTTCTCAGAAGATGGCTTGGTCGAATTGGATGATAAGTTGACCTTAAGGTTGAGCGGTACAGGTTTCGAAATGGAGAATGGAGCGGACTATCTTGGTGAAGTGTCGGTCATCATGCAGTGGGTGGAGCCTAATGTGGAGAGTGCTGGATTTCCCTTCGGGATGCCCGCCTTTGTGGACAATCGATTTGACCTACTTCAGGATATGGAGGGCTTACGTCTCTATTTTTTAGGAGACGGTCAGCCAGTGTATCCCAAAGGAAATAATCATTTGAGGATAGATACGAGGCTATTGGGATCTCAGAAAAAAGTATTTATGTGTGATGAGCATTGGGGCGTTTGGAGAAATGTGCCGACAAGCGAGAGTACAAGCAGCTATATCGAAATCAAGATCGGCAAAAGTATAAGCTACGCCATAGGTAAAAACGTATCCGCTAGCAAGCTGACAGTAGATTTTTCTGAAAATACGACACAAACATTATCCCTTGGCAACAAGCTGAGCCTAAGAAGTTCGGATGGGACTCAGGTAGATTTTTTACCAGAAAGCCATACAGGAAAAAGTACCAAGTATCTATCAAAGGGGCTCTACGATGTCATACAATATCAAAATTGTACCCAAACTTCGATTCAAGAGAAGATAAACATACTGAGTGATGCTACCAAACTAGGGTACGAGCCCATGGATGGTAGTAAGATGATCAATACGGATCTAAAGACATGTTTTCCCACGGACCCAAAACTGACGGACTATATTTCTTTGATCTTTGTGGACGCGGACAATAGGGAGGTGGAAATTCCAATATTAAAAAATGAATCGACCATAAGGATAGATCCATGTTTTCGTCTTAAACAGATCATACTCAAACAAGAAGGCCAGCATGTGTCTTCAGTAAATATAGATGGCACTCCAGTAGGCACTCCCACCTCACTAGGATTTTCAAACTGTGGGTCACAATTTTCTGGCAACTTGGTGGTGGGAGGCATTCGGCGGAACTACACGGATGATCAGTACTACATCCTGACTGAAGGAAGTAACGAAAAAACATTGGCGGTAACAGATTTTCAAAATTTCTATTTCTTGATAGGGCCGATCGATGGCCCAGGCACCTATCCCATCCAAGTAGCCTATACGGTGGATCCTATCCTCACTTGGTGTGAAAATGGGTGTCCAGATATCAGTGCCAGGATCCTTCAGATAGGTGCAGTAGGCGAACTCGTTAGGGTCGAGATCAGCGGGCGGGTAGAAGGTGTGCAGATAGATGGTAGCTTTCAAACTCCACTTTTTAAATAATGAAAAGTACTGCTCCAATAGATCGAATCATTAAGCAGTGTTTGGAAAACGATCGAAAAGCTCAGAAAGAGTTGTTCGAACTACTTTCCCCATTGCTCATGGCAGTGTCTGTGCGGTATACTCCTAAAAATTGTGATCCGCTAGACAATTTGCAAGACGCTTTTCTACGCATTTTTCAAAATTTGAAAAGTTTCGATCCCTCCAAGGGTGAACTTAAGCACTGGGCTAAAAGAATCGTAATTCATTGTGCATTAGATAAACTTAAGCTGAGCAGAAATATATTTGAACAGTATGATGGATCCATTCCTGAGCAAGTATTGGGGGAAGATATCCACCATAATTTGGCACTTGAAGAGCTCCATGCCATCATTGCAAAACTTCCAGATGGATACCGACAAGTATTCTGTATGTACGAAATCGAGGGTTACTCTCATCGGGAGATAGCCGAGATTCTTCAAATACACGAAACGAATTCAAGGGTCCAACTCAGCAGGGGGAAAAAGATCCTCCAAGAAATTCTCACAACCAATCAATACCAATTAGGAATAAAAAATTAGGCCATGATCGATAAGGATAAACTAAAACAATTGGCAGATTTCGAGCTGCCGCTTGATCAAGAAAAGACTTGGGCAGCCCTTGAATCAAAGATGCACCCAAGGCGCAAGTCCAAAAGGGCATTCTTTTGGTGGTGGATCTTGCTTCCAATGATTGCGGGGGGCACCATGGTGGCGCTCTATCAGCTACCTTCGATCAAAACTGGGATGGAACATTTCAATTCAAATGACGAAATGCCAACACAGTCCCTCCAAAATGCAAATAGCCTTGAAATAATAGCTACCACTACTGCCACTCAACAGCCTGATGCCTCCTCTTTAAGTCAGATAGACTTGAATAATCTCCAAATGCCAATGGTCCTGGATGCTGCCAAACAAGATGCCAAGCAAGTCACCGCCACCATAGAGAAGAATTCTCCGATAGCAAGTGCGAGCATTTCTTCTACCAAGGTGTCAATTTCGGAAGCAGAAAGTAGCGCATTCAGTGGAAACGCTATTCAAAATGCTCAAATTTTGCCTGCTTCGGAGCAAGTAATAGTGGAATCTGATCGGTCAATTCACACCTTATCGACTCCAGTTCAAGAGAACATCGGTGAAAATCAGTCTCCCTATTCTATCTCTTCTCTAGCATTCGATCCTGAATCCAAGGCAGAAAATCTGGGCGTTGAATACAGAGCATTGATTTCAGAATTTTCTGTCCTTCCTTCAAAGGGTACCCCTATTTTTGACATTAGCCCTAGTCAGTCATTCAACGTCTTCATACGGCCTTATGATGCAAAGGTATGGGAATCCGCTTTGTACGGTGGTATGACGATAGGAATAGGTAGAAAACAAATCCTATGGGAGCAATCCCTTCCGGATTCCGAACCCTATTCCGGAAAAGAGAAAGTGATGGAATACTTTGGTGCGAGTGTAGGAGCAGAGTTGAAATATGAGAAAAACCTGTTTTTCCGTATCGGAGTAGAAATGCTTCAGATCAATGAAAGCTTCCAGTTTCAGCAATCCAATACGAGCCAGACAACACAGACTGGTACCAACATCGGCTATATTCTTAATCCAGATGGTAGCACCAATCCTATCATAGGGGATAAAAATGTCCAGATCCAGCGAAACATCCAAAAGCAATTATATAATGAGGTGCTGGTGTGGTCGGTCCCAATTTCTGCCGGATATCGATTCAATTGGAACTCACATTCTATTGGGTTTTCAATGGGATTATCACCTTTGCTTTCGCTCCAAAGACATGGCGAAATTTTGGACAGAACCATTACTCCAAGGACACTATCTGATACCAAATCGTCATCAAAACTGGCATTTTCGCCGATGATAGGAGTCCTGTACAGTCGACAGTTAAGAAATGGACTTGGGCTCGAATTTGGTGCAGAATACAGGCGCATGCAGGTATTCCAACAAAGCCTACGAGCAGAAAAATTTGAATTATTGGGAATCCAATCAAAAATATTTTACAACTTTTAATCAAAAATGATGAAAAAACTAACTTACGTATTCGTTCTTTTTTTGCAGAGTTTTGGGCTTATGTCCCAAAATTCTGTTTTGGAAGTCTCTGTGGAGACTGTTTGTGGATCTATTTTTGACCGCCCGGTGGTGATGGGGCTCTTTCAGGTAGAAGGAACGGACACCACGCTTGTGCGAGAGCTGATGGAACCTACCGCCGTTTTTGGAGATTTAGATCCGGATGCCACGTATCTATTAAGGGTCAGTAGCCCTGAGACAAATTTTCCTGTACTTCATACCAGAGACCTCGTAGTGGCTCGACAAATCATTTTGGCACAATTCAATTCTAATGATCTTGCTAAGTTTGCAGGAGATGTGAATAGAAACGGAAGCCTAACTACCTTAGATTTGGTGTTTCTTCAACGCCACATTCTCGGAATAGAGACGGATATCTTATCTGATCGCTGGTTTTTTCTTGACGAAAACTATAGCCAGGTCAATATGTCCAAAAATGTCAATGAATTTTCTGTTTCATTGCAGCCTGACATGACTACAAAAAAAATAATACGTCCAGTCAGGCAAGGGTTTTTGGCAGATCAGGCATTGCGGTATTGTGATCCAGCTTGCAGAGTAGATGCCTCTCAAGAAGTGAAAGTGGATTTTACATATGGACCATTGAAAGCAAATGAAAGGGCTCGAATGTTTTTGCGAGCTACAGCTGAAGACCAAATTAGTGCTTTTAAGTTTGAGATCAATGCAGGAGGGCTCAAGTATGTTTCCACTAATGGATCAGGAATACTAGTGAGTGATAATGGAAATGGAATAATCACGGGTTTGTTTGTACCTCCATTTTCTTCTAGTTCGATTGAGTTTTCCTTAGATTTTGACGTTCCTCTCGGGACAGAACATACGGAAGTCTCGATAGGACTGTCACAGATTGTTGCTTGGGATGGTAATTGTGTACGTGAGCTTCTTAATCAAAACATTACCGTGACGAAGGTGCCTGAATATTGTCCAATTACGTGGCCTGCCAATGTTTATGTTAATTCTTGCGATTTCGAATCCAAGGATACGGGTAGTCCAAGTGTGCCCGATTCTTGTCAAGCAGTCCTCATGTTCTCAAAAACAGATCAAATCGTAGAGAGCTGTAAGTCAGTGATCAGAGAATGGATAGGACTCAATATCAATACAGAGGAACAATTTAGGTTCATTCAATTTATTTCGATTGATTCATCAGCTAATTCCTTTTGTAATCAAGATTTTGAGTTGAATTTTAATGGGGCAGATAGTATCTTGGTTCGAGCGAGAGACTTGATGAGTGGAAATAATTCTTCGGCATTATTTAGTTTCTCTACTCTTCCAGCGGATTCCACTAGGTGGTTTTACAATCCGGATGTTTTTCCTGTGCAAGTATATATTTATGAACAGGGTAGAACATTTCCGTGTATCTCCACTATTCGCAAAGGGACTACGTGTCCTCCTGGTCTTCAATGGCAGGTGAAGGATGCCATTAGCATAGCGGCAACAGATGGACAAGTGTTTGATATTAGTGCTAGACTTTTTGATGCGGGTTCCACTTTCGAATGCGAAGCTAATCTAGATCTCGAATTCAGAAGAAATGCTCAGGATTCTTGGACTCCATTCCTACCATTGTCAGCTCCCTCTAATTCAAGTGAGCAGATCGACACGTTGGAATTATCTGCCTTAATTGATGGAGAAAGGTATATTTATGGTAAGGTTTTAGCCTTCATTCGAAAGGACTTCGGGGTATTACCAGAGATAAGCCTTTGGGCCTACGATGACGAATTGATAGAAGGGGAATCAGCAGATGTGGTATTTTATACCAATAATTTTAATCAGTGTACTGGATTTCAATTCCAGTTATTGCAAAATGATGTGGAAATTTTGGATCAGACCGACTATCTTCAGGATGTAAGTAGTCCAATTTATTTTAAAGTGGATCCAAATAGCACCTCACTCCTGGCAATATGGCAAAGCCCCAATTCGGTGGAATTAAATCTTAATAACGGGGTGGGAATTTTTAGTCTACGAATTATGCCGGAAAAAAGTGGCCGGGTCTCCGATTTTCTAGAAGTATCCAAAGGAATGATCGGGAATGTGATCACTACGAATTCAAATACCTTACAAGGAATTACCATAGAATTTGATGTCAATTTTGTGGAACGAAGCACCAGGGCAAATGACATACCAAAAGCTATATTCACGCTTTCACCAAATCCAACTCCTGCAGGGGAAGTCGTATTTATTCGCGCTTCTGAACGTAACCACAAGGTAAATCAAATTCACCTTTTCGACGCACTAGGGAGAAAAATTCAAAGGCTTCAAGATTTCGATGTCACTACTAATAAAGACTACCGTACTACACTGCCACCTAATCTGACACCAGGGATGTATTATTTATCGCTAATTACAAACCATGGAACAACACTATTGCCGATTGTTGTACAATAGGGTGAAAATACAATAACTAGCCGCTTATGTTCTGGAGGCATTTTTGCATCATTCGTTTGATACAAAAGTGCCTCCAGAAAATTTATGAAGTGTTTGCGCAAGCTAGGCTGTAAAAAATGATCTCCCTGCAGTCTTTATCCAACATAATGGATAAAAATTTTTTGGCTATAGATTATTTGTAGTTCTAATGAATCGATTATGAAGTTCTATTCAATTTGTAATATTTCAAATACTACGGTTTTAGGAGGAAACGATTTCTAAGAATGAGATTTGTATTTGAACGGTGTATTGTGTTCACGCGAATTTTAGATAATACCACATTCTAATGCCAATTTACTTTCCAAAAGCCTCTTCCCATGCCAGCATTCCTCCTAGTACGTTGGATACTTTCGTAAATCCATTGGCGAGAAGGAAGTGTTTGGCGGTATCGCTTCGTTTTCCGGAGCGGCAGTGGATGAGGATTTCTTTCTCGGCGTAGGGTCTGAGCTCTTCGATTCTTTCAGGGAGCTGACCGAGGGGAATCAGGGTGACACCGATGTTGTATTCCTCGTATTCGTAAGGTTCGCGGACATCCAATACGAAAATTTCGTCGGCCTGGTGGTCCATTTTTTCTTTGAGCTGGTGTACGGTGATATCTTCCATGGTTAATTTTTTGCTGTTTTTATGTTAGTTGTTAATTGCAGTCGGCTGGCTTAGTTTGGCTGATCACGAGATTGATGACAGAGCCCATTTTGATCTTTGTGATACCATCCGCAACTGGATCTTGGGCGATGATATAGGAGTCTTCCCGGGCAGTGATACTGCCTGACTCTTCGATGAATCCAACCAATAGCTTAGAACTTTGGAGCAAAAATTCGGCTTCTGTGTATCGTTTGCATCGGAGGTCGGGAATGAGTAGTTCTCCACCTTCTGTATCACTAAGGACAAACTCTAGGACTCCACCTTTGTCGATTTCAACCTCTGCCCGGAAGACATCGCTGTCTATGATCAGTTCATTGTTGTAGTAGACCTCAAGGATGTGGTTTGGCTCACCTGGATCATATTTTTTGCCGCGAATCACACATTCGATGCCCCGGTATGCGAGTTCATTCTTCTTTTGGTTGTACTCATTTCCGTAAAGGATAGGAAGCTCTGCTACAGTGATTTTGTCAGGATCAAATTTTGTAATGACGACGTAGATTTTTCGGCCAGATTTTACCCATGATTTTGGTTTCGGATTTTGATTGATGATTTCACCACCAGATTTACCTACCACGAATACAGAATCTGTGACCACGATTTCAAAGCTGCGGTCTTCCGCGTCCGACTTTACTTGCGTGATGTTTCTTCCGATATAATCGGGCATCTCTATCTTTTCGCCATGATTGGTGTAAAATCTCAGCCAGAAAATCACCGTGAAGAGTATGAATAAAAAGGCTAGCACGATCAGGACGAAATGCTTTAAGATCGGTCTAGCTTCGAAAAAATCTTTGATCTGCTGAATGTTCAGATTGTTTACGCTACTTTTTGTCATGTCTTTGTATTCCGAATTGAATGATTTTATCTATGAACTCGTAAGGCTTGTACCCATTGATGGCGCATTGATGGAAGATGCAGGTCGCCGGTGTCATTCCGGGTAGGGAATTGACCTCTATCACAATGGTTTCCACACGGTCATCTGGGTATATCCGCACGAATGCATCTATTCGGGCATAACCTTCTACTCCCAGGGCGGTGGCGGCTTTTTCAAGGTCAGCTTTCACGGCATTGGCATAGGGATAGTAGGTTTTTCCGGTGCGGTCATACCGGGCGGGGGTGATATTCTGTCCTTCCCCAGCTAGGAATTTTTCCTCCAGACTTAGCACCTCGCCCGAACTGAGGGCTTCTGAGGGCTCAAACATTTCGAAGGTAAGGTCTCCATCGAGATAGTGAGTCAGTAGTCCACCAGTGATTTCTAAAAAGTGGGCTGCCTCGCCTTTATTGATTAGGCTTTCGATGAGTACTTCTGATTTTTTAGGAAACTCTTCATTGTAGGCCAATCCGAGGTCTTGTCGCTGCTGATCTGTCAGCTCATCTTCATCGCGGAAGATCGCCGCCAGGTATTTTTTGAACTGATCTTGATTTTTGATGACCATCACAGCAGAGCTGCACCCATCGTCCACTGGTTTTGCTACGAATGGGAAGGAAAATCCGGCCGATATTTCCTCTAGAGCGGAATCGAAATCATGGGTTTTGGCCAAGATATATTGCTGAGCGGTAGGCATGCCGAGTGCACGAAGTCGCTCTAAGGTTTCAAATTTATTGATCGTGATCTGAGCACTGGTAGCTGGGGACCCATTATACGGCAGACCTACCTTATCAAGGCGTGCCTGTACTTCTCCGTCTTCTCCCGGTCTTCCGTGAAGGGCAATAAAAACGAAATCCACCAATCCAGCAAGAGCCTCGTAGCTCAATCGTACGGGCTTATCCACTGCGGTCACCTGTTTGAAGCGATCTGAGATAGATTGACAAGCGCCCTGTATTTCTGCAATCAAGGGGTGCTGGTCGAAATGTTTGATCTTATCATAAATATCATCGGCGTTATCCTTGAGCAGCAGATTGATGGGTATCTGGTACAGCTCATGCCCTGGGGTAGGGTGTTTGGCCACGAAAATGGGGATAGGCTCGTATTGGTCCGAACTCGCTAATTTTTCGAAGATATTTCGTCCGCTTTCTACTGAGATATGCCGCTCGAAGGAATATCCACCCAAGAATACCGCCACTTTTTTCTTTTGACTAGCGCTGCTTTGTAGCTGTGCGAGTAGAGTGTCCAGCCTTTGAAGTAGGGTGTGGCAATGGTTTTTGATCAACCACTCTTCTGATCTTTCGAATAGGGATGCTCTGATGATGTAGCTCAAAAATTGGGATGGATTGAGGCCGATCTCCGCCGCTTGGTGAAAGAAGAAGGAGGAAGGCATCATACCCGAGGTGGTATTTGGATCATTGAGCAAGATGGTTCCATCTGCCTGGATGAATCCATCGATCCGTGCATAGGTCCCGAAGCCCAGATAACTGTACAATCGCTCACATTCCTCTCGGATGGCTTGGATTTGCTCAGATGGAAGGTCTATGGGCGTGATTTTTCGAGAGAGACCAGGAAGATATTTTGACTTGTAATCGTATAGCTCACCGTTTTTTCTGATTTCCGTTGGAGGTAGGGCGGTGGGGCTTCCATCTTCATTTCTGATGACGATACATGAAAATTCTCTTCCGGCTATAAAAGATTCTACGATGACCTTCTGCTCTGTCCAATGGCTACTCAGTATGACGTATTGATCGCCAGTTTGGCTATCGAGATAGGTCAATAACTGTTCGGGATGGTGAATGATAGTGTCCTGGCAATACATTGGAAAACCCAATCCATCGCGAATGTCGCTGATGTTTCTGACCCACTGCACTTTTTCCTCTGCTGTGAGGACTGACCATTCGCTGAGATGCACCGATTTTCTGAAGAAAGCGGCATCGACCTTTTGGGTAAAGGTGTCGAGATCGGGATTTTTCAGAATACTCACCCCGATGGAGGAACCTTGATTGGCTGGACGAATGACGAAGTGCTCTCCAAGACTCTTTTGTACCTGATCAAACCAAGCTTTTGGCGATCCGGTGGTCCATGCTTCTCTTTTTATTTCTAGAATGGTTGGTGTCGAAAATCCGCCGACAGCCATAAATTTTTTCTGGATGGCTTTATCCATACCGAGTGCACAGCTCAGTAGTCCGCTTCCGGTATAGGGTATTCCCATCGATGTCAGCTGTGCTTGAATCTGCCCATCTTCGCCATAAAGCCCATGCAGTGCCAAGAAGGCTAGATCAATCTTCTCTTGTATATCTTTCCAACTCAGGACTCTACCGATTTGTGACAACATCTCGATGGATTGTTCGGGAGTCAGATGATATAGACTTTCCTGATATACTTGAAATCCATGTGGACTATCCGGAAGATAAGAAACAGGTGGGAAGAAATCTCGGATGGTACCTTTGTATAGAAATGACCAATCTAGCAAAATACAATTCAAGTGGCTATCTACGAAAATAGGGATGGGCTCGAAGATAGATTTATTCAAATTGTCATATACCGTCCTCCCTCCAGCAAATGAGATTTCTCTTTCTCGTGATGGACCTCCAAAAAAAATTCCGACCTTAATTTTATTCATATTGTGCGTCAAATCTTGCCACAAAAGTAAGCATAATATCCATTTCTTTCGCTAGCGATACAGGAGCGAGCAAATTCTGATGCAAACCGCCCCTCGTAGGATACTAAAAATCATTTTGGAAGAACCATACTATGTCTGAATTTCAATTTTACTTATGCATGACTGTGTTCGGTTTTCCTACTTTTGGGGATTCGGCTCATTATAGCTACCACCATAGAGTGTGAATAAAAAAACCCCACACGCTGAGTCCTATTTGGAATCGGAGTGTGGGTTTGTATTTATATGGCGTAGAAAAGCTACCTAGAAGTCAAATTTTACTCCAAATGAATACACATTGTACAGTGTGGTACTGTCAAATAAGTCTGAAACATCGAATTTTCCATAGATGGAGAATGCCTTGTAACCCACATAGGCTCTAGCACCATACATAAAGTTATTTACATTAAATCTAGCTCTGGTGTAGGTTTTTATTTCTTCATTTCGAGCACCTAGGCTTTCGGTTTCGGTACTCGCCCTTACGAGAATACCCCCGTAACCGTTGAAGCCCACATAGGCTCTCTTGCCTAGGCTGAATTCCAAACCGAGTGGAACTGTGAAGTAGGTCATAGAAAATTTCGAACGGTTGATGTTGTTTCCGACAGTCGATACGAAGCTGACTCCTTCACTAGGCAGTGCATCATAGACCAATTGGCTGTTTGGCAGCGTGAAGTTATTTCGCTGGAATCCTAATCCATAGGTTAATCTGATTGGTGATTTTTCGCCACCGAGCCTTGTCTTCACCGTAAATCCTAATTCCCAAACTCGTGAATTCCAAACTTGGGTTTCAGGTGCATCCACTCCACTGATATCTGTGAAAAGTTGATTGATCCCTAGTGCATAGGTGAAGTAGGTTTTGGTTTTTTTATTGCGGCCACCCATAGCGATTTCGAGTGCTCTATCTTTCCACGATTTGTTGAAACCATATTCATTATCCTCACCACTCCAGTCTTCTTCCATTTCGCCCTCATTTTCGATGGTGACTTCTTCTTCGATGATAGTTTCGATCTCTGTTTCTAAAGTTTGCTCTTCTGTAGCTCTATTTTGGGCTACAGTCGTTTCGATGTACCAAGTCGCCTGTTCCACATTGATGATGGCGTCATATACATATTTTACAGAGTCAGTGTTGAGCTGATTTTCAAGGCTGTTGAGTTGAGCTCTCAGTTGTGCGATAGCGTCTGCAAGTCGCTGTTTTTCTTCACTTTGACCAAATCCTACAAAAGGGAGGAGAAGGAATAGAAGGAGTACATTTTTTTTCATGCGAATAATTTTACTTGGTTGAATAATTTTTTCGAGTTCCACAAAAGACGACTTTTTTTTTCAAAGGTTACAGTTTTTTTAGGGATAAACTTTTTTTTAGCAATGATTTTCGATTTAACCTCGGCTAAGTCTCCAGTGCAATGTATCCAATTACCATAGTCAATCGGAAAAAATCAGTTCGGTTCGTCTATTTTTTTGTCGGTTTTGCTCAGTGTCATTAGGGAATCTAGGCGTCGTTTCGCCTTTTCCCTCGGTGCTTATTCGGGAGTATTCGATTCCCTTTTCGATCAGCCTTTTTTGTAGTGCAAGTGCTCTTTTTTTCGAAAGTTCAAGATTCGCATCCGAGGATCCTACATCGTCTGTATGACCGATGATGTGTAATTTCAGATTCGGATTTTCACTGAGGATTTTATAAATCTTTTGTAATTCCTGCTGAGCACTCTCCACGATCTGGTCGGTGCCATATTCATATAAGATGGACTGTAGGACGAGGGTATCTGGTTTTAATTTTTGGATTTTTCGCAGCCCTATTTGGATAAGATCAGATTTCAGAGGATAGTGAGCTGGATCGATAACCTCCTGGAGGAAGTAATACCCTGGTTGATCGATGGTCAGTTTGTACTGACTGTTCATCGGAAGTGGAATGAGTTCATGTAACTTTTTGTGGGCTAGGGTCCGAAGTTTGAAGTTTTGATCGCCTAGGCTTTCGAAGAGAATTTCTGCGGGCAGCCGCTCTAGGGTGGCCTCGTCATATACCACTACTCGCAGGTGTGCGGTAGGCGTGGCTTGGGCACTTTCTGGAAGCTCAAATTGGAAAAGATCTAGGTTTTGTCTTTGGCTTTTGAAGCTATTGACATCGGAGGCATAGATGGCTGTTTTTCCATCAGGAGATACGGAGATGGCTCCGTCGTTTGCAGCAGTATTGATGGGGTAGCCTAGATTGGTGGGTTTCCTCCATTTTTTTGTTTTGGAGCACCACTTAGATACAAAAAGATCAAACGATCCCATCCCGAGATGACCATCTGATCGAAAGTATAGGGTCTGTCCATCGGGGTGAAGAAAAGGTGACTCCTCATTTCCAGTAGTGTTGATACTATCACCGACATTAATCGGTATGGACCACTGACCTTCTTCATTTTTAGTGGTGTAGAATAGGTCCATACCGCCCTTTGTACCTAACCTATTGGTGCTGAACATCAAGATTCTACCATCTGAGGAAAGACTGGGCTGCGTTTCTTTGGCTGGGGTATTGATCCTTTTTCCGAGGTTTTTTGACTCGGAGAATCCCTCCAGGTCAGACTTCGCTATATATAGATCACATCCGCCGTAGCTATCTGTCCGGTCACATGCGGTGAAGATGATGGTCCGTCCATCCGCCGAATAGGAGTGCACGCCTTCATTTTTTGGTGTATTCAGACTCATGATGGGGGAGGCTTCTTTCCAGGTTTGTAGGTCTTGGTCCCAAATAGACTCATAGAGGTCCTCATCATTCGCAACCCGTCTTGTAAAGATCAACCTACTTCTATCTAAGCTTACGGTTGCGAGGTACTCAGAGTGCATTGGGCTATTGACTGTAGGTGGCAGGGCCTGAATCCGAAAAGGTACGGGATTTTGCATGGCATGGGCACGAAATCGACTTTTTTCTTCGATTTCTTTGAATTTTTCTTCTGCATCAGGCTCAGCTGATCTGGCTTCGGGAAGCCATTTTAGGACATCATCGTATTTTTCCAACTCAAAGGCCTGAATGGTCATTGCATAAAATATTCGATTTGGTACAGCGGGGTAACTACTCCGGATGGATTTATGGAGTTCGTAGGATGCTATTTTGTCATTTTGGCTATATAGTCCAGCGGCTTTTCGGAGTTTATATTCAGGATCTTTGGGATATTTTTTGTCCAATTGATCTAGTATTTTGTACGCTGAATCAAATTTGCCAAGTTTGATATTTCGGACCGCTTCCTCAAGCTTTTCTTGGTCTTTTTTGGATCGCTCCGTCTGTCCAAACATTAAATGCTGGGCGCCCATGAGAAAGATAATAACAAAAAGGATCTTACTATGCATGAATCGTTGGAAGTTGTTCGTTAAAATGAGAACGAATTAATACGCCAAAAAGTGTAAATTTTGTTTCTGCACAGGTTTTGATGACTTCACACTACCCACAGAATTGGGATTTGTTATGGAATAGCCCCATTCTACGAGCAGAATAATTTGAGGCAGATAAATATTATCAAATTCCTTTATACCTTTGCATCTTCAAGTGTACCTAATGAAACAAGGATCGAATCGCATCTATGACGAAACCAAAGCAGAATTCAAAAAATAATAAGTCGCAAGATTATAAAGACATCATCCAGCTTATGTGGATATTCGCACTCACCTTGTTTTTAGGTATCAGTGCGGTTTTCATATTTATATCCAAGATGTTGCTTCCGGATACAGAAGATCTTGAGAATCCAAAGTACGAGATTGCCTCGCAGATTCTCTCTGATGATGGTACGGAGATCGGCAAGGCCTTTACCATCAATCGGGAATGGACACTCTACAACGATCTGAATCCAAAAATCATTCAAGCCCTAGTCGCTACCGAGGACGAGCGGTTCTTTTCGCACTGCGGGGTCGACACCAAGAGTACACTTCGAGCCATCCTTTTCCTTGGAAAAAAAGGAGGTGCCAGTACCATCACACAGCAGCTCGCCAAACAATTTTTTACGCAGCGGTCCGCTTCATTTTTCAAGCGCAGCTGGCAGAAGCTCAAGGAGTGGGTCATCGCAGTAGAGTTCGAAAAACGCTATACCAAAGAGGAAATCCTAGCCATGTACCTCAATAAGTTCGACTTTTGGTACGGAGCGAACGGGATCGGCGCCGCAGCGAAAACCTATTTCGGAAAAAGTCAAGCCGATCTGAATGCTGGAGAGGCAGCAGTGCTCATCGGTATGCTAAAAAATCCGTATTACTACAATCCTGTCATCAATCCGGAAAATGTGATGCGTCGCCGATCTGTAGTGCTCAATCAGATGGTGAAAAATAAATACATCACGAAAGACGAAATGCGAGTCCATAACTCGAAGCCCCTCGATATGAGCAAATTCAAACGAGAAGTGTACAATGATGGCATCGCTCCATACTTCCGATCTGAGGTGACTAAAGTAGTCCGGGAAATCCTCGAAGATACTCGATACCGCAAGCCTGATGGCTCGAAATACAATATCTTTACGGATGGTCTTCGGATCTACACTACCATAGATGTGAAAATGCAGAAGCATGCTGAAGCTGCCATGCAAGAACATATGTCTGGTCAGCAAAAACGTTACTTCGAGGTGTGGAAAAATAAGGATCCTTGGAGTTCTAATCTTAGTGCAGCCCAGAAGGCGCAGCGACAAGCCAATCTGCAAGAAAAAATTCGCCAAACGGATCGATTCAAGCTTCTTCGTGGAAAATATTTGACTGAAGTGTCAAGTAAGATCTTTGAAGATGTGCCTAATGCACGGCTCCTGGATGTGGATATCTTCCGTCTATACGATATCGAAGCTAACCCAAAAGCAGGTGAAAAAATGGTCAAAGATCAGCTGATTTCCAGCGAAATGCTCACCATCTACCAGGACGTCCTACAAAATGAGCATTGGCCGAAATTGAAAATTCAGTGGGAAGCGCTCAAAACGCAAGCGAACAAGTCCTTCGAACGAAAAGTTAACATGATGATCTATGATTACACTACGGGTAAGGAGAAGAAGGTAGTCATGAGTCCATTGGATTCCATCAAATATGTACAGCAACATCTTCAAATTGGCTCCGTCGGTGTGGACCCCAAAACAGGGGAAGTGAAATTTTGGGTAGGTGGGATCAATCACAAGTATTTCCAATACGATCATGTGCGGTCTACTCGTCAGGTAGGCTCCACTTTCAAACCTTTTATCTATGCCACGGCCATCGTGGAGCAAGCAATGTCTCCCTGCCAAAAAGTGCAGGATGTCATGTACTGCATCAAAAAAGGTGATGCTGACTTCGGTCTAATGAAAGATTGGTGCCCCAATAACGCCGATAATAAATTTACAGGGCTTAGCTACACCCTTCGGGAAGCATTGAAGGAATCAAAAAATTCGGTGTCCGTATATTTGATGAAGGAGCTAGGTAATGTGGAGACTGTTCGATCATTTGTAGAGCGGCTACGTGTACCTTTGGATAAGATTCCTAAGTCACCTTCCATTTGTCTGGGCGTGGGCGAGTTGTCAGCTTTTGACATGGCTTCTGCCTATACTACCTTCGCAAATGGCGGTGTACAGAGTAATCCCTTCTTCATTACTCGCATAGAAGATAAAAATGGTAAAATCATCTACACGGCCGTGCCCGAGCAGAAAAAAGCCATAAACCCCAATGACAACTTCGTGATCGTAGATATGCTGAAATTCGCAGCAGACCCCATCGCGGGAAAATTGAAATCCCCCGTGGCAGGTAAGACTGGTACCACCAATGATTATAAGGATGGTTGGTTTGTCGGCTTCACGCCCAATATCGTCATCGCTACATGGGTAGGTGGTGATGTCGAATGGATTCGATTTACGAATATCGTGGATGGGCAGGGTTCTAGAATGGCTCGACCCTTTTTTGTATCTGTGTTAGAAAGAATAGAAAAGGACAATACACTCAAGTTTGACCTAACCAAAGGCTTTGAAATTCCAGAAGGAGACTTAGTAGAAACAGATTGTAGCAAATACGAAACCATCATCAAAGAAGGAACTCGATCTGAAGATTTTGACGACTTTTAGCTCGGTCTGTAGTTTTCTAATTACTGATGTTTTGATGCCGATTTTCTTGAAAGGTCCGATATCAATCTAAAATCAATGTAAGGATTGAAAATATTTGTACTTTTACCCTAAAGTAATTGGTATGATCCTTAGTGCGGTTAATTCGTTGGTTCGCCTATACACCACGAATAGGTTCAAGCGGTTTTCTGGTGTCCATGATCATGCGGCCCTAGCTCAAGAGAAGGTACTGCACAAGATTCTTTGCCACTGCGCTGAGACAAAATTTGGTACCCAATATCGAATTACTGATAAGCTCAACCCCACGGAATACGCCGATCGAATTCCCATTTTTACTTATGAGGCCTTGTATCCTTTCATCGAGCGGATGCTTTACGGTGAATCCGATGTGTTATGGCCTGGGAGGATTAATTTTTTCGCCAAATCCTCGGGAACTACGAATGATAAGAGTAAGTATATCCCATTTACAGATGAGCTAATGGATGACAATGTGATCGCCTCTTCTTGGGATGCAATGGGGATGATATACACCAAAAGAGAGGAAGCAAAGATCTTTGCAGAAAAAAGTTTAATAATGGGGGGCTCGCTGGGGCCTTTTGCAGATTTTCCATCGGTCACGGTGGGGGATGTGTCCGCCATTATGCTACACCGAATGCCTTGGATCGGCAGGCCTTTTTATACACCGGATTTTGAGACAGCACTTCTATCGAATTGGGATGAAAAAATAGCTCGAATGACTCGTATTTGTTCTCAGGAAAATGTTGTCATGTTTGGTGGGGTACCTACTTGGACAATGGTCTTGTTTGACAAAATTCTAGATTTTACGGGTAAAAAGAATATGCTGGAAGTATGGCCCAATGTCCGGACATACATGCATGGTGGTGTCAATTTTGATCCATATCGCAGCCAGTTTTATAAATATCTGCCTACGGAAGAGTTTGATTATGTAGAGATCTACAATGCATCAGAGGGATTTTTTGCCATTCAAGATTCTACAGAAAAAGAAGGCATGCTTCTGCTGATGGATAATGGAGTGTATTACGAATTTATCCCTATGGATGTGTTTGATACAGAAGGTCAATACACCATCGGTATTCAAAATGTTGAGCTTGGTGTCAACTATGCGTTGGTCATTTCAACTGTTAGCGGTCTATATCGTTATTTGATTGGAGATACCATTCAGTTTACGACCATCAATCCATATAGGATCAAAATTACTGGAAGGACGCAGCAATACATCAATGTCTTTGGCGAGGAGCTGATGGTCTCTAATACGGATACCGCAATCACCAAAGTTTCTCGTGAATTTGATGTATCTATCAAAGAATATACGGTAGCGCCTATTTTTTTAGAGCAGAATAATCAAGGTGGGCATCAATGGCTGATCGAATTTCAAGGACCGCAGCCTTTAGAAATGGAGGCATTCACAAGGCGTCTGGATGAAGAACTACGGGCCGTCAATTCTGACTATGATGCCAAGCGGTACCAAGATATGGCAATCAAACAGTTAGACATCGTTGTCGCGAGTTCTAATGCCTTCCATAAATGGCTGAGCCATAAAGGAAAATTGGGCGGGCAAAGCAAGATACCTCGACTGTCCAACTCAAGGAAATACTTCGAAGAGATCCGTCAATTTTGTCAGTAATGAATCCGAATCAGCAGAAAAGCATGGAATTAGCCCTTCAAAAGCACATCGCCGAAAAACTCGAACTCGAAGTTGTCCCTGGAATGTCGGAGGAGGCATTTATCTTCATGATTCAGCAACGGGTCAAATTTCTATTGGATACGGACAAGGATTTGTTGTTCAGTCACCTATACCGTTTGGACATTGATGCAGCCAAGATCAATGCGGTACTAAGACTTACGCACCTGATCAAGCCGGAAGAAGGACTGGCACTACTTATTTTTGAACGGCAGGTAGAACGATTTCGAACAAAACAAAAATTCAAGCAAGATCCCATCGAGGGTTGGGATAGTTGGTAATAGGGTCCACATGGCATCTACTGGTACATTTAAATCTTTAGGCATCGTTTTTCGTCAGATCAAGTATGGCGATACGAGTATCATTGTGGAGATCTATACCCGTGATAAAGGGCTGAGAAGTTTTATAGTGAATGGTGCCAGAAAAGCCAAGTCACCCCTAAGTGCAGCACTCTTTCAGCATACGAATCTGGTGGACATCGTAGCTTATGATGTGGGTGACTCCGAAAAGGTAAGTAGGATCAAAGAGGTGAGGCTCGCACAGCATTACGAAAGGATACAGTCGGATATGATTAGGGCTTCCGTGGGGATTTTCATGCTGGAGATCGCTAGAAATACCATCATCGAACGTACGGCCAATGAGGAGCTGTTTGATTTTCTCTGGGGACAGTTTCTCTATTTGGATCAGCCCGCGACGATGATGAAACTTCTACCGCAGAAGTACCTATTGTCATTGGCATCACTTTTGGGCTGTCAGCCCGTAAATAACTTCTCCGATACGTACCCCATTTTCGATGTCGAGGAAGCACAGTTTTGCTCCGAGCAGACCATATGTACCCATCCCATCAGCCGATACCATAGCCAATGGATCGCAAGACTATTGGAGTATGATCATCCAGAGTTGGCCCCGTTTGGCATCGATCGGGAAGACCGTGACGCATTGCTACAAATCTTGATCAAATACTATCAGTTTCACCTGGGCGTAGGAAGGGTCATCAAATCCTATGAGGTGCTGAAAAATATCATGTAATTAATTCCCAAACAATTTAGATATTTGCCGAAAATTTGAAGTAAGTCGAGATATTTTATCTGTAGCGACGTCCTTCAATTTTTTGAAAGTACCCACCCTAAATCAATTGAGAAATGCAAATGAAATTTGACCGAAGCGGAATAGACGAAATCACGCTACAAAAACTATACAGAGCACTATTAAAGCCGAGATTGATCGAGGAGAAAATGCTGCTATTACTCCGACAAGGAAAAGTAAGCAAGTGGTTTTCAGGTATTGGTCAAGAGGCCATCTCCGTGGGTGCCACCATGGCGCTCCAGCAAGACGAAAAGATCTTCACCATGCATAGGAACCTTGGAGTTTTTACGGCCCGAGATATGCCCTTAGATCGACTGTTCTGCCAGTGGCAAGGGAAGCTGCATGGCTATACCAAGGGACGAGATAGGTCTTTTCACTTTGGTGCAATGGAGCACCACATCATAGGAATGATCTCTCACCTCGGCCCACAGCTTTCTCTAGCGGCGGGTGTGGCTCTTGCGCATCAGATGAGTGAAGAACAAAAAGTTTCACTTGCATTTACGGGTGAGGGTGCTACTAGCCAAGGCGAATTTCATGAAGCGCTCAATACAGCTGCCGTTTGGAGGGCTCCCGTGATTTTTCTCATAGAAAATAATGGGTATGGTCTATCTACGCCCTCCACAGATCAATACCTCATTGAAGATCTGGCCATCCGTGCTGAAGGCTATGGTATGCAATCTACCATCATAGATGGAAATAACATTCTAGAGGTGTACCGTACCATCCAAAAGGTTTCTGAAATTATCAAAAAAGAGCCGCAACCTTGGCTGATCGAGTGTAAGACTTTTCGTATGCGTGGACATGAGGAAGCCTCCGGCACAAAATATGTTCCAAAAGAGCTATTTGAAATTTGGGAAGTTAAGGACCCCCTTCACAATTACGAACAATTCCTCCTTCAAGAGGGTGTAATCACCGATTCCCTCATTGAGCAATTCAAAGCTGAGATCAAAGCCGAAATCGAAGAAGGACTCCGACTCGCTGCGGAGCAGCCAGAAATCACCACCACAGAAGATCATGAGCTAGCGGATGTCTACGCTCCATATGTACACACGGATGTAGCACCAAGCTCCGAGACCAAAGAGATGCGCTATATCGATGCCATCACAGACGGGTTGGACCAAGCGATGATGAAAAATGATAAGCTCATCCTCATGGGTCAAGACATTGCCGAATATGGCGGTGTATTTAAAATCACCCAAGGATTTTTGGACAAATATGGTCGCAATCGCGTTAGGAATACGCCACTTTGTGAAAGTGCGATTATCGGAATAGGACTTGGACTTTCGCTTGAGGGCTATAAGTCTATGGTAGAAATGCAGTTCGCAGATTTTGTCACCTGTGGATTCAATCAAATTGTCAATAACCTAGCGAAACTTCACTACAGATGGGGGCAAAATGCAGATGTGGTCATTCGGATGCCGGCAGGTGGTGGTGTGAGTGCTGGCCCATTTCACTCCCAGACTAATGAGGCTTGGTTTACGCATACACCAGGATTGAAGGTAGTCTACCCATCTAATCCCATTGATGCAAAGGGTTTGCTTATCAGTGCTTTTGAAGATCCGAATCCTGTCATTTATTTTGAGCACAAGACCCTTTATAGAAATCTCACAGATCAGGTTCCAACGGGTTATTATAATATTCCTATAGGCAAAGCCCAAGTGGTTAGACCTGGTTCGGTGGCCAGTATCATCACCTACGGTATGGGTGTACAATGGGCGAAAGCTTATGTTGAGAAGACCAATATAGATGTCGAAATCTTGGATCTTCGCTCCCTGGCACCACTGGATTATGATGCCATTGATCAAACGGTCAGACGTACCAATAAGGTGTTGATCCTACACGAGGATTCAATGTTTGGCGGTATTGGTGGAGAGATATCAGCCTACATTTCTGAGCATCTTTTCGCATATTTAGATGCACCTGTCGTTCGGGTGGCTAGTTTGGATACGCCGATCCCATTTGCTGCCAATCTAGAGAAAGTATATATGGCCAATTATCGATTGGATGCAGGTATGGAAAAGTTACTAAAGTTCTAAGTAAGGTGGAAGCTCGGTTCGTAGAAATTTTTTTCTATTGTTGAATGAATCAACGGGATGTACCGTTTCCTAAGAACTAAAATTTTCCAAAAACACCAAAGCTCAGGGTAGGTCGTGCAAGGATGTTCTCGGCGCTACCTATGAGGGTGCCATAAGCTACGTTCACGCCAATGTTTTTGTATAAAACATATCCTACTTCTATTGTGACGGCATTGTACCGAAGCTGATTGGAGAAGATGCTAAGCGGATTGGGTACAGGACCGCCTACGACCGGATCTCGGGGATTGACTGATTGAATAGAGAGGGCAGTCTGTAGTTTCTGATTGACAAAAGATGCACCTAGTTTGAGGCCCAAATGGACTTCGTCCGAAAAATTTTCGCTTCGGTTGTTCCAAGCAAGTTGAGCAGCAAAGTAACTAGGTACACTTCCGAGCATAAATCCGGTGCCAAGATCTGCGTGAAAAAGTTGATTGAATTCTCCATCACCAGTTTGAAGGAGGACTCCCTCCACACGTTCGGTCTTACCCGTCGGTAATCCAGCCAATACTCCGACAGACAACCGTAGCCCCGAGGTCGTGACTGCATAATGCAAATCCAAATTCATATCTCCAAAGCTGCTTAGCGAAGGCCCATTTGCTACCTGATGGGATCCTTGAAATGGTATGTATCCGGCAATAGTTAGTCGATCAGACAAACCATAAGCAGCGTATATTGAATTGATGGCAATGGTGTGTTTTTCAGAAGGGACAATGCGGGCATTCTGATCATAAAATTGGTCTGCATCCACTCGCCAATGGCTAAGCTTCAAAAACAAATTATTCTTCCCTTGGGGCCAAGGGTTTGCGAACAAGACTGCTGAAGTAAGGGCACAAATAAGGGTGTAACTAAGTCGAAAGATAATTTTATTCATGGCTAATTGTTTCTTGACTACACAAATGTAGGGAAAAAGCAAAGACCAAAGACCTCAGCGTAGAAAACTTACAATAAAATCAGTCGGGCAGATTTTCTTAAAACCCGTTTGTGTAAGAAGTGACTACCCAATAGTCCAATTACTGTAATCACAAAAATTGAAACCAAATTACCAAAGGGCTGCATAAAATATGCTACGGCTATGAAAATGAGATTGACGAAGATCAAAATAAAGGTCGCTTGCATATGGGAATATCCGCTATCAATCATCAAGTGATGTATATGATTTCTATCAGGCTGAAATGGAGACCTTCGTAAAATAAGTCTTACTGCGATAACTCGAGCCGTATCAAAAAGTGGAAGAATCAATACGGCAATAGCAAAAGAAGGGGCTGCTGGAAAATAAAGCGGTGTACCTGCTGCCAGAGCCTGATTATCAATAAATGACAAAGCCAGAATGCTTGCTACCAATCCGAGTAGCAATGAACCTGTGTCTCCCATAAAAATTTTGGCAGGTGTAAGATTGAAACGCAAGAATGCCAAGGTAGCACCCGCTAGGGAAAATGCCAATACTGCCAGCTCGGGTTTCGAAACTAGGTAATACCAAGTTCCAAAGATAAATGACATCAAGATTCCTGTAGAAGCCGCCAAACCATTGATGCCATCAATTAGGTTGAATGCATTGATGATCACCACGATGGTAAATATAGAAAGGACGATAGATACTACTTCGGGTAAGGCGAAAATACCAAAAATACCATAGAGGCTTGTGATTTTGATATGCGCCTTGAATACGAGTATGGCGGCTGCAAAGATTTGGCCGCCAATCTTTTTGGTAGGGCTTACGGGATCAATATCATCTTTAGCCCCTATTAGAAAGAGTATGATAAATGCACATAAGATAAATTGTAAATCTCCGAATACCTGAAAGGGTGTCCACATGATCACAGAGAATACGACTCCAGCAAAAATCCCGATACCTCCTAAAGAAGGTGTACTTACTTGATGTGAGCGCCTATCCCCCGGTTCATCCATGAGGTTTTTTTTCTTAGCAATCGAAATGATCGGTGGGATCACTAAGAAAGTCAAGCAAAACGAAGTCAAAAATGCGATAACAATATCAAACATACAAACACTGAGAATATGACTGAAAATGTGGGACTCGCAGTGTATTTGTAAGGGAGTGGCACTTTATTTTAGGGCGCTTTCGTCTTCTTTGGTTTCCTCGGTTCCTTCCAATCTTGCTTCCTTCGCAAAGTTTTGGACTTTTAGTTTGAACTCTTCTCGAAATGTTCCTACAACTCTTTCGTTGATTGCATTCGAAACTTCATTGGAAGTCTCCGTGAGGTCTACTTCAAAGTTTTCTTTGAATCCTTTCTGCATAGCAGTTTTGATGGTCGTAATGTCGCCAAAATATCGATTGTAATAGATATCCGCAGCCATCGTCAGGAATGTAGATTGCTCGTCTGCTGTAAGCTCCGATTTGTATGTCGGGTAGCATTTAGAAAAAAGGACTTCCATGTCCTGGTCAAAACTCGCCCAATCTTTTGTTTTGCTATCTTTTTGAGCTGCACTTTTGGCAAGTAGGCTCTCAACCTCGTTCAAAAAATGTGCTTTCTCCTGACAAATATTTGGCTTGCAGCTTACCAGAAATCCAAGCAAGAGCAGGGCCAACATCGATGTAAAGGGAAATGACGGTCTGAATATCATAAAATCAACTTTATCTAAGCAATTTAAATATAATGGAAGAATTTGGCCCAAAAGTAATTAATCTTAATCGGTTCACCAATTTTTGGAGCAATTCATATATTAAATTTATGACAAGTGTGTCTTTTGTTGTCCCTATTGAAATACTTGGTCTTAAAAATGGCATTATCCTCGGCTGTCGTAAAATTATGAGCCCTGCTCCTTGAATTGACCTGAAGTGGATAAGATTTTAGGAATAATGTGCAAAGGGTACACAATATATTCATACTTTTGTTGTTTTTTGGTTCTATATGCATTGCTCGGTATCATGAAAACCTTGTTCGAACAGATTGATTTGTCAAAATTGCCACAGCACATCGCCGTGATAATGGATGGGAATGGTCGATGGGCCACTCAACATGGTAAACCTAGGGTTTTTGGACATACACATGGGGTTACCGCCGTAAGGGAAATTACGGAAGGGGCAGCAGAATTGGGTGTCAAGTACCTAACACTTTACGCTTTTTCTACTGAAAATTGGTCCAGACCTGCATTCGAGGTCCGTACCCTGATGGGCCTTCTCTCCGAAAGTGTCCGTAAAGAGCTAAAAACCCTCACCGAAAACAATATTCGGCTAAAAACCATCGGAGACTTAACGCTACTGCCTGAATCCAGCCGCAATGCTCTCCTTGAAGCCGTGGATTACACCAAGGATAATGATCGAATGACCCTCACTCTTGCTCTGAATTACAGTGGAAGATCAGAAATCCTTCGGGCCGTGACTGCTATCGCTAAAGAGGTAGAAGAGGGTAAACTGACTTCTGATGCCATCACGGATCAAGTACTCGCAGATCATTTGGATACGAAAGGAATGCCGGATCCAGAATTGCTCATCCGGACCAGTGGAGAGTTGCGTATTTCTAATTTTCTTCTATGGCAGCTTGCTTATACAGAACTTTATTTTTCAAACTTGTATTGGCCCGAATTTAGAAAAAATCACCTATACGAGGCGATCCTTGATTTTCAACATCGGCAGCGAAGATTCGGATTGACAAGCGAACAAATAAATGCCCTTTCTGTATAAACTTTTCTTGACGATTCACACGGGATGTTGAAAAATCGTTATACTTTTGACCATCAATTTTCAAACTCCACCAAAAAGGACATCAGTATTGCTTGTGAAATCAACGACAGTACTTCACGAAATGTTCGGATTGTGTGAAGTTCAATTTATAAAAGGTGCTTTGATGATTCCTAAGGATAACCAAAGGGATATCCAAGAAATCAAACGAGTCCACTTCTTTTGACCAGCAATATTCTTCATGAAAATATCAGTTAAGTATTTTGTTCTAGCGGTGTTTTGTCTTCTGGCGAATATATCTTATGGACAGCAAGTACAGCCAGAACCGCTTGTCTATGGTGAGCGAAACCAATACGAAATCGGCGGTATCTCCGTCATAGGCGCAGAGAATAGGGATCGAAACGCAATCAAATCAATCGCTGGATTCCGTGAAGGTGATAAAATCAATATCCCCGGTGTAGAAATAACTAAAGCCATCAAATCATTGATGAAACTCCGATTATTCGAGGATGTACAGATCATTCAAGATAGCGTCATCAACGATGAGATCATCTTTCTTTCCATTGTGCTCGTAGAGCGTCCGACACTCAGCCGGTATTCCTATGTGGGTGTCAAAAAGTCACTGCACGAAGAACTTAACGACATCGTCAAAAACATCATCACCAAAGAAGGTATCGTGACAGATGATCAAAAAAGTCTCTGCAGTGAAAAAATCCGCGCTTTTTTTGTAGAAAAGGGAAAACTTGATGCCGAAGTAAAAGTTGTAGAAAAACCCGATGAGCTCAGACCAAATACCATCCGACTAGAATTCGTCATCGATCAAAAAGATCGTGTAAAGGTCCAAGACATCATCTTCGAAGGAAATGAAACCGTCAAGAGCAAAAAGCTCCGCAAGCAAATGGATAAAACCAAACGCAAAGGAACCCTGCTCCGAAAAACAAAGTATGTGCCCTCCGAATATAAGGAAGACAAAAAACTTATCGTAGACTTCTACAACAAACAAGGATATAAGGACGCCAGAATTGTATCTGACTCCATTTGGAGAGAAAAAGACGGTGATCTGATGATCAAAATCAAGATCTTCGAAGGCAAACAGTTCAAGATCCGAAATATTACATGGAAAGGTAACTCCCTATATACAGCTACCCAACTTTCGAGTATCCTGGGTATCAACAAAGGTGATATCTACAACCCCGAATTGCTCAATAATAGATTGAAATTTTCACTAGATGGTAGGGATGTAAGCTCTCAATACTTGGATTACGGCTACTTAGCCTTCAATGTAGATCCAGTCGAAATTGCCATCGTGGGTGATTCTATTGACATAGAGATGAGAGTTTTCGAAGGACCAGAATTCGTGGTAGATAATGTGATTATCAATGGAAATGACCGAACGAACGAACATGTGGTACGTAGAGAAATCCGTACCCGTCCTGGTCAGAAGTTCAGTAGAGCAGATATCATCCGCTCACAGCGTGAGATCATCAATCTCGGATACTTCAATCCTGAAAATCTCGGTATTGAAACCCCTGTCAACCAATCCCGTGGTACTGTAGACATTGTGTATAATCTGGAGGAAAGGCCAGCAGACCAGCTAGAGTTGTCCGCAGGTTATGGAGGATTTAGTGGACTCATTGGTACATTGGGAGTTACATTTAATAATTTTTCGCTCCGGAACGTAAAAGATCGTTCTACTTGGGCGCCGCTACCACAAGGGGATGGACAGAAATTGTCACTTCGTATTCAGTCCAATAGTCGATTCTTCCGGTCATATAACTTCTCATTTACGGAACCATGGCTAGGAGGTAAGCGGCCACGATCATTAACGGTAGGTGCTGTTCACTCCTCATTTGACAATACTGCGCTTGGATCCGGCAAACTGAGCATCACGCGTGGATTTATTGGTTTGGGAAGTCAGCTGAAGTGGCCAGATGATTACTTCACGAGTAATACGACCCTCAATTTCGAAAATATATCGCTATCCCAATATGCTCAGGGTAATTTCTTTGTAGAGGAAGAAGGGCGGCTGTTCGGTATCAGAAATGGTAATTTTAAGAACTTCTCCATCAGACAGACCTTTGCTAGGAGCTCTATCAGTGATCCATTGTTCCCCAAAAGTGGGTCTCGTATGTCGCTTACCATGCAGTTTACACCGCCATATTCCCTATTTAGAAAGCGTGGAGAGTACACGGTCAATGAGCAGGAGGTGGCAGATATCATCTTTCGTTTGAAGGAGGAATCGGGACCCGCCAATCCGCCCACCCAAGCGGAGATTGATGCTGAGATAAACAGTGTACGTCTTGCGAAAAAGTTTGAGTTTTTGGAATACCATAAGTGGAATTTTGTCAGTGAATGGTATTTCAATCTTACGGGCAATTTGGTCTTCATGGCACAAGCAAAATTTGGTATCCTTGGATTTTATGATAGCGAGGTGGGCTACACCCCATTCGAACGATATGAGCTAGGTGGCGATGGATTGTCAAATCAAAACGTAGCCATTACGGGTAAAGAAATCATTGCCCATAGAGGATACAATGTGAGTGATTTTCCTCAAAACGATAGGGGAGGTGCTACCATCTATGATAAGTTTACACTAGAGCTCAGATATCCATTGTCTCTCAATCCTAACTCTACCATTTTCGTAACCAGCTTCCTTCAAGCTGGAAATGCATGGGGGAGTTTCAAGGATTTCAATCCATTTGACGTCAGAAGGGCTGGGGGTTTTGGTCTACGGGTATTCCTTCCAATGTTTGGTTTACTGGGTTTTGACTATGGTTTTGGATTCGATCGAGAGCTTCCTCAGGGAACCCCTTGGAGAGATTTCGGTAAGTTTAGCATCGTCATAGGATTCGAACCTGAATAAACTTTTGATTTTTGCTACACTTTTGACGGTAAGCCTTTGTTTTTATTGGCAAGTTATTGATATATTTGCGCCCGAAGAAAGACTTCGGTTAATTTCTTGTTAATGTACCTAAGATTTTGGGTAGGTAGCAAATTGGTGTCGTCTTTACTTCGTGGATCGAAATGAGATGATCTGGTTTTTTTTAGAAAAATTAAATAGACAATGAAGAAAATTTTCTTAGGTGTATTCCTTTTGTTTGCAGCAGTGTCTGTACAAGCTCAAAAATTTGGTTATGTTAATTCTCAAGAGCTACTTGCGAATCTCCCCGAGGTAAAAGCTGCGGATAAAGAGTTGGAAAATTTCCAAAAAGCCCTCGTGACAAAGGGACAGCAAATGGTCGGAGAGTTCGAAGTGGAATACAAAAAATTTATGGAAGAGGTAAACGCAGGGACCCTATCAAAGGTACAGTCCCAAGCACGTGAAACAGATCTCCAAAAAAAGCAGGAGGAAATCCAAAAATACGAGGTGGAGGTTCAGGAAAAATTAGCAGCAAAAAGGGAATCTCTTTTCAAACCGATTTTGGATAAAGTGAAAATGACGATCACAGCGTATGGTAAAGAAAATGGTTACACCATGATATTTGACACCAGTGCCGGATCACTCCTCCATGCAGAGGAATCTGATAACCTACTTCAAGCTATCAAAGCGAAGTTATAATCGAATTCGTTCGATCTCCAAGATATTTAAAATAGCGGGGCGGTCTATTACACCAAGTAATAGATCGCCCTTTTTGATTAATATGAGGCTGATCCCCTGTTGGTCCATTTTTTTACTAAGGTCGTTTAGTTTTTCATGAGAAGCTGCTTCGAATATTTTTGAAGAGAGTCGCTCCATTACTAATTGGTCGAGCGTATTATTCCTGATCGCGTCGATAATAAAGAGTTGTGGGACTACGCCCACTGGGTATCCAAGACTATCGAATACCAGAAAATTATGCTCTGCATTCTGAAGCATCAGTTGTGCGGGCTTGGCATACGTATCTCCTAGGTGGAGTCTTGTGAAATTGGTCCGCATGATATCTGTAGCGCAGTACTTTGCGAGGGTCTCTTCTCTCCAGCTTACTTGAGCCTCCACCCTTGCTGTGAACAGTATCAAAAACCCTAAGGCAATCCAGACCACATCTCCAAAAATGAGACCACCTAGTATAAAAATTGCTGCAAACACGAATCCCACTGTCCCGCTTATTTTAGTAGCTTTTTCTTTGCCTAGCTTTGTGGTAAGTCCTGCTCGCAGTATTCTACCACCGTCCATCGGAAATGCGGGGATTAGATTGAGAATACACAAGGCTAGGTTGATAAATCCAAGGTACTTGAGGAAATCTGCCATGGAGCTGACCTGAATGATGTGCATAGATTCGGGCAACCAACTAAAGGGGGGCAGTAATAAGGATGAGGCATAAAACAGAAAAGCGAGCGCCAAATTGACCAAAGGACCCGCTAGGGCAATCCATAATTCGTGGATAGGATTGGCTGGGAGAGATTCCAGTCTGGCGAGTCCGGCGATGGGTGTGATGAGGATGTCTTTGGTTTTTAGGCCGTAGTGTTTTGCTGTTAGCGCATGCCCATATTCGTGCAATGCCACACAGACGAATAGGCCTACCACATATCCACTGAACCAGCCGAGGTGTGTCGGATCAAAGCCAGAAAACTGTGAGAAATAGATCAGGAAACCGATAAGAAGAAAAAAGCTCCAGTGTAATTTTAAAGGAATTCCACTGAAGCTTAATATCGTGATGGATGATTTCATCAGTTCACTTTTTTGGGTCATAGGATATTGATGGGTAGGTCCGTGGTTTGGATACCCATCCTTTTCCTAATTCCCATGGTTTTTATCCCTGGGAAGGTGCAGGGAAAAGAGGCTCATACAGCTGACCTGATAAGATAGATCTGCTGATGACCATTCGTTGGATCTCTGAGGTTCCCTCATAGATTTGGGTAATCTTCGCATCCCGCATCAATCGCTCTACGTGGTATTCTTTTACGAATCCATAGCCGCCGTGTACCTGCACCGCCTCCACGGTGTGTTTCATGGCTACCTCAGAAGCATAGACTTTGGCCATGGCAGCGCTAGTGGCATAGTCCATACCTTGGTCTTTTAACCATGCAGCACGGTATACCAATAGTCTTGCTGCTTCTATTTCTGTAGCCATATCTGCAAGTTTAAAGGCGATGGCTTGATGCTGTGCGATGGGTTTTCCGAACGCTTCACGCTCTTTGGCATATTTTACGGCTAATTCGTAGGCACCTGCGGCGATGCCGAGGGCTTGAGAAGCAATTCCGATTCGACCCCCATTAAGCACCGACATGGCGAATTTGAATCCAAAACCATCTGTCCCAATTCTATTTTCTTTCGGTACTTTCACATCACTGTACATGATGGTGTGCGTATCTGAGGATCTGATCCCCAGTTTATCTTCTTTAGCTCCTATATTGACACCTGACCAGTCAGTCTCCACGATGAATGCATTGATGCCTCTGTGGCCTTTTTCTGGATAGGTTTGAGCGATGACCAGGTGAATCTTGGATGTGCCACCGTTTGTAATCCAGTTTTTGGTACCATTGAGAAGGTAGTAATCCCCCATGTCAACCGCAGTAGTTTTCTGGCTCGTCGCATCGCTACCTGCTTCTGGCTCAGAAAGACAAAATGATCCAATCCATTCCCCAGTCGCTAGTTTGGTGAGGTATTTTTGCTTTTGCTCCTCGTTGCCGTAGGTCTCTAGACCCCAGCATACCAGTGAGTTATTGACAGACATGATGACCGAACAAGAATTATCGATTTTTGATATTTCTTCCATGGCTACTACATAAGATAAGGTATCCATGCCACCACCACCATAGTCTGGAGAAGTCATCATACCCAGGAAGCCCAATTCAGCCATTTTCCTGACTTGATCAGTTGGGTATTTCATATCTCTATCTCGGTCGATTACGCCGGGGAGAAGGTCTTTTTGTGCAAATTCTCTAGCGGCCTCTTTTACAGCTAGTTGTTCTTCAGTAAGTACAAATTCCATTTGATTAAGGTTGTTAGATCACAAAAATCTGAAAAAATGGGGAATTCCAAGGTATGAACGTTTGAATTTATCTTTGGGTTTTTACTTTTTGACTTCCGTTCTAAAAATCAAGACCTAAGCTAAGATGAAATCTTCCAGGTTGTATGGTCCTAGTCTCTATGCCTCGCCCATAGTCCAGCTTTAGGAAGTAGCCGAGCACTTTGGTCCGGACTCCGAATCCGTAGCCGACTACGAGAGGATCTCTGAAGTATTCGATCTCAAGATCCAATACGGGGCTGTTGATGGTCGTGGTATTAAGAGGGTTTTCACGGCTATATGGGCTGCTGCCATACCAAGCCAATCCTCCATCCACAAAAGCTGCAAACTGCATATGCCTAAAAAAGGCAGTGCCCTTTCCTCTCCCTAACAGATAGGTAAAAACAGGAATTCGTAGTTCAGCATTTGCAAGTAAAAAGGTGCTCCCATTCCGAATATTGGGCAGGAATCCTCTCAAATGCGGTGCATTGGTCTTGAAGGCGAAGTCATCACCTTGTGGGATTGGAATGTCATTGTTGAAGTTTGCGAAAAGGGCATTATTGACTCCCCCCAGAAAGTATACATTTTTCTTGGATCCGAATGAGCTAGCGCCAACACCGCGAATAGCCAGTAGGCTGTGCTGAAGGACGGGGATATAATGCCTTGCATCAAATCCGATCACGCCAGTGGTCCCTCTCGAAAGGTCGAAATTGAATCCGTCCTGCACTTGAATGTTGAATTCGTTGAATCCCTCAATATAAAACTTATACCGAGTGCCATGAAGGATATTGAGCTGATACTCGTATGTATTGTCATATATGTATTCAAGCTTTAGGCCGAGTCGTTTGTCATTGATCACTGGGGCATTGAAAGTGGGAGAATCTGTACTTCTGAAATAAGTGCGGTCCATTCGGATTGATCCTGTAGCTCTGATCGAAGTGTAGATATCAAAAGGGTATTTGACCTGATAGAGACCGAGCAAAGTTTCCTTTTTGGAACGACGGAGCGGGAGGAACTCCACCTCCGGATTTTCTGTGATGACCCTACGGTAAGCTGCAATTCTTTTATCTAGGAGTTTTTTACGATTATCGAAGATAAGGAAATATTCTGATCCATTGAAGGTGGTAGGTATCCGGACTCCACCCTCAAATCGATAGTCTTCGAATAGGTCCATGACAGTCGCCTTCGCTAATATTCCCATAGGCAATTGATTGACCTGAGGGTTTTGCCCTTGGAAGAGTTCTAATCCTTCGAAAAGCACCTCATTATCAAGTCTGGTCGTGAAGTCCGCTAATCGGAATTGGAGCCTAGAGGCAGTAATCTGTGTGTTGTCGATTTTTGTGATTGACTTTGGCTGCTCTTGGATGCTGAGCAGTGGTTTTGCCTGAGTTTTTAGGTTTACTTTTTCGACTTTTTGCTTGATCTCCTTTATCGGTTCTAAGGGTTGTGGATCGGGAAAATTACTTTGGAAGTAGTATTCTGGCTTGATGGGTTCTACCTTTTTTTCATTCTGATCTTTGTTGACTTCTTCTGTGGCTTCGAGTCTTTTTAGGAGTGATTTTTTGAAATTGGTAATGTAGGGATTAGCAGTACTGTCCAAGTTGATGTCCTTGATTTGATAGACTTCGTATGCACCTTCGTTGTATAGTGTGTAGACATAGCGATTGCTTTTTGGTTCGAAGCTATGGCGGATGATGTTTCTATCGTAGTTGGTCAGCTGTCTGTCTTCCCCATTGGTAGCTTCGTTGATGAAAAGATTGCGCATACCTGTCTCCTCTGATAGGTAGAGGATGGAAGAATTGCTAATGGAAATGGGGTGCCGGTGATTGTCTATATCCCCGCTGGTGATTCGATATAGTCGCTTATCTTGTTTTTTGAAAGCAAATTCATCTCGGAGTGTGCTGGTCGGGTAGAAAAATATATTGAAGGTTTGAAGCGGCAGGATGGTATCCAATTTTTGCGGAAGGATATGTTCATGGGGCCTATTGGATGAGAACAGTATTCCGTTTTCTCCTTCGTAGGTAACATAGCTCGCATCTAGATCGTCATATATGTCGTCTGTGATACGTAGGTATGCCCTTTCTTTGGAGTCATAGATAAATAAATCAGAAAGTCCTTCAATAGCCGCTGATAGCAAAAAGTGACGTCCATCTATCGGAGCTATTGAGCAGATTCGCTGAAAATCATTGGGCATTAGCTGCTGTTCGTACTTTTGGGTCTGCGTATTCAGACGTCGTAGATAGATTTTTTCTCGATGTTGGTAAAGGATGAATAGGTGTTCTCCGTCGTTGTCCCAAAAGATGTGGGCATAGTTGTAGTCCGTTTCTTGGAGTCTATTTTTGAAGCTGTATTTGAAGACTGTCTTATCTTTTTTAGATTTGAAATCGTGCACTTTAAGTCGAAGCTGACCTAGCTCGTTTTGTATGAATGCCAATTTCTGCCCATCAGGACTAACAGATAGATGACTGACCGGTATATGAGGCTTATTTGACAAAGTTAGTTTATTTTTGGAGGCATTGTTTTGGAAGACTCCATCTTCCAAGGCGTACTTTTTAGCGAAGAAGGTAGTCCATTCTTCTTGGATTTGGGGGATAGATTTATTGAGTACAAACTGAAAAGTACTTTCAACATCCCTTGATATTCGGGTCAGGTATAGAAGATTTGCAATTACAGACCGACCGTACACCTCACTGATAAAGTACCAGAATGAATGGCCGATCGCTTTGGGATATTTTTGTGCTAAGGATTTAAAGTCGCTTGATTTTTCTTCTTTATATAAGATGTCTCTAAGCTCATCATCCACGTACATATTCCAATAACTGCCCGCAAAACCAATCAATCCCACCTTAAACCATTCATCGAGCTCTAGGAGGACTGCATTTTGGACGATTTCCTGAAAATTTGAACCAAAGAGCAGGTGATTGAGGTAGACGCTAGCTATTCCTTCGCGGATTTGTTTTCTGAGGTTTTGGTGATTGCCATCAAAGTATACAAACATCTTATTTCCCACTATTTTGGTCTCCCCTGATTTGGACTCAAAAGTTTGTTCGTTACCTATGTTGTTCTGTTTGAGGTCGGCGATGTCCACATAGACCAAGATTTCTATTTTATCATTGATTTTATGTTCTATGAGTTTGCGGATTTCATCATGATCCATTTCGGCCATCTGTACCGCAAGGTGTGCTACATTTTTGCCCCGTCCATACCAATAAACTGTGAAATTATCCGTATCGTATTTAGACCAATACTTGAAGTTGTCGTGAAATTGGACTCTATTTTTGCCGAATTCAGTATCGAAGTTTTGAGCAAGCACGAACTGTGGCATGGTGCAAAGTATCCAGCCCAAGGTGATCATCACCAAACTTCTCAAGTGCTTTTGACAAAGAAAATGGTTCATGCTTTTTAGCTTTAATTTTTTGGATCAAACTGAAAAAGAGCTCATTAAGGTATTTGGGGTGAGTTAATTTCATTTCTATCCCATGACACAAATATAGTATTATTGCTGGATTTTCGACATTTTTTCACAAATGAAATTTTGGCTAAGGTAAAAATCGCTCGATCTCTTTACCTCTAGGTGGAATGATACATTGGTCGGGCAAGATGCGGTGTCTGTTTTTGGCTACGATATCATATAATCCATCAGCCATTGCCTTTGGAACGAGTCGCATCCATATTGCAAGCAGTTTATAAGGAAATCCTAGATCTTCCAATATCTTTTGCACAGCGGCGGATCGGTCATACAGGATGTCATTTCTCAGGAAGATGATACTGCCTGGCGAGCTGGGACCACTTGAACCTTTAGGAAGTAGGTTACGAGCAGTCTGACCCGTGAGTGGCGCAAATTTGATTTTGCCTATTCGGTCTAGCCTGTAGATCAGCATCACGCTCCTACTGCAAAATGCACATTCACCGTCGAAGAAAATGATCGATTCCATTCTATATGGAATACGACTAGTTCAAAAAGGTTTAGACATACCCATTTTTTTTGGGTAATTCCGACGAGAGATAGATGATGGCTACTATTTTTATAGATCTCCACTATGTAATGCCCGTTGGATCCTGTCGTTGATAGCGGGCCCCAAACCGTGGTTTGGTACACGATGGATGAAGATTTGATCATGTCCTCCTGCATCGGCCTCTCTCATACATTTGAATAGGTTTTTCGCAGCCTCCTTGATATCTCTTTTGGGGCTAAGGAGGTATTGGTCCTTCATGGATATTTCTTCCAATGCTGGACCGAATATGATGTACCCAAAGTTTCCCTTATTAGTATTGGAAAATGTCTCTTCATTCAGCACACGAAGTGGAGTCCGAGGTGCGTAGTGGGATAGCAATAAACCTGGGGAGACGGGATTGGAGCTGGAGCGCTCCATGACTTTGACAGGACCAACGATAGCAGTGATGTCCTCGATGGGGATGCCCCCTTTGCGGTACACGATCAGTTGTCCTTCTTCTTCGCCAATGATGGTACTTTCTACACCAATGTCACATGGACCTCCATCCAGGATGTAGTCAATTTTGCTACCTAGCTGCGCTTCTACATGTTCGGCAGTAGTGGGGCTAATGTATCCGAAGGGGTTTGCACTAGGCGCCGCTAGTGGTAATTGAAGCTGGGTGAGCAAATCTTGGAGCACTGCATGATCTGGAAATCTAATGGCAACTCTGGGCAATCCTGCTGTAACAAGATCGGGCACGAGCGCCGTCTTCTCCAAAAGGAAACTAATGGGACCAGGTGAAAAATGCTGGTAAAGCAGCTGTGCCCAAATGGGAACCTCTCTTAGATATGGTCTGGCTGATTCTATACCATCAAAATGTAGGATAAGTGGATCGAAGTGTGGTCTACCTTTCGCTTCGAATATCTTTAGTACGGCTTCTTCTAATATTCCGACTGCTGCCAATCCGTAAACAGTCTCCGTCGGTACACCCACAATGCCTCCTTCGCGAAGAATTCTGACAGCATGCGATATGTCTGTACCGATCATGAAAAATAATTTTTGTATTGAAAATCGTGCTCCGCTGTTATCGCGATGCCGACGTTTGGCTGAAACTAGATTTAATTAGAAGCTACAATCCTGAACTTTCCGATGCGAATCCACGCTTCCGAAATACATCAAGTGTATGATCTTCCTTAAAAAGATTATGCTTGTGAATCATCGGGACCAATCGAAAATCCCTTGAAATATCGCTTATTATTTACTGAGCAGGACCTGCATTGTGACCGTGGTGGTACACATAGATGATTAGGATTACAAACAATGCAATTCCTAATACAATTTTTCCAAAGGTAGCTCCTTTTACGCCGTAGTTGTGACTTCCGCCTCCCATTTCATTAAAATTTTGTGCAAAGTAAAGCTATTTTTAGCGATTTTCAAACACTAAAATGTAAAAAACCAAACTTGCATATTTCACTCGAGGGGTGTTTTGTGGTCATTTATCTAATCGATTGCTTATTTGATAGAATTGTAATGGGACCGTATAGTATTAGTTTTATCTTTGTTGCCGACAGGAAAACCAACAATTTTGTCGAGAGCATTTTATAAATCGGTTCTATCCGCTAACAATAAGTCGTATGTTGAGTGATCATTTTTTTAGTAGTTCGAAAATTCGATATGTTCTGAATGGGGTTTTGATGGTCTTACTTTTCTTGTGTATGCCGAGCCTTTCACATGGACAAAATCTATGGACACTAGATGCTTGTATTCAGACTGCCATAGAAAACAGCCTTCTGATGAAAAATGCCGATATCGGATTGGAGGGATCTCGAATCAACTTGAAGCAGGCTCAGGCCGCTCGTATGCCGAGCTTGAATGGTAGTTCGGGTATGTTTTGGAATTTTGGACGTACCATTGATCCGACCTCCAACCAATTTGTGACGGAGACTTTCGTAGCCAATAATTTTTCGCTCAATTCTGGGGTGATCCTTTTTGATGGTTTTAGAATCACAAATTCGATCAAACAGGCAGAAAATGATTTCAAGGCTGGTATAAAAGATAAAAATCAAGCCGCACGGGATATCGCATTGTCTGTAGCTACCAGCTACCTCAGCATGTTGCTTGCACAAGAAAATCTCGAAATCTCTACTACAAATAAGCAAGTAACCCAAAGCCAACTCGATCAGCTACAGAAACTGATCGAGAGTGGGGCACGTCCCAAGATAGATGCATTCGAACTAGAGGCGCAGCTGGCTCGCGATGATCAGGCGATCATTCAAGCTGAAAATAATCTGAGAATCGCAGCACTCCAGCTACAAAATGCCATGCAAATTCAGCCTAGTCCAGATTTCCAGATCATGAAGTATGAGGGCATTCAGGCCAATTTAGACCCTCAATCTGTTGATCTTGATCAACTTTATAATAAGGCACTCACCACTCAAGAACGTGTTCAGGCTGAAGAGCTTCGCCTACGCAGTGCTCAAATGGGCATCGACATTGCAAAAGCAGCTTATATCCCTACGCTCAGTTTTGGCGCAAACCTCGGGACGAATTATTCCAACAAAGGTATTGACCTCGCTGGATTTAGGCCGAGATTGGATACGGTTAGGTTTTTGATAAATAATGAATTTCTGGAAGTAGGGCTAGAAAGTCAAGAAGCCATTCTACGCAAAAAGCCATACACAGATCAAATCAAAGACAATCTATCCTACGGATTCGGGTTTAATTTATCAATTCCTATCTACAACAATTATCGCAATACCGCCAATGTACAGCGTGCAAAATTGGCAGCAGCTAGCGCAGAAATTAATCTTGCTCAGCAGAAGCAAAACTTGCTCAATGAGGTGGCTCGGGCACTCGCAGATGCGAAAGGAGCGCAGGCAAGCTGGAATGCAGCGACCAAAGCAGTGAAGGCGCAGCAAGCGGCATTTGATGCCGTCAAAAGTAGATTTGATGCCAATGGTATCTCTAGCTTTGACTTTGTAAATGCAAAAAACAGGCTTGATGCCGCAAAGAATAACGTGACTCTGACTCGATATGAATACATATTTCGGGTGAAAGTGTTGGAATTTTATTTAGGGATGCCCCTATCATTAAATTAAAATCAAAATGCAAAAACGACGAAAAATTTGGGTGGGAATCATCCTATTGGTAGTAATCTTGATCGGAGTAGCTTCTATTTTTGGGAATAAAAAACCAGACGGTACGGAAGTAGAATTCGGTAAAGTAGAAAAAAGGACCATCGTGGAAACGGTATCGGCCAGTGGAAAAATTTTTCCAGAAGTAGAAGTAAAAATTAGCTCCGATGTATCAGGGGAGATCGTAGAGCTGTATGTACAAGAAGGCGACTCTGTAGTAGCTGGACAATTGCTCGCAAAGATAGATCCAGATGTATATCTTTCTGCGGTGGATCGTGGCGTAGCCAGTGTAAACAGTGCAAAATCTCAAATGGCGATCGCTAAGGCGCAGGTGGAGACCAATAAAGCACAGGCCGAACAAATAAAAGCACAGCTAGAGAATGCAAAGTCTATTCACAATAGAAACATCAAACTTCTTAAAGATGGAGTGATCTCTCAGCTTGAATTCGACCAAAGTCTTTCCAACCAGAAGTCGCTGGAGGCAAATCTTCGTTCAGCAGAGGCTAGTATTCGCTCTGCCGAAAAAAATATCGAGGCCTCTGGTTTCGCTGTCAAAAGTAGTGAGGCAAATCTAAAAGAGCTATCTACCAATCTTAGGCGTACCACCATTACAGCACCCGTGGCAGGAATCGTTTCCTCTCTCTTCGTAGAAAAAGGAGAGCGGGTGGTAGGTACCATTCAGATGACCGGTACAGAGCTGATGCGTATATCTAATCTCCAAAAGATGGAAGTCCAAGTGGATGTTAGCGAAAATGATATTCCGAAGGTACGACTGGGTAATCAGGTAGAAATCAAAGTGGATGCTTATACCAATAAGAAGTTTCGTGGGAAGGTGACCCGTATTGCCAACAGTGCATCTAATATCGCTTCTGGGGCACAGAGCAGTGTCACCACCAATCAAGTAACTAATTTTACTATCAAAATCATGATCGAACCTGAGTCTTACATTGACTTGGTCAAATCCGGAATCAAATATCCTTTCCGACCTGGAATGACCGCAGCTGTTGATATTTTTACTTCGAAGGTAGAGAATGTCATGGCTGTACCCATTCAAGCAGTCACCATCCGTGAAAAAGATGGCATCGAAAAAAATCGGAAACTCACCGAAGAAGATTTCGAAGAAGTTGTTTTCGTGGTAAGTAAGGACACTCTGATCAAAAAGAGTATCACCACGGGTATCCAAGACGATAGCTATATTGAGGTCAAAACTGGTTTGGCGGAAAGTGAAAAAATCGTCATCGGTCCATACGCCGAAGTCTCTTCTAATCTCAAACAAGGATCGAAAGTAGTCGAGAAGAAGGATGAAGAGAAAGAGGAAACAGAAAAAAAATAAGGATAGACTCCACGGGAGGTTTATGATAATTCCTTAAGTATGCATAGGAAGGCTTTGATGGTTTTTTGTAAGAATCCTATCCTTGGTGCAGTAAAAACAAGGATAGCTGACTCAGTAGGTGCAGCTGAAGCACTCCATATATATCAAGCGCTCATATCACGAAATGAAGCCCTTTTGGCCGAAATCTCGATGGATATCGACACCTTCATATACTACAGTGACTTTATCCCTGAGTTGTCATTGGGTGGTCGAAAGACTTTCTCCATGCTACAGATTGGGGTAGACCTAGGGGCCCGAATGGCGAATGGTTTCGTGGACCTCTGCAACACATATGACAGAACATTGGTTATCGGGGTAGATTGTCCCTACATCACGGCTGCCCATATAGATCAGGCATTTGAAATATTGTCATCTAATGAGGTTGTAATGGGCCCAGCAGCGGATGGTGGCTATTATCTTTTGGGAATGCGTACTTTTTACCCCTCACTTTTTGAAGGAATCAACTGGGGAAGCGAGGAGGTAGCTGCAGCCACTCGAATACGGATTAGAGATCTGGGGATATCAATAGGTGAGTTGGAAGTACTATCTGATATCGATTACATAGAAGATTGGAATCGCTACAAGCAGTATTTTTAAGTTCCGTTATCTAGGTGAGTGATTCTGAGAGCTCCATCCAGCGTTCTTCTTTTTCATCGATTTCTTGTTGGATTACTTTGAGCTCCGTAGCGTACTTTTGTATTTGATCGGGGCTCAGGCCCATATCGTCGAAGTGACTAGATATTTTCAACTTTTTTTCTTCGAGTTTTTCGATTTGCTTTTCTAAAGCTTTGATCTCTTTTCGGAGCTCGAAGTCATTTTTGGAGTTGGTCTTCTCATTGCTGGTTACAGTTGATGTTTGCTGACTATTCTCTAAGTTTTTCTTTTCTTGAAGATAGGCTCGGTAGTCTGAGTAATTTCCATTATGGTCTTTGATTTCCCCATTTCCTTCTACAATGAAAAGATGGTCCACTAGTTTGTCCATAAAATATCGGTCATGGGAAATGATGATGAGGCAACCGGGGTAGTCGGCGAGGTAATCCTCCAGGACATTCAGGGTCACGATATCAAGGTCATTTGTAGGCTCATCAAGAATGAGGAAGTTCGGGTTTTTCATTAGAATAGACAGAAGGAATAGCCGTCTTTTTTCCCCCCCACTGAGTTGAGAGACGTAGACACGTTGTTGCGATCTTGGAAAAAGAAATTTTTCGAGCAAGGATTCAGCTGTGAGTTTAAGTCCTTTTTCGAGTGGGATGTACTCTGCGATATCCCGGATTACGTCAATGACCATTTTGTCCTTATTGATATAAAGGCCCTCTTGCGTATAGTTTCCGAAAACGACTGTTTCCCCGATTACGATTTTCCCAGAATCTGGTTCAGTCAGCCCTGTGATGAGTTTGACGAAGGTACTTTTACCACTACCATTGTGACCGACGATGCCCAAGCGTTCGTTTTTTTTGAATTTGTAGTTGAAACTTTTGAGAATGGGACGACCATCATAAGATTTGCTGACAGCGTGGAGTTCTACGATCTTGGATCCAAGCCTCGCGGGTTGGATTTGGATGCTCATTTCATCTTGGTTGACCTTATTGCCGAGGTTTTCTTTCAGTTCGTAAAAATCATCGATACGAGATTTGGCTTTGGTCGTGCGGGCTTGGGGCTGTCGGCGCATCCACTCCAGCTCTTTTGAGAAGAGTTTTCTATTCTTATCGTAATTGGCAGCTTCGTTGGCAAGTCGAGCCTCCTTTTTTTCGAGGTACTGGCGATAATTGCCTCGGTACACGAAGATTTCTCCACGATCTAATTCGATGATCTCATTGCACACCTTTTCTAGGAAGTAGCGATCGTGGGTCACCATGAATAAGGTGAGGCTGGATTGGGACAAATAATCCTCCAACCATTCGATCATATCGATGTCAAGGTGGTTGGTCGGCTCATCGAGAATCAAAAAGTCAGGATCTGAAAGAATGATTTGGGCTAAGGCGATTCTTTTTTTCTGCCCTCCTGAAAGTGTAGCGATGGCTTGATCCAGCCGATCGATTTTCAATTTTGACAGTATTTCTTTGGCTTTGGCTTCGATATCCCAAGCATTCTGGTCGTCCATCGCAATGGATGCTTTGCGGAGTGCTTCCTCATCTTGGCTAGCGAGGGCCATTTCATAAGCTTTTACAGCTTGGACTGCGGGCGTGTCAGTCTGGAAGATAGATTCCAGGACCGTGGCGTGATCCTCTAGCTTGGGTTCTTGGTCCAAAAAAGCGATTTTTATACCCTTAGCTAGACTAATTTTTGCGTTTTCGCCTTCTACTCCTTCGTGTCCCGCTATGGTCCGGAGCAGAGTGGTTTTTCCGCTTCCGTTTTTTGCAATCAAGGCTATTTTTTCTCCCTTGCTGATGGTGAGGTTGATGTTTTTAAATAAGACCTTGTCTCCGTATGATTTGCTGGCTTGCTCGATGGATAAAAATTGCATCTCTTGCTTTTTTGATGGACAAAGATGAGAATCAATTTTTAGACTTTATTACCCCAAGCGCTATTTTCTTTTTTTGGTAGTAGGTGGGTATTGGTACATTCGGATGAATTATTCACAAGATTGTTGGCATTCCATTTTCGTCTCGAAGCCCTTTGCACTGCAACCGCTGTAGCTTAATTGCACACATTTTCCGAGTTCTGCGTCATAAAACCAACGGGTAAAAAAAGCTTGGCAAAGTTCATCGGTAGGTGGGGTCTCTGCACATCTCCCTTCGGGTACTTCATTATTTTTGCTGCATGAACTGAAGCTCACTACCGCAAGGGCCAGTGTAAGGAGGTATCTTCTTGAAATAGGCTGAAATTTTAAGGTAGAAAGTAATGTATACATGGGTATAATTTTAAGTAATGATAAATTCTAAAGCAACTTGTTTTTGAAGCCAAAAGTAAAACGATATTCACTTGGTTTTTGCAACTTAGAAATTGGATGATTCTTGGAATTTCTTTTTTGGAATTGGACTGGAGCGGTGAAAAATCTATTTTCAGGATCAGAATTACTACTGAATATCAATGGTGCAGATTCGAATTTTATGCCCAGAGACTTAAAGGCAAATTTGACCGCGAAAAAAATCTTTTGTACTTTTGCAAGGTCATGTGATGGCGGCTACCTCTATGATAAGAAGTTCGAAGCCTCTTTGTGTAGATGCGTAGAGAAAAATCCGATAGTGTACAGATGAAAATTATACTAAAATCAGCGAAAATCCTTCAGGAAAATAACCCACTGCACGGTCAGATCTGTGATATACACATCGAAGGAGGTAGAATTCAATATATCGGTCAGGTCGAAGATTCCCATCCCGATGCGGTCTACGTTCGTTCGGAAAATCTTCATGTCAGTCTTGGATGGATGGATTTGGGTACCCATATCTGTGAGCCAGGAAATGAGCACCGAGAGCGGCTTTCAGAAACCATTCGGGCAGCTAGACGCGGGGGCTACACGAGTATCTTCGGCGTAGGAGATACCATCCCAAACCTTCAACATGGTGCTACCATCGTTCAATTGGTCGAGCGTGCAAGAAACCTTCAGTTTAATTTGGCTTTACTGGCAAATATTTCTGAAGATCGCAAGGGTGCAGACTTGACAGAGATGCATGATCTGGCTGCGCATGGAGTTGCTGCATTTTCAGATGGACTTAGATCCATTCAGCATGGAGGTCTGCTATTGAAAGCATTGCAGTATGCATCGCCGTTTGGGGGGACTATCGTGCATTCCGCAATGGATAAGCAGCTCTCTTTTGAAGGGTTTATGCATGAAGGCATTACAAGTACGATGATGGGAGTTCGGGGAATTCCCAGCCTAGCGGAATATACCAAGGTCAGAAAGGATCTCGATATCCTAAACTATAGCGGTGGGAAACTATGCATGCATGGGATCTCTACAAAAGAATCAGCAGCAGCCCTCGTCCATTCCAAGGCAGCATTTACCGTACCATATCTAAATTTGGTAAAATCGGACCAAGACCTTGCTGGCTTTGATTCACATTTGAAGGTGCTCCCTCCCATTCGAAGTACGGAAGATAGAGAAGCACTGATCCAAGCACTTAAAGAGTCTGAACAGTCAGCCATCATTTCTAACCATGTACCCCGTGAGATAGAAGCCAAAATGCTAGAGTTTACCTATGCCGATTTTGGAGCTATTGGGTTAGAGACATGTTTTGCAGCACTTAATTCATCGTATATCAGTGGTTTAGATCTAGAGCTGATTGTGGACAAACTGAGTGCAGGCCCCCGACACGTCCTTGGGCTATCCAAGCCGATGATCGAAACAGGTATGGATGCGGATTTGACTGTTTTCGATCCTTCACAGTCTTGGAAATATGATCGGTCGGTTTCGCAATCACAAAATTCTCCTTTCATAGGAACAACTTTTCGAGGTAAGGTAATTGGAACTTATTCCAACAATCATTGGTTTGAAAACATTTAGCATGGGATTATTTGAAAGATTTGACTTGAAATATGGGATGATGATGGGGGGACTACTTGCCCTCAATGCTTTGCTTACTTGGATATTTGGTATCCTAGTCTTTATGAGCCTCAAGTCATTCACAGGATTTATCATATATGCGGTCTTCACAGTCCTTTCGCTTCTTTCATTGCGAAAGTCGCAGGATGGCGCCTTAAGCTTTAGTGAAGGGTTTAAATTGGGATGGGTAGTAGGATTCATAGGTTTAACCATCTCTATGATTTTTCATTTTGTCCTTGGAAATATGATTGATCCGAGTTTGAGTGAACAAATAAAGTCCTATCAATTAGAGATATTACCTACACTTTCAAGTGTTTTTACACAGGATCAGCTAGATCTTATGGTAGATCGTCTTGAGGAAACAGATGTTTTTTCTTTTTCCTACTTGGTCAATGAGTGGGCCTCCACACTGGTTATGGCTGCGGTTTTCTCAGTACTTATGGCATTGATACTCAAAAGGAACTAACATGATCGATCCCACCGTCTACGATATTTCTATCATCATCCCGACTTACAATGAAGAGGAGTCACTACCTGAGTTGATGGCATGGATTACGCGGTCACTTACACCGTATGATTTCTCTTTTGAAGTGATTTTTGTAGATGATGGGAGTACGGATCGCTCTTGGGAAGTCATTTCTGGTCTGTCAAACTCTTATACCGCTGTCAAAGGCATCAAGTTCCGAAGAAACTATGGAAAAAGTGCAGCTCTGAATGTAGGCTTCGAAGCATCTGCTGGATCTGTAGTCATTACGATGGATGCTGACTTACAGGATAGCCCTGAGGAAATCTATGAGTTGTATCAAATGGTCACCCGTGATGGATATGACATCGTGTCAGGGTGGAAAAAGAAACGGTATGACCCCATCACTAAAACCATTCCCACAAAGCTTTATAATTGGGTGACGGGTTGGATGTCAGGGGTGAAACTACATGATATGAACTGTGGACTGAAAGCTTATCGATCAGAAGTCATAAAGAATATAGAGGTATATGGTGAGATGCATCGGTACATTCCAGTAATCGCTAAGTGGGCAGGATTTCGAAAAATTGGAGAAAAAGTAGTGCAACACCAAGCCAGAAAATATGGCTATACCAAATTTGGGATGAGTAGATTTGTCAATGGTTTTCTTGACTTGGCCTCCATCATGTTCATCGGAAAGTTTGGGAAAATGCCCATGCATTTTTTCGGTACTCTGGGTATGTTTTCAAGTGTTTCTGGAGTAGGTATTCTTTTATATTTGAGCATCGAAAAACTGTGGCAGGATCAGGGCGGAATGGCGAATCGACCAATCTTTTACCTTGGTATTCTCCTTATTATTGTAGGTCTTCAATTGTTTATGACTGGATTCTTGGCAGAATTGATTACACGAAATGCCCCTGATAGAAACAAGTATAAGATTGCTCAGCGCATGGGTTTCGGGCACGAATCCTAGAAAAGGAGGTAGCATCATTGATGGAAATTCCAAACTGAGCATAACTCGCACCTAGATCCTCTTCATCAAGCTTATTGAAAAAAATAACAAAAATCCTTTGGAGCAGGTTTATTCGAAAAAGAAAGAAGCTAGTCATTGAGCTAAGAAAATGAACTTCTTTCATAATTTTTGTTTAGTTTTGTACGTTCCATATGCCAAATGGTTATGAAAGATACCACCATCTATAGAATGCTGTTTTGTATAAAAAAGCCTTTGATTTCGTTATTGGCTGTCGTCACCTTTTTGCCGATCGTATCTGCACAAGATCCAGTTTTCTCTCAGTACTATAACTCACCCATTCAACTCAATCCTGCACTAGCGGGCAACAACTATGCACCTTTGTTTGCAATCAACTATCGGACCCAATGGAGGGGAATAGATCGAGCATACAATACATTTGCTGTGTCGTACGATCAGTTTTTTTCAAATAGTAATAGTGGTATAGGTATGAGCCTACTAACAGATGCTGCGGGTGATGGTGCATTAAAACATACCAAAGCAAATTTTACCTACAGTTACAGAATGAAGGTGAAGGGAGAGACATACCTACGAGGAGCAATTCAAGTCGGATTCTTGCAAAGAACACTGAATTGGGACAAATTTGTTTTTGGGGATGGAATCAATCCCCAGTTTGGGTCAACAAGTCCTGGAGGTGCACGGTATCCTACTAGTGAGATTCAGCCAGACAATCTTTCAAAGAGCCTATTCGATGTGGGAGCCGGCTTTATTTTATATGATCGAAATTATTTCTTTGGGATCAGTCTAGATAACTTGACCAAGCCAGAAGACATCTTTTTGAGAAATATAGAAAACAACTATGTAGGCATACCTCCGCGAATCAATGTACACGGGGGATATCGATTTAACATCGGGAATGTCAAATACAATGGTCAGGGAAGCTACATGATACCTAGTTTCTTGTTTTCGAGGCAGGGCGATTTCAATCAATTCCATTTTGGCTCACAATTCGTATTCAATGAGTTGTTGCTCAGTGGGTCATTCCGATTTGCCAATGTGATCGGTGATGCTGTTATTCTCGCCGCTGGGTATCAGGTCCGAAATACCAAAATCATGTATAGTTTTGATTTTACGGTCTCGAAATTGAACATAAATGGTGGTGGAGCCCACGAAATAGGTATCGTGATCAATTTAGAAGATTATTTTCCAAAAGAGTCAAAATACAACGATTGTCTACAGTTGTTTCGCTAAAAAATTGACTTTTTCAGAATTATGTTTGGAACAGAACATATTAAACTATTTGTAAATTCTTTATTTTTTTGAATAAAAGGCTTAGAAAGTTTTTGTTTTTCAAAATTTGCCTATATTTGTAGCTCGATTTGAATACCTTCTAGAAGGCTCACTTCGTTTTTGTAGTAGAATTGTAGTAGTAATATTTGTATCAAAATTGTAGATTAAATGAGAATACCATTTAAATTCTTAATCATGTCATTCTTGGCAGTAGGCATGATGGCTTCTTGTGGTAAAAAAGAAGATCGCTCAGATGCGACAGGATGGAAGTATAATGATCCAGAGTGGGGCGGAGTTCAAAAATTGGATTATGAAGGTCAAATTATAGGGCCAAATCTTGTTCCAATTGAAGGTGGTACCTTTAATATGGGTCTCACTGAACAAGATGTTACGTACGAATGGAACAACGTACCTAGGAGGGTGACGGTATCTTCATTTTACATGGATGAAACGGAGGTATCTAATCGATTTTGGAAGGATTACCTTTTCCTACTCAGGAAGACTTTCGTGTCTTATCCTGAAGTATGGAGAAAGGCATTGCCAGATACTTTAGTATGGCGTGAAGAGTTAGCATACAATGAGCCACTCGTAGAGACATATCTCAGACACCCTTCTTATGATGACTATCCAGTAGTAGGTGTATCATGGGAGCAAGCAGTAAAATACTGTGAGTGGAGATCGAATAGAGTCAACGAAATGATCCTTATAGAAAGAGGTATTCTAAATCCATCACCTGAGCAGAAAGATACAGAAACTTTTGACTCTAAAGCTTACTTAGCAGGTCAGTACAAAGGTAATGTAAGAAAAAATCTTACTGACTTCAATGGTGGAGAAAGACAAGTAACTTTTGAAGACGGTATTCTTTTACCAAATTATGAGTTGCCTACCGAAGCGATGTGGGAATATGCAGCTCTAGCACTTGTTGGTAATCAAGCAGCCTCAAAGGATGAGTTGATCACTGAAAGAAGATTTTATCCTTGGAACGGCAACACGGCTAGATACAAAAAACACGGAGCAACACAAGGTAGTATCATGGCCAACTTCAAAAGAGGTCGTGGAGATTACATGGGGATGGCGGGAGCTCTCAATGATAATGCTTCTATCCCAGCTCCCGTAAGATCATTTCTTCCTAATGATTTCGGTCTTTACAACATGGCTGGTAACGTAAGTGAATGGACCAAAGACGTGTACAGACCAAGCACAAGCATGACTCTTTCTGATCCAGAAAACCAAGACTTGAACTCTTTCCGGGGTAATGAATTCAAAGAACTCATCGTAGATGAGGAAGGAAGACCAGTAGAGAAAGATAGCCTTGGGAGCTTGAAATACAAAACTGTAGAGGACGAAGAAGTAGCCGGAAGAGAAAACTATAAGAAAGCCGATGTAAGGAACTTCCGTGACGGTGATGCAGATTATATACAATATGGATACGGAAAAAGCACTTTGCTTTCTGACAAGGCTCGTGTAATCAAAGGAGGATCTTGGGCAGACAGACTTTTCTGGTTGTCTCCAGGTGCTAGAAGATTTAAAGATCAAGATAAATCTGATAGATCTTTGGGATTCAGATGTGCAATGAATAGAGTAGGAGCGGAAGGTTTTGATGGTGACAAAGGAGGTAAATCCTTCAAAGAAGCTAAAAATGCCAAAATCGAACGCAGATACAAATAACAAAAAGTGGTAAAAGCCATAAGGCCCATATGTGTTGCATATGGGCCTTTTTTGTGTAATTCAAACTCAAAGAAAGAACTATAAATTTTAGATGTATGCCAAGTATTGAGATAAATAAGCTCTATGAGCTGTTTCAGAAGAGCGATGGTGTCAGCATAGATTCTAGGACGACGAGGCCCAATCAGATCTTTTTTGGATTGGGTGGAGTCAATGTGGATGGTTCGAAATTTGCTATGGACGCCATCCAAAAAGGTGCTATGTGTGCAGTCATTCGCAGTGAATTTAAAGTGGAGCATCCCCAGATTTTCCCGGTCGATGATGTATTGATTGTTCTACAGAAGTTGGCCACGTATCATAGACAAACTTTGGGAGTTCCTGTCTTTGGATTGACAGGGTCTAATGGTAAGACAAGCTCCAAAGAATTGATTGCAGCTGTGCTGTCAAAAAAATTTAGGGTTCATTTTACCCAAGGAAATTTCAATAATCATATAGGTGTACCACTCACTTTGTTGGGGTTGACTACCTCTCATGAGATGGCTGTCATAGAAATGGGCGCCAATCATCAAGGCGAAATAGACACCTTGAGCCGAATAGCACAACCTGATTTTGGGTACATTACTAATATTGGGAAAGCGCATTTAGAGGGATTCGGAGGTATCGAAGGTGTGAAAAAAGGAAAGTCTGAACTCTTCAGGTACTTAAAATCCATAGGTGGTACGATTTTTTATAATGTTTCTAATGAGATTATTCCATCCTTGATCCCTCCTGATTCAATTACATTTGGTTTCGATGCAGCTTCATGGATTATTGAAGAAACATTACCATATCTTAAAGTTCGTATGGGAGAAGAAGTGATCCAAACTCAACTCTATGGTGCATATAACATCGAAAACATTGCTGCTGCTTGGGCCGTGGGTGAATATTTCCAAGTACCATTAATGGATCGGTCTGATGCTATCGCAAATTATGCTCCAAATAACAAAAGGTCGCAAATCCTACAGAGAGGGACAAATACCATCATTTTAGATGCATATAATTCGAATCCGACAAGCTTGGGTGCCAGTTTACAGTCATTTATTGCAGACTATACGAATCGGGATGCGATCGTCCTTCTAGGGGATATGCTTGAATTGGGAGTCGATTCAAAAGACGAACATCGTCAGATTTTGAATATACTTGCTACTTGTCAATGGAAGCGAGTGATCTTAATTGGGGCAGAGTTTATTTCTTGTAAGGAAGGGTTCAACGAATTTGAGTTTTTCCATACGGCAGCTGAAGCGAAAGCTGTCTTTAGCATTGATGATTACGAAAATACAAACTTCTTCCTAAAAGGATCACGTGGTATCGCAGTGGACCAGCTATTGGGTTAAGTCCTCTTTGTATCAAGAGAAAATTTTCGTTAGGTACACAAAATTTGGAATAGCCTATTTGGGATTTCTCCTTCAATGACTTGGCGATATTCTTGCTCTGTACATGCATAAAGAATAGCTTCATCTTGATCAAATTTCACCCACCACTGCCCTTTTTCAATATGGTGTTCGAAAATAAGCGCATGGTCAAGTTGATTTATATGTACGATATGCGTATCAATTTCAGGTACACGCTCCGATTGGTTTTTTTGAGAAATAGAGTCCAAATAATACCAAAGTATGGTCGCATAAAGTTCTCCTAAGTCCTCCTGAAATTCAAAGTTTGATGGCGTTATCAGCCCAAGTCTACAATGATTTATACCGAGTGCAGCGTGGTGAAGGTAGAGACAAAGTGTCTCTAAAGTTATTCCGGTCGTTTTCGAATTGGAAACGAAGGGCGCATCTGATTTTTTGAGTACAGCAGGATCTAGGAGTACACCATGATTGCCCCTTAGATTCGGCTCGATCACATCAGGCATCCCAGCGAGGTATCCCAAAGACATAGAAGTTTTGGAGGATCGCTCTAGAGTCGCTACATCTGAAAGCTCGACCAAATGTCTCTGAAATCCATAGACATCTACGCCTTCCAGATTTGGTATGGTGTTTGAAAAGTATTTTGTATTATTCACTCCATGAGTATGGGGAATAACAAAATCATGGATTTGGTCAACTGAAATACCAATGCAAATGACTGGAAGACCAATTTCCTTCAAATAGGATAGTACGGAACTTGATTGGTCGGCATTTGTCAGGTTGCCTAAATCAAGGATTTGGATCGGTTTGTAAAGTCTTGAAAATTTAGCCAAGTGTGCCCTTGTCGCATCTGCAGTTTTGGTTTCCATTCCCAAAATTGCGATGTCAAAAATTTCTTTAGTTGGTATAATTGATGCATCTTCGTGCAAAATTTGCACATTACCTTGACTCAAAAGTAGTTGCGAAAAGGTAGAGGCTTGTAGAATGGTCCGTAATTCCATGATTCAAATGGTTATGAGCCACAAATGTACGTATTATTGAAAATATTAATGTAATAATTTTTGCTGAACTATGAATTTTTCCGAATTATTAGATACATATAAGAATAAGAGATCAGAGGTCGTTTTCGAATGGAAAGACCCGCACACTGATGCAGAGGGTTGGATTGTCATCAATTCGCTCCGTGGTGGAGCTGCTGGTGGTGGCACACGAATGAGAAAGGGACTCACGAAGGATGAAGTGGTATCTTTGGCTAAGGTGATGGAAATAAAATTTAGTGTCTGTGGACCTGCCATAGGTGGTGCGAAATCAGGTATCAACTTTGATCCTTCTGATCCTAGAAGGAAAGAAGTCTTAGAAAGATGGTACGCAGCAGCTATTCCGCTACTCAAGTACTATTATGGGACAGGTGGAGATCTTAACGTTGACGAGCTGAAGGACGTGGTTCCTATCACCGAAAATCTGGGGTTGTGGCATCCACAAGAAGGTATCGTAAATGGCCATTTCGAGGCTAGTGAGGGAGAAAAGATAAACATCATCGGCCAATTGAGATACGGATGTGCGAAAACGGTGGAAGATCTACGATTTGTGCCAGTATCGACGCATAAATATGCGGTGGCGGATATGATAACAGGTTATGGCGTAGCGGAATCAATCATTCATTATTATGGGGTTTTTCATCAGTCTTCTGTAGAAGGTAAAAAAGTAGTCATCCAAGGTTGGGGTAATGTAGCATCTGCCGCTGCATTTTATCTTTCTAAAAAGGGGGCCAAAATTGTTGGAATTATTGATAGGAAGGGAGGAATTATTGCTCCAAGTGGCCTGAGCCATGAAGAGGTTACCAAGTTGTTTGTCGAGAAGGAGAATAATACGCTTCCAGGGGAAATTCTTAGTTTTGAAGAAACCAATCAAAAAATTTGGGATACCCCGGTAGATATTTTTGTTCCTGGAGCCGCATCTAAAATTGTCTCGCGTGATCAGGTGGATCGGATGATAAGCAATGGGTTAGAATTGATATCCTGTGGAGCTAATGTACCCTTTGTGGATGATGATATTTTCTTCGGACCAACAGCAGATTACGCAGATTCCAAGATTAGCGTTATTCCAGATTTTGTAGCCAATTGTGGAATGGCTAGGGTTTTCGCTTATTTAATGGGGGATAAGGTGGCTTTGACAGATGAGGCCATCTTTGAGGATGTAAGTAATGTTATCGGAGATTTTCTTGAAAATCTCTTCAGACAAGACAACTCAAAGCTCTATTTGACTCGTAGATCCTTAATAATTTCTCTAAATAAACTGTTAAATTGATAAATTCCTAGAAATAAATCATATTTTTGCACCTTTATTGTATAGTTAGTACTTAAAAAATATTTGTATGACACGAAAATTGTATACCTTATTGTTAGCAGGCCTTTTGTCGACAGGAGTAGCCAATGCGCAAAATGCTTCTTCAAATGAGAATGACGACTTTAAAGCAGGCAAAACATCTTACACACCTCAGCCAAAAAATGCTTGGGAGCTAGGAGTTCACTTAGGTAACTTTGTAGTTGCAGGTGATGTAGACTACCAAATGCCAAGTCTTGGAGTTGGTTTACACCTTAGAAAAGCAATCAATTATGTTTTCTCTTTGAGAGGAGACTTTTTCTATGGTCAGGCTAAAGGTCTTGATCCTCAATTCTGGACACATAGCAGCTTTGGTGGTGGACTGGTAGAACCTGCTTTTGATGCTTACCAGAACACAAACACTGGATGGTTTCCTTCCTATCGTACAAGAATGGGATACGCTTCACTTCAAGGGGTAATCAATATTGGGAATATTCTATTTCACAAGGAAAGAAATACTTGGAATCTTTATACAGCTTTGGGTATAGGTTTGAGTACACATTCCACCATGCTAGACTTACTAGACGAGGGTGGTAATCCTTATGCTGATATGATCAATAGAGCTGGATATACCGCTGAAAAATTTGATACCAGAGCCGGTAGAAAAGAAATCAAAGATGCTGTTAAAGGTATCTATGATGGTACTTATGAAACTGCTGGACCTAAACAAGCAGGCGTATTCAGACTTGGTGATGATACCAATTTGAACACCATGTTTTCAGTGTCAATTGGTGTTTCAAGAAAATTGAGCAAAAGGCTCAACCTAGCTCTTGAACACCAAGTAATGTTCATGAATAATGATTTGTTGGATGGTATCAGATACAATTCTGCTACTAGCTTGACTCCTTCTAGAGACGTAGGACACTACACCAACCTTAGATTGGGTATCAACCTTGGAAGCTTTGAGAAGCGTACGGAGCCATTGTATTGGATGAATCCATTGGATCAAACGATGAACGATATCGCTGAACTGAAAAGAAGACCGGTCCTAGATCTTACAGATTCTGATGGTGATGGCATTATCGATATGTTAGACCAAGAAATTAACTCTCCATCAGGAGCTATGGTTGACACAAGAGGTGTCACTCTAGATTCTGATAAAGACGGAATCGCTGACTATAAGGATAAAGAGCCATTCTCTGCACCTGGCTACAAAGTAGACAAAGACGGAGTTGCGATGACACCTAAGTACACGACAGAAGCGCAGGTAAATCAGATCGTTGATGAGAAAATCGCGGGTTTGAAAAAAGCGGGTGATTGCGGTAGATGGTATTTACCGATGATTCACTTTGATCTTAACCGATCTGCTATCAAGTCTGAGGCATATGGTCAGCTACACCATGTAGCGAATGTGATGAAAATGTGTCCAAGCACTTGTGTCACTGTAGAAGGGCATGCTGATAGTAGAGGTAGTGAGTCTTACAACGAGAATCTTTCTTATGAAAGAGCTAAAGTTGTGGTCGACTACTTAGTAGCAAACTACGGTATTGATAGATCTAGATTCAAACTAGACTTCAATGGTGAGCAAGCACCGATCATCAAAAACACAAAAAGATCTGCTGACTACTACATGAATAGAAGAGTAGAGTTCCGAGTTTGTGCACCAGATGATGTAGAGAAGCCTGCACCAGTAAAAGCAACAAAAATGAAAGGAAATAAAAATTCTGGCTTCTAAAAATCAGATTTTTTAGAAAATAACTTAAAAAGGGCCTGCATCTTGTAGGCCCTTTTTATATTTGCACAGCTTAAACCAATAGTTTGATCGCCTCTATACCAATGGAATGATTACCTTTGTGTAAGAAAAAATGAACAACATACGCTTGATTAAGTGTTTACATGACTTATTACTTTTCTTGAAAGATAAAACAAAATAAAGACATGGCAGAGATAATTAGAATGCCCAGACTTAGTGATACGATGGAAGAAGGAAATATCGTGTCTTGGCTCAAAAAAGTCGGCGATACCGTAAAGCCTGGTGATATACTCGCAGAAGTTGAAACAGACAAGGCTACCATGGAATTAGAAAGTTACTTCACCGGCACACTTATCTACATCGGAAAAGAAAGTGGCACAGTGCCTGTAGATGGTATCATCGCCATCATCGGAGATAAATCGGATGACGTTCAGGCTTTGCTAAGCGCCGCATCTGGCAGTGCAGCTCCTGCATCAGCAAAAGCTGAGCCGGCGAAGGCTGAACAAGTAGCAACTGAGCCCGCCCCAATAGCTGCGCCTGTTAGCCAGGTAGCGACCGTAGTGGAGGCTCCTGCACCGAAGGCCGATGTTTCTGATCAGAGGGTCAAAGCCTCACCACTTGCCAAATCTCTTGCTGCCCAAGCTGGATTGGACATCAGTCTTATTCCTAGCTCAGAACATGGACGAATCATCAAGCGAGATGTAGAGGCCTTCATGGCTAATCCTGTTTCAGCCTCTAACCCCTCTACACAAGCAGTGCCAGTAAGTATGCCTGTCGCTTCTTCATCTATTGCATATGGAGATCATCCAGTCTCACAAATGAGAAAGGTTATTGCAAAAAGATTGGGTGAAAGTAAGTTTTCTGCTCCCCACTTCTATCTGACCATGGAGATTGATATGGAAGCAGCTATTGCGGCTCGTACGGCCATCAATGAAGCAAATTCCGTAAGGATCTCGTACAACGATATGGTCATTAAAGCATGTGCAGTGGCACTTCGTAAGCATCCAATGATCAATTCTTCTTGGTATGGAGATAAGATCACTGTCAATGAACAAATCAACATCGGTGTGGCGGTAGCAGTCAATGATGGTCTATTGGTTCCGGTGATTCATCAGGCAGAGTACAAAACACTCTCTATGATCAATTCAGAAGTGAAGACCCTTGCTGCTAAAGCAAAGGATAAAAAGTTGACACCTGCCGAAATGCAGGGTAATACCTTTACCATCTCCAATCTTGGGATGTTCGAAATCGAAGAGTTCACCGCGATTATCAATCCACCAGATGCTTGTATTCTTGCTGTAGGCGCCATTGTCCAAAAACCTGTCGTAAAAAATGGTCAAATCGTTGTAGGCAATACCATGAAAGTGACGCTGTCTTGTGATCATAGGGTGGTTGATGGTGCCACGGGTGCACAGTTCTTACAGACACTGAGGGATCTACTTCAGGCCCCCGTTCGGATGCTTGCTTAATAGAGCCATTCTAGACATAGTAATTTAGACCATAGGGATAAAGCTTATAGATCGTTTGGGAAGTCAAGCTTCGTGATTGACTTTCCAAACGCTTTTTTGTGAAATTAATTTTATTCTATTTACCAATCGAATCTTCCTCATATGAGTTCAGAAGCAAGAAAAACAATTTTGTCAGCAATCCAACCTACGGGGGATATGCATTTGGGAAATTACTTCGGTGCTGTTCAGAATTGGGTAAAACTTCAGGAATCCTATGATTGTATCTATGGCGTGGTCAATTATCATGCAATGACGATGCCCTATGATGTGAAGAAATTGGCATCCAATACTTGGGAGATCATCTTTAATCTTGTGGCGGTCGGGGTGAAGCCAGAAAATTTGTTTATTCAGTCGTTGGTACCAGAACATACAGAATTGAACTGGATTTTAAATTGTTTTTGTTCGTATGGTCAACTGACTCGTATGACCCAATTCAAGGATAAAAGTCTTCAGGTTAAAGATTCTGGAAAGGAGGAATTCATTTCAGTAGGGTTATTAGACTATCCTGTTCTTCAAGCAGCGGATATACTCATCTACAGAGCAGATTTCGTTCCCGTGGGAAAAGATCAAGAACAGCACCTCGAATTAACCCGAGATATTGCGCAGAGATTTAATACACAAGTGGGCAAAGAATACTTCGTGCTACCAGAAGCCTTGTATACAGAGACACCAAAGATTCGATCCACTGCAGACCCCTCTCGCAAGATGAGTAAATCAGCAGGCGAAAAGCACTACATCAATGTTTTTGCTGGTCCAGAGAAAATCACCAAACAGATCAAGTCAGCTGTCACTGATACGGGAGTAGAAACCACTTCTGGGATGAGTGAAGGTGTAACAAATTTGTTCGAGCTTATCAAAGCTTCCGGAAGAATGGATGCATTTGACCAACTAATGAATGATTACCTTCAAGGTACACTAAAGTATTCGGCACTAAAGGAAACAACCGCTTCTGTTTTAGTCGATTTGACCAATCCATTTATTGAGAGACGTGCTGAGCTCCAATCTCAAAAGAAGGAACTGAAAGAACAAATTAAAGCATCTTCAGAGCAAATCCGAAAAATAGCCCAAGAAACTCTTCGTGAGGTCAAAGACCTGGTGGGGCTAGCGAATGTTCGGTATTAAGCGATCTGCTGAATGCAGGTGAAGGATTGGTATCTTTGAATCAAGGTTTACTTCTGATTTAGCATTTTCTCTACCTCGGGTCTCGCCTTAAGTGCATAGGAGTACCCCCAATCAAATATTTCTTTTGCTTTTGTGATATCGAGGCCGTCGTATTTGACAATTTCTAAGGGTTCGATGGCAATGGTACATTTTTGGAGTTTTTCTGAAGCTTGCCTACTGATGGCCATATGTAGACATTTTGTCAAGACATCCTTCATATTTTGAATTGGCATTTGACTAGCCACCGGTGTAGAATTGACCCCAATGATATGGGTACATTCGTGAAGAAGTGGTTCGATGGGCAAATTATTGATCACCCCTCCATCCACTAGGGTCCTTCCATCCCATTTAATGGGTTCAAAAATGCCTGGGATACTGCACGAAGCAGCAATGGGTTTGGAAAGAGATCCTTTATCATAGAAGACAGCTTCTGCCAGGACAAGATCGGTGGCACAAACAACCAAGGGTATTTTTAAACCCTCAAAACTATTGTGAGGAATCATCTCAGAAAGTAGGAGTTCTACTTTCTCCATCGTAAAAAGGCCCAATTTGTTGAAAGCAAACTTGAGGTAGCTCCTTAGACCGAGTTTTGTAATTGCTTCGAAGACTTCCATCGGCGTATACCCTTGTGCAATCAGAGATCCAAGGAGTGCCCCAGCGCTTGTCCCAGATATCATGGAAGGGCTTACCCCCATTTCTGCCAATGCTTGAATGGCCCCTAAATGTGCGAACCCTCTCGATCCACCTCCTGATAATGCATACCCGATTTTCAAAATGTTGAATTTTTAAAATTAGTAATTTTTGGGTCGTCACTGCTTAGACACGGAGGTCAACTGTTTCGCCACATTCGTATTAGGATGGTTTCAATCCCAAGAAATATTAGGGCTGCTATCAGTAACCATCTCCAGATATGGATACCCTCGTCTTTTGCGGTGATATAATTACTGATGTCATTGATCTGAGCTTGACTTAATACCTTGGTATGGTCATTTCCAAATTGCTCTTCTAGTTCACTAGGCGTGTATGCTGATTGATCAGATTCTTTTCTGTTGAAGTTAAATGCAGGCCTGTCGATGAGCGATTGGTTGAATAGTAGATCGTAGTGCCCTGCTTCTCGCACCTGATCGCGGAAGGAAAGGACTGTCTTTCGTCCCTGGGTTAATTGTCCGGGTATGAAAGAGCCATTCTGTCCTTTTATCTCGAAGGTGCGTTCATTGCTGGTCGGAAGATTTTGAACTGTTAGGAAGTTTTCTACCCCCATTTTGAATGCTATTTGTTCTGTCCTATTTCCAGCAATGGTCATTCGGAAGAGCATGGGTACAAAGATTTCTGCATTTTGCACCAAATCTGAAATTTCTGGATTGAGTGGCGATGTCAGTAAAAAAAGGATGCCCTCCTCGACTGGTGCTTGAGCTAAAAAATCTTTACCATTTCTAAAAGCCATAATGCTTCCGATACCGGAGCCCTGCCTCCAGTTCGTCCCAAAATAACCCGTGACACTTGGTAGTTTGATGTTGTCTGTTTTTCCCTCAAATACTTCGTTAAAAATAAAGGAAGTTTTATTGATGGAGGATACCTCGGCTTTTTCGTTGGCCCAATTAGTCAATTGTCCAACACCTACCAGCTGTAAAAACCCATTGTAATCAGCAGCATTCGATTTGGAGTTCGGGATGATAAGGACTTTCCCGCCTTCTGCCATGTAATTTTTTAGCTCAGTACCAAGCCCAGAAGTGATTTGAGAAAGTTCGTTGCAGATGATGAGTTGGTATTTGCTAAAGCCAGAATATTGGATTTGAGCAGTATTCTGTTGTTCAAACTGAAAACTTTGCGAGCTTCCAAAGGCTGCTTCCAAGTATCTGCTATTATTGGAACCGTCGTTGAGCGCAAGGACTTGGATCTTTTCTTCTACTTTAAAACTTATGTAGTAACGATCGTCAAACTGGATAGGGTAGTCAGTGATTCTGATTTCAGCTTCATGTATACCAGCCGTATTGATTGGGAGGGTTATGGTATCGAATGCTTTTGATCGAGGTTGGAGATCCTTGACGCCAAGTGGTTTTTCTTGTTTGTCCTTCCAGATGGATGTTTTGATGGCGTTGACAGCTTCGTCGCTATAATTTGAATATTGAGCTACGAGGGTGACTGGTTTACCAATCACGGGAATGGGTTCGATCATCCAGACACTGTCGATGGCCACATTTTTTTCAAGGCTGGCTTGGAGTGGAATTAAGTTGATGTCCCACAGGCTATCTTGAGTTACTGGTAAATCGGTGACATTCTTTTGGAAATCTGATATCAAGTAGATGATTCGATTATCCCCATTGAGTATTTGTTTCTGTCTGTTGACGATGACAGAAAGGGGCTGTACAGGTGCACTTGATTGGATTTCTTCAATATAGACGAGCGCATCGTTTTTTGAAAGCAGGCGCATCTGTTTTCCATGGAGATCATTCGATAGGATCTGAAACTTGGTATTGTCACCGTAGGCATTGACGATAGAACTTGCTTTACTTTTTGCAAGATCCAGCAATTTTACATTGTCTGCTTCTGCCTGCATGGAAAAGGAGTTGTCTACATAGATACTAACTTCTTTGGAGCCCTGCCTCACTTGTTGGTCCACCGGAAAGAATGGCATAGCAAAGGCTGTCACTAGACATAAAATAGCCAAGATCCTCATGGCGAGAATCAGAAGATTTTTGAGTTTTGATCGAGAACTTGTCTCTTCCTTTATTTCCTTCAAAAATCTTACATTGCTGAACATCACCTTCTTAAATCTACGAAAGTAGAAAAGGTGTATCAAAATGGGTATCGCAATGGCTGCTGCGGCTAGGAGAAAACTTGTATATAAAAACTGCATATTGATCGCAAAATTAATACAATAACCGAAATTCTTCCCCTTTTGTTATAACTGCCCGACTAGTACTTCAAAAAAATAGATTTTTGAAAAACGCTGAAATTTTTTCAAAGGTTGAAGGGCGGTACTAATTTTGTGAGATAGTATTATTGGTTTTTGATCAATAACTATGTTCGTCAAGCACCACCTTTCCCCTAAAGGTCTTGTACACAAACAAGGTATAACTTCCAACAAGTGGGATGCCAATTGCCACAAATACTAGCATGATCCCAATGGATTTATCTGAGGATGCAGAATTGGAGACCGTGATGTGGGAGTTTGGAATAGAAGAAGTGGAGTGAAGCAGTGTGGGATAAAGCTCATATGCTACCAATGCAAGCAAAGATGAAATGGTCAATGCTGAAAAAATAAATGCCATTCCAAATTTTGACTTCGAAGCCAGTCTCGGAATATTAGCTATGCTAAGTATGGCTATCAATGGTAAGACGAACGCTAGTGGCTCCTCTCTTAGACGATCGGAGAGGTGAGGAAGATATAGCAGCGTATACAGTGTCAGAATGCTAAAGGAAAGGACAAAACCGATAATTGCTTTTGTTAAAAAGATTTTTATTCGATCGTACAAACGACCTTCCGTTTTCATCAGCAAGTATAGTGCTCCATGGACCATAAATAGTAAAAGCGTCGTAGCTCCAACCATAATGGGAAAAATGCCTATGTAATCCCTCCAAGTTCCAATGAACTCAAAATTTTCGTCGAGCGGCAGACCTTGGAGTACGTTTCCAAGTACAAATCCAAGGGAGATCGCCAGCAAAATACTAGATATGCTGTAGGCCATATCCCAGGTTTGCCTCCACCACTTCATCGGTTCTTTACTTCTGAATTCTATGCTGATGGCCCTTACAATGATGAGCATCAAAAACAACATAAAAGGTACATACATGGATGAAAGAAGTGTGCCATAAAATATTGGAAATCCTGCAAACAATGCCCCTCCGCCTATTACCAACCAAACTTCGTTTCCATCCCAAACTGGTCCAATGGCATTTAAGGCGATCCTTCTGCTTTCTTCTTTTCGAAAGAATAGATGCCAAGCTCCTGCACCAAAGTCAAATCCATCTAAAATAGCGTATCCTGAAAAGAGGGCACCCACAATAAGAAACCACCATGTGGGATATTCGATACCCAAAAAATCTGCTGCTAATACAATCATATTGTCCTAATCTGTGGTTTTTGATGAATGAAGTTGAAAGCCTTCACTGGAATCTTCAGGTCCGTGCTGGATCTTTTTGTTCAAGAGGTATAAGAACAAGAAAAAAAGTAAAGCATAGATTAAGAAGAATAGAATAAGGGAGAACAAAACCTGATTTGCTGTCACTGCTTTCGATAGCGCATCACTCGTTCTTAATAGCCCGTACACAACCCATGGCTGCCTTCCCATTTCCGCAGCAAACCATCCAGCTTGATTTGCTATTTGGGGCAAAATCACTGCGAACATAAAGATGCGCATCAGCCACATTTGAGAGAATAGTGATCCTTTTTTCCAAAAATAAAGGCCCATCATACTAAGTCCTATGAGCGTCATCCCGATGGCCACCATAATATGATAGAACTGAAAAATTGCATTTACTTGGCTAGGCCTATCCTTCTTATCAAAAGCATTTAGTCCTGTAACGGGATGATCAAAGCTGTAGTCCAGTAAAAAGGACAGACCATTTGGAATTTTTAGGCCGGTAACAGTCTCCTGCTCATTGTTGACCCATCCCACGAGGTAAAGATCTGCAGGCGCTGATTTTGGATAATGACCTTCCAGAGCTGCTAATTTCGCCGGCTGATTGATAGCCACCCCCTCAGCTGATTTGTGACCAGATAATAATTGGCTGAACGAAAAAATACTTCCTATCGTCAGTGCAATGGTAAATGCTTTCTTAGAAAGTTCTACGTGGCGACCTTTAAGGATATAGTACGCATGGACACTCATCACCAAAAAAGCGCCGGAAAGAAAGGCGCCAATCCAAACATGGGTCAGTCTGTCTACACTGCTTGGGTTGAACACCATGGCCCAAAAATCAGTAATTTCTGCCCTTGCTTGTAGTCCCTCTCCTACTATTTTATAGCCGGCTGGTGTCTGCTGCCAGCTATTGGCCACAACGATCCACACGGCTGAAAACATAGACCCAAGAAAGACACCAATGGTCGATATGAAGTGGACCACCGGACTAACCCTATTCCATCCAAATAGCAATATTCCCAAAAAACCACTTTCCAAAGCAAAGGCAAAAATACCCTCCGCCGCCAAGGCACTACCAAAGATGTCACCAACATATCTTGAGTAAGTAGCCCAATTGGTTCCAAATTCGAACTCCATGACAATACCCGTGGCTACACCTATGCCAAACGTGAGGGCAAATATTTTCACCCAGAATTTTGTCATTTGCTCGTAAATCTTTTCCCCTGTTTTGAGATATAAGCCTTCCATGATGACAAGTATAAGTCCCAATCCTATGCTTAATGGTGGGTAAATGTAGTGGAATGCTACAGTGAATGCAAACTGTATGCGAGATAGGATTTCAACATCCATGATTTAAGTTATTTATTTGATGCAATGTCGGATATGGTCCAACGATTAATTTGCTCTGAATGATGGGGACAGATTCCATCACATTTTGCCTTTCATCATTTGGTTCCAGTATAGAAATGGAAGGCCGTATTTTTTCAAAAGCCACATACTCCAAGTTTCCTCGGCAGTATCGACAAATTTGCTCAACAGCGGATCGGAGTCGCGTACATTGTCATACTTGAATTCTGCTAGGACCATCTTACCATATCCAGTCACTAAGGGACAAGATGAATACCCCTCATACTGCGCAAAGTCGGTTTTGTTCTTTTTGATTATGCTGATCAAATTTTTGACGACCACAGGGGCTTGCTTTCTGATTGCGGCACCAGTTTTTGCGGTAGGAAGTGCTGCTACATCCCCAAGTCCAAACACATTCGGGTACTTCATATGTTGCAAAGTGTGAATATCTACCTGCATCCAATTAGTCTCATTGGCTAGTCCAGATTCTTTGATGAAGTCAGGAGCCTTTTGAGGCGGAGCAAGGTGTAGCATATCGAAAGGCATTTGAATCCGACCATCTGGCATCACTTTTAAGCCCAATTTTTCGAATACAGGGCCTTCTTCTAACTTTGGACCAAGATATTGATAATAAATGTGACCATTCTGAGCGTCAATTTCCACAGGTGAAAAGAAGGGCAGGAAATCCATACCATAATTTTTAATGACTTTCATTAAGGTTGCTGCAAAATCCTTCACCCCAAAGATTACAGATCCCGGTGTAGCAAAGATGACATTGGTTTTGGAAAGGGGAGGGTGTTTTCGGAAGTAGTCAGCAGCGAGGTATGCTATTTTTTGAGGAGCGCCACCACATTTGATGGGGGTATTTGGTTGGGTGAAGACCGCATTGCCACCTTTAAAATTTTGGAGCACTTCCCATGTATGGTTGGGATCTGTGTAGTTACTGCAGACGACTCCTTTACCCAAAGATTCCTTCAGACCTTTGATTCCATCCATATTGTACACCAAACCAGGTGCCACCACTAGATAATCATAATTAATTTGTCCTGAATGCTCGGTAAAGCATAGATTTTCGTCAGGCGCAACCAGGGTTACCTTGTCTTTTATCCAATCAACGCCATTGGGGATAAGGTCCTTCATGGGACGAGCAGTTTTTTTATAGTCAAACGTTCCTGCACCTACCAAAGTCCAAGCTGGTTGGTACCAATGGGTTTCGCTTGGTTCGAGGATGGCAATGTCTAGATGACGATCAAAGTTTTTGAGCTGTGCCGCTACCATAATTCCTCCCGTGCCACCACCAATAATTAAGATGTTATATTTTTGTTTCATAAACTGTTGGATTAATAATGTTTCGAAATATGGCGCTAAGCTATGCGATCATTTTAAGAATCCATGTGATTTTGGTTACAAAGTAGCGGTTAATAAAAGTTTGGATTGAATTCCGCTTTCATATATATAGTCTTCCATTGAGCCATCCACCTTCTACGGATGCACCCATTCGCTCATAAAATCGGATGGCATCTGTATTCCAGTCCAATACCTGCCACCTTATATGTGTGCATTCTTTTTCTTTTGCGAGAGAAATCAAATGTCGGAAAGCAAGCTCTCCATATCCTTTTCCTCTATGCTCGGGCCGGATGTAAAAGTCCTCAAGGTAGAGAAACTTGCCTTTCCATGTGGACAGACCATAGTAATACATGGCCATTCCGACAGGAACATCAAGCTCGTAGCAAAGAAAGCTTTCAAAAAGACCTTGTTCCCATAGTTGGGCGTATAATTCGGGTGAAGTGATGACTTCTTCTGGAGCTTTTTCAAAAATAGCGAGGTCGTTGACAAACTGAAACAATATTGGCATGTCAGATCTTGTGGCTTGAATTATTTGCATCGTAAAAAATTTATGTGTAAAGATATGTAAAATAGTTAGTTGAGTAGAAGAGACCAATTTTTGGTTATTCGAAATAAGGCTTAAAAATTGGATAGGTGGAAGGCTACGTTTTCTGAAATAAGTCCTAAAATTGATTGATTGATAATATTTTATAAGTTTTGAATGAAAACTATTGTGGTTTTGAAAAATAGTATTACCTTTGCAGTCTCTTTTTTTAAAGGGGTCCGTTTTACGGAATTTTAGCATAAAATTATAGATATTTCATACGTATGCCAACAATTAATCAACTCGTAAGAAAAGGTCGAACTCAAGTTGTTACTAAGAGTAAGTCAAGAGCATTGGATGCTTGTCCACAGAAAAGAGGTGTTTGTACAAGGGTATATACCACGACACCAAAGAAGCCAAACTCAGCGCTTCGTAAAGTTGCTAAGGTCAGATTGACAAATGGAATTGAGGTTATTGCCTATATTCCAGGTGAAGGTCACAACTTACAGGAGCACTCCATTGTACTAATTGCTGGTGGTAGGGTGAAAGACTTACCAGGAGTAAGATACACCATCGTAAGAGGTGCATTAGATACAGCGGGTGTAAATAACCGTAAGAAATCTAGATCTCAGTACGGTACCAAGAGACCAAAATAATCAATTAATATTCTAGTCGTTATAATATTCCATAGTAATGAGGAAAAGAAAACCAAAAAAGAGAGTAATCCAACCAGATCCAAGATTTGGTGATTCTGCTGTTACACAGTTTGTAAACAACATGATGTGGGAAGGTAAGAAAAACACAACCTTCACTGTGTTCTATGAGGCAATGGATAAAATAGAGCAGCGAACCAACGATAATCCGCACGAGGTGTGGAAAAAGGCCCTTGAAAATGTCATGCCTGCTGTAGAAGTGCGAAGCAAAAGAATTGGTGGTGCTACTTTCCAAATCCCAACTGAAATCCGTGCAGAAAGACGTATCGTGATCGGTATGAAGTGGATTATTCGGTTTGCAAGAGAGCGAAGTGGCAAAGGGATGGCAGAGAAACTTTCGGCTGAAATCATAGCAGCTAGTAAAGGTGAAGGCGCTTCTGTAAAAAGAAAGGAAGATACCCACAGAATGGCTGAAGCCAACAGAGCTTTCGCTCACTTTAAATCTTAATAAATAGAATATTAAAAATAATTCAGACAATGTCTAAAGACTTAAAATATACCAGAAATATTGGTATTGCGGCTCACATTGATGCCGGTAAAACAACAACCACAGAAAGAATCCTATACTACACGGGGATTAGCCACAAAATCGGAGAGGTTCACGATGGAGCTGCTACGATGGATTGGATGGAGCAAGAGCAAGAGCGTGGTATCACAATCACTTCTGCGGCCACCAAAACAAACTGGAACTACAGAGCGAATGATTACACAGTAAACATCATCGATACTCCAGGCCACGTTGACTTTACAGTAGAGGTAAATAGATCTTTGCGTGTATTGGACGGTTTGGTATTCCTTTTCTGTGCAGTATCTGGGGTTGAGCCGCAGTCTGAAACTAACTGGAGATTGGCTGACAATTACAGAGTTCCAAGAATTGGATTCGTAAATAAAATGGACCGATCTGGAGCAAACTTCTTCGAAGTCGTTAAAGACGTAAAGGATAAGTTGGGTTCTCTAGCCATTCCACTTCAAGTTCCAATAGGAGAAGAAGAAAGATTTAAAGGAGTAGTTGATCTAATTACGAACCAAGCTATCGTATGGAATGAGGAAGACAAAGGTATGACATTTACGGTCATTCCTACACCTGCCGATCTAGTCCCTGTTGTTGCTGAATGGAGAGAAAAGCTTCTTGAAACAGTAGCAGAGTACGATGAGTCACTAATGGAGAAGTTCTTCGAAGATCCAGATAGCATAGAACCGGATGAAATCAGAGCTGCAGTTAGAGCTGCTGTGTGTGATATGAAGTTCGTACCGATGATGTGTGGTTCTTCATTCAAAAATAAAGGAGTCCAAGCCGTATTGGATGCGGTTTGTGAATTCCTCCCATCACCTGTAGATCTACCACCCGTAAAAGGTACCAACCCTAAAACGGATGCGGAAGTATCTAGAAAGGCTGATGTCAAAGAACCATTTGCAGCCCTTGCGTTTAAGATCGCTACAGACCCATATGTGGGTAGGTTGGCATTTATGAGGGTTTACTCAGGTTCATTAGATGCGGGTTCTTATGTACTAAATACAAGAAGCAATAACAAAGAAAGAATTTCGCGTTTATACCAAATGCACGCTAACAAGCAAAACCCTATTGATAGGGTAGAAGCTGGTGATATTGCCGCTGGTGTAGGATTCAAGGACATTAGGACTGGAGATACATTGTGTGATGAAAACAATCCAATTGTACTAGAGAGTATGGTCTTCCCTGAACCGGTAATTGGTATTGCGGTAGAGCCTAAAACTCAAAAAGACTTGGATAAATTGGGTATGGCTCTTGCTAAACTAGCAGAGGAAGATCCGACGTTCAGAGTAAAATATGATGAGGATACCAACCAAACCGTAATTAGCGGTATGGGTGAGCTTCACTTGGAGATTATTGTAGACCGTCTCAGAAGAGAGTTTAAGGTGGAATGTAACCAAGGTGCTCCTCAAGTAAACTATAAAGAGGCTTTGACTAAAACTGTAGATCACACTGAAAGATTGAAAAAACAGTCTGGTGGTTCTGGTCTATTCGCCCAGCTTTCTTTTGAAGTAGGACCTGCAGATGAGAAATTCTTAGAATCAGACGAATTCAAGAGTGGTAAAACCAAGCTTCAGTTTGTGAATGATATCTTTGGAGGTTCAGTACCTAAAGAATACCACGCGTCGATCATCAAAGGGTTTAATTCTATGATGGATAATGGTATCCTTGCTGGATATGGAATCGATAGTATGAAGGTGAGAATTTATGATGGTCAGACTCACGCTGTGGATTCTAAACCACTCGCTTTCGAATTGTGTGCAAAAGAGGGCTTCAAAGAAGCAGCAAAATCTGCTGGACCTGTTCTCCTTGAGCCAATCATGAAATTAGAGGTTGTTACTCCTGAGGATTATGTGGGAGCTGTTATCGGTGACTTGAACAGAAGAAGAGGGCTACCTAAGGGACAAGAGCAAAAGATTGGTGCAGTATCCATTCAAGCAGAGGTTCCATTAGCTGAAATGTTCGGTTATGTAACCCAACTTCGTACAATCACTTCTGGTAGAGCGAGCAGTGCAATGGAGTTTAGTCATTATGCTCCAGCACCAAGGAATATCGCCGATGCAGTGATTGAAAAAGCAAAAGGTACATTAAAAGTATAAAATGTTTGTGAAATCCAAAATGATTGCGTATTTTTGCAGCCATTTTGTAAAAACTTAGTAATAAAGGGTTATGAATCAAAAGATTAGGATCAAACTTCGGTCGTACGACCACAATCTAGTGGACAAAAGTACAGAGAAGATTGTCAAGACAGTTAAGAATAGTGGAGCTGTAATTTCAGGTCCGATTCCGCTGCCCACTGAGAAGGAAATTTTTACCGTGTTGAGATCTCCACACGTTAATAAGAAATCTCGAGAGCAGTTTCAACTAAAAACACACAAGCGTGTGATTGAAATCTTTACACCGACGCAGAAGACGGTCGATGCCTTATCCAAGCTCGAGCTTCCAAGTGGTGTAGATATTCAAGTAAAATTAACGTGATATCGCGTATCGTTGACTTATTAATGTGATAGAGTAATGAACGGAATAATTGGTAAAAAAATAGGAATGACTAGCATCTTTGATGCTAGTGGAAAGTATGTCGCGGTCACCGTGGTAGAAGCTCTTCCGAACGTCGTAACGCAAGTGAAATCACTTGATAAGGATGGTTATAGAGCGCTCCAGTTGGCAGCATTCGAAGCTAAAGAAAAGAATACAAGTAAGCAAATGTTAGGGCACTTCAAAGCTGCATCAACTACCCCTAAGAAAAAGGTAGTTGAGTTCAGAAATAGTAACCTTGCTAAATCTGTAGGTGATCAAGTTGTCATTACTGATGTTTTTGCTGAGGGTGATAAGGTCAGTGCTGTGGGAATTTCTAAAGGTAAAGGGTTCCAAGGTGTAATGAAGAGACATGGCTTTGGCGGTGTTGGTGATTCAACACACGGTCAGCACAATAGATTACGAGCTCCTGGTTCAATTGGAGCATCTTCATTTCCTTCCAAAGTTGTGAAAGGCATGAGAATGGCTGGTCGAACAGGAAATGACAGAGTAAAAGTAAGAAATCTAAGGGTCGTAAAGATTCTTGCAGATCAGAATGTAATACTTATTAAAGGTGCTATACCTGGACATAAGGGATCTTTAATCACCATTGAAAAATAATCGAGATGAAGGTTGATGTATATAACATAAATGGTAGTTCTACAGGAAGATCTGTAGATCTAAGTGATGATATCTTCGGAATCCAGCCAAATGAGCATGTGGTTTATCTTGCTGTAAAACAATATAACGCTGCTCAACGTCAAGGAACCCACAAAGCGAAGGAAAAGTGGGAAGTAGCTAGAACCACCAAAAAGTTCAAAAGACAAAAGGGTACGGGTGGTGCAAGAGCTGGTTCATTGAAGTCTCCTTTGTTTAAAGGTGGTGGTACAGTATTTGGTCCACGCCCGAGGAATTATGACATCTTTTTGAACAAGAAAGTTAAAAAACTTGCTCGGTATTCTGTGCTAAGCCAAAAGATGGCTAATGGTGGAATTAAAGTTGTTGAGGATTTCGGTTTTGATACACCAAAAACCAAATCATTCCTGAATATCATGAATGCTCTGAATGTTGGAAATTCTAAGACCGTAGTAGTTCTTGCAGATTACAATGAGAATGTGTACAAAGCAGGAAGAAATTTACCGAAAACAGAGATTGTTAACGTAAAGGATTTGAATACATATCAGATTTTGAATGCTCAAAATGTGGTCTTTGTTGAGTCATCTGTTAGCAAAATTAACTAATTCCAAACTTTGAATAATAATGAAAGATATTATAATCAAACCGGTAATTTCTGAAAAGGCTGACCAACTATCTGGTAAATTAAATCAATACACTTTTATCGTTGACAAATCAGCAAACAAGCTAGAATTGGTTAAAGCGTTCAGTAGACTTTTCCCCGATGTAACTGTTCTTGGTGTCAACACCATGATAGCTCATGGTAAGAAAAAATCTAGAAACACAAGAGCAGGCGTGATCAAGGGTCGTGTATCCTCTTATAAGAAAGCGGTATTTACTTTAACGGAGGGAGATCAGCTGGATATTTTTGAATCACCTGAAGAACAACAATAATAGAAATGGGAGTTAAAAAATTTAGTCCTGTTACACCGGGACTCAGACATAGAATTGGAAATACTTTCGATCAACTTTCTTCTACCTCAAATGATCCTCAGAAGTCATTGACGTCTGGTAAATCAAATACAGGTGGTCGAAATCAGACAGGAAAAATGACTGTCCGAAATATCGGTGGTGGTCATAAGCGTAAATATAGAGTGATTGATTTTGCAAGAGACAAGGAGAATATCCCTGGAAAAGTATCATCAATCGAGTATGATCCAAATAGGTCAGCTTTCATTGCGCTTATTGTATATGCTGATGGTGATAAGAGATATATCCTTGCCCCTGATAAACTTAAAGAGGGACAAACTGTCATGAGCGGTGATAAAGCTACTCCTGATGTTGGTAATGCACTTTATCTTAAAGATGTTCCACTGGGAGCTAATATTCACGCAATTGAAATGACGCCTGGTAAAGGAGCAGCTTTGGCTAGAAGTGCTGGTACTACTTGTATCTTAACAGGTCGTGAAGGGAAATATGCGGTCGTAAAGCTTCCGAGTGGTGAGGTTAGAAGAATCCTATTGACCTGTAAGGCCACGATCGGTACTACATCAAATCCAGATCATTCATTGGTAGTGCTAGGGAAAGCGGGTAGAAATAGATGGCTCGGCAATAGATCACGTGTAAGAGGTGTAGCAATGAACCCTGTAGACCACCCAATGGGAGGAGGTGAAGGTAGAAGCTCAGGCGGACATCCACGTTCTAGAACTGGTATTATGGCAAAAGGTCAGAAGACAAGAAACCCTAATAAAGCTTCTAACAAACTCATTATTAGTAGAAGAAAATCTAAAAACAAATAATCTTAGTTATGGCTCGTTCAATTAAAAAAGGACCATATGTGTTCCATAAACTGTTGGAGAAGGTAGCGAAAGCATCTGAATCTAATAAAAAGGGTGTAATCAAGACTTGGTCTAGATCATCCATGATTATTCCTGATATGGTGGGTCTAACGATCGCTGTGCACAATGGGAAATCATTCATACCGGTTTTCGTTACCGAGAACATGGTGGGTCATAAGTTAGGAGAGTTTGCTCCAACTAGAACATTCAGAGGACACTCTGGTAATCGATAATTTATAAATTTACTTCATATCATGGAAGCCATCGCAAAATTTAAGAATTGTCCTATGTCTCCTCGAAAAATGAGACTAGTTGTCGACAATATAAGAGGCAGAGAGGTTTACGAAGCACTCAATATCCTTAAGTTCACAAATAAAGAAGCATCAGTTTGGTTGGAGAAGCTCCTCCTTTCTGCCATTGCTAACTGGGAATATAAAACCGAAAACACTAGAAGTGCCGGTGAGTATGACCTTTTTGTAAAAACCGCCTTCGTTGATGGCGGTCCAATGTTGAAAAGGTTTCAGCCTGCTCCACACGGCCGTGCACACCGAATCCGAAAGCGTTTGAACCACATTACGCTTGTGGTAGAGAACAGAAAACCAATTGAAGAATAATTTAATTTTTGAAAATGGGTCAGAAGACAAGTCCAATAGGAAATAGACTAGGTATAATTAGAGGTTGGGATAGCAACTGGTATGGTGGCAAAGATTTCGGTGATAAAGTAGTAGAAGATCAAAAGATCAGGGACTATTTGAATGCTCGTATTTCTAAGGGTGGTATATCAAAGATCGTTATCGAGCGAACGTTGAGAAGAATTACAGTTACTCTTCATACTTCACGTCCAGGTATCATCATAGGTAAAGGTGGTCAGGAAGTTGATAAGATAAAGGAGGAGTTAAAGAAGTTAACTTCTAAAGATGTACAAATCAACATCCAAGAGATTAGAAAGCCAGAGCTTGATGCTGCCATTGTTGGAGAAACGATTGCTAAGCAAATCGAGTCAAGGATAAACTACCGAAGAGCGATCAAGATGGCTATTCAATCTACGATGAGAACTGGCGCAGAAGGAATTAAGGTTCGTATCAGTGGTCGTCTAAATGGTGCTGATATGGCTCGAAGTGAAGAGTATAAAGATGGAAGAACTCCACTGCATACATTCCGTGCTGATATCGATTACTCAATCAAAGAGGCACTTACTGTCTATGGTCTGATTGGAATCAAGGTTTGGATTTGTAAGGGTGAGGTATTTGGAAAAAGAGAGCTTACACCAATGTCAACGATGGAGTCAAATAGCTCAGGAAATGACCGCGGAAATAAATCTGGAAATAATTTTAAGAAAAAGAAGAGGTAATATCAATAATTGTTTTATCTTTGCCGAACTTTTTCAAAAAGTAAAATTTTAAACGCATTTTGCAATGTTACAGCCAAAAAGAACAAAATATAGAAAGCAGCATAAAGGCAGAATCAAGGGTATTGCTGGCCGAGGTCACGAAGTTTCTTTCGGATCATTTGGTCTAAAATCACTTGACGCCGGGAGATTGACGAGTCGTCAGATTGAATCTGCTAGGATTGCAATGACCAGATCTATGAAAAGAGAGGGTAAAGTGTGGATCCGAATTTTTCCTGACAAACCGATTACATCGAAGCCTGCTGAAGTAAGGATGGGTAAAGGTAAGGGGGCACTCGACCATTGGGTTGCTATTGTAAAACCTGGAACTATCATGTTTGAATTGGATGGTGTACCAGTAGAGGTAGCACAAGAAGCACTTCGTCTTGCTGCACAAAAACTTCCATTGTTAACAAAATTTGTGATTCGTCACGATTATACTGCTTAATTATTTATCTATATGGCGACGAAAAGAAAGATAGAGTTAAATTCTATGTCTGTTGAAGATCTTTCAACTCAAATAAGTGAGTTAGGTAAACAACTTTCACAATTGAAATTTGACCATGCAGTAAGAGGCCTTGCTAACCCGAAGCAACTTGCCTCTAGTAAAAAGGAGATCGCTCGGTTAAAAACAGAGGTTAGATCTAGAGAATTAGCAAATATGCCAAGTGAAGTTATCGCTAAGCGGGATAGAATTGTTTTAAGAAGAAAGTTAGCAAAGTAAATTCCTTCCAATGTCAGTAGTTAATAAAAAGCAAATAGTTGGTGTTGTTTCTAGCAACAAAATGGATAAGTCCATTACTGTTTCTGTTGAGAGAAAATTAAAGCACCCTATATATGGTAAGTTTGTTAAGAAGACTAAGAAATTCATGGCTCATGATGAAAAGAATGAGTGTAATGAAGGTGATTTAGTTAGAATTGTTGAGTCTCGCCCTCTAAGTAGAGTTAAGCGTTGGAGCTTGGTAGAGATTGTTGAAAAAGCAAAATAAAATAGTTATTCCATGATACAGCAAGAATCAAGGCTAAATGTGGCCGATAACAGTGGCGCTAAGGAGGTGCTTTGTATTAGGGTTTTGGGAGGATCAAAAAGAAGGTATGCTTCTGTTGGTGATAAAATTGTGGTGACTGTTAAAGATGCCTCTCCTGGGGGGATCAAAAAAGGTACAGTTTCTAAAGCTGTAATTGTCCGAACAAAAAAAGAAGTTGGTCGAAAAGATGGGTCTTATATCCGTTTTGATGATAACGCAGTAGTATTATTGAATGCTAATGATGAACCAAGAGGTTCTCGTATTTTTGGTCCCGTAGCTCGTGAATTGCGAGACAAAGACTATATGCGTATTGTTTCACTAGCACCTGAGGTGCTTTAATTTTAAAGTGATGTCTAATAATTCTGCAAAGCGATTCGCACCCAAAGTGAATATAAAGGTTGGGGATAAAGTTGTTGTTATCGCCGGTTCGTCAAAAGGATCCGAAGGTACAGTAAAGAAAATCTTGATTGAAAAAAATCGAGCGATTCTTGATAATGTAAACTTTGTCAAAAAGCATACAAAGCCAACTAATGATAACCCTGGCGGTATCAACGAAATTGAGGCTCCGATACATATCTCTAATTTAATGCACGTCGATCCTAAGACTGGTAAACCAACTCGTGTTGGTAAAAAGCTTGTCGATGGCAAGAAGGTTAGATATTCTAAGAAATCAGATCAAATAATTAAGTAATGAGCTCAGTAAGTAAGTCAAAAAAGCTTTATCACGAGACTGTCATTAAGTCTCTTCAAGAGCAGTTCAATTATAAAAGTAGTATGGAAGTGCCTAGGTTGGTTAAAATTTGTATTAACCAAGGTGTAGGCGCTGCGACGCAAGATAAGAAGGTTGTTGATGCAGCTTTGTCTGAAATGACAACGATCACAGGTCAAAAAGCAGTTCCAACTAAAGCTAGAAATTCAATTTCGAACTTTAAGCTTCGTGAGGGTATGACGATTGGTGCTCGTGTTACATTAAGAAGAGATAGAATGTTTGAATTTCTAGATCGTCTTACTGTTGTGGCTCTTCCTAGGGTTCGTGACTTCAAGGGTATTCCTGATAAGAGCTTTGACGGAAGAGGAAATTATACTTTTGGTATCACAGAGCAAATCATTTTTCCTGAAATAGATATTGATAAAGTTAATAGAATCTCAGGTATGGACATCACTTTTGTGACCACTGCGAAAACTGACGCTGAAGCTTTGGCTTTGTTAAAGGGTTTAGGTCTTCCATTTAAAAATCAGAATAATTAATTGCAATGGCAAAGAAATCAATAATTGCACGTGAAATAAAAAGGGAGAAGCTGGTAGCTAAATATGCCGACCTTAGAAAAAAACTAAAGGAAGCTGGTGATTACGATGCGCTGGACAAATTACCCCGAAATAGTTCTAAAGTAAGATTGCACAATCGTTGTAAACTTACTGGAAGGCCTAAGGGCTATATGAGAAGGTTTGGTATTAATAGGGTTTCATTCCGATTGATGGCAAACGAAGGTAAAATTCCTGGCATTACAAAAGCTAGTTGGTAACATTCTAAAATTTTATTCAAATGATGGTTACAGATCCAATATCAGATTTCCTTACAAGGATTAGGAATGCCCAGAAGGCTAGACACACTACTGTTGTGATTCCGATGTCAGGTATCAAAAAAGCAATTACTCAAATATTATACGATCAAGGTTATATTCTTAAATATAAATTTGATGCAGAAGCAGGGAAACAAGGTGAAATCCATATCGCTTTAAAGTATGATCCGATTTCCAAATTGCCTGTTATACGTGAATTAGGTAGAATTTCTAGACCTGGTCTAAGGAAATATGCCGGTTCAAAAGAGCTTCCTAAAATCAGTAATGGTCTAGGAATCGCAATCATCTCTACTTCTAAAGGACTTATGACAGATAAGCAAGCTAGAAAGGAGAATATAGGCGGTGAACCAATCTGTTACATTTTCTAATTTTTAAATTCTCGATTATGTCTAGAATAGGTCGTGCAATAATAAATCTTCCAGCTGGTGTTTCAGTGGAAGTTTCGAAATCCAATCTTGTAACTGTTAAAGGTCCGAAAGGTTCGTTAACAGAACAAGTTGATAAAGACATGGAGGTAAGTATTGAAGATGGCGTACTTAGTGTTAAAAGACCAACTGAGCAACAGCGACATAAGGCAATGCACGGTCTTTACCGTTCGTTGATTAATAACATGGTTGTAGGTGTTTCTGAGGGTTACACTAGATCTCTCGAGCTTGTAGGGGTTGGTTACAGAACTTCAAATACAGACCAAGTATTAGAATTGATATTAGGGTATTCGCACCCAATCTTGTTTGAAATACCAAATGAGATTAAAGTATCCACCAAGAGTGAAAAAGGATCAAATCCTACTGTGATTCTTGAGGGTATTGATAAGCAACTAATTGGTCAAATCGCTGCGAAAATTAGAGGGTTCAGAAAACCAGAGCCATACAAAGGTAAGGGTGTTAAATACTCTGGTGAAATTATTCGAAGAAAGGCTGGTAAGACCTCCGGTAAAAAATAATAAAGTTTTAGTGATGGTAACTAAAGTGTTAAAAAGAAAAAGGATTCATTTTAGAATTCGAAAAAAAGTTGTTGGTTCTGCGACCAAGCCGCGTTTGGGTGTTTTCAGAAGTAATAAAGGGATTTATGTCCAGGCTTTTGATGATTTGAACGGTGTAACGATAGCATCCGCCAGCCACAAGGATGTTGCAAGTGGTAACAAATCAGCTGTTGCGACTGAGGTTGGTAAGGCAATTGGAGCAAAGCTTGTTGCAAATGGCATTAAGGAGGCTGTTTTTGATAGAAGTGGTTACTTGTACCATGGGCGGGTGAAAGCTTTAGCAGATGGTGCAAGAGAATCAGGTCTAGTATTTTAACTTAAAAATTAAGAACAATGTCTACAAATAACAATAAAGTAAAGCCAGCAGAAAGCGAATTGAAAGAAAAGCTTGTTAATCTTGCTCGTGTTGCTAAGGTAACAAAAGGTGGTAGAACTTTTAGCTTTTCCGCACTAGTGGTTGTTGGAGATGGAAATGGTACGGTAGGTTATGGATTGGGTAAAGCCCGAGATGTATCTGAGTCAATTTCTAAGGCCGTTGATGATGCTAAGAAAAACTTGGTTAAAGTGCCTGTAATAAATGGAACCATACCTCACGAACAGAAAGGAAAATTTGGAGCGGGCAAGGTTTTAATTAAGCCTGCTTCTGACGGTACTGGTGTAATTGCTGGTGGAGCAATGAGGGCAGTTCTAGAGATTGCCGGTGTGCACAATGTACTTTCTAAATCTCAAGGATCTTCTAATCCGCACAACGTTGTAAAAGCTACTGTAGATGCTTTAATGAAGTTGAGAACACCAGCAATGGTCGCGAAGCAAAGGGGTATTGGTCTAGAAAAAGTTTTTGAAGGATAAAACTAGTGTCTAATGGATAAATTAAGTGTAAAACAAGTTAAGAGTACTATTGATCGTCCTAGAAGACAGAAGGATACAATTACGGCTCTTGGACTTAGAAAAGTAAATCAAGTTGTAGTGAAAGAAGCGACACCTCAAATTTTAGGAATGATCGCTAAAGTAGCCCACCTTGTAGAAGTTGAAAAAATCTAAATATTATTGTCATGAATTTGAATAGTTTGCGACCTGCTTTTGGTTCCACTAAAAGTGATAAGAGAATAGGAAGAGGTGTTGGTTCTGGAAAAGGTGGGACGTCTACGAGAGGTCACAAAGGTGCCAAGTCCAGATCTGGCTTTAAGAATAAAAGACATTTTGAGGGTGGTCAGATGCCACTTCAGATGCGTTTGCCCAAGAGAGGTTTTAAGAACGTAAATAGAGTTGCTTACGCACCTATTAATGTTGAGAGACTACAAGATATCCATGATAAATTCGGTGTTACTGAGTTTAATGAGACTGTATTGAGAGATCTTGGGATCATCGGTGGGTCTGATCTTGTGAAAATTTTGGGTGATGGTGATATCTCTTCGCCAATCAAACTTAGTTTTTCAAAAATTTCTGATTCAGCCAAACAGAAAATTGAAGCTGCTGGTGGATCTATCACTATCGCATAATTATTGCACATGAGCAAGTTTATCGAAACTTTAAAAAATATCTGGGGTATAAAAGAATTAAGGTATAAGATTCTTTTTACCCTTTTGGTTTTAGGTATTTTCAGATTAGGCAGTTTTATAGTTTTACCTGGTGTAAATGTTGAAGTCCTAAGAGTGGCCTCTAGCGCCAGAGATGCTAATGACTTATTGAACATCATTAATAGTTTTACTGGTGGTGCCTTCAATCAAGGAGCTATTTTCGCTTTGGGTATTATGCCTTACATTACTGCAAGTATCATCCTACAATTGTTAGGATTTGCAGTTCCGTACTTTCAGAAGTTACAACAGTCTGAAGGTGAGTCTGGACGTAAGAAAATTAACCAGTATACACGATTATTGACTGTTTTCATTACACTCGTCCAAGGATCTGGTTATCTTGCTTATTTAGCATCTACGGGAGCCATTGATAAGAGTGTTGATACAGCTGTTTTCTTTTTGAGTAATTCAATCATTCTAAGTGCGGGTACTATTTTCGCAATGTGGTTGGGTGAAAAGATTACAGATAGAGGTATCGGAAACGGTATATCACTTCTAATCATGGTGGGTATCATTGCAACTCTACCTAGAAGTTTTGTTGCGGAAATTCAAACACAACTAAGTTCTAATGGCTTTTTTGTGATTTTGATTGAGCTTGCTGTCTTCTTTATGGTAGTATTGGCTTCTATCTTAGTAGTCCAAGGTGTTCGTAAAATTCCAATTCAGTTTGCTAATAGGATGGTAGGTAGAACCGGCACAGATCTTCCTGTTCAGGGTAACCGTGATTACATTCCACTTAAAGTAAATGCTTCTGGTGTTATGCCGATCATTTTTGCTCAAGCTATTATGTTTTTGCCTTTGACCTTAGCTCAATTTGCTATGGCGAGTAATGGCGAACAGAGTGATACACTTATTGCCCTGAATAATTGGAAGTCTCTTCCTTATAATTTGATTTTCTTTACACTAGTTGTTGTATTTACATATGTATATACTGCATTGATTGTAAATCCTCAGCAGTATGCTGAATACCTGAAGAGACAAAACTCATTTATCCCTGGTATTAAACCTGGAGAAGATACAGAGGAGTACATCGATATGTTGACCACCCGTGTTACACTTCCAGGATCTATATTTTTAGGTTTAATTTCAATTTTTCCTGCGCTGGTAGCAGTAGCTGGAGTTTCGGACGGGTTTGCTCTGTTCTTCGGTGGAACATCATTACTGATTCTTGTAGGTGTTGTTTTGGATACGCTACAGCAAGTTGAAAGTTACTTACTGATGAGAAAGTATGATGGACTAGTAAAGAGTGGAAAAATTAAAGGACGTGCTCCAGGTGGAATGCAGATTGGTGCTGATTTTTAATTATGCCGATCGAACTTCTTAAAGAGTCTGATATTGAGCTCCAAAGAAAAAGTTCTTTGGCGGTTTGTAGTGTTTTGAGTGAATTGGCGAGTATTCTTAAACCAGGCATCACGGGCAAGCATTTGAATTCTGTTGCGGAAGAGATGATATCTGATCTGGGTGGTAAACCGTCCTTTAAAGGTTATCGTGGTTTTCCATCTGCTCTTTGTATTTCACCAAATAGCATGGTGGTACATGGTATTCCAAGTGAGGTTGAATTCAAGGAAGGTGATTTGATTTCTATTGACTGTGGTATCTTTTTGAACGGGTTTCATGGTGATGTAGCCTTCACCTTCTTGCTGGATGGTGCTTCTAAAGAATCTCTTGATTTGTGTAAAGTGACATATGAGGCTTTATTAATCTCTAAAAACTTTTTCAAGTCAGGGAATCGAATAGGAGATTATGGAGCCGAGTTATTAAAGACAGTGGAACGCGAAAAGCGTTACGGTATTGTCAGGGAACTAATCGGTCATGGTGTTGGTAGAAATCTTCATCAAGACCCGGAGGTGCCTAACTTTGGTAAAAAGGGTAGTGGGCCGATGTGTAAAGAAGGTATGGTGCTAGCTGTTGAGCCAATGATTAATCTCGGTTCAAAGAAAGTAAAACAATTGTCAGATGGTTGGTCAATTGTTACATTTGACGGCAAGCCATCTGCACATTATGAACACAACATTGTTGTTAGGAAAAATCATGCTGAGTTTCTGTCTAATCACGATGAAATTCACGAAAGAATAAAAATAAATAGAAATTTAGTATCTATTTTGTAAAAAAAGATAGATATTTGCACTCCAATTTAAAAATGGGTAAAAAAAATCTTATAAAACTGGATGGGGTTATTGAAGAAGCCCTCTCGAATGCCATGTTCCGTGTGCGTTTAGAGAATGAGCATCTGATAATTGCCACAATTTCAGGTAAAATGAGAATGAATTACATACGTATTCTTCCTGGTGACAAAGTTTCAGTGGAAATGTCTCCATATGATCTTTCTAGGGGGAGGATTACTTATCGTTATAAATAATTTGATATGAAAGTTAGAGCTTCAGTTAAAAAGCGATCTGCGGATTGTAAAATTGTTCGACGTAATGGTAAAGTTTATATCATTAACAAAAAGAATCCAAAGTTTAAACAAAGACAAGGTTAAAATATGGCAAGGATAGCTGGTGTAGATTTACCAAGAAATAAAAGGGGCCTGATATCACTAACCTACATCTATGGTATTGGTATAAGTAGAGCTGCCTATATCTTAGAGAAAGCAGGTGTTGATATTAACACAAAAGTTGAACAGTGGTCTGATGACAACATTAAGTTTATATCTAAATTCATTCAAGATGAGTTTAAGGTAGAGGGTGAGTTGAGGTCTGAAGTTCAGCTTAGCATCAAGCGTTTGATGGATATCGTATGTTACCGGGGTTTAAGACATAGAAAAGGTCTTCCTGTAAGAGGTCAAAGTACGAAAACCAACGCTCGAACGAGAAAAGGTAAGAAAAAGACTATTGCTAACAAGAAGAAAGCAACTAAATAGTAATTAGATGGCAAAGGGAAGAAAAATTAAAAAGCGTAATGTTAGTATTACTCCTGATGGATTGGTTTTCATACAGGCTAGTTTCAATAACATTATCGTTTCGGTGTGCAACAACCAAGGTCAAGTTATTTCTTGGGGATCCGCTGGTAAGGCCGGCTTCAGAGGTTCTAAAAAGAACACTCCATATGCTGCCCAAATAGCTGCCCAAACAGCAGCACAGGTAGCTTATGAGGCGGGTTTGAGACATGTAGAGGTTTTTGTGAAGGGGCCAGGTGCAGGTAGAGAATCTGCGATAAGGGCTATTGATACCAGTGGTATCAAAGTAACAAAGATTAAGGATATTACTCCGATACCTCATAATGGATGTCGTCCTCCGAAGAAAAGAAGAGTTTAATTTTGTAAATTTATACGAAAATGGCAAGGTATACCGGTCCAATAACCAAAAAGTCTCGTACTTTTGGTGAAGCAATAAATGGTTTTGACAAGTCTTTTGAAAGGAGAAAATATCCTCCTGGGCAACATGGTCTGTCAAAAAAGAGAAAGCAGCGTTCAGACTATGCTGTTCAACTCAATGAAAAACAGAAAGTAAAATATACATATGGTCTTCTCGAAAGACAGTTTAGAAATCTTTTCGAGAAAGCTTCCCGAGCTAGTGGTGTTACTGGTGAGATCTTACTTCAGTACTTGGAGTCAAGATTAGATAACACTATCTACAGATTAGGTCTATCTAATACAAGGAGAGGAGCACGGCAGCTAGTATCGCATAGACATGTGGTTGTTAACGGTGTTTTGACCAACATCCCTTCTTATTTATTAAAGCCGGGTGATGTTATCACCATAAAGGGTCAGAGTAAAGGCTTAGACCTTGTGACTGACGCGGTGGCTAAGAAGAAAGATGTTAGAAATACTCCATGGTTAGAATGGAATGCTGACAAAATGGAAGGGAAGTTCATAGATTATCCAGAAAGAGAGAAAATTCCTGAGAATATTAATGAGCAACTAATCGTTGAATTGTATTCTAAGTAAAATTTAAGCTTACTTCTTCGTTGGAGTAAGCTTAAATCGTTTATTAAAAAGCAATATTTTGTAAATGAGTATATTGAATTTTCAAAAGCCAGAAAAAATCAGATTGGAAAAAGCCACTGATTTTGAAGGTACATTCGAATTTAAGCCGCTTGAGCCTGGTTTCGGTCAGACTGTAGGTAATTCTCTTCGAAGGATATTATTGAGCTCTCTTGAAGGGTACGCAGTGTCCGCTATCAGAATAGGTGGTGTAGATCATGAGTTCGCTTCCATCAAGGGTGTGGTTGAGGATGTGGTTGATATTATTCTGAATATCAAACAACTACGAATTAAACCAATCATTGCTGATGATAGCTCAGAGGATAAGATTTATTTGACTATTACTGGTAAAGAATCTTTCAAGGCAGGTGATATTGAGAGCTATACCAATATGTACAAGGTAATGAACCCTGATCTACATATTTGTAGCATGGAGCCTTCAGTAAGTTTGGAGCTTGAGCTTACCATTACAAAAGGTAGAGGATATGTTCCTGCTGATGAAAATATGCCGAAAGATGCACCCATCGGTGTTATTCCGATTGATGCGATCTATACGCCTATTAAAAAAGTTGCTTACCGTGTTGAAAACACACGTGTAGAGCAGCGAACTGACTATGAGAAATTGACCATTGATGTCAAAACTGATGGTACAATTCACCCAGAGGAGGCCTTAAAGGAGGCTTCTAGGATCATGATTCAGCATTTGATGTTGATCACTGATGAAAATATTACTTTTAATGATTCTACATCTCGTGAAGATAACATAGTAGACGAGCATATTCTGCATATGCGTAAGTTGTTGAAGACAAGTCTTGAGGATCTCGACTTATCTGTAAGGGCTTACAACTGCCTAAAAGCTGCTAAAATCAATACATTGGGTGAACTTGTTAGATTCGATACCCATGAATTATTGAAGTTTAGAAACTTTGGAAAGAAATCGCTTGTCGAAATTGAAGAGCTACTTCATTTGAAGGGTATCACCTTCGGTATGGATCTTACCAAGTACAAATTAGACGAAGAATAATATTCGTAGCGACCATTTGAATAAAACCGCAATAACCGAATCACTTAATAGTTTGGGTCGTGAAATTGGTGATGAAGTGTTGCAAATAATTTTTTAACTATGAGACACGGAGTAAAATTAAATCCATTAGGTCGAAAAAGAGGGCACAGAGATGCTCTTTTGAAGAACCTTTCTATTGCGTTAATTACACACAAGAGAATTAACACCACTTTAGCTAAGGCAAAAGCATTAAGAGGTTTTATTGAGCCTTTGGTTACTAAAGCTAAAGACAATACCACACATTCTAGGAGGTTGGCCTTTTCTGAACTTCAGAACAAAGAGGCAATTAAGGAGCTGTTTGATGTAATTGGTCCAAAAGTAGGCGACAGACCAGGAGGATATGTAAGAGTTATCAAAACTGGTTTCCGAAAGGGGGATGGTGCTGATACTGCATTAATAGAGTTTGTTGATTTTAATGATATCTATAGTTTAGATAACCAGGGACAGGCTAAAAAATCTAAATCAAGAAGAGGTCGATCAGGAGGAAAATCCGGATCTAATGTTGCAGCAGCAGCTGCCGCTGCTACTGCTGCGCCAGTTGTGGGGGATGCCATTTCTAATGAAGAAGAGTAGAGTATATATAAAATTTTTAAGGCAGTATGATGTATATCGTACTGCCTTTTTTTTTATATTTTATTACCTTTGTAAAACTTTTGTCTAATGGTTGTGAATGATGAGAAGAATGCGGTTTTAGTCTTAGAAAACGGGAGCGTCTATTACGGGTATAGTCATGGAGCGCAGACACGAACCTGCGGTGAAATTTGTTTCAATACAGGAATGACAGGCTACCAAGAAATTTTTACAGATCCGTCTTACTACGGTCAAACCATCGTAATGACAAATGTACATTTGGGTAACTACGGTGCATTGGAGTCGGAAACAGAATCTAGTAATTCTAGTATTCGCGGTGTGGTGTGTAGAAACTTTTCCAATTCTCATTCGCGAAGATTGGCCAATGAAAGCTTAGAAAGTTTTTTAATCACACGCGGTATTCCCTGTATTTCGGGTATTGATACTAGAAAATTAGTTAGAGAAATCAGATCTGAGGGTGCAATGAATTGTGTGATTTCTACGAAGGACACATCCATTTCTGAATGTATGGACCTGTTGAAGCTTACGCCTAGCATGGTAGGATTGGAGTTGAGTTCTAGTGTAAGTACTAAAGAAATCTATTATGTGGGTAATGAAAAAAGTCCGATAAGAGTTGCAGTTATTGATTTTGGAATCAAAAAGAGTATACTACACAATTTGGCCTTACGAAATATTTACTTATGTATCTTTCCCATGGATACATCTTGGGAGAGAATTATGGAGTTTCAGCCTGATGGTTTTTTTCTTTCCAATGGTCCAGGTGATCCCTCTGTCATGGGCAGTAGTGTGGAATTGGTTCAGAAGATTGCTGCCTTGGGCCGCCCCATCTTTGGTATTTGTCTTGGGCATCAGATGTTGGCGTTGGCACATGGAATTCCTACTTATAAAATGGATAAAGGTCATCGAGGGCTTAATCAGCCTGTACTAAACCTTCAGACTGGAAGGGCGGAGATTACAAGTCAAAATCATGGATTTAGCGTTGTGGATCCAAGTAAATGGACCAACGAATTGGTAGAAATGACCCATAGAAATCTGAATGATAACACCGTTGAAGGAATTCGTATTGTAGGAAGACCTTTCTTTTCCGTTCAGTACCACCCGGAGGCCTCTCCAGGCCCACACGATAGTAGGTATTTATTTGATCAATTCTTTGAGCTATTAGTAAAACATAAAAATTAAAGATATGAGTGTGATTGTTGATGTTTTTGCAAGGGAAATCCTTGACTCCCGAGGAAATCCAACCATTGAGGTAGATGTCATCACCGAAAGCGATGTTATTGGTACAGCAGCTGTTCCGTCTGGTGCTTCTACCGGAAAATATGAAGCGGTTGAATTACGTGATGGTGATGAGACTAGGTTTTTGGGAAAGGGTGTTTTGAAGGCTTGTTATAATGTCGAGGAAACCATTCGGGAGGCTCTGATTGGCGAAAGTATTTTTGATCAACGGTACATCGATGACCTAATGCTTGAGTTAGATGGTACAGAGAATAAATCAAAGTTGGGTGCAAACGCAATTTTGGGGGTATCTCTTGCAGTAGCAAAGGCAGCAGCCATTGAACTCAATCAGCCACTTTACAGATATATTGGTGGTGTGAATGCACATGTGATGCCAGTACCAATGATGAATATCCTCAATGGAGGAAGTCATGCCGATAATAGCATTGACTTTCAGGAGTTCATGATTATGCCACTTGGTGCGGAGCGATTTTCTGATGCGCTTCGAATGGGTGTGGAGGTTTTTCATCACTTGAAATCTGTGCTTAAGAAAAATGGATATAGTACCAATGTTGGTGACGAAGGAGGGTTTGCACCGAATATCAAATCCAATGAGGAGGCTATAGAAATTGTGCTTCAAGCCATTGAAAAAGCAGGTTACAGACCTGGGGAGGATATCTATATAGCGATGGATGCAGCCGCTTCTGAATTTTATAATGAAGAGACTGGTTTATATACGTTCCACAAAAGTGGTGGTCAGCAATTGACTTCCGATCAAATGGTTGCCTATTGGGAAGAATGGGTTCAGAAATACCCAATCGTCTCTATCGAAGATGGATTGCATGAGGATGACTGGGCAAGTTGGTCTAAACTAACCAAAGTGATTGGTAATCGTGTCCAAATCGTAGGTGACGATTTATTTGTGACGAACTCCAAGAGATTGCAACGCGGTATCGAGCTTGATGCAGCTAATTCTATCTTGGTGAAGGTAAATCAAATTGGATCTCTTTCTGAGACTATTGATGCGGTGACTTTGGCTACGCGTAATGGGTATACATCCGTAATGAGCCACCGATCAGGTGAGACAGAAGATACTACCATCGCAGATTTGGCTGTGGCGCTCAATACAGGCCAAATCAAGACGGGTTCGGCTTCAAGAAGTGATCGGATAGCTAAGTATAACCAATTACTTCGCATCGAAGAAGAGCTTGGTGATAATGCATATTTCCCAGGGAAAGCGATCATCCAGTAGTATACAAGACTACCTCCTCTAGTTTTGACTAGATGAGAATGACGTTATTTCGATAGGTACATTGCATAACAACTACGAAATCACGTGAGATGTGTCAAAAACTTACTACGGGGTTCTAATGTAAGTTCTAATACCGGACTAGGTTTGACATGATACTTTCTGGAAATGGCTATGCTGAGAATTGGTGTAGAAATGTGTAGATTTTCTCGCTCTACCGGTTCATAGGTTGTGGCTCCAGAATGTTAATTAATGGGTTTTTTCTTTGGATATTCTTCAAATTTCGTAATTTAGCCACTTCTAAAGGTTTTAGATAATTAAACTACACAAAAATGGGCAAATTTAACCTCATTGGTTCAATGTCATCCATGTATATTAGCATACCAAAGTCTTGGATCAATAGATATACACTTACGGGTCTGGCATTTCTGTTTTGGATGAGTTTCATGGATCAACATGACTTTTTTACGAGATACAAACTATCGAGACAGATCGCTTTTCTGGAGAACCAAAAGATTGAATTGGCCCAACGAATAGAGATTGCTAAAGCCAACAAGGCAGATTTGGAAAATGACAAAGAAAAATTTGCCCGTGAGCAATACTATATGCATACAAAGAACGAAAAAGTATTTATCATACAAACGCAAGAAAAATGAGTGTACTAGTCAATAAAAATTCAAAAATCATCGTACAAGGTTTCACGGGTAAGGAAGGTAGCTTCCACGCTGAGCAAATGATCGAGTACGGATCTCCAGTAGTAGGTGGAGTTACCCCCGGAAAGGGCGGAAGTTTGCACCTTGGAAAACCAGTATTTAATACAGTGGCAGATGCCGTGAACGAGGCTGGTGCAGATACTTCTATTATTTTTGTACCACCTGCCTTTGCTCCTGACGCCATCATGGAAGCAGCAGAGGCCGGCATCAAAGTGATCATCTGCATCACTGAGGGTATCGCTGTCCAAGATATGGTCAAAGTGAAGGCTTATATCGAAAAGTTTGATTGTACGCTAATTGGTCCAAACTGCCCAGGTGTCATTACCCCCGAAGAAGCTAAGGTAGGAATCATGCCGGGCTTCGTCTTTAAAAAGGGTAGAATCGGTGTAGTTTCAAAATCTGGCACCCTCACTTACGAAGCAGCTGACCAAATCGTAAAAGCTGGTCTTGGTATCTCTACAGCCATTGGTATCGGTGGTGACCCGATTGTAGGTACACCTACGAAAGATGCTGTGAAATTGCTAATGGAAGATCCAGATACAGACGCTATCGTTATGATTGGTGAAATCGGAGGTAACTATGAAGCACAAGCGGCAGAATACATTAAATCTACGGGTAACAAGAAACCTGTGGTGGGATTCATCGCCGGTCAGACAGCTCCAAAAGGGAGAACCATGGGGCATGCTGGAGCTATTGTAGGTGGTCACGATGATACTGCTGAAGCCAAAATGAAAATCATGGCAGCGTGTGGTATACACGTCGTTTCATCGCCCGCAGAGATCGGAGCTAAAGTAAAAGAAGTAATCGGATAAAATAAAAAAGAGGCGTAAATTTTACGCCTCTTTTTTTTCAGTCCTACTTTGGAAGTATTTAGGATTTACGATGAGTAGTCCAAACGACTCTCCATCTTCTTTATAAATTTTGGCATGGTGTGCTCCGTGTGCTCTTAAGATAGCCCGAGAGTATTTCGTATCTAATTGCTTGAACCATTTGAATCTTTGGTGGATATACACATCATGAATCAAAAAGTAAATCAATCCATAAATAGAAATCCCAACTCCAACCCAAAACAGTGGACTCAGGTGCTCATAGAATGTGCCAAGCATATAGCATGATGCACTCGGAATAGCAAACACGAGGAAGAAAAGATCATTTTTCTCAAAAAAGCCCTCTTTTTCAAAATGGGGTTTGTGGTGGTCTTCATGCCACACCCACAGAAAGCCATGCATGATGTATTTATGTGCAAGCCAAGCCACAAATTCCATACCTAAAACTGTACCAAGTACAATCAAAACATTGATTAGTATCGTCATATTTTCAAATGATTACGCAGTTTATAAATCAATTTTTGGGGTTTAAAGTTCACCTATTCTAGCATTTAATTCCCTTTTTACCTCATATAATGGAGGTGTTCGTTGGACAATTTTGGCGGTGGATTTAAAGAAAAACTTCGTCATTCGGCTCTTCTTCATTTTTGGCTAGAGGAAGCTCGATGTAGAAGTTTGTTCCTTGGTCTTTAGTCGAATCAAAGTAAATTTTGCCATTCATAGAGTCGATCATATTCGCACTGATAGCGAGTCCAAGACCAGTTCCTGAGTTTTTGGTGGTGAAATTTGGAGTAAATACTTTTTCACGCATATCTTCAGCTATTCCTACTCCATTGTCAGAAACCCTCAGGATGGCATTTCTGTCATTTTGCTTGAGCTCTATTTCAATGATGCCTCTTCGATCTGGGTCAATGGCTTGGGTAGCATTTTTTACGATGTTGTTAAGGATGCGGACCAATTGGTTTCTATCTGCGAAGACAAAAATTTCATTGATAGGCTCTATAAGATTGATATCCATATCGTCTCTTTTTCGGAAGAGGTCATGGATATGTTCTACGATTTCATTGAGTATGATTCGTTCGTTTGAAGTTTTTGGTAGGGTAGCAAAATTTGAAAATTCATCAGCGATTTGGGTAAGGTTGTTGATCTGTTCGATCAAAGTTCCTGAAATTCGGTGGATGAGCTTTTGTGCATTTTGGGGATCAGTTTCTGAAGCTCGGTTCAGGTATTGGATACTCAGTTTCATGGGGGTAAGCGGATTTTTAATTTCATGCGCCACTTGTTTGGCCATTTCTCTCCATGCAGAGTCTCGCTCTGTCTTTGCGATAATCTCCGCGCTTTTGGTCAATTCCTCGGTCATCTTGTTGTAATCCTTGATGAGTATACCGATTTCGTCATTGGTGTCCCAGTGTAGGGTCGTATTTTTTTTGCCTAATTTGAACTCCTTCAGGTTCTCGGTCAATTTTTTGAGTGGTTGTGTGATCGAATTGGCAATAGCGATGGAGATTGCACCAGCTAGTAGGAAAAGGAATATGTACACATTGAGTAAGGTCCCCAAAAATTCGTAAAGTCGCCTTGAAAAATCAAACTCTTCGTTTTTCGAGAAACCAAGGATTCCAATAAAGGAGCTCGCTTTATAAAAGGGAACATATACCTTGGTGTGGTGATTTTTAGAATGGAAGTCGGTGATTTCGATGCTGTTTGGTTCATCCAATAGTGAGTTCATAGCTGTAAAGGGGATTTGCTCAGCAGAGTATCCTCCCAGTGGAATCGGAGATATTAATCGACCGCTTCGTTCGAACAGCTGAACTTTTCTGTTGTGAATCTTGCCCAACTGATCCAAATTGTTCGCCAAGATACTCCTAGCAGCGGCAGCATCTTCCGCATTGACGATGGTGGCATTGATGTCACTCATCAGGATGGATAGCGATTTATGATAGTTAGCCTCTGCATTGGACTTCAGGATATTGTTGAAGTAAAAAGCCGTAATGAGCCCAATTACAATAAAGCTAAATATAATGAGGAGAATGACGGATAACTGAATTTTGGATGTGAGGGAATTGCGATTGTAAAACTTTAGGTCGATTTCACTTGGAAGAATTTGAATCCTGGTATTGATAAAGGTGATCGTCAGAATTAAAATACCTAGTAATGAAAATACGAAGGAGAAGACGGACAGTGGTTTGATAAGCCCAACCATTTTTTTGGTAGATACTACGCGATATAGCTGATCGTCGAAATGGGTAGCATATGAAAGGTAAGAAACTCCATTGATAATGGTATCCTGGACATTGGCGTCTGAAAAGAGCTTTGGTTCAAAGTTGTCTTGACTTGGCTGGTTGCGGTACACTTGTTGATTTCCTTTCCAGATATATATGGGGAGATTCGTTTCTTGAATTGCTGTCTTTTTATGTCCCTCTAAGATGATGATGAGTTCGATCTGATTTTTTGAAAATTGGAGGTTTTCTATTTCAAATTTAAAATAAACTTCGTTATAGATCGGATTGAAAAAGATATTCTCAGAAATGTTTTGTACCTGAAGCAACCGAGTATTGAGTTTCTCCAATTGAGGAAATTGATTGAAGAAAAGAGAGTTGCCACGTACATCAAAACAATGAATTTCTTGGAGGCTAAATGATTGGGTCAATTGCTTATCCAGAGACTTGGTAATAAATGCTCGAATATCCTCTTGGTCTAGGGTAGCTGGTCCAGGAATTTTGCTCAGGGATTCGACCAATCCGCTTTTTACAAGGGTATTCCGCTGGTCCTTTAGTTTGGATTTCAAATGGGAGGGAAGCGGCGTCAGGACGGATTGTATTGCTGTCATCCGCTCGCGATAGTCGTGTTTGAGATCGGAGTAGAACAAGCCGATGGCTATAAATCCTGAAAAAAGCAACATCCACCACAATACATATGTGATGTTTTTTTGTGAGGACTCCAGAAATACGTCTAAAATAAGGAAGTAGGAGATCAAAAAAATGATGATTGGTACGATGGGGAGTCCATCTGAAAACATCCAAAAGATGAAGCCATTCGATAGTATTCCAATGTAGGTAAAGATATGCCGTTTGATGGTACCAGTTTTGGGATCATTGCCCGAAAATAAAAGGATGGATGTGTAAAAAGCTTGAAGAGAAAAAAGCAAGATAGCCAGCACAAATAAATACGAATTCAGGGGTATCTGTAAGATGGATTCCACATCTATGATGACTTTTTTACTGGAAATGAGGTACTCCATAGCATCCAAAATAAAAAAGAAGTAACCACTCACCAAGATGGCTGATGCCATGTATTTCAGTGGGTTGGTCAGTTTGTGGTAATATGCAACCAAGCTGCTATTGCGAATACCCGTAAGGATGAAATAGAGAGAGATTACAACAATGAAAAAATGATGGAGCGAAAATTCTGGATGTTTTTGGACTAGCTTTTCCCAAGGTCCATAAAAGCAAAATTCCGAAAAACAAATAAATGCTATCGAAATACCAAGAACACCTCCAAGGTATTGTACAGATCGTTTGGTATTGTTTTGTGCAACGTCCTTCAGAATAAAAAAAGCCCTCCAGACCCATAGGAGTACGATAAATGCTAAGATGCTCAAAAGCAATAGGAACCCAATAAAAGGGTCATCCGGTGATTGTTTATGTACTTCGACTGGAATGGAGAAATCAGACTTTAGGCGAAGTTCATACGGACCAGCTGGATTATATTGAAATCGCAAGAATTCCGTTTGGCACACTAGACACCATCCTTGGTCATCGATCAAGGATACGAATGAAAAAATTCGATGGTTATTTTGTGTGTAAGATTGGGTAAAAAGTTTGGGATCTTTGTCCTTGCTACTGGTATCCTGAAGGAGAGGATGGTTCCAGAAAATTAGGCTGTCGCCAAGATATATTTGATGCTGGACATTGGATTGCAGAAGAGGTGCCCAATTTGATTTTTTTCCGAAGTCAGGTTGGTTGGCGAGGTATTCTGCGTCTTGATTTATTTGGGTGATGATCTTTTCTGCACGTTGATCTAGTACATGCTGAGGGTTAGAACGGTTGGACCAAACCAATAGTGCCACCCCTAATAGGACGGACATTGATCCAATCATCACAAAAAAAGCCTTTCTCGAATTCAGACTCATGTATTCTTCAGATAAGGAGTGTCTTTGGCTTACTCACTAGAATTTTCGATAGACCGTAGAACCAAAAGCACGGATTTGACCGTAAAGTTACACATACTGACGGACTATCTGATTTTCATATCACGTTTTTTTTACATTTATTTATCTTTTGATTTGAGCTCGTCAGATTAGACTTTGATGATTTTGGAGGATATTGTGAGCTTGGGCGGGGCTGTGTACGGCTCAGTTTACTTTGTGATCCGAAGGGTTTGCGGAATTTGGATAGCTCATTCGGTGGTGTAGAGGGTCAGTCTGCGGTCATAGGCATGGAGGTGCTCGAATTTAAAATGGAGACAAACATCGCTCGGGAGATGGGATTGGATCAATTCTGGCCATTCTACGATACAAAGGGCATTTTTTTCGAAATACTCGAATACGCCGATGTCTTGTGCCTCCTCGATGGACCGCAGTCGGTACAGGTCCATGTGGTACACGGTCAGATGGTCATTCTCATAGGTCTGGATGATGGAGAAAGTCGGGCTGGAGACCGGATCAGTTATTCCAAGATGATCTACCAAGGCTTTGACAAATGTCGTTTTTCCTGCTCCGAGATCACCCTCGAGCAGCCAAATGGGGTATTGCTTGATGATGTCATCGATATCAAGGACCAAATCAGGTATTTCCTTCAGTTCATAGTCTTTGCTGTACAGGACATTCATCATTTGCAGATTTTTACTGGTCACAAAGATACGTCTCCTTCGGAAATATGCGCTTTTGATTCTGGGGATGGGCGTTTTTCTGACTAGGAAATTGAAGCGTGAGCAGAAGTTGGCTCGGGCGATTCATTCAAATGGAGAGGGCAATAGAATGACCATGGCTGGAGCTGATTTGGGGCTGTGTTGTTTCGGAATCCTTGTCAGAGAAGAAAAAACCGACTAACTTTGTGCAAAAAGCTATGTTGTCACACCGTCAACTGTTTTTGGCGCATGTAGGGCAGACCTCTCCGCTTTCGCTCATGCTGGAGGTGGATCGAGCTGAAGGCATGTATATTTACGATACCGATGGCAAGGCCTACCTCGATTTCAACTCAGGGATTTCTGTCAGTTCGCTTGGACACTGTCATCCATACATCACCAAAGCAATCCATGAGCAGGTGGATCGATATATGCATACTATGGTGTATGGTGAGCACATCCAGAGCCCACAGATTCAATTTTCCACCCTGCTGACGCGGGTGCTCAATAATGGATTGGACACCGTCTATTTTGCCAATTGTGGTACTGAGGTGGTGGAGATCGCCATGAAACTGGCCAAACGATACACCCGCCGCTACGAGATCATAAGCGCCACCAATGCCTACCACGGCAGTACAGCAGGGGCCGAGGCACTGCGCAGCGATCATGAATTCACCCGTGCCTTTGCGCCCAATCTTCCGGGTATTCAGCATATCAGATTTAATCATTTCGAAGACCTGCACAAAATCACCACCAAGACCGCTGCCGTCATCATGGAGCCCGTACAGGCAGAAGCCGGAGTCGTGCCGCCAGAGCAGGATTACCTCAAGGCCGTAGAAGCCAGATGCAAGGAAGTGCGTGCATTATTTATTCTGGATGAAATACAGACTGGTTTTGGGCGAACAGGCTATCTCTTTGCGCATCAGAAGTATGGGGTCGTGCCTGATGTATTGCTGCTTGCCAAATCAATGGGCGGCGGCATGCCGGTGGGAGCTTGTGTGTCCCGGCAGGAGATTCTTTCCGCATTTACCAAAAAGCCGAGTCTGGGGCATATCACCACTTTTGGTGGGCATCCCGTGTGTGTAGCAGCGGCCCATGCCATGCTTACGTATATCAGTACGGAGTCGCTCGTATGCCATGTACAAGAAAAAGAAGCTTACCTCCGACGTCATCTCGTGCATCCCATCATCAAAGAAGTTCGGTCAAGCGGACTGATGATGGCAGTAGAACTCACCAAAAGGAAGTATCTAAAACACGTGGTCGCGAAGGCTTTTGAGCTCGGTCTATTGATCGACTACTTTTTGTTCAATGATCGATGCTTCCGGATGGCCCCGCCCCTCATCATTGAGCAAGCAGAAATGGACAAAGGCATTGGCATTCTTTTGGAAGCAATGGACTTCGCCTCCAACCAGTATCGCAAACTAGAATAATTCTAAATAAATGACAAAAAGTGAGGGTGCGATAACAATCGATGGCTTTCATTTGTATTTTTGTAACTAAAATTTCACGTAAACCAGATAGAAATATGAGTTGGGTAACAAATTTTTTCACGTCTAGCATCGGAAAGAAATTAATCATGAGCCTCACGGGCTTATTCCTCATATCGTTTTTGTTGGTGCACCTTTTGGGCAACCTGCAGTTATTGATCAACGATGGAGGGAAGTCCTTCAATGAGTATGCATATTTCATGACGCAAAATCCGCTGATCAAAACCATCTCTTATGGTTTGTACTTCTTCATCTTACTTCACGCCTATGTGGGTATTGCCTTGTGGGCAAAAAACCGAGCAGCGAAAGGTACGAAATATGCCGTTCAGACGAGCCGAGAGTTCACTTGGGCAGCTCGAAATATGGCCATTCTCGGAACATTGGTGCTAGCCTTTTTATTCTTACACATGGGAGATTTCTGGTTCAAAATGAAATTTACGGACAGCCTACCGATGGTGACCAGCGATAGTGGTGTACAGATCAAAGACCTTTACAGCCGCGTGAGTGCAGCTTTCAGTGAGCTTTGGATCGTGGTGGCCTACCTTGTCGGTTTGTTTGCTTTGGGCGTACACTTATGGCATGGATTTGAGAGTGCCTTCCAGACATTGGGTATTCGACACAAGAAATACACGCCCGTTATTGAGCTTGTAGGACGTGCCTTTTCTGTGATCATTCCGATCCTTTATGCGATTATTCCGATCGCACACTACATGAAATAATTCTGACTCCGTTTATAAAAGATAAATATAGTTCTATGAAATTAGATGCTAAAATTCCTTCAGGTCCACTAAGCGATAAGTGGAAACAATATAAGTCCAATGTACCACTCGTAGCACCTAACAACAAACGACGCCTCGAGGTGATCGTAGTAGGTACGGGTCTGGCTGGGGCTTCTGCTGCTGCTACCCTCGGAGAATTGGGATACAACGTCAAAGCATTCACCTTCCATGATAGTCCGCGTAGAGCGCATAGTATCGCTGCACAAGGTGGAATCAATGCTGCGAAGAATTACCAAAATGACGGGGACAGTGTCTACAGATTGTTCTACGATACGATCAAAGGTGGTGACTATCGTTCAAGAGAAGGCAATGTATATCGACTTGCGGAGGTCAGCACACAAATCATCGATCAGTGTGTAGCCCAGGGCGTACCTTTTGCTCGTGAATACGGCGGACTCTTGGAGAATAGATCTTTCGGTGGTGTGCAGGTTTCCAGAACCTTCTACGCAAGGGGTCAGACTGGACAGCAGCTATTGATCGGAGCATACCAGTCACTATCCAGACAGATTTCCCTTGGCAATGTCAAGATGTACAATCGTCATGAGATGCTTGACCTGGTCATCATCGACGGAAAAGCGAGAGGAATTATAGCCAGAAATCTATTGACTGGCGAACTAGAAAGACATTCGGCTCACTGTGTGGTCTTGGCCACGGGAGGATATGGTAATGTATTTTACCTATCTACCAATGCAATGGGCTCAAACGTTTCAGCAGCATGGAGAGCGGTAAGGAGAGGAGCCCTTATGGCGAATCCATGCTTCACTCAAATACATCCCACTTGTATTCCACAATCTGGTGAATACCAATCTAAACTAACCCTGATGTCCGAGTCTTTGAGAAACGACGGACGTGTGTGGGTTCCAAAAAAATTGGAGGACGCCAAGGCGATACAGCAGGGTAAAAAAACAGCGCTCGATATCCCTGAAGAAGACAGGGACTACTACCTCGAGCGTAGATATCCAGCATTCGGTAACCTCGTGCCAAGAGACGTTGCTTCTCGGGCAGCGAAAATCGAGTGCGATAAGGGACACGGCGTCAGCCCGACTGGTTTGGCGGTATTCCTTGATTTTGCAGCAGCTATCGAGCGGTATGGAAAATCTGAAGCCAATACAAAAGGTATGCAAAACGCTACCAAAGAGCAAATCATGGCGATGGGTACCAAAGTCGTGGAGGCGAAGTACGGTAACCTTTTCGAGATGTACGAAAAGATCACCGGAGAGAATCCGTACAAAATGCCAATGAAAATCTATCCGGCTGTCCACTACACAATGGGCGGACTTTGGGTGGATTACAACTTGGAGACCAATGTAAGCGGACTTTTCGCAACAGGTGAGTCCAATTTCTCTGACCACGGTGCAAATAGACTTGGAGCTTCGGCCTTGATGCAAGGACTTGCGGACGGATACTTCGTACTTCCATATACAATCGGACAATTTTTGGCCAATGAGATCCGAACTCCAGTGATATCGACCAATGACCCAGCCTTCCAAAAAGCGGAGGAGGACACCAAAACGAGAATCTCCAAATTGGTCGGGGTCAAAGGAAATCAGTCCGTGGAGAGTTTCCACAGAAGATTGGGTAAGATCATGTGGGATCTCTGTGGTATGTCACGAACAGAAGAAGGTCTGAAGAGCGGACGAGCACAAATCAGAGCGTTGCGTGAAGAGTTTTATAAGGATGTATTCGTGCCAGGCACTGCGGATGAGTTCAATCCAGAATTAGAGAAAGCCTACCGTGTAGCGGATTTCTTAGAGTTGGGAGAGCTCATGATGGTCGATGCATTGACCCGTAACGAAAGCTGTGGAGGTCACTTCCGCGAAGAGTTCCAAACACCAGAGGGAGAGGCACTTCGTGATGATGAGAATTTCGCACACGTATCCGCATGGGAGTGGGACGACAACGAACCAAAACTCCACAAAGAAGATCTCGTTTTTGAAAATGTTAAGTTAATAACTAGAAGTTACAAATAAGCTTCGCAAACTATAGCCAGAGATGAAACTAACATTAAAAGTCTGGAGACAGAAAAATAAAAATACCCAAGGAAAATTTGAGTCCTATCAAGTGGATGCCACGGAGCACATGTCTTTTCTTGAGATGATGGATGTACTCAATGAGCAGCTCATCAAGGAGAAAAAAGATCCGGTGGCTTTCGAGCACGACTGTCGGGAAGGTATCTGTGGTACCTGTAATATGGTGATCAACGGTAGTCCACACGGGCCACAAAAGGCAACGACTACCTGTCAGCTCCATATGCGACACTTCAAAGATGGAGAGACCATCACGATCGAGCCATTCCGTGCAACGGCTTTCCCATTGATCAAAGACCTCGTAGTGGATAGATCCTCCTTCGATCGTATCATCCAAGCGGGTGGTTATATCTCTGTGAACACCGGACAGGCACCAGATGGAAACGCCATTCCGATCGAGAAAGAAGTCGCCACCAAGTCATTTGACTCTGCGGCGTGTATCGGTTGTGGAGCTTGTGTAGCTGCATGTCCGAATGGATCCGCAATGCTCTTTACTTCCGCGAAGGTATCCCACCTCAATCTACTTCCACAAGGTAAGGTAGAAGCGGTACGCCGTACCAAGTCCATGGTAGCGCAGATGGACAAAGAGGGATTCGGTATGTGCTCAAACATCGGAGCGTGTAGTGCAGAATGTCCGAAGGAAATCTCTCTGGACAACATCGCACGACTCAACCGAAACTATGTCGGCGCAGTACTTTCTTCTGAGGATTAAAATTTTTTCAAACCAAGGGAACTTTTACAAAGCAGCAATTTGTTTAAAGTTTCGATGATGCTTCGGTAAGCGGTCTTTTTACAAAAAATCAAAAAAAGTTTTGAAGTTCAAAGATTAGTCTTATCTTTGCAGTCAATTTTAAAATAAGTGATATGGCACACCATAAATCGTCTTTAAAAAGAATCAGACAAGACGCAGTTAAGCGTTTAAGAAATAGATATTACAAGAAGTCAGCTCGTACAGCGATCATGAAATTGAGAAGTATGACTGATAAGACAGAGGCTCAAACCTTCTTACCTAAGGTTATTTCTATGATAGACAAACTAGCAAAGAAAAACACTTGGCACAAGAACAAAGCTTCTAACTTGAAAGGGAAACTTATGAAGTTCGTTAACGGACTATAAGATAAAAGTAGTTTTTCATAATTAGTGTTTTTTTAGGTGGTGGGCAGCTCTGTCCACCACTTTTTTTGTTTGGTGGAAGTAGCTTCTCATATATATCCCGATGAACCTATGCAAGGGCCGAAGTAGTGTTTTTCCTTAATAAATAGTAGTACAGTGAAATAGTAGAAATAAAAAAGCCACGAAACTTTGGATTCCGTGGCTTTCTGATCGTATGAGAATGCGAAGGTTCTATCTACCTAGGCAATCCCTTAGGCTTTGTGCTTGCTCAGGACTTAAGATCTCACCTACCTTAGATTGAAATGTGGTGGTGCATGCACCAAGTCCAGCTCTTAAGTTTTCTTTGATTGATTCTCTTCGTTCTTGAGTGAATTTTCTTAGTTCTTGCATATTGGCTTCAAACTCTTCTTGCGTGATTTCACCTGCTTCGAGTTGGGCTTTCAGATTTTTTCTTCGGGCTTCTACACGTAGGTTGAGTTCTTTAATATCGGTGCGAGCCTGGATGGTAGTGGTAGTTCGGCATCTTTTGGTCTCATTCATCGCCATGCGAATGCTTCGCATTTGTTCTTCAGATAGGTTCAGGCCACGTAGACACTCTAAAAATTTTCTATCAGCCGACATCGAAGCGGTAATTGGTTCGCTGCGCAGCTCCAGGGGAATGTCTGTCTCTGAGGTCAATTGAGAAATTTCTGATTCTGTAATGATCTGATTTTCTTGTACTTCATCTTTAGAACAAGATGTGAACACCAAGGCGCCGAAGCTGACTGCAAAAAGAAATACTAATTTTTTCATTGTACTAATTTATTAATTTTAAGAATTTGTTTGCCCATTCAGGCAGTCCTGACTCATGGACGAGTTGGTGATGGGATAGTTTAATGTTAGGAGGATTAATTATGTGCATTTTTTTTGTAGATCTCGAATCAGCGTGTAAGGCCTAGCTGTTCTCCTGGGCATGGTTGGTGGGTAGTTTGGCGTATCGATTGCAGCCTGGACTTAAGTGCCGTGCTGAGTAACTAGGTGAAACTGCAAAGCTAGCGGAGTTGCATGTTTGTAGGTGTTGGCTTTAGCATGCGGATACGATAACGGAGAGAGGACTTTTTGGGTTGGCATATTTGCCCAAATCGCGAAAATCGTGACAAAAGCTTCAAATGGACCAGCTCATTCATCCTGACAATTTCTATGCTCGAAGCCACCACCCCAGCTGGGGTGGCATGTTTATAGAAGTGATTTTAAGGATCAAACCCTTTTGGCGGCATTTTTGCCAGTGATGCATGAGTGGTGAGAAAAGCTTCAGACGGACAGGTTCATTTTCAACATCTTCTTATCCGTGATACCTCACATCCAAAAGATCCTACCGCAAAAATTTGTCGATTTTTCCCAAATTCTTTAAAAAATCTTCATGATTTGAAAAATTGTATTAGATTTGTAGCGACAAAGTCAAAGAATACCATTGCAATCGTATGCAGCAGGAAATCAAATGTTTATGGTGGGATGATTTGTATCTTTTGGCTTATATTTATTTTTTAACTTAATCAAGAGTGAACCTATGTATTTGACTTTGCTGAATATGACTCAATCAGTTGCCATATCTTTTAAAAGCGAAAAGTGTGAAGGGACTATAAGTAAGTTATGCCTCACACTAAAAGACAATACGACTCAAAAAAATGAAAGACGAAATGCCAACGCTTAAGCAAATTGAAAAGTGCTGAATACTTTTGTGCAAACCTAAAGCAATGCATTTTTTTCTTTTGCTCTTAAAATTAATTTCATAAAAGATAATAAAAAATGGAACAAAGAGACTTATTTGGCAATGTCGTACCTTCATTAATTAACGGTAAAACAAAGTCAGGATTAACACGAGTTGAAAACGGTGAGTATCTATTCTATCCAAACTTTTTTTCAAAAGCTGAAAGTGATTTGTACTTAAAATCGTTAAAAACAGGTATTGATTGGAAACAAGAATCAATGAATATGTATGGTAAACAAGTAAACTTTCCTCGTTTAACAGCATGGTACGGTGACAATGACAAACCTTATTCATTTTCAGGGATTACTTTAGAACCAAAAACTTGGACGAAAGAACTTATTGAAATAAAAGAGAAAATAGAACCAATATCAAAAGTTGTTTTTAATAGTGTATTACTAAATCTTTATAGAAGCGGAAATGATTCTATTTCTTGGCATACAGACGCTGAAAAAGAACTTGGAAAGAATCCTGTTATTGCTTCTGTGAATTTTGGTGCAACCCGAAAGTTCCAGCTTCGACATAACGAAACAAAAGAAAAAATAGAAATTGAATTGACACATGGCAGTTTGTTACTAATGCAAGGAGAACTACAACACTTTTGGCAACACCAAGTGCCCAAAACAAGCAAAGTTGTAAACGAAAGAATAAACCTAACCTTTAGAGTGATTAAGTTGTAATGACTTTATGAGAGAATACACAAATAGAATACAGTCATTATTAAATCCGACTTTTCAGCAAATTAGGAAAATAGCGGATAAATCATTATCACATTTAACATATGATGAGAGAACTGTTTTGTGGAAAGGTTTGAATCAAGGGGTAGATTTGTTAAAAACACATGAGCACCAATGCCAATATATTTGGTCATATGGAAACATGCACGAAGCTAAAATCCAAAAGGCTTTATCTTCAATTCTTAACCCAAATGAGGTTTTTAATACTGACATCTCCATTGTTGATTGGGGTTGTGGCCAAGGTTTGGCGACAGTTTGCTTTTTCGATTATCTAAAAAGTCAAGGAATACCTAACAACACACAAAAAGTTATTTTAATTGAGCCATCCGAGCAAGCGTTAGAACGAGCAAAACTGCACACAAGTATTTACCTCAATGACGAAACTAAAATTCAACTCGTAAACAAATACTTAGACGATGTTGAAAAAAAAGATATTGAAACGAATCAATCAATTACAGTTCATTTTTTCTCAAATATACTTGATATTCCGCAAATTGACTTAAAAAAATTAGCTAAACTTGTAGGAGAAAACGTTAGCGGAGAACACTATTTTTTCTGTGTAAGTCCATTGATTGAAGGACGAAGCCACAGGTTAGATGCTTTTTACAATTATTTCGATTTACCACCAATATTTTCTGATATTGAGCAAAGTGAAAATAAATTAAGTCTTTTGGCCGAAGAAGCACACGGAAAAGATGTTTTTAGAAAGTATACGCTAAAGCTAAAAGTCTTCAAATTTGAACAAGGTAAAATTTACTATATTCCAATCAAATATTATCCACCTGTTCAATTCCACGCTGGATATTATTTGGATTGTCTTAAAAAGCAACGTAATGATTTATCTTTATTATCTGATTTTGAAGTTTCAGCACCGTTTGACATTGGAGCAAGCGTTTATGAAGATGTAAATCCCATCTTAGCCGTTCTGAACAACATTATCACAAGAGGGTTACCAACAAAAGCAAGTCCGTTTATTGAAACTAAATTTGTTTTGTTTGGAAATTCGGCACAACAAAATGATTTTGGTTCAATCATTTTTGAAAACAAAAATATTGATCCTAACAATTTGCAATTAACGCAATCGCCAATAGCGATTGCTCGCTTGCAAAAAACAATTATTGAAGCAATTCTTACTGAAAAATTAAATGTTCATCAAAGTCAATGGAATGTTTTAGTTAAAGAAAATGATGTTCCTTGTGCCGCAATGGCTTTTGAAGATTTAAAACAAATTTTCGATAACCTAACGGCATTGAGTGTTAATTTTGACAAAATGAAATTTCCAAAAGTAAAATTGGAAATAATTGGTTCACACGATTATTTGGATTCTCCTTTACATTTAGAAACAAAACCTGTTTCAAATGCAACGAATCAACAAAAGAGCAAAATCTACGATTTAGTTATTGATATTTCAATGGCAAAATTAGTAGATAACAAAGAAGCATCTTTCAGCGAGTTTAAATGTAAAAATCATTGTTATTTCAATATACGTTCTGCCAAAACACTAAGAAATCAAAGGCATATTTATACATCAGATACAATTCAATATAAACCATTAGTTACAAGGGATACGCAAGGTAATTATGAAGATATCAAAGCTAACAAACTACTCCTAAGGTACTTCGTTCAATTACTTTTTCGCAAAGAAGATTTTCGACAAGGTCAGCTTTCTATTTTAAATAGAGCATTACAAAACAAGAGTGTAATTGGACTTTTGCCAACAGGTGGAGGCAAATCATTAACCTATCAGTTGGCTGCTATGTTACAACCAGGCGTAACGCTTATCATTGACCCATTAAGGTCGTTGATGAAGGACCAATATGACGGACTTGTAAATATTGGAATTGATACATGTACTTTCATAAATTCAACACTTTCTGCGCAAGAAAAAGACGAACGTGAAAGGCAAATGGAAACTTCTCAAATGCAATTTGTATTTCTTTCACCTGAACGTTTATGTATATACAAATTCCGAGAACGGTTGAAAACAATGCGAGATATGAATGTTTATTTCGCTTACGGAGTTATTGACGAAGTGCATTGTGTTTCTGAATGGGGACACGATTTCCGTTTTTCCTATTTACACTTAGGGAGAAACTTGTACAATTTTGTATTACCTAAAAACAAGGAAAAGCGATTGACCTTATTTGGTTTAACGGCAACGGCTTCTTTTGATGTACTTGCTGATGTTGAACGAGAATTATCAGGTAACGGGGCTTATACTTTGGATTCTGACACAATTGTAAGATATGAGAATACAAATAGATTGGAACTTCAATATAAAATTGAAAAAGTACCTATTGAATATAAAATTGACCAATTTTTTGATCAAAATGGTTTGTTAGACCAATCATTAGGTAAAGCATTGTATATAGGCGATAAATGGGCAGTATATAATTCAAAAAGAGAATATTTAAACAAATACATTGCACAAGTTCCGGTCTATGCCAATGAATTGCAAACTGAAACAGTAACAGATAGAATAAAAACAAAGTTCAATGAGAGGCAGAATATTCAAGAAAATAATATCCAAATAAATTTAAAAGTTGATTTTCCTCTTGATTTTTATAAATCGGAAAATGAATACAACCAAGCAGGAATTGTTTTTTGTCCCCATAAAAATAACACAGGTGTTTCGGTAAATGAAAATGCAAATTCATTGAAAGAATATACTCCAAAAATTGGAACTTTTATGGGAAGTGGTGATGATGATAAAGCAGACGAAATAGATAAAGTATCTTTTGAAAATTTAGAACTTTTCAGGGATAATAAGTTGCCATTAATGGTCGCTACAAAAGCGTTTGGGATGGGGATTGACAAACCAAACGTTAGGTTTACTGTAAATATGAATTATTCAAGTTCTCTTGAAAGTTTTGTTCAAGAAGCTGGTCGTGCAGGTCGTGATAAGAAAATTGCATTATCAACTATTTTGTTTGCTGATTACAAATTAGTTAGAATAAGTATTAAATATCCTGGGACAAAGTTTCCTTTAGGCATTATAAAAAACAAGTGGTTTAAAGAAGATGATTTACTTCAAATTTTAAATCATTATAACTTATCCGTTAATGACGAATATTTCGATTATTTCACACCACATCACGATTTGGTAAAGCTAAGATGTGAAGTAGATAATAAGAAATTTGTTTCTGGAGAGTGCAATACTTGCCCTCAAGTCAATAATTGCAACCTTAGTAAAACACCAAAAGAAGCTAAAGGATTTCAGTATTTTAAAGATTTAGAAGAAATTTTAAAAAATAACGGCTTAGATTTTCCAAAGAAAAATTTGGAATATGTAAGTGCTGATTACGAAACAGTGATGTTTTTCTACAACAACAACTTCAAAGGGAGTTTAATTGAAAAACAAACAATGCATACAATTCTCAGCAAATCTGAAACAAAATATTTCTTTGATGACAATGAGGAAATTAAAATAAATGAGGTTGAAACCGTTAAAAACTTTTTAAAAAAAATACTTTCAGTAGAAGTCGGCACAGAGATAGTCGCGTTTATTTCCTATAGAGGCAATTATGCGGATTACGCAAAAGCCATTTATCGAATGTCTTGCATTGAATTAATTGATGATTTTACACAAGACTATAGTACTCAACAATTCAGAATCGTTGCAAAACGTAAAGCTGACGGAGATTATTACAAAGGCCTTGAAAAGTTCTTAATGCGTTATTATTCTACGGAAAGAGCGGCAGAAGAAATAAGAAAAGTGCCTGAGTACAAAGGTGAGAACGAAATACATAAATGCCTTTCATTCCTAACAGAGTTTATTTATGAAAAAATAGCTGTAAAACGAAAAAGAGCAATTGATGATATGCGTTCATTTTGTATTCAAGGCATCAATGAAGCTAAAGATTGGAAAGAAGTAAATGAGGATTTAAAGGACTTTATTTACTACTATTTTAATTCAAAATTTGCACAAGACGAATACGAAACTGAAAATGGTGAACCTTTTTCTCTTACAATTGATTCAGACAAAGGGAAATTATCATCATTCGGTATTTTATTTAAATATTTACGGGTAATAAACGAAGATGTTTATGGATCGAGCGGATCACCAAAAGACAGCGTTAAACACCTTCAAGGTGCTGTCAGATTGATTCGTAGATCGCTTACTGACAATAACCCTTCACTTGCAATGTTAAATGCTTTTTGTATTGGATACCTTGGTACAAACAACAACGAAGTATTAGAACAAGAATTTGAAAATAGTTATAAAGAAGGTTATCGTGATTTTTATTCATCAAGCACCGATAAAGAATTATTTTATGAAAATATTGAAACCTTTAAAAGTAAACTAAAGCTAAATTACTTTTCAAAAGAGATATTGAAAGAAATGTATAATTGGGAAATAGAATGTGAATTAGACATTCATCAGAGCTGGTTAAACAACTTCACTAAATCATATACACAGGCATAATGAGTACAACCAATGAGAATATTTTAAAGTCTTTGGCTGTTTTAGAGCAGAACCTAAAAGATATTAACTCCGCTAAGGAGCAAGTAAATAGCGTTGTTAAATCATCGAGTGATTTAGCCAAAGTAATTGAATCATATAAGTCAACTTTTGAAAGTTTATCAATCAATGTCAAAGCTGTTCTTGAAGATTCAAAAAAATTCAATAATGATTCAATTAAAAAGCTTTCAGAACAAACAACAAACTTTAGTAAAGAAATAGCTAAACTTACTGAGGTAGATGTTTCTAATTCTTTAAAATACATTGAAAGTGAGACTATAAAGCAGTTTCAAGAGAATTTGAGCAATTCGCTCGCGAACTTCGATACACAAATAAGAAATATTGAGCAGGAGGTAAATAAACTAACAGACTACGATTTTAAAGATTCCATAAGCAATATTGAAAGACAAGTTGTTGATCAATTTAAGATAGACTTAAAAGAAAAACTCGATTTGCTTGACAACAAAGCTTTAGACCTTCAATTGACGATCAATGAGTTTAAGGTGCAGATATCAAGGATTGAAAAATTCGACTTAGAATCACACTTTAGTGGTATATTTTCACTTCTCATAAGCCATACTGATAAACAAAGTGTTGAATTTTCAAAAAAAATTGATGAGGTTGTTTATAAAACCAATAGCATTATTTATAGATTCGAGGTGTTGGAGAAAGAAACAAGAATAGTAAAAAATTTGCTATTTATTACAATTGGTGTTGTCATAGTTGGGTTTGTCGTTGTATTATTTATGAAATAGGTATTACAGCATATAGAAAGGTAAACAAATTTGCGAAATAATTCGAAAGATTTGGGTTTTCGTAACGACCGTATGCACTGTCGAATAGCTTGAATACCTCAACGACGCCCCATAATCCCAAAGAAGCATTCTAACCTCCGACTATCATCCTACTATTCCCCCACCAACCCCCACAACCCTCTCCAACAAAGTCCCCCCATCCTCGTAAGTATGTACTTGCCGAATCGGATGCGTATAGCGATCTATGCTCGAAGGTAGCAGTACGGGTATAGAAAGGCGGGAAGCATCGGTCATGCTGCCTAGGCTGGTGGTCAGCTCTAAGGTTTCGGTGAAACCGGCGAAATGGATTTGGTTTTTTGCGGGGATGATGGCGATATCCAGGGTGGCGAGCTGGGCTTCATAAGTGGTATAGCTCAAGGGGGCGGTGGGGAGGAGGATTTTGATGTTTCTTTTTTGGCGGTGGTGGTAGATCTGCTGGGCGATGTGCTTTCCGGAGCGGCCTCGTGGTGAACCTAAAAAATGGAATGCGATGTTGTTTTTTTCGAGGTATTCGGTTGGGATGGTTGCTAGGAGATCGAGGATGGGTTGGTAATCTCTGTTGTCTGATTGGATACTGCCTAAGATGCCGATGATGATGGGGTCATTTTTTTGACGGGTTTTGGGTGTTATTTCTGCTGCTCGCAGGGATAGGAATTTGGAGTTTTCGATGGTGCCGTATTTTTCAGAAATGAAATAGTGACGCATGTTTTGGCTGGGGAAGAGGTATTGATTGACCTTTTGGAGCCATTTTTTCTTGCTGCTGTATTCTGAGGCATTTTTGAGGGTATGGTACAGATATCTGGGTGAAAATAATTTTACAAAGTCGAGTTTTTGATGGCCGGTGGCATAATTTATATTGTGGATCAATTGATGGATGGGCGATTGAAAATTGATTTTATTCCAAAAATCATACTGTCCTTCCATGGTGAGAATCCAGGTTTCGTCCACTTTTTGGGATTGGTCTTCGATGATTTTTATTTCCTTTTTGGAGAATTTATTTTCCTCGAGGCTGATCCATGGGATTTGTGCGTATGCTTCGAAAGATTGGAGTTGGTCGCGGATTTCTTGGGTGGTGATCAGGGAAGGAATGGCTTTGTTGGCCAAGATTTGCTGAAGGACCATGTGCATCACCTCCACATGGCCGTAGAGTTCGATGAGGAGAATCTGTCTGCCTGCCCTTATTTCGACTGAATCCATTGCTGCACGAGGGTTTTTATTTCAGATATTTTCGAGTTGAAAAATAGGGAAAGGATGCCCATATAGACCACGGCTGATAGAATGGTAGCCAGGACGGTGCATAGGATGGGGGTTTCCACCACGTGAGGTAGAACGATGTTAAGGACTACCAGCGGCGCCGACGCCCACATGAAGGGAGCGATGTTTTTGATAAATGCCCCAAAACTGGAATTTACGATTTTCGAGGTGAAATGGAAGTGGGGGAGGCTATTGATGATGGAGGCGATGGCATAACATAGGGCAACGGCCGTGATCGACTTAAAATAAAATACGCCGATGCAGATGGCAAGTACGCTGTTCATTTTTAGGACGGCTCCGAGTTTTAGCATCAGACCGGTCACGCCCATGGCCTGGTAGATGGATCCACTCAGTGTGCCGAGCGACTGGAATACCGCGATCACGGCGAAGATTTGGGCCAAAGGCACGATCTCCAACCATTGGTCGCCAAATACCAGCAGGACAAAGGTCTCTGCGTGAAATCCGAAAAGGATCATCGTAGGCAAGATGACGAAGATGACCATGCGGCAGATGAAAAAATAGTATTTTCCGACCTTGTCGGGGTCTTGGTTGATGGCAGAGAGGGAAGGCAGCATAACACGGGCAAAGGAGCCAGAAACCTGCTGGATGGGAAACATGAGGATGCGGTAGGCACGGTCATAAAGTCCGGCTGAGGTAATCCCTAAAAATTTGCTGATCAGCACCCCATCAATGTTTCGATGTATGAAATTGAGCGCCTGCTCGGTGCTGAGGGGTATGTGGTAGCGCCAGTGGGGCTTTAGTGCGGGGAAGGAGAGTTGCAATTCTGGCTTCCAGTCTGCCTGACTCATATAGCCGACTGCCAGGATGAGGAGATAGACCACATACTTGATACCTAGGGCTTGGGCACCCCAGCCAGCATAAGCCGCGAGGAGACCCGCCAAGCCCGATAGTGCAATGGCGGTGATGCCTACGATGAAAAGTGGTTTGAAAAATAATTTTTTGCGAAGCAAGGCTTCTGGTACGTAATAGATGCCAGACAGCGGCACCCCAAAGCTAAGCCAGAATAAAAGTTGGTTGGTGAGCGGCTCATTGGTTTGACTGAGTGGGGTGATCAGATAAAGCTGTATCCCCAGAAAAATGAGTACTGATGTTAGGATATTCACCCAGAAAATGGAGTTGATCAGGAGTTTGTCTACTTTTTTTGCGAAGACGAGGAGGCTGCTGTACCCAAAATCCTGAATCAGTACAATGAAGCTGATCACCGCAAATGGTATGACAAACACGCCAAAATCATCCGGACTCAGTAGTCTCAGTAAGAGAATGTTGATCCCAAAATTGAGCAATTGGGAGAGGGTCTGATCATAGAGATTCCATTTGTAAGCACCCAAGCTCTTTTTTGCATGTTCTGATAGGGTAGTTGGGTCTTGCTCCTTGTGTCGATCCGTCATCACCCGCCAAAATTAAGTTATTTTTATTTGCAGCAAAAAAGAATTTCATCCCAACATCTTGTGTCATTGGGAAACCTGGCTTTTGAGTTTCCTCGGACCTTGTATGACCAACTAGGCTGAACCATACGGTCTGCCCTTTTGGTGTAAAACTTGGGCTACAGTTCTTTGCGGAGTCGGGCTACGGGGATGTTGAGCTGTTCGCGGTATTTGGCTACGGTCCTTCGGGCGATGTTGTACCCACGAGCAGTGAGCATTTCCATCAGCTTTTCGTCGGAGTATGGTTTTTTCTTGTTCTCCCTGCTGATGATATCGTTGAGGATATTTTTTACCTGAAGGGTCGATACTTCGTCTCCGTCGGCGGTCTGCATGGATTCTGAGAAGAAATCTTTCAGTCTTTTGGTACCGAATTCTGTTTGTACGAATTTGCTATTGGCCACGCGAGATACGGTGGAGATATCCAGACCGGTGATCTCGGCAATGTCCTTGAGGATCATGGGTTTGGATCGTTTTTCGTCGCCCGTCAGGAAGTAGTCGTACTGAAACTGCATGATGGCATACATGGTCCGGTAGAGGGTATCCTGCCGCTGCTTGATGGCATCGATAAACCATTTGGCGGAGTCGATCTTCTGCTTGATGAAGAGTACGGCTTCCTTCTCTTGGCGGGTGGTTTTCCTTCCGCGGAGGGTATCGCGATAGCCTTTGAGCATCTCGGCGTAGTGGTCGCTGATGCGAAGATCTGGCGCATTTTTGGAGTTAAGGCTTAGTTCCAGCTCCCCATCGCGGTTGATGATGATGAAATCCGGGACGATGTATTGTACCGTGGATTTTGATATTTCGCCGACGCTGGTGGCAGGTTTTGGGTTGAGTTTCAGAATCTCGTCGATGGCGTCTTTCAGTTCGCTGTCAGAGATTCCGAATACCCGCTTGAGGCGAGGATAATGCTTTTTGGTAAATTCGTCGAAGTAGTGCGTCAGGATCTTTACGGCGAGGTTCCTTGGTCCGGTGTGGGCTTCGGGATTTTTCTTGATTTTATCGTTGAGCTGTAGCAATAGGCACTCCTGGAGGGTACGAGCAGCGATGCCTGGCGGATCCAATTGCTGGATGGTCAGGAGCATGCTGTCTACGTCTTTTTTCTTTACTTCGATGCCGTGGGCAAACATGAGGTCATCCACGATGGCGCTGGTCTCTCGCCGTAAGTAGCCGTCTTCATCGATGGAGCCGATGATCTGAATGGCGATGAGCTCGGATTCTTCATTATCGAAATTGATCATGCCCAGCTGTCGCTCCAGGTGGTCGTGAAAAGATTGCTCCACCGCCACTGGGACGGTCTTCGTCTCTTCATCCATACCATAGCCTTCGTCTTTGGTCTTGTAGGAGGCGGTGTCGTCTTCCAGGTAGTCAGTCAGGTAGCCATCCAGTGCGATATCCTCGTAGGTATCCTGCGTATTTTCGGCTTCGTAGTCTTGAGATTCCTCTCCGGAGGGACTGTTGTCGTCGCCATAGTAGGGATCCTCGAGGTCAAAGACTTCTTGGTATTCGTCACCTTCTTCCAAGGCAGGGTTTGCCTCCAATTCCTCTTTGATACGTTCCTCAAGGGTTGCGGTGGGTATCTGCAGGAGTTTCATCAGCTGGATTTGCTGAGGAGACAACTTCTGTAACATTTTCTGACTCAGACTCTGCCTAATCATTTGAAAAAGTATTTATATTTACATAAAATTTTTGTCCAAATTAGCCGATCTCCACAAAATGCAGTCTAAATGCATTTTTTTGTTCAAAAGCTAAGATTCGGCAAATATAGGAACGATTTTTGATATATGCAATTTTTTTGTAATGTTTAGTTGGTGTAAAATCATGGACTAAGCTTGAAATGTGTTAAAATAAAGGAAATGAACGAAAAAATAGTTGCCCTAAGGCAAGCCATGAAAGAAGTAGGTCTGGATGCGTACATCATCCCAAGCAGCGATCCCCATCAGAGTGAATATGTGGCAGAATGCTGGAATGACCGTGCCTACATGAGTGGTTTTACGGGCAGTGCGGGTACGCTGGTGGTCACACACGATTTTGCAGGGCTTTGGACAGATGGGCGGTATTTCATCCAAGCGGAGGAAGAACTCGCTGGTTCGGGGATTCAGCTGATGAAACTCCACAATCAATTCGTGCCGGAGCATCTTCATTGGCTTCGTGATCACCTTCAGCCTCGACAGGCCATTGGCTTTGACGGTAGGGATTTTTCGCAGTCGCAGGTCGTACAGATCGAAAAAATATGCCAGGAATATAATTTGCAGCTTTCTACCCGATTTGATCTGGTATCGATGGTTTGGGCAGATCGTCCGCCCATGCCGGTAGATTCGGTTTTTGAGCACGAACTGCGCTTCGCCGGGACCTCGCGGGTGGAGAAGATTCAATCCATCCGAAGGAAAATGGAGCAGGACGGTCTTCATTCTACCCTGCTTACCGCCCTGGATGATATCGCCTACACCTTCAATTTGCGGGGTAGGGATGTGGCCTACAATCCGGTGTTCATCGCATACGCCTACATTTCCGCTAAGGAAGCCATCCTTTTCCTGAATCCTGAAAAATGTCCGAGGGAACTGAAAGAAACACTCGCCCAAGAAGGCATTTCTCTGCGACCCTACGAATCGGTGACGGAATTTTTAAATACCTTGTCCGAGCATGAAAAAATCGCCGTGGATCCTGATATCTGCAACTACGCCATGTATCACGCCATCCATGCCGTGAAGGTGCACAAATCCTCCTATCCCAAATGGATGAAGGCCATCAAGACATCCCACGAGATCGAGCATATTCGAAATGCCATGGTCAAGGATGGGGTAGCCCTCACCCATGCTTTCAAGTGGCTCGAAGATACACTGGCCACCCGAGGTGTCAAGGAAACGGAGTTCGCCCAGCGGATAGCACATTACCGCAGTCAGCAGGAGGGGTATTTTGGAGAAAGCTTCGCGGCCATCATCGGCTATCAGGAGAATGGCGCCATCATACACTACCACCCGCAGGAGGACAGCTGTAAGACCATTCACCGCGAGGGAATCCTGCTTTGTGATTCTGGAGGACAGTATCTGGATGGCACCACGGACATCACCCGCACCATTGCCTTGGGTGATCAGGTGGATCCCGAACACAAAAAAGCCTACACCCTCGTATTGAAGGGAATGATCGCTATCTCAAAAATCGCTTTTCCCAAAGGTACGAATGGTGCCCAGCTGGATACCCTCGCCCGTCAGTTTTTGTGGAATGAAGGCATGAATTATGGACACGGCACCGGTCATGGGGTCGGCTATTTCATGAATGTCCACGAACCACCGCAGGGCATTGCCTATTTCAGCAGCGAACGTGGTCGAACGGTACAAGAAGTGGGCATGCTGAGCTCCAACGAACCAGGATTTTACCGTCCGAATGGCTTCGGTATCCGCATCGAAAATCTTATCGTGACGAAAGAAAGTGGATTTGACGGGTTTTTGAATTTCGAGACGCTTACCTATTTTCCTTTGGACCTGAGATTGGTGGACTTCGGTAGACTGGATGTTGAGGAGCAATCTTGGATCCAGCGATACCACCAGGAGGTCTTTGATCGCCTGGCACCACACCTCGATGAAGTGCATAAGGCTTGGTTGGCAGCGAAGATAGCATGATGGAAAAAGAGGGATCAGACTAACAAATCTGATCCCTCTTTTCATCTTATGAATTCCCCATTTCTATTTTTACTATTGAAATCGGCTACACTGCAGCTGATTCAGCAAGGTAGGCTTCGTACACCGCATCCCAGAGCTTGATGCGCATTTCTAATCCTTTTTTGGCATAGTGGGTGGCTTCTGCCCACTTGTCTGCGTCGTCTCCGCAAAGAGAGCTCGTCATTTCCAGTGCCAAGTGACCATGGTGGTCTCCATCCACCTCAATGTGGCGCTCCAGGTAATACTGGAAAGTGCTGATCTTTTCTGGGTGCTCCAACTTCATATCGCGGATGATGGATAGAAACATCTGTGGGATCAGGTCCTCTCTTCCGAAGGTAAATACGGCAGCTGCCACATGGGGCTTATCCAAGGCAATCACCTCAAAGGTAAATGACACAAAATCCTTGATATTTTGGTGGATGTCCAATTCACTCAATGCTACCTCCACGCTTATTCCCTCACGCAGTTTGACTATGAATTGATCAATCGTATCCGTCTGCGCCCCTGCTTGCTTCATGGCACTTAGATATAGCTCGAAGTGACTGAGCCTGTTACCATTTTGATCCACATCAGATTCTTCACCCACCACGATCTCGTTGATCAAAAATCGGGTATTTGCATTTCCCACAGGTACCCACGGTGTACGCGTACACGTAAGAGCCTGCTGAAGGTATTTTAGCAGTGACATGAAATCCCATACGGCAAAGACATGTGCCTCCATGAATACTTGAACGTCTTCCAATGACTTCATTCGGAGGTAGGTCGGGTGATTCACGATGCCGTGCCGCTCCTGCTCAAGTGCTGCTTCTAATTTATCTAAAAAATCTTTGTGCTGCATAAATCTAATTATTTGAACTTTATTTTTTATTTTAATTTTTTAAACTCTATTATATTGGAATAAATACGTTTCAGGTACGAAATCAGATTTTTTACGGTCTGATTTAATCAGCGCCTGTCATCGATTTCAAAGATAGATTCAGCAAACTATAAACCAAATTTTTTATCCAAAGTTTGAGAAACGATCACTTTTTGACCTATTAGCTTTTGCTCATCAAAGGGGTTTGATTTTTGGAAAAATTCACTAGCATAAAACAATCATTCCCGATAAGCATTGTACTTTTACAAGCTGATGATATTGAGCATGGAACAAATAAAATCTGATAGACCACCGCTGCTTACTTTCACGAATGCAGGCATCTATTGCGCAAAAGCGGATGTGTACATAGACCCGTGGCGTCCTGTGGAGAAAGCCCTGATCACGCACGGGCATAGCGATCACGCCCGGTATGGCTCCCGTCACTATATGGCGGTGGAGTCTGCCGTGCCAGTCATCAAATATCGTCTAGGCTCACATATCAAAATCCAAGGGGTATCCTACGGCGCATCGACCTTGATCAATGGTGTGAAGTTTTCCTTCCATCCTGCTGGTCATATTTTGGGATCAGCACAGATTCGCGTAGAGTATCAGGGGGAAATTTGGGTCGTCAGTGGGGACTACAAGATCGAGGACGATGGCCTTTCAGAAGCCTTCGAACCCGTGCGGTGTCAGCATTTTGTCACAGAAAGTACCTTTGGGCTGCCGGCTTTTCATTGGGAGCCACAAGACCAGGTCATGGAGAAAATCAATCAATGGTGGCGAGAAAATCGTGCCCAGGGTAAGACCAGCATCATCGCAGCGTATGCATTGGGCAAGGCGCAGCGGATATTACGAAATATTGATACGGGTATTGGTCCTATCTTCACCCACGGCGCCATCGAAAATACCAATGAAGTGATCCGCGGCCAGAAAGTAGCGCTGCCACATACGGAGCGGGTCGTCGGTCAGGCCAAAGACAAAAAACACGATGGGGCCCTGATCATAGCGCCACCGTCAGCTGCCCATTCATCGTGGATTCAGAAGTTTACCGAGCCCTCCGTAGCCGTCGCCTCTGGATGGATGGGCATGCGGGGTGCCAAGCGCCGCCGTAGTGTGGAGACAGGTTTTGTGCTTTCTGATCATGCAGATTGGGATGGACTGAACCACGCCATCCAGGCTACTGGAGCGGATCATGTCTATGTGACCCACGGCTACACCGATATCTTTTCCAAATGGCTCTGTAGCCAGGGCTATGACGCACAGCCTGTCAAGACAGCCTACGTAGGAGAGACCGCCGATGTAGATACCTCCGAGGATATTGTGGCTGAAAGTGACATCCCAGATGAAAAACTGTAGCCCATGAGAGCCTTCGCCCGATTATTTGACGCACTCGATGGGACTACCAAAACGAATAAAAAACTCGAGCTGCTGGTGACCTATCTGGATCAAGTCAGCGATGCAGAGAAGATATGGACCCTCGCCCTTTTTTCGCATCGACGACCAAAAAGGACCATCAGTACTACCTTGCTCCGACAGTGGGCTGCTGAGCAAGCGGGGCTGGAGGATTGGCTTTTCGAGGATACGTACCACGTGGTCGGTGATTTGGCGGAGGCCATTGCCCTGATGATCCCACCTGTGGCTCAGGCGGACCTCCTCGATACGCCGCCGCTGCCTGAGTGGATTCGCCAGATGATGGCACTACGCGATCAGGCTGAAGAAGATAAAAAAGCCTTTGTACTAGGCGCTTGGGGGATGCTGGATCGCACAGAATGTATGGTCTTCAATAAGCTGATCACCGGCGGATTTCGTATCGGGATATCTCAGAAACTAATCACCAAAGCCATTTCCAAACACCTCGATGTACCAGAGCAGACCATTGCCCACCGGCTCATGGGCGACTGGGATCCCGCAAAGATCACTTGGTCCGAACTTCTGATAGAGGGCGATGCCCGGGAGGATGACTCGAAGCCGTATCCCTTCTACCTGGCGTATGCGCTGGAAGATGATTTTTTCGAAAAGGAAAATCCCGCCGATTGGGTTGCGGAGTACAAGTGGGATGGCATCCGTGGTCAGTTTATCTATCGGAATGGTCAGGTATATCTTTGGTCCAGGGGTGAGGAGCTGGTCGGTGGCGGATTTCCGGAGCTGGTTGGTACGGAGGTCCTTGGGGATTTACCCGATTTTGTATTGGATGGGGAGATCCTGGCGTGGAAAGATGATAGGCCCATGGACTTTCAGTTTCTCCAAAAGCGGATCACCCGTAAATCTGTCACGCCAAAACTTCAAAAAGAGATCCCAGCCCTCTTCATGGTGTATGATATCCTGGAGCTCGGTGGTCAAGATCTGCGATCACAGGATCTCGGGTACCGTAGGTCCATGTGGGATCAGCTTCGATTAGATGAGCGTTCTCCTGAAAAATTTCGATGGTCTGAAGGGGTATATTTTTCGGATTGGTCGGAGTTGAGACAAATTCAGTCGGATGCCTCCTCGGTTGGTGCGGAGGGCCTGATGCTCAAAAGGCTGACGAGCAGTTACGGTGTTGGTCGCAAAAAGGGCGATTGGTGGAAATGGAAACTGGCACCCCGTACGGTGGATGCCGTGATGATCTATGCGCAGCGTGGACATGGCCGACGGACCAATTTATTTACAGATTTCACCTTTGCGGTGTGGGATGGGGCTAGCTTGGTGCCATTTACGAAGGCTTATTCAGGACTGACGGATTCGGAATTTGTAGAGATCAGCAAGTATGTACGGGCGAATACCATCGAGCGATTTGGTCCCGTATGTTCGGTCACGCCCAATTTGGTTTTTGAGATTGCCTTTGAGGGAATCGCCCTTTCTACACGACACAAAAGTGGGGTAGCCCTTCGATTCCCCCGCATCCTCCGCTGGCGAAGGGATAAGTCGCCCGAGCAGGCAAATACCCTGGCAGAGCTTAAGGCATTGCTTGATTGAGCGCAGAAGGGTAAAGTCAGAAAAATAGCCTTCATAATGTTGGTCTTTTCCATTGCATTTGGATACCATTTCAGGTACGATGGATGAAAAGGCATACTTGTGTAAGCGTAAAAATGTCCAGTTTTTTTTGTAATAAACTGGACATTATGACTATCTTTGTGCTATGATTTATAAAATGAAAATCACGGAATGTATTTCTAATTCCATAGATCGGCTTCCTAAAGGATATGTATTCACCTATTCGGACTTTACCTTAGGGGTGGATAATAAGGAAGCTGTCATCAAAGCACTGAATCGTATGGTCGCTTCGGGTAAAATCGCTAAACTCGCAAAAGGGAAATACTACAAACCCGAAAATACTCCTTTTGGCAAACTACTTCCAAGTCAGGCCCAAGTGGTGAAAGACCTTTTGGAAGAAAATGGAAAAATTACTGGGTATTTGACGGGCTACAGTATATACAATCAACTGGGCTTGACCACACAGGTAGGCAATACCATACAGATTGGCAAAAATCAGATTCGACCCAACTTTAAAAGAGAGCGCTATTCAATTGCTTTTGTAAAACAAAACAACAAGATTACCAAAGAAAATATTCCCTTATTACAGATTCTAGATGCTATTCGCTACATCAAAAAAATACCAGATTCAAATATTGAATCGTCTTGTAATCGATTCCTGGCAATCTTGAAAAGCCTTACAGAAAAGGAAATCAATACCTTGGTTCGATTGGCGCTAAATTATCCACCTGCTACTAGAGCCTTGTTGGGAGCTATGTTAGATCAATTGGGAAAGGAGGAAATATCGGGTACTCTTATTAAGTCTCTTAACCCGATTAGCAAGTATAAATTATCAGGCGCAGCAAATACCTTATCTACCACCGAAAAATGGAATATTGTATGAAGTTGCACGAAGACAAAAATTTATTCCGGCAAGCAGTTCAATTTACTGCTGACCAAATGAAGATTCCGGCCCTGTATGTAGAAAAGGACTATTGGGTTACGTATGCGCTCTTTACGATTTTCAATCATGATATTGGTAAAGATATCGTTTTTAAGGGCGGAACTGCGCTGTCCAAATGCTACCAAATGATAGAGCGCTTTTCGGAGGATATTGATCTGGTCGTATGGAGGCGATTTGGCGAAACCGACAGTAAGTTGAAATCAAAGTTAAAAATAGTAAGCACAGTAGTAACCAGTGTTTTGCCCGAAGTAATGATCGATGGGGTTACTCATAAGATGGGGATAAACCGAAAAACAGCACACTCTTATCACAAAGAATTCAAAGGTGCTTACGGGCAAGTCAGAGATGTAATTATTTTAGAATCAACATCGCTTGGGTATTACGAACCTTTCATCATCAAAAGCATGGCATCATTTGTTGGACAGATGATGCTGAATAATAGGCAGTCTGATCTTGCTAGAGAAAATGATTTACTACCTTTTGACCTACAGGTATTAGCGCCATCAAGAACTATTTGCGAAAAAATAATGAGCTTGGTTCGTTTTTCATATGGAGAAAATCCAGTAGAAGATTTGAAGAAAAAAATAAGACATACCTATGATTTACATCAGCTAATGAGTCAGGAGGAGTACCTAAATTTTTTTAGATCAAGGGATTTTGAAGAAATGCTCTTGAATGTGGCGAATGATGATGTAGTTAGCTTTAGAAACAACAATGAATGGTTGGCTTTTCATCCCAATGAAGCGCTCATTTTTAAAGACTTGGACAATGTATGGAGGGAAATGCACACAGTTTATGTTGGAGACTTTAAAAACTTAGTGTATGGAAAATTTCCAGATTCTGAATCCATTTTTGAAACATTAAAAATGATTCAAGGAAGGTTGGAGGCAATTTCTTGGACCATAAAAGTTGGACGTAATCCTTGAAATTACATATTTGGAAAAATGCAATAGTAGTAGACCTTCTAGGGACCGCACTTATCAAAAGTAGCGTTTCGATGCTAATAGGAGAGGTTGCGGATGAGGCATCTGACGGAGAGATAGGGAAGAGTGATTGCCAAAGAATACGTGGAAAGCTTCTTTAAAATATAGCCTTCGATTTCCCCGCATCCTCCGCTGGCGAAGGGATAAGTCGCCCGAGCAGGCAAATACCCTAGCGGAGCTGAAGGCATTGCTGTAAATGTTTTACCCAATAAGTGGGATACAATATTCTGCCAGCCATTGAAATAAAGAGCTAAGAACGTATAATAATTGTTGTATTTTTTGTATTTGCGATCATATATTCTGTAATGTGGATTTTTGATTGTGAATGTATGTGTGTTTTGTGAAAAAAATGGTAAAATAAATTTGTGATTTTGGAGGGGCTTGATTATCTTTGTGTATTCAAATAACTTTAAAATTTGCAAAAATGAAGCAACAAGCAACAAGCAACAAGCAACAAGCAACAAGCAACAAGCACTTTAATCACTAAAGGCATTATCTTCATGATGATGCTTTTCTTATTCTCTGCATGTTCTGATCAAAACACAGACGCAAACAATTCGACTGATCTTTCTACGAGATCCACGCCCGTACCAGAGTACAATACTTGCTACCAAGACAACTTGCCAAACAATTGTTTTTTCCCGAATACCGCAAGTGAAATAGTTTTGACTTTGTCAAATTTCCCTCAGTACCCGGGTTGTACTTTTGATTTCAAAGTTAGATTATATGATTGTTTCCAAGCAACCGGCCTACAATTGATTTTGGTTGAGAGTTTCCAGCTCATTGCGTATTCCTGTCCTGATTTTTATGATGATATCGATGATTTTTTGGCTGGTACTACACCTGTAGGCATTGGGCTACCTAGTTTAGCCGACTTTTACAGAGACTTTAATAATCAAGCTCTACAACTTCTAGAAGTTGAAATTATTTCTTACTATTCTCAATTGACAGGTGGTCTGTGTGGGCCTTTACTTACCATAAAAGGGATTTCATGGTATTTTGCTGCATGCATGAATTATTGTACTTATCTTGACAATCGAGGTATGTATAATTATCTGTCGATATCTTGTGGTGAAAACTGTTGTATTCGATTTACAAACATTATCTGTGATCCAACCATGCCTACAAATTACCAACTAGAAACCACATACAATACAACTGATCATCCACTCAACTGTGGTAGGCCAGGATACACTCCCCCTGGATTTTGCATCAACACCACCTCTTGTACCTTCACCTGCCAACAATAAAGATTATGAAAAAATTATCAGTTTTTACGGTCTTTTTTCTGCTATGCCTGAGTATATATGCCCAGCCTTCTGAGACCTTCACCATCCCGCCGAGGTGGGTGCATTGGATTTCGGATCCTGATTTTGTAGCAGAAGGGGGCGATTTGCGCAATGGGTTTAGTGTCTTTGGAATAATGGGAGGGGACTTCAGGACCAAAGACGGAAATTGTTATCCACATTATGCATATCGCAATAGGTACAATGACTATAATGGCGCTGCCATTCAGAAAATTCGCATTTCTGATGGGAAACTTGAATGGACCAATCTGTACAATCACCGAAATCTGCCTGAACATCAGTTGGCTTTGGATATTGTAAATATTAACAGCAGCGGTAATATAGAATTAATTGGGGTGAAACGAATGGCCAATCAGTATCCAGCACAACCTACGAGGCCTTGGATTTTAGGAGATCTATCTGTGCCATTCCTGATGGAATTGGACGATTCAAATGGCAGCATATTAAACCAAACATTTGATCCTGATCCTCCCTCAAACCAGATTGGAGGTCCTTTTTTATCCAATTTTTATAAATCTTCCTATTCAAATGAAGGGAGTATGGTTTTTACTGGTAGATTGCGGACATCTGAAAAAGTGGTTGTGGGTTATGTTCCAGTAAACGAAAAATTTAACCATTTCCAAAATTTTAATGATGATCTGATTTTTTTTGATACCATTACTAGTTTGGATGAGGGGTATTTTGATTATATGCGGAGTTTGGTGCGGATTAACCAGTATTCACTAGGCTTTTTTCAGTTATCAATTGATCCAAAGGATCTAAGGGCAGCAGGATTTTTTGCAAAGTACGACTATTTAGAAGATGAGAACAGATTAGAAAAAGTCTATCAAAAGGATATTTTGTCAAAAATACCTACAAATGTTTCTCTCAATACAGGTGCTACTATATATGATGTGGGAAATGATCGGACGATGCTTTTTTCCCTAAAAATTGCTCCGGGAAATAGCGATCCTCATGGATGGGGCATTATATTTGATCCTGAAGGAAATGAAATAGCAGAAATTAATGATTTCTTTGCAGAAGGAACAGAACACGGCTATTGGTTTATAAACACACTTTATTCCAATGAGGAACGAATCTATTTTAGTGGATGGCCCTCCGTGACCGGAAAAGAAGGAATTGATTTTTTCAGTGTAAACCTTGCTGACGGGCGTATCAAAAACTATGGTAGTATGGTGCATGAGGGACCATATATAGCCAACAAGACCATTGGGGCAGTCATGACCGAAGAGGGTGATATTGCAGTACGGATCTTACTCTATCGCAATCAAACGGATGACTGGTATTTGGGTATGGCAGGCTACCGTGCGGAAGACTTCGGGATCGATGATCTGCGGGTAGGTACCCAGGATGTAGAGACTGTACGACCGCAAGCGTATGAGCTGAGTCCGAATCCTGCCCAGACGGAGGTACTGATCCGCCGCGTAGGGGCTATAGCCGACGGGAATGTGGAGCTATCGATCACTGATCTCTCAGGCCGTATGCTACGGAGCCAAAAGCTAAGCTGCGAAGGCAGCTGTACGCTGGATGTAAGCGAGCTATCAGCAGGTATGTATATCCTCCAGATTCAGTCACCTACGGGTCAGATAGCCGAGACCCATAAGCTGAGTATCATTCGATAAATCTAAAGCCAAGATAATAAGACAAAACCACACCCACCACCATAACCCATGGGGTGGGTGTGGTTTTTGACAGTTATTCATAGATACAATATTCTGCCTGCCATCGAAATAAAGAGCTGGGAACTCATATTAATTGGTAAATTTCATTATTGTGATCATATATTCTGTAATGTGGGTTTTTGATCGTGAATGTATGTGTGTTTTGTGAAAAAAATGGTAAGATAAATTTGTGATTTTGGACAGTCTTGATTATCTTTGTGTATTCAAATAATTTTAAAATTTTTAAAAAAATGACCCACCAAGCACCAAGCACCAAGCAACAAGCAACAAGCAACAAGCAACAAGCATAATTCCTGCGTATGAAAAAAACCTTATAAAAAATATATCCGTCTCCTACATCAACACCACTTCTTGTACCTTCACCTGCCAACAATAAAGATCATGAAAAAATTATCAGTTTTTACTGTCTTTTTTCTGCTATGCCTGAGTATGCATGCCCAGCCCTCAGAGACCTTCACCATCCCGCCGAGGTGGGTGCATTGGATTTCGGATCCTGATTTTGTTCGTGAAAATCAAAATCAAAATATTTTTAATATTTTTGAGGTAATGGATCTAAATATTGTGGTAAAGGATGGATACTGTTATCCACATTATTTGCATAGAGATAGGCACAATGACCATCACGGGGCTGCCATTCAGAAGATTCGAATATCTGATGGGAAACTCGAATGGACTAATTTGTATAATCATAGAAATCTGCCTGAGCATCAGTTATCTCTCCATACGACCAATATCAATGAAAATGGCAATCTAGAGTTGATCGGATTTAAGCGTGTAGGGAGTGTATATCCAGCAAGGCCAGATCGCCCCTGGGTGTTTGGAGCTAGTTCCGTACCATTTATGATGGAGTTAGATCAGAATACGGGGGCCATCTTGCGGACAAAATTCGAAGAAGTTGAGGAGACCCAACAAATAGCCATACCTACACTTAATTGGTTTTTTAAATCACGAAGTTCGGAGGAAGGATTATTCATATCGAATGTTAATAATCCTACCATGGGGCTCGGTGTTATGTCGACATCTTTGGATGAAAATTTCAATTATTATCAGAATTCTTTGGATAGTATTTTTACCTTTGATACGATGGCTCCTTTTGAGTCGACATATTCTTCGGTATCACAAATAGGCAATAGGATTAGTCAAGAATTATATTCTACGACATATTTTTCTGTCAATTTTGATATTAAGGAGGCACGGGCCTATCAGGCATTGTATCAGTATGACGAAAATCCTAATCAGATCGTGCGTAAATATGTAACGGAATTCGGAGAACTAATACCAACTGATGTAGTAATGAATTCGCCCATAGGTGGGCTTAATGCTGGTTACGGTAGAGTACTGCTTTCTGGTAGGCGCTCTCCGGATGGTGCTGTCCTACATGAATGGTGGATTTTATTTGATGAAAATGGTCAGGTGATCAAATTCATACCATTTGTTTGGGCAGAAGGTACACAACATCCATACATTTTTAAACGAATTATTCATGCCACTGATGAACGTATTTACTTCACAGGTTGGCCTTCTGTTACTGGGAAATCAGGATTAGATTTTTTTAGCCTTAATATGGAGGGTGAAATCAAAAACTATGGTAGTATGATTCACGAAGGGAACTATCTGACGAATAGACCTCTTGGTGCGGTCATGACCGAAGAAGGTGATATTGCCCTAATGGTATCTTTTGCGCTACCAGGTACGACAGAGTCCTATTATGGCATGGTTGGCTACCGTGCCGAAGACTTCGGGATTGATGATCTGCGGGTAAGTACCCAGGATGTAGAGGCTGTGCGACCACAAGCGTATGAGCTGAGTCCGAATCCTGCCCAGACAGAGGTATCGATCCGACGCGTAGGGGTGACAGCAGGTGGGAATGTGGAGCTATCGATCACTGATCTCTCAGGCCGTATGCTACGGAACCAAAAGCTAAGCTGCGAAGGCAGCTGTACGCTGGATGTAAGCGAGCTATCAGCAGGTATGTATATCCTCCAGATTCAGTCACCTACGGGTCAGATAGCCGAGACCCATAAGCTGAGTATCATCCGATAGATCTCAAGCCAAGATAATAAGACAAAACCACACCCACCACCATAGCCCATGGGGTGGGTGTGGTTTTTGACAGTCACTCCTGGATACAAAATTCTGCCTGCCATTGAAATAAAGAGCTAGAAACTGATATGGAATGGTGGGTTGGATTTTTTTGATATTAGGTTTTTATCTATTTTTATGCTTGTTTGATTGTATGGAAAAAATAATTTTTGGAATTTTCTTTATTTTATATTGGGGTTCCCTCTTTGGCCAGAAAATTAGCTTCTACGACGGCAGGAATGCAATCCTGACCGATCAGAAGGTGCGGATGATTGGTACGAAAGAAGACTTTTCATTTGAGAAGGGATTTTGGGAGGCAGAAATAGAAATACCGCTTGGTAAACAAATATCAGTAGCTTGCTCTTATTTTGAATATGAGGGAAACACAAAAGTAGCTTTTCCCAAAGGTAGCGTACTTTTGGTCAATGGTCTAAATGTCGGTAAGGTTGGTTTCTCTGGAATTGATATCAGGAGGTATAATTTAATTTCACGATACACTTTTGGGCGTAAGTTCTTGTTTGAGCCAGGTTTGGGTTTCAGCTATCAAAAATCAATAGCAAACGAATTTGAGGTTGGGAGTCTAAATGTAGTAAATGGACCAGATTATGTGGCTACGGGAACGCGATCTACCACATACACGAGGTCTCAAATCATTCCTGTAGCAGAAATTAGATTATCCTATGGCTTCTTTAATGTTTTGTATCTCAATTTTAGGGTAGCTGGAGCATTGGGATTCAAATCACATCAAGATTTATACATGGATTATACCTATAAAGGAGTTTCTCAGCCAACCGCAGTGTTTCAAGCTAGAGGTACAGGAATTTTTTACACGGCTGGGCTGTCACTAGATTTTGGTAACTTGTATAGAATTTTGTTCAAATAATTTACGGAAGGTTCAAAGAAAGAAATAAGTTTTACAAGTATTTTTGGGGATAGTTAATGTAGAAAAATGGCATCACTAAGTATCCCAAGACAAAACCAAACCCACCACCATATCCCATGGGGGTGGGTGTATTATTTGAGGGAGATGGGTAAGATGGAGCCCCTCAGGATGCTGAACATCACGCAACTCATACTCCCGGAAAAAAGGCATCGGGGTAATGCCGTAGGTCAAAATCCTCCTCACTCCTGAATACAATGGAAATAATGTCAAATCGGATCTTCCAGTCATACTGTATGCTGTCCATATATTGCGAAGCTGCTGAGATGATAAGGCGTTCCTTCTTGGTGTCCACCTGCTCCTCTGGACTCCCATAGTAGGTGTAGGACTTGGTCTTCACCTCTACGAATACGAGGGTATCTCCATCCTTTGTGATGAGATCGATCTCAGCTTTGCGAGCCTTCCAGTTTTTAGCCATGATTTCATGGCCGGAGCGGATCAGAAACTCCGCAGCCAACATTTCCCCTTTTTGCCCCAACTCTATATGATTCATCGTGGTCACTTTTTTGTATTTTTCTTATGAATGTGTTCGTGGTGGCTTCTTCCATTACCGATTCTGTCTGGACTCGATCTAGGTCACAACTGGATCATCTAAATGAGCCTTTACCACTCAAAAATAAGCAAAACCCTCCTGTGTGCTTCAGATTTTTTCATTTTTTTCAAATACGTGTTTCAAAAAGTTGGAATGCTGGTCCGCTGCTGGGAGGATGTGCATTCTTGCCAGTTCCGATAGCAGACCGTCGTGTACTGTTTTCCGTACTAGAATCTTAGGTGTAGGCATCCAAGCAGAGAAATAAGCACAAAAAAAGTAAAACTTTCACTAAATTTGTTCCATAAAATTTAGAAAATCATGATGAATCAACTGATTGAGCGTTTTCCAGCCCAACTGATAGAGGCTTTAGAAATAGGAGAGAAAGCAGTCCTCCGCCCACACACTGGTCCCATTGACAAGATTTTTGTCGCCGGCATGGGTGGTAGTGGGATAGGCGCTGATTTCGTCAAAGAATTTATCACCGACGAATGTAAAGTGCCTTACCTGGTCGGAAAATCCTACCACATACCTGCCTACATTGATGCGCATACTCTGTTCATCGCCTCGAGCTACTCCGGCAATACGGAGGAAACCCTCATGGCTTTTGATGCAGCCCTAAAGACAGGTGCAAAGATCGTGGTCATCGCCTCTGGCGGTAAGCTGGTCGAACTAGCCAAAACCCATGACTTGGACTGTATCCTGGTGCCGGGCAACTGGCCTTCGCCACGGGCTTGTTTGGGATACTCCCTTGTACAGCAGCTTTATGTACTTCACAAACTCGGATTCATCAGCAAAGCCACCATCGATCAGGTGCGGACTTCCGTAGACCTGATCAAATACGACCAGGATGAAATCAAAAATAAAGCCCTCAAAATTGCAGAAATCATCTTCGGAAAAATCGCAGTCATCTACACCACAGATCGAATGGAGAGTGTAGCCGTACGGCTCAGACAGCAGATCAATGAAAATGCCAAAATGCTATGCTGGCACCATGTGATCCCTGAGATGAACCACAATGAATTGGTGGGCTGGCGCGATAAAAATGACGAACTCGCTGTCCTCTTTTTCAGAAACAAAGACGACTTCAAGCGCAATAGCCTCCGCATCGATATCAATAAGCAGGTGATCATGGAATACACCAATACCATCATCGATATCTACTCCAAGGGGCAGACCTTGGTGGAGAAATCCATGTATTTCGTACACCTCGGAGACTGGATCTCTTGGTATCTTTCTGATATGAAAGGCGTGGATTCCATCGAAGTGAAAGCCATCGATTTTCTAAAAGCGGAGCTCGCCAAAGCAAATAGCTAATCAAAATATTTAGGAAATGACGTACAAACTTGGGCAGCGAAAGAAAAAAACTGTAGACTATCTTTTTTGGGTGAAGGTCGCCTTGGCGATATTGGCCATCTTTTTTCTATTGGGGTCTGCGGTCATGGGGGTATCTCCACAGTCACTGCCCAAGTCCTTGTACCAAGCAGCCAAAGGTGAGCCTGCAGTATCCGAAGGCCAGCTGGCATCCGACTCCCTGCTGATCGGACAGATAGACTCCCTGCAGCAATTGCTGAAGACATATGAGCGTGTATTCGTACCGAAAGACGTACTCCTACGCAGCGGTGAAGGTATGGTCAATATGCGAGCCCTACCCGATACCGGCAGCCAAGTCTTGGAGAAAATCGCCGATAGCACTAGTGTCCGCGTACTTTTCGTAGATCAGCGTGTGGATCCCACCGGCCAAATCCTCTCTACTTGGGCCCGTGTCCGCTACAAAGATATAGACGGATGGATCTGGGGCAATTATCTGGGATTGGATTAATCTAAACCACAGTGGCCCACTATATTTGTGGACTGTTAGGGTACAAGTTGTAAGCTTGCGCCAATAGGGAGATTCTCTAATCGATCTTCCCGTGGCTTTCGAGGATTTTAGTAACTTCCTCCTCACTCAAACCCGTAATGTTCGCAATTAAAGATTTGGAAATATCATTGTCGTACGATTTGAGGACGACCTCTACCTTACCTTCTATTTCTCCTTTTTGGATACCTATTTGTTCTCCTTCTTCTCTACCTTCCTCCCTTCCTTGTTCAAGGCCGCGGGTTTCGGCATCGACGATGAGGGTTCGTTCGGTGCGGATTTGATCCCAATACTTGTCGTAGGCTTCGAGTTCGGCTTTTGTGTAAGCGCTCTCCTTGGTGAGTTCGAGTGCCTCGGCTATCTCGGGTACATTTGCCAGTTCGTTCAGCAGATCTTGATCCTTCATTTCCTTTCCATTTTCTATCTCAGATAGGAAACGAAGCCAAAGGATAGTTAGTTTCTTATGGGCGATCGCTTTTACATCAAATTTTGGCAACTCGACGAATATTAGTTGTAATCCATCGATGGTCTTCGTACTGTTGCCTACATGTACGATCCGGTAATGGTGGTAAAACTCCGCAAAATCTTTCTCAAAAATCTCATTGACCAAACTCAGGGCATACACGGGCTGCAGACCTTTGTATTCGGTGCCTTTCTCGAGCTGACGGACATAGGCTTTGGAAGCATTGAAGAGGACTCGGCTGGTGAAGCTATCGGTCCACAGCATTTGCATCTCTACAATGAATTGCCGCCCCTTATTGTCATAGCAGCGGACATCCACGATAGAATTTTTTACCAAAGGTATTTCAGGTACCATCTCGGCTGGCAGATATTCGATGGAAGTGATAACCTGGTCTGGATCCAAGGGCAGGAGTGCATTCAGAAAACTGGTAAGTATGTGGGCGTGCTGACCAAATACTTTTTTGAAAACCAAGTCATTTTTTGGATCGAGGTACCGCAAGTAGAAACTTTTTGTAGGGCAAAGATAGGGGTTTTGGCGTTAGGGGAAAGAATATTTTTATGTCCGTTGTAATTCAAATCAACTCCTGCGGAGTTGCATTTTTATAGCTTCGGGTTTCAACCCGAGGATAGAAAATAAATCACGAACCCTTTTGGCGGCATTTTTGCCGTTTTGCAAAAATGGTGACAAGAGCTAGCACGGTAATATTCTAACAAGGGGACTACGTCTATCAGGAATGAACACCCAAAATTAGACCTAATCATGGGAAATCATAAAAGCCTACCGCTTTAGGAAATCTCGATTTTGGCTTTGATGTTGTCTTTCAGATTGTTGGAGGCGCAGCATCTTTTGATGTTGCTTTTTACGATGGTACGGAAACTGACTTCATCGTGGAGGATGGAGTTGCAGTTTGGATCCTTTTGTGCTTTCTGGAGCAGTTGATTTTTTTGGGATTCCTCCAATTGATTGTCAAGAAATAGGTTTACTTTTCGTTGGAACGTCTTATAGTACTCATTGCTTGCCATGCTACATCAAAGTTATCATCAAAACTAATTTGGTGAGTAGCTGCATGCTACTCCTCTTCCGCGGTACGGACGGGCGAATCATTGCCCTGACCACGCATATCCTTATAACCCATTTTGAGTGCATAAGGTTTCAATTTTTCCTTTAAAGTATTTCTAGCTCGAAATAATCTAGATCTGACGGTTCCGAGGGGTACATCTATGATTTTGGCGATCTCCTCATAGGTAAATCCTTCGATGTCGCACAGCAGGATCACCGTTCGGAAATCGATCGGTAGGGAATTGATGGCAGAGGTGACCTCATCGCCCATCCGCTCGCCAAAGATATCATCCCGAAGGTCAGTATATCCACTGTTGCTCTTGTCATCGCGGTCGTGGTATTTGACCACTTCTTCGTAATCTACTTGATTGGGCCGTTTGGATTTTTTGCGAAATTCATTGATATAGGCATTTTTCAAAATCTTGAATAGCCAGGCTTTCGCATTGGTCCCTTCGATGTATTTATCCAAAAATTTATGAGCCTTGAGGTAGGTTTCTTGTACCAAGTCTTCCGCCTCATCCTCTCGGTAGGTGAGGTGAAAAGCAAAAGTCTTCAGTGCATCCATGTGCGGAAACAACTCTTTTTCAAAAATTTCGGCTCTTCGATCTTTAGACACGTCTGGATAATTGTGAATACAAAGGTAATAGATATTATGAAAAAACGACTTGGCTTGGCCAAATATTCCCGTTTTTAATCTTGCTGAGCATGGTCTCAAGCATGCGTTTTAGTTTTTTTGAGTCAGGGATGAGCCCGAATGACACTGGTTTCGGTCACCACAAAGATTTGATCCTCTTTCTCCTGGGTGATAGGCGCTAGACCAGTAAATGCTCCGAAGGCCGGCAGGGTAAGCTGCTGTGCCCTCCAGTGGTAGCAGGGTAGGGTGAGGCGCTGCCTTCCTTTTCCGCGAAGGGTGTAGCCCGGGTGGATGTGCCCATGTATGTTGAGCGTATGCGCATCGGAAGGCCTTTCTGGTTCATGGGTGAGGATGAGATTTTCCAGCATCAAACGTGGCACCACTTGCAATCGGGATCGATCGTAAAGGTAGCTGGGCAGGATGTCGTGGTTGCCCTGGATGAGGACGAATTCCTGCTCGGGTCGGCCGTCCATCCATGTCAGGAAGCTGGTCCAGGCTTCATTGACGCTGGAATGAAATAAGTCACCCAAAAAGTACACTTGCTTTACATCATATCGCTGGATGACTTGATCCAATCGGACCAAGGTCTCATCACTGCTGCCTAGCGGTATCCCGATGCCATTCTTTCGGAAGTGTTCTGACTTACCCAAATGGGTGTCTGCTACGAGTAATGTGCTCGATTGCGGTAAGAAAATGGCCTTTTCGGGACACAGCATCATTTCGGTATCCTTCCAATGGATGGTCACACGGGCTATTTTGGTCAGAAAATGTTAGGCTTCAAATCTTTCGATCTGGGCACCGATGGCATTCAGTCGGCCATCAATGTTTTGGTAGCCCCGATCTATTTGGTTCACATTGTGGATGATGCTGGTATTGCTGGCAGACATGGCAGCGATGAGCAGGGATACACCTGCTCTGATATCTGGCGAGGTCATCTCGATGCCTCGAAGCTGAAATTTTCGCTCCAGACCGATCACCGTAGCCCTATGTGGATCACAGAGGATGATCTGTGCTCCCATATCGATCAGCTTATCCACGAAGAAGAGCCTACTTTCGAACATTTTTTGGTGGATCAGCACACTTCCTTTGGCTTGGGTAGCCACCACCAGCAGGATACTCATCAGGTCAGGCGTAAATCCTGGCCAAGGAGAATCATACACCGTCAGGATGGAGCCATCGATGAAATTTTGAATTTCGTAGAGGTCCTGTGCTGGGATATGAATGTCGTCGCCCTGGAATTCTAGTTGGATGCCCATCTTCTGAAAAGTGGTCGGGATGATGCCCAGATCTGGCAACGATACGTTTTTGATGGTAAGGGGTGACTGTAGCATAGCCGCCATCCCGATGAAGCTTCCGATCTCGATCATATCTGGCAGTATTCGGTGGGTGGTGCCTCCGAGTCTGTTTACTCCTTGAATAGTGAGTAGGTTGGACCCGATCCCTTGGATGTTTGCCCCCATCCTATTAAGCATTTTGCAGAGCTGCTGAAGGTAAGGTTCGCAGGCGGCATTGTAGATGGTGGTCTGCCCTTCAGCGAGTACAGCGGCCATGAGGATATTCGCCGTACCCGTCACGGAGATTTCGTCCATGAGGATGTATTTACCTTTCAGCTGTGTAGCTTCGAGGAAGTATTTATCTGTATCAGCATCATATTTAAATTCGGCCCCCAGTTCTTGAAAACCGAGGAAGTGGGTATCCAGTCGTCTTCTTCCGATCTTATCTCCACCAGGCTTGGGTAAGAATGCCTTGCCAAATCGAGCCAGGAGTGGCCCCAATAGCATGACCGAACCACGGATTTTTCGGGCGTTGACCTGGTAGGTGTCTGAGCTGAAATGCTCCACATCGATATCGTCTGCAGTAAATGACCAGTCGGATTCATTGAGTCTCTGGACCTTGACTCCGAGGCCTTTCAGAAGGTCGATTAGTTTTAGCACATCCACGATTTCGGGGATATTCTCGATGATGACAGTCTCCGAAGTGAGGAGTACGGCACTGATGATTTGCAGTGCTTCGTTTTTAGCACCTTGTGGGGTGATATCCCCGTTTAGGCGGGTATTTCCGTGGACTCTAAAGCTCGTATTTGACATGTATCGCTATGGTTTAAGCTGATATGGTGATAAATTTTGTTTCAATTTTCGGGTCAAAAATATATATAAAAATTTGTTTTCATATATAGATGAGCGTTGTCCTGAAAAAAATATTGTACAGCAGTGTTCGAATGGGTTGTTTTTCCACAAGCTTCTATCATCATTTTGTGGATTTTACAGGTGGGGGTTAGGGGGCATTGTGATTGGAGGTTTGGTCGTCTCTAGCTTTTGTCATCATTTTTGCGATTTGGGCAAAAATGCCGCCAAAAGGAGAGCCCTTTGGTTTTGTATCCGCGGGCTATCGGCCACGGCTATTATGTCTATGTTGTAAAGCACAAGTTACAAACTTGCGCTAACAGTGGTCTTTTTGAAAATCTTTGCGTGCTTTGCGTGAAATGAGGCTTGGTCGGTAAAGCACAATTTACAAACTTGCGCAAACAGTGGAGGGTATTCTTTGCGTGCTTTGCGTGAAATGAGGCTTGGACGGCAAAACACAAGTTACAAACTTGCGCTAACAGTGGGTTATGATTATGAATGGTACACTTCAAAAAAAAGGGAGAAGACCTTTGATTGGTTTTCTCCCCTTATATCTGGATATGATCCTTTCGGACGCTTATATGTATTTAGTTTGGTGCACATCTGAATAGGTGGGCACTGAACTATTTACTTTTTCATCTTTGGCTTCATTTTCAGTTTTTTTGTTTTCGCCTGCTGAAAGTTTTGGGGCTGGGCATTGGTATAGCCTTTATTCTTTTTGGATCTTGGCGCATTGAGTGGAGGGAATGCATTGTATCCGATGTCTTCTATTTGTACCTCCGGACCTAGTACCAGCTTGCCTTTGGACATATTGGCGAGTTCTTGTTTGATGGTATCATCATTGACGTAGTGCTCTTTGTTCCATGTGCGGTAGGCGAGCTTCATGTAGGCCGCAATGTCTTTCATGTAGCCTTGTTTTTTGTCTTCATCCTCTAGTGCACAGGCTTTGTCTATCATTTGTAAGGTGAAATGCCCGTAGTGGCGAAATCTGAAGTTGTTTTCTGGGTAGGGTAGTCGCTCCGGCCGCTGTTTTTCTTCTGGCTTGGTGATTTTGATGCCCTCAGGTACTTTCACATCTAGGTTGTAGTCTGCGATCCGGAAGACATGGTTCCACATTTTCTCTTGGTAACCCTCCAAGGTTTTATTGGAAGGGTTGATGATATTGAGCAGATTGACCATTTCTTCGACGTAATACTGCCTTTTTTCGGGATCCGCTATTTCATTGGCCTTTCTGATTAGGTTTTGGGCATGGCGGCCATATTCGGAGATGACGAGATCTTCTCTTTGGGAATTATATTCCATTTCAAATTTTGACATACTTTTTTATTCTACGGTTACGGATTTTGCTAGGTTTCGCGGTTGGTCCACGTCACAGCCTCTGAGGACTGCTACATAATAGGAGATCAGTTGTAGCGGAATGACGGAGATCAGTGGGCTAAGTACCTCCTCCACATCAGGGATCTCAATGGTAAAATCTGCGAGCTCTTTTATTTTTTCGTCGCCTTCTTCCACGATGGCGATGACGATTCCCTTTCTAGCTTTTACCTCTTGGACGTTGGATACGATTTTGTCGTGGGCACTTTTGTTGGTAGCCACGATGAATACAGGCATATTCTCATCGATGAGTGCGATCGGTCCATGCTTCATTTCAGCAGCCGGATATCCTTCTGCGTGGATGTAGGAGATTTCTTTGAGTTTCAATGCACCTTCCAGCGCCACAGGGAAGTTGATGCCTCTACCGAGGTACAAGGCATTGGATACATCCTTGATTTTCTCGGCGATGAGTTTGATTTGCTCGTGATTTTTCAATACCTGCTCCACCTTCTGAGGAATGCTCTCGAGGGCGTATAGGATATTTCGGTATTTATTTTCGGAAATGGTGCCTTTGCGGTGTCCAAGGTGTAAGGCCATCAGGGTGAGAATCACGAGTTGGCTGGTAAATGCTTTGGTAGAGGCTACACCGATCTCAGGCCCAGCATGGATGTACGATCCGCAGTCCGTGGCTCTGGCTATGGAGGAGCCGATCACATTGACAATGCCGTACAGCAGGGCTCCTTTTTCTTTGGCCAATTCGAGTGCAGCGAGGGTGTCAGCAGTCTCCCCACTTTGGGAAAGGGCTACCACCACGTCATGCTCATCTAGGATGGGATTTCTGTAGCGGAATTCTGAAGCATACTCTACCTCTACAGGTATGCGGGCGAGTTCTTCGATGAGATACTCTGCGATTAGGGCACTATGCCACGAGGTACCACAAGCTACGAAGATGATCCTTCTTGCGCTTAGGATTTTATTGATGTACTGCTGCATCCCTCCGAGGGTTACCCAGCCTTCTTCGGCATTGATGCGACCACGCATACTCTCCGCGATAGTGATCGGCTGTTGGAAGATTTCCTTTAGCATGAAGTGTTCGAAACCGTCCTTCTCCAGCTCTTCGATTTTGAGGTCGATTTCCTGAATTTTAGGTACGAGGATCTGATTTCGGATGTCTTTGATTACAAAACTACCATCACTGCGAAGGATGCAGACTTCCTCATCATTGACGTACACTACTTTTTTGGTGTATTTGATGATCGGGGAGGCATCTGAAGCCATGAAGAGTTCGTGATCACCTACACCCAACACCAGTGGACTTGATTTTCGGGCACCGACGATTTTATCGGGATCATTTTTGTCAAATACGACGATGGCGTAAGCACCGATGACTTTTTTTAGGGCTTTGATGACGGCATCTTCTAGGCTTAGATTGTCACGGTCTTGATATTCTTCAATGAGGTGAGTTAGGACTTCCGTATCTGTTTCGGAGATAAATTTGTGCCCAAGATCCTGCAATGCCTTTTTGATCACTGCATAGTTTTCAATAATCCCATTGTGCACTAGGGTCAGTCTGCCATTGCCAGAGTTGTGTGGGTGTGCATTGATGTCATCAGGTTTTCCGTGGGTGGCCCATCTGGTGTGGCCGATGCCGATACTGCCTTGGAGGGCTTCAGAATCGAGCTTGGCTGCTGCGGATTCTAGCTCAGATACTTTACCTTTTTTTTTGACAGTGGTGATGGCTCCATGATCTAGAACCGAAATTCCGGCGCTGTCATATCCACGGTATTCAAGTCTTTTAAGGCCTTCCAATAAGATGGGGTAGGCTTTTTGCTGACCAATGTAGGCTACGATTCCACACATATTTTAGGTATCTTTTCTCGTTCTTTAGAGGTTATAGATCGGTGTAGGTTACCCGCAGTTTGACTGGGGCTACGCTATTTTTTGGGCCGTAGATCACAGATCGATTGGGCCGGGTAGAGCGGGTGATCGGACTGATGATCAGGTTTTGCGCATCGTTGGGATTTTCGACCATCTCTTTGATTCTTTTCGTGACGTTGAATCGGTAAGTGTTGTTCGTCCGATTCCAAGTACCACCAAATCCTTGTGCTAAATTTCCATTGATGGAGATCAGGTCAGAAATATCCCGTATGACTGACAGGTTATTACCATTTAGTCGGCTCGCCACCACCTGATTGATTGGTGGGAAGAAGAACAGATTGTCTTGAGGTAATACGGCTATGGTCATGATTATTTCTGCATGATTGATGATTTTTCCTTGCAGCTTTTGGAGATTGCTGATGGTAAGCTCCGTATCTAGTCCGCGATGACCCTGGATGAATAGCAGACTATCACCGAGTGAGGGCTGTGACAAAAACTGTGAGACTACTGCATTGTCATTGGTCTGCTTGAAGTGATTGTACCTTACTGTGGTGATACGGAAAGTATAATTTCTCTTGGAATTGTCGCGGTCGGTGTAGAAGACTGTGACTCTATTCAATCCACTAGATCCATTGGCTGCATCTCCGAGATTGATTCCGAGCAGCGACCCTTCTGATGGGGTTGATTTGAGGTAGAGGCCTTTCAGTTTTTCTACGAAGGCATCCTCTGATTTGAGTGCTGTGGTGTCATTAATAATATCTCTTGCGAAGGCATCATTTAGTCGGATGCGGATCTGTGCGGGTACTTTTCTTGTGGTGGTATCCGCATGTTGGACAATGGTGACGGAATCCCTAGGGCGTGGTACGAAGTTGATCTCACCTACGGGCTGTAGATCATAGTTAGCCTCAAAGTCTGAATAAATGGTATCCATCTTATTTATCGGCTCTGTGATGCGGTGTACAGAGAGTCGGTGTGTCGCACTATTGTTTCCATAGAATCCAGTGGTATCATACGTCAGGATAAGTACCATAGAATCAAGCACTACGTCTTCAAATCTTGGAGCGGCTTCATTTGGATTTCGTCCGATGACAAATCCTATTTCCGCCGTGGTCTGCCCGAAGATGGGTTCTGTGTAGGATCCCACCATATAAGTCGAGTTCGTCGTGTTTCGAGTGTAAGCGATTAGCCTCTGCCCCTCCTGCGTACGCCCTGAAATGTCAAAGTCATCATCAAAAGCCAAATTCAATTGGTCGTCTGCCAGCAGTCCATTACCTACGATAGATGGGTCTTGACATTGCGTCATGATCACGCACAAGAGTCCAAAGATGAAAAAGTTTGAAAACCTAATGAGCATAAATTATTCTTCAGTCAATTTTTTGTAAAAAGCTACGATGTTTTTGAGATGTGTTGGATCTTCTTGAAAGCTCATGAATGGTTTTTCGTGTTTGGTTGCAAATTCTTCCACCACTTCATTGAATTCTTCCTGACCAGAAAGGATGGCATCAGAGAGCATCATCGAACCTACATTAAGGTCAATATTGGATTCCTCTCCATACATGCTTAGGTCCTTTTTGATCAGCTCATTGATTGCAGCAATATCCCAAAATCTATGATCTAACGTTTTGCTGAGGTAATCCGTGTATAGGGTAGTCAAAACTTTTGATGAAGAAAAGATGGGATCATTGTGGTACACTTTCTTCACGAATAGTGGTATCAATGCAGTCATGGTGCCGTGGCAGTGGATGATGTCAGGTGCCCAACCAAATTTTTTGACGGTTTCCATCACGCCTTTACAGAAGAAGACCGACCGCTCGATGTTGTCTGGAAATGCAGTGCCATCGTCTTCAGCAAAGAAATTTTTACGTTTAAAAAATTCTTCATTGTCTAGAAAATATACCTGCAGTCTAGATCCAGGGACCGAGGCTACTTTGATGATCAGTGGATAGTCCTCGTCATCTACGATGATATTCATCCCAGAGAGCCTCACCACTTCGTGTAGTCTGTGCCGTCGCTCGTTGATACCACCAAATTTTGGCATGAGTACCCTGATTTCACATCCTCCCTCTTGGGTAGTCTGTGGGAGTTTTTTGAAATGTTCCGAAATTTTACTGAGCTCCGTATATGGATCCATTTCTTGGGTTACGAATAAGACTCTCATCATCTGCTTAATGTCTATACATTTTCTAAAATACAAATCTTCGATGGCATCCTCCATGATGTGCTAACCTTACAAAACCAATGAAAAGCAATGGTTTTTGAGTTTGTATGCTGTGGAAATCATCCTGCTGCGTACCCTTTTCGCCTTTCTTTGTAAATTGTCGGTTTACCATCAAAAAGATTGCAAAGATAATAAAAAATTCCATCAAATTGTCGAATTTTATTTTTTTTCTTTTGTTCGGATCTGAAAATCAATTGAATAGATGTATGATGAGTCACTATAAGCATTGGCTATGGAGTAGGTCATAGGTTCATAATTTGATGCTTTTTGCGAAATTCCCTTCTGTTTGTGTACTTTTGGCAATATTTTTTGGCCATTATAAATTTTGTTAGTTTTGAATCATTCGAAAAATATCCTCATCCTCGGTAGTGGCGGTCGTGAACATGCCCTTGCTTGGAAAATAAGCCAAAGCCCTTCCTGCGAAAAGCTCTATATCGCACCTGGTAATCCGGGTACAGCCATGATTGGCGAGAATGTAGCTCTGCCATTGGATAATCACGAAGCCATTGGACAATGGTGTGGCCAGCATGCCATAGACCTGGTGGTGGTAGGTCCAGAGCAACCATTGGTAGACGGTATTTTTGACTATTTCAAAGCCCATCACCCCAAAGTCGCTGTCATTGGACCTTCGCGAGAGGCAGCCCAACTAGAGGGCAGCAAGGCATTCGGCAAAACATTTATGGCCGAATTCGGTATTCCGACGGCAGGATACTTTGAAGCGCATGCAGGAAATGTGTTGGGGGCCATTGAGTTTATGAAATCACAGTCACCACCCTATGTTCTCAAAGCGGATGGTCTCGCAGCTGGCAAGGGTGTTTTGATCATCGATGATCTTGAAGAAGCCACTGCCGAGCTGCAATCCATGCTGGATGGAAAATTTGGTAGTGCTTCCACTACGGTTGTAATCGAGTCTTTCTTGCGGGGCATTGAGTTTTCGGTATTCGTGCTGACGGATGGTACCAAATATTGCATACTGCCTGAGGCAAAGGACTACAAGCGCATCTTTGATGGTGATCAGGGTAAAAACACGGGTGGTATGGGCGCCGTATCCCCAGTCAGTTTCGTAGATGAGGCCCTAATGAATAAAGTAAAGGAGCGAATCATACTGCCGACCATCCAAGGGCTTTCTCAGCGGAAATTGACCTATCACGGATTTATCTTTTTGGGGTTGATCAATTGTGGTGGCGATCCGTATGTGATCGAGTACAACTGCCGATTGGGTGATCCCGAGACTGAGGTGATCTTGGCCAGGCTGGATGAAGACCTCCTCGAGCTATTCCAACAGGTAAAAGATGGTACACTGCAAAATAATGTTGCTAAGGTAAAGCCCGGCTATGCCGTAACGCGTGTTTTAGCATCTGGAGGCTACCCGGATACGGTACAGAAAGGCTTTGAGATTCACCTCGCTCCGATGGAGGATCATCTACTTTTTCACGCAGGTAGTTCAATGGCGAATGGAAAATTGGTCAATTCAGGCGGCCGGGTCTTTGCACTGACGAGCTTGGGGGATGATTTGCCAAAACTTTTGGAGAGCAATCGAGCCAAAGCCGGAGAAATCTGCTTCGAAGGCATCCAATACCGCAAGGACATTGGACATGACCTACTGGAATTTTTGAAGTGATGGTTTATTTTTTTTCCACCCCAAAATAACTACCTCCCATGCAATCAATACCAAAATCTTCACAAAAATGACCATAGATCAAGTGATTTCTGCGGTGGGCGGTCGGGTACTGCGGTCGGATTTATCCCAGCAGATGCGTATCGCCAAGGTATCCATCGATAGCCGACAGATCATCGATGCGCAGCATGCTTTGTTTTTGGCATTAGAGGGTGCGGTCACGGATGGACATCAGTATATCCAAGAAGCTTACCAAAAGGGGGTTCGTTGTTTCGTCGTTTCCAAGGTGATCTCTACAGAAGGATTGGAAGGAAGTACGGTGATTTTGGTATCTTCGGGCAAGCAGGCCCTACAGCGTGTAGCGGGTCTGCACAGGTCGCAGGCAGCCCTAACACATTGTGTAGGTATCACTGGGAGTAATGGGAAGACGATTGTCAAAGAGTGGCTCACCCAAGCACTGCTCCCTGATTTTTCGGTGGTTAAGTCGCCCAAGAGTTACAACTCTCAGATTGGAGTACCGCTATCCCTTTTGGGAATCGAATCCTGGCATGACTTAGGTGTTTTTGAAGCAGGAATTTCCGCTGTAGGTGAAATGCAGGTGCTAGCAGAATTGATTCAGCCCAACATCGGTGTATTCACACACCTTGGTACAGCGCATGATGGTGACTTTCAGTCGCGAAGACAAAAAATGGAAGAAAAAGCCAAACTCTTCGAAGGTTGTAGTTGTATCATTCTCGATGCGCAAGAACTGCAGGCAAAAGAGGTGTTGACGCAGCTATTTGGTGCAGAGAGGCTATTTTGTTGGGGTGAAGATCCACGGATGAAAACAGAACAATTGGTGGTGGAGGCTTCGGTTTGTCTTTGGACCATTTCTTTTCAGGGGGAGCCATTTATCTTCACTATCCCATTTACCGATGGTGCGTCACTCCAAAACCTAGGGCATGTTATTGCGACATTGCTGTATCTAGGGTATTCGCCACAAAAAATTCAAAACAGGATCAAATTTCTCAATGCCGTCGATATGCGAATGCAATTGGTGGAGGGGAGAGACGGTTGCCTGATGGTCAATGATGCCTACACCCTCGATTTGGATGGCTTGCGGGCGGCCCTTCAGTTTTTGACTATTCAGGCTCAAGGTCGAAAAAAAATTTTGATACTTTCTTCTGCTTTCCCCTTAGATTTTTCGATGCCAGAGGTCCAGAAAGTCTGTGAGGAAATCATTATGGATAATCAGATAGAGCGGATATTGACAGTGGGTAAGGAGCTGGCGGGTATTGGAGCTGATTTTTCATCGCGGCATCTACACTTCGAACAGACAGCGGATCTGATGGCGTATATGGATGGGTTGCATCTTTATTCGAGTATAATTCTTTTCAAAGGAGCACGAAAATATCGTTTCGAGCAATTAGTCAGGCGGCTCATGGTCAAATCCCACTCCGCTATTCTCGAGATAGACCTAGATGCACTGGAGCACAATGTATCGGTGTATGGCAGTGTCCTACACCCTCAGACAAAGATCATGGCCGTGATCAAAGCATCGGCCTATGGTTCGGGTGGCTCGGAAATAGCCAATCTGCTGGCCTACAAGGGTATTGATTATTTGTCCGTGGCTTTGGTAGATGAGGGTGTCAGCCTCCGAAAATCTGGCGTCACGATTCCGATCGTGGTCCTCAATCCAGAAATGAGCCAAATGGACGACATGGTGACCTACGAGCTACAGCCTGAGATTTTTGACTTCTACCAAATTCAAATGATTCGCGATTATCAGCAGAATCAAGGAGTGGAGGCTTCTGACTTTCCGATACATATAAAGTTGGATACAGGGATGCACCGACTGGGTTTCATGTACTCAGATATGGATAGACTAATCTCCACACTGCTGAGCAATGTAGGCATCCGAGTTGTATCAGTATTTAGTCATTTGAGTAGTAGTGAAGATGCTAGTGATGATGCGTATACGAGGGCACAGGTCAGTTTGTTCCAGAGCATGTATCAACAGATTACAGAGGCACTGGGCTACCGGCCACTGCGTCATATTCTGAACTCAAGTGGAATTACCAGATTTCCAGCCTATCAGTTTGACATGGTTCGCCTTGGATTAGGTCTGTACGGGATCGATCAGGGGCGAGTCTTGTCTGATCAGTTGATCAAGGTACACACCCTCAAGGGGAAAATTATCCAAGAAAAATGGATTCCAGCCAACGAGTATATCGGGTACAATCGCCGTTTTTTTACGAATAGGCCTACCAGGATCGGGATTCTCAATCTGGGCTATGCGGATGGACTACCCAGATCATCTGGTAATGGAGCGTATCACGTCCTCGTAGCCGACCGGTACGAAGTACCAATTATCGGCAATGTGTGTATGGATTTGACGATTTTGGATCTGACGGATGCGCCTGAAGCCACAGTTGGTACAGAAGTAGAAGTATTTGGCAACAAAAAAGCTATTGAGCTTCTAGCACGGGTAAATAATACCATCCCGTATGAAATCCTGACCGGCATCAGTAGTCGTATCCGAAGGGTCTATACCAAAGGATAAATTCCAAACCCAAGTCAGACTTAAACGCTCTGCTTCATTTTCTTAACATTTCTAAGGCTGTGCTGTTATTTTTTTGTGAATGTGTTGCAATGTAAACCATACTTCTGTCGTTATCGCTTGGTCATATTATACCAGGACCTTTTATGAAAAAGCCTGGGAGCTAAAATTACCTTAAATTGAAAGCAAAAATGCGTTTTTTCGAATATTTCAAATGGCTTGTACTTCCGATTCTGATCATTTCGGCTAATATTGGAACTGCCCAAAGGATTTGGGATCAGAATTATGCTATAGAACTCAAGTCTGGTTCGATCAGACCTTCGATTCAGTCAGATGATAGCATTTCGATTTTTAAATTTGACGAATTTCTAATGGATCGTCAGCATCCCGAAATTCCATTCTTTGCCATCAGGATTCCGGTACCAGGATTTGGTTCGATGACGGGTCAGTTGGATGTACTACAGCGCAGCCCTGTCCAAGTAATTACGGCCGAGGGTAAAAAAGCCATTCGAGAAAAAGGGGGCTTGTTGCCAAGTATTAGTTTTGAAATCGAACAAGAACGCAATCAGTATTTTGCGGTGGTGAAGTTCCTCCCTTTTGCAGAAGATCGCAGTGGAGGCTATCAGTTTTTCAAAGAGTTTCGACTACAGGTAGATTTCAGAAGTGAGCCTTTCACCGGTGGGAGCCGAAACGAAGAATTCGGCCGTACAAGTGTGCTCGCAGATGGTGAAATCTACAAAGTATCTGTGGATCGTACGGGTGTACACCGGCTAGACCGTGCTGCACTAGAGCGCCTAGGCATCAACGTAGGAACACTCGATCCACGAAATATCAAAATTTATGGTAATCCAGGCGGTATGATGCCTGAGCTCATAGCTACTCCGCGAATCGATGATCTACAGGAGTTGGCCATTCAGGTCATCGGCGAAGGCGATGGTAGATTTGATGCTGGTGATGCGATTCTTTTTTTCGGTACGGGTGCTGATCATTGGAATTATGATCCCAGTCTGCAAGAGCCACACCAATTCAGCAAAAATATCTACGATACGAAAAATTTCTATTTCATCAAAATTTCTGGGTCGCGGGGAAAAAGGGTGGAGAATGGCCCATCGATTGGGACACCAGCTCAATTATCTTCAGGATACACAGTCCGTCAGAGATTTGAAGATGACCGAGTGAACCTCCTTGGTAGAAATCCACTCACTCAAGGTTCTGGAAAATTGTGGTTTGGAGACCAATTCACAGGCAATACGGAGCGGGATTACGCCAATCAATTTGATTTTAGCAACAGAGATGTCACTGCGCCGATTCGAATTTTGGGAAGATTTGCGGCACGGTCTGATCGGGAGTCCAATGGACTGCTGGCAGTTGGAAGTGCAGAGACCAGCGTGAGGGTAAGTCCTGTATCGCTGACGAATATAGAGGGCGTATATGCCAATCTTGGGGTCTTCAATACGTCCACCACCCAAGCTGCGGAAAGCCCACGGGTAAATTTTGCCTTTCGTCCTACGGTGGCAAGTGCCGAGGCATGGATAGATTTTATTCAGCTCATATTCCGAAAAAACCTTTCAGGAAATCTTAATCAGGCCATCGTATTCGATGAGCGCTCTCTTGAATTTCCGACTTATGGATTTCAACTAAGTACACCATCTGCCAATCTCCGTGCCTGGGACATCACCGATAATGGATCCGTGAGATCCTATGAGCTCAGTTCGGGTAGTTTTGCCTACGAAGTGGATAATCAGTTGCGGTTTTTTGTGTTTTTCAATGAAAATCAGGCATTCACACCTACCACCATCGGGCGAATCCCCAATCAAAATCTACACGCTTTGGATGATCTGGATATGGTAGTGGTCTATCCCGCTGTCTTCAAAGATGTGGTGGATCGGTACGTGGCACACCGGTCGGCTACCAATGGTTTGAATATCAAAGCACTTGAGGTCAATGAGATATATCATGAGTTCTCTTCTGGCCGTCAGGACCCCACCGCTATCCGAAATCTAGCAAGAATGCTGCACAAGCGGACGGATAAATTTCGATACCTTCTACTTTTTGGGGATGGTACCTACGACCAAAGAGCAATCGTGCCGAATCTGCCAGATCACCGTCTAGTACCTGCATACCACACAGATCAATCTATGAATCCCATTCGGTCATTTCCTACGGATGATTACTATGCACTTCTAAGCGATAATGAAGGTGGTAATCTACGTGGTGCATTGGATATCGGTGTCGGACGAATCACTGTCACCACGGTCCAAGAGGCCGAAGCCGTGCTGAATAAAATCATCACCTATGATCAAGATCCTGATAGATTTGGTGACTGGCGCATCAATACGCTTTATGCAGCGGACGATGAAGATAGCAATCTGCACCTGAACCAAACAGATCGTCTCGCTGTAAAAATGGAAAGACAGTTCCCACATTTCGTGCAGCAAAAAGTATTCTTCGATGCATTTCAGCAGGTGAGTACCCCCGGTGGTGAACGCTTCCCCCAGGCAACGGAACAAATCAATAATAACTTCTTCAAAGGGCTGCTGGTATTTTGCTACCTTGGCCACGGAGGTCCACGAGGATTGGCCCAAGAGCGGGTCATGCGTGTAGACGATGTACTCTCATGGACCAACCTCAAAAAACTGGTCCTTATGGTGACGGCCACTTGCTCATTGACGGGTTATGATGATCCCTCTATCGTATCTGCGGGCGAACATGCCCTGCTCAATCCCAGAGGAGGCGCCATTGCCCTTCTGACCACTACTCGAGCGGTGTATGCCAGCCAAAATGAACGATTGACCAATTCCGCGTTTGATTTCATGTTTACCAAGGAGAATGACTTTCCACTTACCTTCGGTGATATCATTACCCGTGCAAAAAATAATACACCTCAGGACACGGTCGACGAAAATGCTCGAAAATTCGCATTGATCGGCGATCCTAGCCAGCGCATCGCTCTGCCGCGATTCAATATACAGTTTACCAAAATCAATGGTGTAGAGACAAGCCAATTTATTGATACAATCCGGGCACTGCAGACTGTCCGTATCGAAGGTGAGATTCTCGATAACGAAGGTAAATTTATGGAATCCTTCAATGGAATCATATCTCCGACCATTTTTGATAAGGCATCCCGTGTATTTACCCTTGGCACAGATCAGCGAAGCTTTGTGACTGGATTTGATGTATATAGGAATATTCTCTTCAGGGGTAATGCCAGTGTCACTGCTGGCCGATTTTCCTTTGAGTTTGTAGTGCCAAAGGATATCAACTATGCCTTTGGCCCGGGAAAGGTGACAGCTTTTGCAGCAAGCAACAATCAGACAGATGCTACCGGAGCCAATACCAACTTCATTATCGGAGGTTCAGATGATAGTGTGGTAGCTGATGACAAAGGGCCCGAGATCAAACTTTTTATGAATGATGAGCAGTTTGTCTTTGGGGGCATTACAGATGCCAATCCGACTTTATTAGTGAAACTATCCGATGATCTCGGAATCAATATCACGGGAAATAGTGTAGGTCACGACCTTACAGCCAGATTGGAAGGGCCGGTATCAGGCAATTTTGTGATGAATGAATTTTTTGAGGCTACCCTAGACAAGCCGAATGAGGGCGTGGTCCGATTCCCACTTTCTAAACTCGAGGAGGGTAAATATGCCATCACTGTGAGGGCTTGGGATGTGGCGAATAATTCTGCAGAATCCCGAACTGAATTCGTCGTCACCAATCCTGGAAACAAAAAGCTCGAGAATGTTTACAACTACCCCAATCCATTTACCACCAACACTGAATTTATGTTTGAGCATGATTTAAGTAATCAGGAGCTTGACTATATCATTCACATTTATACGGTATCTGGTAAGCTCGTCAAAACTATTTCAGGAACCAGTTTTAGCCGTGGAAATAGACTTACAGGTATCCAATGGAATGGCCGGGATGATTTTGACCAGAAAATTGGAAGAGGCGTGTATATGTATAAAATAAATGTTAAATCCCCTGCGTTAAATGCCAGTCGAGAGAGCGAATTTAGAAAATTGGTGCTTTTATAGTCAAATTTTGTTCTAATTTTGCACCCAATCGTAATTTCACAATGTTCAATGACTCGGTCAAAAACGAAAAACCAGTCGGTCAAAATCAATTTTTATGCGTAGCAAATTATTTATTGCTCTAGTACTTTTAGTAGGTTATTCTAATGAAGGGTTTTCCCAGTGGGACCCTGTAAAAAATTGTCTTTCTTTTGGTGGCAATTGTGTCCCCAATACCATTATACAAGCACTACCTTTCCTTCGGATCGCACCTGATGCAAGAGGTGGAGCGATGGGTGATGCGGGTATCGCCATATCTCCAGATGCAAACTCTATGCACTACAATGCTGCAAACTTAGCTTTTGCGACAGAGGAAAGTTCACTCTCTGCCACCTATACACCATGGCTTCGTGAGTTAAATCTCAATGATGTATTCTTGGCTTACCTGACTGGGTACAAAAAACTTGACGAGAACCAAGCAGTCGGTGTAGGTCTCCGATTTTTCTCGCTCGGATCTATCAATTTTGTGGACGTAGACCAAAACTCGCTTGGTGTAGGAAAACCACGGGAGTGGGAAATCGCCGTGGCTTATTCTAGAAAATTGGGTGATAAATTATCCGCCTCTTTGACAGGAAAATACATTTATTCAAATCTGGCAACTGGACAGATCGTAAATGGTATTGAGATCAATTCTGCAACTTCATTTGGAGCGGACATTGGATTGGCATACCGCGACAATAAATTCAAAATAGGTGGTTACCGTGCGGAGTTGGCTTTCGGATTGAGCATCACTAATATAGGAGCAAAGGTGGGATACAATCCTGATCAGCTTGATAGAGCATTCATTCCTACGAATTTGGGTATCGGCTCTTATCTAAGAATTGATCTCGATGATTACAACTCGTTGGCATTTGCCCTAGATATCAACAAGCTTTTGATACCTACTCCAATTTTCCCGACGATCTTCGATGAAAATGGTGGTGAAATAACAAATCCTGAATTTGACAAAAATAACAACGGTGTTGCAGACTTCCGAGAAAGATCTGTATTCGACGCGATGATCAGTTCTTTTGGTGATGCGCAGGGCGGACTTTCTGAGGAGCTTCAGGAATTTAGTTTTTCGATTGGTGCGGAGTATTGGTATGATAAGCAGTTTGCCATTAGAGCAGGATATTACTATGAGCATCCACTGAAAGGCGCTCGTAAGTATTTGACCTTCGGTGTTGGTCTAAAGTACAATGCATTCGGTATGAACATCTCTTACCTAGCGCCTACTTCTATTGTCCGAAATCCATTGGATAATACGCTAAGATTTGGAATGACAGTCAATATGGCAGAATTTGCTGCCCAAAATGCACAATAGTCTTTAGCGAAACAGCCTCCAAAAAAATAAAAGGGGAAAAGTGGCGATACGCTTCTTTTCCCCTTTTTATTTTAAAATGCATCTGTAAGCCGGATTCTGTATTTCAGCCGAAGCCAAAACTCCTATCATTTATCTAAGCTGCCTACCCCTTTTGGCGAATGCTTTCACATTACTAGAGCGAGCCACTCCTTCTTCCTGATGAAGACCAAAATATACATGGCATTTCAACACATAAGGTTTATCCGCGACATCCATTTCTGGTATGCGCCGTGAGCTCTTACCTCACGTTTTCACCCTTACCACCGTCCCTAGGGTCGATGGCGGTATAGTTTTCTGCGACACTTTCTGTAATATCCCGAGGGATATCCCCAATCATTACTTGGTATGTTGCTCTACGTTGTCCGGACTTTCCTCTTCAGGCACAAGACCTGAAGCGATAGGACGATGCACTGCAAAGGTAAGATTTTTTGCCATTTTATAAGGACCAATGTATCATCCGATGATATTGCCCTCTTCGTCCCATTGGATGACGGTGTTTCGTTCCTCCGGCTTGACACATCGGGCGAGGGTATCCTCGTCGTAAGCCAGACCATATCGATCGAGGACAGATTGTGGTACGCCATCCCACACATTGGGTCTATTGCCTACATAGCCTAACTCTTTGAGGCCATGCTCCGTGGTGAAGTAGCCTGTCATCGTCAGATTTCGAAGGGTATTGAAAAATCGAACTGCCGACTTATCTGCTTCCAAAGCGGTATCAGGAAATGCGATGCGGTCGATGATGCTAATCCGTTCTTCAGGACTGAGCTGTGCGAAGTTGGCTGATTTGAGTATGAATGCTTCCACATTGAGCCACGAGAGCCCTCCTCGAAGGTTTGGCTGAAGGCTGGGCTGGTCCACCGCCATAAAGGCAATAAAATCCACGACGCCCAGTTCGGAGGCAGCTGGTCCATCTGCATCGGCTGGCAGGATGATATCTACGAGTACCGTGAGCAATTGCTTCTCTTCCTCCGTGAAAAAACTTTGGGTGCGAAGCGATGCATCACGTTCCATTTCTTCAGGTGTGCGGCCGTATCCTGCGAGTGTGAGGGAAGCGGCCTTATCTTTTTCTGGGGCACAGGCTTGAAGCAGGGCCGCAGAGCCAATGGCTCCCGTAAGCATATATTTGAGGTGTGATCTTCTATCCATGTTAGCCTAGATTTTTTCTTTTGAGTTCTTCTACGATGTAATCTGCCTGACGCCAAGCGAGGGCGAGAATGGTCCATGTGGGATTTTTGTCTGCTTGGGATACGAAGGAGCCCCCGTCAGCTACGAAAAGGTTTTTGCAGCTATATCCTTGTCCATAGGCATTGAGTACGGAGGTCTTGGGGTCATTGCCCATACGGGTGGTGCCCACTTCGTGGATGATGCGCCCAGGAGCGGCGAGCCCATATTGATTTTCTGCTGTCGGTTTGGTCCCTAAGATGGTAGCACCGAGCGAGGTCAGGATATCTTCGAAGGTATCATGCATGTGTTTGGCTTGTGCTATCTCGTAGTCTGTCCATTTGTAGTGAAATCTGAGAACTGGGATCCCGTATCGATCCACTACATTGGGGTCTATTTCGCAGTAATTGTCATATTGAGGGATGCTTTCACCCCTTCCCGACATACCGATGCTGGCACCATAGAGCTTTTTGATATCGCGTTTGAGCCCTGCACCGTATCCGCCATTGACTTGAGGTTTGCCAAACTCGTCCGTGATGTACTGCCGTAAGTAATCCAGGCCAAATCCTGATCCATAAGCAGGCATGCCCATACCTCCCCAATATTCGATGTGGTACCCTCTGGGGAAGTCTAGTTTTTTATTGTCCAGCCACCAAGGCGTATACACGTGTAGACCACCCACACCATCTTCATTGTACCGATCGCGGTCGAAGAGGGTGGGGAGGATCCCCATACGGTCCGTCCCCGTGCTGTCGTGCAGATATCGGCCTACGAGTCCACTTTCATTGGCGAGCCCATCGGGATGGAGTTTTGACTTGGAGTTGAGCAGGATTCGGGCGCTTTCGCAGGCGGAGGCGGCCAGTACCACAATTCGTGCTGATATTTGGTGTACGCTTTGATCTAGTTTATTGATGTAGATGACGCCCGTGGCCTGACCAGAATCATCCGTCGTCACAGATCGCACCATCGCCTGCGTGATGAGATCCACATGCCCGGATTTCATAGCTGGTTTGACAAGGCAGGTGCTGGACGAAAAATCCGCATATACCTGGCATCCTCTGTTGCATTGTGCACAGTAAAAGCATACCCCACGCTCCTTATTGATCGGACGGGTGAGGATGCTCAGTCTTGATGGGATCACGGGTATCTTCAGTGGTTGGGTTGCTTTTTTGATGAAGAGGTCGTGTAGCCTAGGTTTAGGTGGAGGAAGGAAGAAACCGTCCGGTTCGTTTGGCATATTTTCTTTCGTACCGAAAACACCGATGAGGCGATCCACCTTGTCATAATAAGGTTTGATGTCTTGATAGGAGATGGGCCAGTTTTCGCCGAGGCCGTCGTAGTCCTTACTTTTGAAATCCTTAGGTCCGAAGCGGAGGGATATCCTACCCCAGTGGTTGGTCCTGCCGCCCAGCATTCGGGAGCGAAACCAGTCGAATTTGGTACCATCTTTTCGGGTATAAGGCTCACCATCTATCTCCCAGCCGCCAATGGCTGCATCAAAATCCCCAAAGGGACGGACGGTACCAGCTCCCCTACGAGGCGATTCCCAAGGCCACCGAAGCTGTGTGCGGTCTTCTTCCTTGGCTGGATCGTAGTCCCGTCCTGCCTCCAAAACCGCTACTTTTAGACCTGCCTCGGACAGGATTTTTGCAGACATACCACCCCCTGCACCACTACCTACGATCACCACATCATATTTTTCTTTCATCTTTTTTTCTTTCAGTTGGTAAGATTCGGATTCCTGGATGGAGTTTTCACTTTTGAATTCCGATGCCAAAACCCTAATTATCGGGTATAAATGTAGGATTAATTTTGATTGCAGGATGCAAATTAGGGAGATAAATTGTAGAGAAAAATTATATTCTGTTTATTGATAAATGGTGTTTTATTTTTTGTTTTGAAATATTTAACAAAAAACCGAAATCCAAGGAAGCATTTAGAGCGTAAATAGAATTGTGACTTTGATCAAAGGTCATTTTTTACGAACGTATTTCAAAATTTTGTATTTAAGTAAATTTAAAAATTAGTAGAAATGAAAAATTTTAATTTAGTTGCTGTTCTATTACTTGTATTAGGATTTTCTAATCTTGCCCAAGCTCAAAAAACGAAAATGGTCGGTGGTGCTGAGATGTATCCTACGAAAAACATCGTCGAGAATGCTGTCAACAGTAAAGATCACACCACCCTTGTGGCAGCGGTGAAGGCTGCGGGACTGGTAGATGTACTCCAATCTGCGGGACCGTTTACGGTGTTCGCACCGGTCAACAGTGCTTTTGACAAATTGCCAGCTGGAACGGTAGAGACCTTGTTGAAGCCAGAGAATAAATCAGCGCTTGCAGGTGTTTTGACCTACCACGTCGTAGCGGGAAAATTGGACTCAAAAGCAGTCGCTCAAGCCATTAAGGATGGTAAGGGAAAGGCTGTATTGACTACAGTAGCAGGTGGAAAACTTACTGCCAGCATGAGTGGCAAAGATGTAATCCTAACGGATGAAAATGGTGGAAAGGCTAAGGTAACCATCGCTGATGTATACCAAAGCAATGGGGTGATTCATGTCATCGATACAGTGGTGCTACCAAAAAGCAAATAAGATTCTAACTAGAGTACTTTGATTTTTTATTCCCACACTTGTATCCAAGATTTCAAATCTGGAATATGCTTGGGTAAAATATGATACTGGGTTTTTTAAGTCAAAAATCTCTTTGAGTGGTAAAAAAAAGGGATCGCGAATTAACTTTCGTGGTCCTTTTTTCATTTAATGAATACCGAAACCTGATGTTTTGGGTAATGGAAGAAATCATGGCCATCGAAATAGAAAGAAAATTTTTAGTCAATCAAGAAGCTTGGGCTCAACTCGCGGATAAAGGAGAAGGCAAATACTATGCCCAAGCCTACATTCATGCCGATCCCAATAAATCCATCCGGATTCGCATCTCAGAAGGCACGGCCATCCTGGCCATCAAGGGTAGCCTCACGAATCTGTCAAGACTCGAATTTGAATACGAGATTCCGCTCGATGAGGCTGAGATGATAATGAAATCCTTGTGTGGGGCTGCCGTGGTAAAGCGAAGATATATCATCCATCACACCTCCATGACCTGGGAAGTGGATGTCTTCGAAGGTGAAAATGAAGGGCTGATCATAGCCGAAATTGAGTTGGAAGCCGAAGATCAATTCCTAAATCTACCGCCATGGGTACAGGAAGAGGTGACCGATGACCCCCGGTACCTCAATGCGAATCTGAGTAAGAAGCCATATGCTACATGGTAAGGGAGTAGGGATGCTTCAATGTTTGTGTATAGCTTGGTAGAAAACCGGATTAATGAGTTGTTTATCATTACTTGGGGACAAATAATCCTAGTAGTCGATTAAGCAATTTTTGAAGATAAAGCGTCCTGTAAGCTATTGCCTTCGAGGTTTTTTTTAAGTTTTCTGCTAAAATGTTATCAGTATATATACTATTTTCATACCTTTGTAATGTTTTTACGTATAATCAGTATACAGCAATAATCTTGTAATTCAGGAGATTATAATGTCGGGCTAGTTGTTGTTAAGTCCACGTAATCAACGTTCATTCAAACACCTGGTAGTTGGAAAATGCGATTGATATTTTCAAAATAAAAAGGCCCCAGAACTTGCCGGTTCTGAGGCCGCATAACAATTTTGTTATGACTAAATGGATTCATTTGAAGGGGTACGCGGCTTAGGCCGCTTCCTTTCGGACTTTCTAATCCCTCCGATTCGGACATACTGCTCGGAGTTTTTCCCGTGCATCGATGCCACTGTTAATAAAAGTTGTTCTGAAACATCCTTAAGCTCCTTTTCCAATTGGCGGAGCACGGACCTCTCTGATTTCAACTCCAAAATGCTGTCGTTGTAATCTTTGAAGAGTGTTTCAAAACTTTGGATCAGTGCTAAGACTGCATCCTTCTCATATGGACCTATTTTGTTGAGCCCCGGTTCCATATTTTCGAGGGCCTCCATGCGCAACTTCAGTCTCTGAAGAAGTGCTGGATAAGTTATTGTTCTCATAATAAAACAATAAAAAATAAACGCTGGAATATCCCAACTTCTCTTTACATATCCCCAATGCGTATATATAATAAATAGGATTATAGCGGTTTAATTTTCACAAAGATAGTGAGACCCTTTTTTAAATTTTCAGTATCCTGATCTTAAGTTTTCCACATTATGTGGAAAACTTTATAAGTAAATGATATTCAGTGTTTTGCTATTTTTTAAAACTAAAAGGGATTACTTTTTTCAACTTCTATTTGTTGGTGTATAGTCTTTTTTACCTATTCTGAACTGTCGAGATTGTTGGTGATCCCCAAACTGGATTTGTCAATATTTCAGCTTTTTGGGGTATAGCTCTGATCGAATAATTTGAATTTTTATCTGAAAAATATGAATGAAACTCGATTTCCTTTGAATGAAACTCGATTTCATATATGCAAAACTCGATTTCGTATGAATAAAACTTGATTTCGTATGAATAAAACTCGATTTCACATGAGTGAAACTCGATTTCCTTTGAATAAAACTCGATTTCACATGAGTGAAACTTAATTTAATATTAACGAAAAGCTAAATCATGTATAGAATAGCCACCTTTTTTCAGATGCAAAACAGATCAGAATAGGGTTTTCCTTAGGGTAAAGACACACAAAATATATAAAACCGCTGCTTTTCTTACAATCCGTATGATAAAAAACTGATTTGATGGTATAGGTAGTTAAAAAAAGCTAACTTTGTAGACATGATTCGAGATCTTTTATAACAAATGAGTGAAAATTTAGAATTAGAAAAAATCCTTTGGCAAGCAGCCGACAAACTCCGCAACAATATGGATGCAGCAGAGTACAAATCTTGCGAAATTCGCGTATGAACTTTAAGCAAAAAATATCAATCCGCTTTTTTGACGACCGTGAAGTGCGTGCCGTTTGGGACGAGCCAAACGCGAAATGGTGGTTTTCGGTGTTGGATATTGTGGCAGTATTGCGTGATGAAAGCGACTATGCCAAAAACCGCAACTATTGGAAATACCTGAAAGCCAAATTGAAGAAAGAAAACAGCGAAGTGGTTAGTGCCACTACCCAGTTGAAATTTTTGGCTCCCGATGGCAAGAGGCGATTGGCGGATATGTTGGATAATGAAGGCATTATAGCTTTGGGCAAAGAATTTCCCAGCAAAAAGGCAAACCGATTCATGGAATGGTTTACATATAGCGACGAAAGCCTAGACGGCAAAAGTAAAACCAAAGCCTACGCCCTTTTTGAAACTAATTTTATAGATAGCATCGAAGTAGGGACCACCCAAGGGCTGCAACAAATACACGCTTATTTATTTGGGGGTTTGTATGACTTTGCCGGGCATATCAGAACAAAAAGCATTGCCAAGGGCGGCTACCAATTTACACCTGCCCATCACTTAACCTCCCAATTAAAATCCATAGATGAAATGCCGGAAAACACCCTCGAAGAAATAGCAGATAAGTATGCCGCCATGAACAAAGCACACCCCTTTATGGAAGGCAATGGCAGAAGCATCCGTATTTGGCTGGACTTGATGCTCAAAAAACACCTGAAAGGCTGCGTGGACTGGAGCAAAATACCCAAAGCCGACTACATGAACGCCATGATCATCAGCACCGTGGACAGCAGCCAAATCCTGAAACTCATCAAACACGCCTTAACCACCGACATACACAGCCGCGAAATGTATATGAAGGGCATTGACTATTCTTATTACTATGAAGAAAATTGATTCTGTAATGAGCGATTGGAAAATATAATTAGTTGGCTGACTTTGCCTACATAAATCCAAGAGTTCTTTTGAAACATGGAAATGTATATCCAATCTTTTGGGTAGCAACGGGATGGGGAAATTCTTTCCAATTTGGTGGTAAGTCGGCTTCAGTCATTTGGGTTACTTCAAGAGCCTCTGGTATGTCGATCGTAAGCATCACGTAGTCATCTGGGACGGTTGCCAGGGAAAAATGTACAGCGACTTCTGCCATGGCCAATGACCTGTTTTGTGCAGTATAAATGAGCTCGATACGAATGGGATTCCAACGTGCACCTTTGATGGGTGCACCATATTTCACTCTTATATTTGATAAGGCATTTGTCTAAAAGAATTCGCCAAAATTCCCAACGGAGGTTGGTTTTTCTTATTTATACACAAGGAAAGGTAACGCTTCCACCAGTCCGGATAAAACCTACGCTATTGGATTCGACCTGGAGAACTATCCTTATTTGAACTCTTCTACAAATGCCGCTCCGCATGGTAGTTGGATTGTACCAGTGGGCCGCTCTCCACAAATGCAAAACCCTTGCTCATGCCCACCTCTTTGTACTCCGCAAAAAGATCGGGGTGGATGAATTCTGCTACTTCGATGTGCATTTACCCTGTGCAAGTGATAGGGGGTAACGCCACAAATACGCGGTGGCCACTCCAAGTCTAAGTTCACCAATGTATCGCCTATTGAATTGGACATGCAAAAAAAATTATTATCAAAAAACTGCAAGTACGAAAAAATATAATTCAGTTAGGACGCACTCTATTGAATTGATTTATTATTAATATTTGGTAAAATGCTTATATTTCAATTATTGATATAGATTTTTGTTGTAAAAAAAATATAAGAAAGTTGCAAATATGAAAAATGTGAATTACTTTTGCAGTACTAGATCTAGAAGTAAAAAGTTTTTCTCACATTTCAAAAGTTTAAAAAAATGAATAATTTAACCTACAAACCTACAAACCTACAAACCTACAAACCTACAAACCTACAAACCTACAAACCTACAAACCTACAAACCTACAAACCTACAAACCTACAAACCTACAAACCTACAAACCCTTTTTGCATCGAATCAGGCAGATCATGATGAGCTTTTTCCGAGTGTGGATTTTGATCGTTATAGGTGCAGTCGGTGTGCAAGCGCAAGGAAGTGGTACCAATCCAAATGCCCTAATTCCCGTAGCTGGAGAGGATGTGATCAATCAAAACCAATACTATGTCACACTGCTGAAAAAATGCAATGACAAGGGCGATGTTTACTTTGAGTTTGGCCCCAAACCCAAAGACCTTGGTGGTATCAAACAATCGCCAATTGCTCAAATCCAAGTCCAATCTCTTTCTGAAATGGGAAAAAGTCTCGTGCTATCTCCAAGTCAAGATTTCCGAGGTGAAATATACGACTTAAACACGACTGGTAAAGATAAGCTCGGATTTCAGGTAACTTATCTTGGTGCAGGAAGTCAAATTCTGACCAGTTTCAAGATTTCGGTTTCTACAGAAAAAAAGGGGGATGTAAGTGTGACAGATCAATTGTACCATGAGATCAGGAACATGGGGCCTCAGCAAGGAGTAGCCGTCCCAAATCCAGAACCTGATATCTTTACACATTTTTGTGGAAAAAAATTCTACAAAGTTCAGTTGCTTGCCTTTTACCAGGACTTTTTAGGCCTGACAGAACAACAAATGTGCGAACTTCAAGTACTTTTTCAAGCAAATAATCTTGTGTATCAATCAAATGAGCTACTCGAATGGACGAATCAATACTGCTCCTTACTACAGCAATTCTGGGGTTCTTTCGTGAATGATGATCCAGGCCCAAATGATCCACCTTGTAGATGTAAGCTGATCAAATCTACCACTTTTATAGATCACTCTATAGGCAATACCACTGGGAGCCCTTTGGATCCATGCCCGACCGTGGCACCAATAGAAAGTTCATACACGTATGCTATTGGAGGGGATAGTAGAATGAGAGAAGATGAAAATTGGGTGATTTTTACTCGTGGGTACATGGGAGCGGCAAAATCCTTATTTGCGATTACGCATCATTTTGAAGGCGGTGACAATCCAATACCTCAAATATCGGACACATATTTATCTGTAAATTTATTGAAATCGAGTCTCAGTTTTTTAATGAAATGTTACGATCCAGTTGGTTTAAAAATTGATACCGCTTGTGTTTGCACCAAAGAGGTGGAATTTTTCGGCAATTACATATCATACGCTAGGGGCGAAGCAGGTACAGATGGGAATTTTATTGGAAGTGGAAATGGCAAAGTAAAAAGCTGTATGCAGGATTATGCCATGATTTTTAAGGTGAACAAAAATGAATTCGTCCCGCTTAGTTCAGGTATTGCAGATTTTTGCGTAGAATGTGAATCTACGGATACTACCAATATCTTTTCCTCCCTTGGTGATGTCGCATCAGGATTGGAGGAAGCGGTCACTGCTTTTGCCGGACCATTTGCACTTGATAAAATAGATGATTATCTAAATGCGGCTGGCGATGTTTATGATCTAGTAGATAATTTTTTTAGCGGAGTAAAAAATTGTAGAGACCCGCTTGACACAGTTTACACTCTAGCCAATATTAGGGATGTACATACCTTAACTGCTGCAAACAATGAAATCACCTATTTTACTATTAGCTCCATTAGATCTACCATTGATTTTATTAATGACGAAGCCTTTAGTCAGCTACATGTGAATTCAGATTATCTAATGGCAGCAAAGTTGAACTCCGACGGAGATAGTATCTGCTGCAATGAGCTGGTAGCCGCCTATTCTATCGGAAATTTATCTGAGTTTAAGGAATCGAATACAGCCACTATTTCTGGCAATAAATTAGTTTTCCAAGGGATTGATGCGACTGTTAGGTCACCACTCAATAACAACTACAACCGATTGGTACGAGGAAATCTATTTGAAACCACAGCACGTCCGCTAGCTCGATCACAAAAGGATGTTGCCGTTTTTTTCAACCCCGTCATATTAGAGCTGGTATTTGGTATAACCTGTCCACCTCATTGTAGTGCTTCACTGGACTGTTATTACAATTGTGGTTATTGGGGTGAATGCCATGACTTTGAGGGTAATATCCAAGGTAATGGAGAAGTAGCCTCACTGGTGATAATTGAAGAAGAATCTGAATTAGAACTTGATGTGACGGAGGAGAGATCTAACGATTTACCCACTGTCCGATTTAAGCATACGGATGTGGTAAAGGTGTACCCCAACCCTACGAGTGCTGGCAGAGGCTTAATCTTAGAATTGCCAGCTGAGGAGGCTAAGGTTTACCATGCGTATGAAATCTACACCATCAATGGACAGCGTACGCAAGCGGTCGGGGGGCTCAGTTTTGAGGAGAAGCAAGAGATTTCATTGCAGCAGCTATCGCAGGGCACCTATATTTTGGTCTTACACCGTACAGATGGAAATGTTTTTGTAGAAAAAATCGTAGTCTATGAATAGGAGTGTATCAAAAATAGTATGGGTGCTGCTGTGGATGGGAGGTTTTCTCCCATCTGTAGATGCGCAGTGGAGCATTACAGCACGGGCAGGTTTTGACTTTGCGGATCAGACTTCGGAAAGATTTATTGATGAACAAAAAAAAGTATGGTGGGATAATGTAAATTCAGGAGTTTTGATGAATTATTCTGTAGGAGCTAGGCTTGATTTCACTGGAAGATCATCTATGGAAATAAATCTTGGCGTATTGAATAATATTTTTGGAGGTAACTTAAATTATTTTTCCTTCCCAGTACTAAAACCAAATTATTATGATGAACGATTTCAATATTTTGTGGAAGAGAAGGGTATCGTTAATAAAGTGTATATTGATTTTGGATATAATTTTGTTTTATGGAAATCATTAAGATTTGGTTTCTTGGCAGGAATAAATCACAATAGGTTTACTCGGTTCGTGGAATACACAGCTCGGAATAGTAATACCAGTAACCTAGAAATCCTCGAGCGTGTGGGCTTCGAAAAATTCTATGAATCTATCTGGGTTCCAAGGGTCGGGGCGAGTCTTGGTTATGACATACCAGTCATGGGGCGGCTGAGTGTAGCTCCGGAAGTTCAATTTTTTTACGATTTCATGCCTGACCAACTCACACCTACGGGTATTGATCCTGCTCCAGAGCATATCGCATCCTTGCCAGGATTCCAAGAAGTGGCTAGCTCTGGGCGGGTATGGGACTATGAAAAGAAATTTTTCTTTTTTAATGTGGTGCTTCGGTATAGATTATAGCTGAGATATAGCCGATATAAAAAAGCCCATGGGACATTGCTCCTGTGGGCTTTTTTTTGGGTATTTATTTGGATTAGGATTGGGTCAATTTCAACCGTTAATGGTTGACCCCACCAGTATAAAAATATTGAACCTGGCACAAAAGTCACTATTCTTCTTGTCATTGGAATATTCGCTTGTCGAAGGGGAAATTTTCTATCTCTATGATTTTTATTTTTGGGAAGTCTTTGTGATTTGGATTCATCAGTACATTGAAATCTCCTTTTGTGACCACCGAAGGAATGATTAGTGCGACGTATTTGTTTTCCAATACGAAATCATATCCAATCTTTTGAGTTGCAACGGGATGGGGAAATTCTTTCCAATTTTGTGGTAAGTCGGCTTCGGTCATTTGGGTTACTTCAAGATCCTCTGGTATGTCGATCGTAAGCATCACGTAGTCATCTGGTACGGTCGCCAGGGAAAAATGTACAGCGACTTCTGCCATGGCCAATGACCTGTTTTGTGCAGTATAAATGAGCTCGATACCGATGGGATTCCAGCGTGCACCTTTGATGGGTGCACCTTTCCCTGATAATGGTAGGGCAAATTTTTCTCTAACCAGCCTAAATACCTTCATCTACACCAAAATCCCGTGATTAATTCGAGTGAGCTCGGCTAATACCATTTCTTTACCATACGAATCTTTCAGCAATTCTTTCGGTTTCAGCTTTCCCAAAGCAAAGTTGGGCGTGTCCAACCATAACTTTAATTTTTCCAAACTTCCAAATACATCCAGCCCGACCTTGGTAACTTCTGCCATTTCAATTATTTTTTCAGAATGAATGGGCTTAAAACTGTGATTACCCATTGTCTTGTAGCGCTGAAGTGATTTGGTAGAAACATTCAAAAAATTTGCCCATTCACCTTCTGAGAATGGCGTGTAATTTTGAATAAGTTCGAATAATGTGTTCGGAATTCCTTCTCGAATCGCGATAATGATAAGCATCTTGTCGTCAAAAAATTCATCAAAGGTAATCGAGTTGCGGTCTGCTACCTTACTTGACTTGAGAAGGGCCGTGATCTCCTTATTGAATTTTCCTTCAAATTTATCTGCTGTTACCATATTTCACTCGTTAGGGTTGTAAAACATTCGTCTACAAAATTACGACAAAATTCCAAATGAGGGTTGTTTTTCTTATGTATACACAAGGGAAGGCAACGCTGCCACCTGTCTAGCTAAACCCTATGTTATCGGATTCGAACTGGAGAACTAACCTTATTTGAACTCGTCTACAAATGCCGCTCGGCATGGTAGCTGGATCGTACCAATGGTCCGCTCTCCACAAAAGCAAATCCCTTGCTCATACCCACCTCCTTGTACTCTGCAAAAAGATCGGGGTGGATGAATTCTGCTACTTCGATGTGCATTTTGGTGGGCTGGAGGTATTGACCGATGGTGAGGACGTCGCAGCCATGCGCTACGAGGTCGTCCATGATCTTGAAGACTTGCTCCTTGGTCTCACCGAGGCCGACCATGATCCCGGACTTGGTGCGTTTGCCGTAGTCTTTGGTACGCTGAATCTGCTCGAGGCTTCGCTGATATTTGGCTTGGGGTCTTACTTTTCGGTACAGGGCTTCTACGGTTTCCATATTGTGGGATACCACTTCTTGTCCCGGGGAGATCATCACCTCGAGGGCGTCCCAGTTTGCTTTTACATCGGGAATGAGGGTCTCTATGGTGGTCTCGGGGGTAGTTTCCTTCACGAGTCGTACGGTCTCGTGCCAGATGGCGGCACCGCGGTCTTTTAGTTCATCTCGGTTGACAGAGGTGATCACTGCGTGTTTTACCTGCATGAGTTTGATGGCTTCGGCCACGCGGCGTGGTTCGTCGGTATCGTACTCATTGGGTTTGCCGGTTTTTACAGCGCAAAAGGAGCAACTCCTCGTACAGACATTGCCCAGGATCATGAAGGTAGCGGTACCAGCACCCCAGCATTCACCCATGTTGGGGCAGTTGCCACTCTGACAGATGGTGTGTAGTTTGTACTCGTCCACGAGATTTCGCACACGCTTGTAGTCTTCGCCTATGGGCAGTTTTACACGAAGCCAATCTGGCTTTTTATTTCGTTGGTTTGGAGTATCTAGGGCTATTTCTGGTATGATGGGTAATTCTATCACGGTGGTCTGGTGCTTTGAGATTTTGAAAATATCAAGGATTAGTTGCTTCGGATACCGATGTGAAAACTTAGATAAAAGTTTACAAAATAGGGTTTGTTGCTGATGGCTTCGGTCTCTACCATGATGGGTATTTTTCGAAGGAATACGTCGCTCATCATGCCTACTTCGATGGTTTTGGAATATTCGTCAAAGGCATCGAGGGAGAAGAAAAATCCGAGTTTAGCTTGTGCACCCGGCACGACGTTTATTTCTCCAAATCCTTTTGCGTATCCGGCGCTGCTATGTATATCATTGAAGTTGAGAAATTTATCTGCATTTTCGGGTCCATACTTTTCTGATCGGAGGGTGAGGATCTGCTGGCCATCGCGTTCGCCTACGTAGAAGAGATTAAGGTAGTAGGGCTTTAGCAATGCGAGGGTGGGGCCAATCTCATAGTTGTATCCGATGGCGATTCCCTTCCTTTTTGCTTTTTCGGAGAGGTATTTTCTGGTGCCGATGCCACCACGGAGCATGATGACACTGTTCTGCTTGCCGAATTTGAAGGAGCGTGATAGGGATTGGAATGGGAAAGAGAGGTTTTTATTTTGGCTCTGTTCCCGCGGATCTCCCATGACACCGATTTCAAACATGTAGTACCGCGTTTTGTAGTAGGTGATGATGTCGCCAAAATTTACAGAAACGGCGTAGCCGTTGGTATGGAGTTTGGCTTCGAATCCGAGCTCTTTTTTATATACCACTCCTTTAAGATCCAATATTTCGGACTCCAACTGCGAAATGCCCTCCTGGTGGAAGGATAGCAGCATACTGAAGAGCAGATATATTCCGAGTCTTTTCATTTGTCTTTGTATTGGGTCAAAAGTCTTTTCGATCATGAAGGCAGTTTGTACATTCGTCACACATAAACGAGATTTCACTAGCTTCAAGCTCGTCGGTCAAATTGACATTACACCTAGGCTGGATTATGTGCTACCCATAATCTGGGAGTTTTTACCCTAACCAAGTGTAAAATTACTACATTCTAATAAAATTGTTTGAAAATTGTTTGGGGGTGGAGATATTCTTATCATATTTGATGGTAGAGTTCGTGCTTGGAGGATGGGATTATTCCGCGGGGCTATGGTCCATGCCACTCTTTTTTGTAACTTCGCCTCTATATTTAAATCAGATACAATGAATACATTACAAACAGCGATAGAGCAAATATGGGATGATCGGACCCTCCTGCAAAGCAAAGATGCGCAAGAACAGATCCGTGCCGTCATAGATGAAATCGACCAAGGCAGACTTCGAGTGGCAGAACCACTGGCGGACGGATCTTGGCAGGTCAATGACTGGGTAAAAAAGGCAGTCGTCCTCTACTTCCCGATCCTAAAGATGGAAACCATGGAGGTGGGTCCATTCGAGTTTCATGACAAGATTCCACTCAAAAAGGGATATGCTGCCAAGGGCGTTCGGGTCGTGCCGCATGCCATTGCCAGATACGGTTCGTACATAGAGCCGGGTGCCATCCTGATGCCGAGCTATGTCAATATCGGTGCTTGGGTCGGTGAGGGTACCATGGTGGATACATGGGCTACCGTAGGGTCCTGTGCCCAGATCGGTCGGAATGTACACCTTTCTGGTGGCGTCGGTATCGGTGGGGTGCTAGAGCCACCACAGGCAGCTCCTACCATCATCGAGGACAATTGTTTCATCGGGTCGCGGTGCATCGTGGTGGAAGGTGTACGGGTGCGAAAAGAAGCCGTGCTCGGAGCGAATGTGGTGCTGACGAAATCTACCCACATCATCGATGTCACAGGTCCAGAACCAAAGATTTTGATCGGTGAGGTGCCAGAAAGAGCAGTGGTCATCCCTGGTAGCTACACCAAAGAGTTTCCCGCTGGAAATTATCAGGTCAACTGTGCCCTCATCATCGGTACCAGAAAGGAGAGCACGGACAAAAAAGTATCCCTCAATGATGCATTGCGTGATCACAGCGTCGCAGTATAATAGCAACATGCTAGAAATAAAAAAGGCTCTCCGTGATCACGGAGAGCCTTTTTTATTAGATTCGATTTGTTATATTTTCACTAGGAGTTGGTGATGAGTCTCATGAACTCATTTCTTGTATCCGTATCTTCGAATGCTCCGCTGTAGCCCAGCGTCGTGGTAGAAGAGTGTGGATCTTCGATACCACGTGAGGATACACAGTGGTGTTTTGCTTCGATGACCACGATGACATCTTCGGTCTCGAGGGCTTCCTTGAGGCTTTCGAGGATTTGGTTGGTCAGTCTTTCCTGTACCTGCGGTCTTCGGGAGAAATAATCCACCAATCTATTGATCTTGGATAGACCGATGACTTTACCTGAAGAGATGTAGCCCACATGCGCATGCCCGATGATCGGTAGGAAGTGGTGCTCACAGGTAGATTCTACGCGAATGCTTTTTTCGATGAGCATTTTATTGTATCCGTAGGCATTCTCGAATAGGGAAATGCCCGGTTTGTTCATTTTATTAAGCCCTTTGAATCTTTCTTTGATAAACATCTTGGCCACTCGTAGGGGCGTACCACTTAGGCTGTCATCCGTCAGGTCCAAGCCCATGGTCTCCATGATGGCTTTGAAATGCTCGGCAATGATCTCGATCTTTTCATTGTCATTGAGGTCAAAAGCATCTGGTCTCATCGGTGTATCTATAGATGTTGTTATGTGGTTATCTCCGATTTCATCATTGTCTATGGGAACAACGGTTTTTTTCTGCATGATGGTGTTTGTATTTTATCCAATCGATAAACACGGCATACTTCCATTAAGTTGCACAATCGTACGGAATGATGCCGTTTTTTTGTAGTGAATGTCTCGAAAGCTGCGAATTACCTATGGAAAATAATTTTTGGTTGTTTAATTTGATTGGCTATTTAGTTGAACAAAACAAGTGTCTTCTGATTTTTTTGTTTTGATAGAATTTTATTCTTTTTAGACAGAATGCTATTTGATGTGCAAATTATATTTTGTGAAGTTAAAAATTTCAGACGATAAATTGTTTTTTTTTTCGAGTAGTCTGTTTTTTGGGCTCCTTGCTTTGGAATCTTACGTAGGCTTTGTACTATTGCAGGACAAACGAAGTAAATGGGCTATTTCACCCAGGTCCTTCTCCTTTGTTTTCTTTGAGAAATCGAGGGTAAAAGATGGATTTTTCCGTGTAATGGCAGTTTGACTAGAATTCTTACCAAACGGATATACTAAAACCGACAAACAGACTATGAACATAGATTTTTATCCCAATACAGTCACCCGAAAAATTGATCTTCATCCCCACGCCGTACAGTTTGACTGCGAAAACCTGGTTTCGCTGCGGATAACAGCCTACTCACCGGACATCATTCGGTTTAGGTATGCGACGGACGGACACTTCGAAGAAGACTTTTCCTATGCAGTTTCTTCTAAATTTGGGATTACGGGCAGCCCCATTGTCGTCACCGAGACTGAAAAATGCTGGACCGTGTCCACAGAAACGCTGGATATCATCGTCCAGAAACATGATCTCAAACGATGCATCAAAGATAAAAAGGGCCTGGTTATTCTTGAGGAGGAGAAGGGCTTCCACTGGGAGGAAAACCACGGATATGGAGGTAACATCGTCAAGATGAGCCATGCCGTTCAGGAGGGCGAGCACTTTTATGGCTTGGGTGATAAGACCACACATCCCAATATGCGGGGACGAAAGTTTACCAACTGGGGGATGGACGAATATGGTTTTCAGAAAGGGACTGATCCCTTGTATAAGAACATTCCTTTCTTTCTAGGCATTCATCACCACCAAGCCTATGGCGTATTTTTTGACAATACTTTCAAATCGCATTTTGATTTTGCCAGTGAGCGAAGAGCGGTTTCTAGCTTTTGGGCAGATGGTGGCGAGATGAATTTTTACTTCATCTATGGGCCAGCTCTGTTGGATGTAAGTCGACGATATACGCAAATCACGGGTGTACCAGAGTTGCCACCAATGTGGGCACTTGGATATCATCAGTGTAAGTGGAGTTACTACCCAGAGCAGGTAGTCCGCGAGGTGACCACGAAAATGCGGGAGCTTCGTATTCCGTGTGATGCCATCTACCTTGATATCGACTACATGGATGGATTCCGCTGCTTCACCTGGGATCTGGACAAATTTCCCGATCCAAAAGGCATGGTTGCTGATCTGAGGGAGCAGGGATATAAGACCATCGTGATCATAGACCCCGGTATCAAAGTAGATGAAGAATATGAAGTGTTCCAAGAAGCCCTGGCTCAAAATTATTTTTGTCGCAGGGCAGATGGTCCACTCTTCAAGGGGAAAGTCTGGCCGGGGGATTGCTATTTTCCGGACTTCACGAATCCCAAAGTACGAAAGTGGTGGTCTGGCCTCTTCCAGGATCTGATCGAAAATATAGGTGTCAAAGGTGTTTGGAATGATATGAACGAACCAGCCGTCTTCGAGCAGCCAAACAAATCCTTCCCCGAGGATGTACGCCATGACTATGATGGACACCCATGTAGCCACCGAAAGGCCCACAATGTATATGGTATGCAGATGGCCAGGGCTACCTACAAGGGGGTCAAGAAATTTTCAAAATCTCTGCGGCCGTTTGTCATCACGCGTTCGGCCTATTCGGGTGCTCAGCGGTACACGTCTGCCTGGACGGGTGACAATATCGCATCTTGGGAACATCTCTGGGTGGCCAATGTACAGGCACAGCGGATGAGCATGACGGGATTCTCCTTCGTAGGCTCCGATATTGGAGGCTTCATAGAGCATCCCAGTCCGGAACTCTATGTGCGGTGGATTCAGTTGGCGACTTTCCACGCCTTCATGCGTACCCACAGTTCGGGCGATCACGGTGCACAAGAACCTTGGTCTTTTGGGTCGGAAGCATTGGATATCGTACGGAAATTCATTGAGTTGCGGTATCAGCTTCTGCCGTATCTATATACCTGCTTTTTTCAGTATGTGAAGCAGGGTACGCCCATGATCTGGCCGATTGCAGCGCTGGATCAGGACGACTATGATACCCTTTACCGGGCGGATGAGTTTTCACTGGGGCCACACATCCTTTCTTGTCCCATCCTCGAGCCCAATGCACTGGGTAGGTACATCTACCTTCCCAAAGGGGTTTGGTATTGCTATTGGTCGGACTTAATGTACGAGGGCGGTTCTGAGAAATACTTCAAGTACACCTTGGATACCTGCCCAATGTTCATCCGGGCAGGGGCAGTCATCCCGATGTACCCCGTCATGCAGTATGTAGGGGAGCGGGCCGTGGAGCAGCTGACCCTCCACATCTATCATGTAAATGGTCGCACAGAATCCCATCTCTATGAAGATGCAGGTGATGGGTACGACTACGAAAAGGGGGTATTCAATGAGAAAACCTTCGTCGTGGATGGCGACGGGGACGGGGTCACGCTACGCCAATTGGTAAAGGGGCCCTACACGCCATCGTACCAGACCTATGAGCTTGTCTTCCACGGGATCCCCGCAGAGGTGACTTCCGTATCCATCAATGGACGTACCGAGGAGGCATGGGCAAAAGCCGTTTCTACCGATAAAAAACTGGTAGTAGATGCTCAGATTTTGGAGCTGAAAATTGTGTTTTAGGGTATGCCATGTTTTTGTTTATCTTTTTCATTGAAAAAATTGAACAAAAATTCAATTTCCTTCGTTATACGGGCTGTTATCAATAGCTGATCAAATCATACAGATATGCGTAAGGGTTTAAAATATTTTTTAGGTGCACTAGCTGGACTTTTGTTGGTGCTGGGTATCGTCACGGCTTATTATCACGAAGATAGACCCAAAGGGGTAGAAGGCAAAGAAGCGGAAGCCCTGACCGATGAGGTGCTTGCTGCCCTTAACAATAAGGGATGGGAGAAAGTAAAATTATTACAGTGGAACTTCCGCGGTAAGCACTACTTCCTGTGGGATAAGACAAAAAACGTGGCGCTCATCCGATGGGATAATCACGAGGTAATCCTGGATCTTTCGACGGTGCAGGGTCGTGCCAAGACCGATGGTAAAGAGGTGGAAGGTTCTGACAAAGACAATTTGGTCCAAAAAGCATGGGCATACTGGTGTAATGATTCTTTCTGGATGTTCGCACCTTTCAAACTGAGGGATCCCGGTACGAAAAGATCCATCGTCACGCTCGAAGACGGCTCCAAAGGCCTGATGATCACCTATGAAGGCGGCGGTGTGACACCGGGCGATAGTTATCTGTGGTTGTTAGGTCCAGATAAGATCCCGACTGGATACAAGATGTGGGTGAAGATCATCCCAGCAGGCGGCACATATATGTCTTGGGAAAATTGGGTCACGCTCCCGAGTGGGGCTAAGGTAGCTACCTACCATAAAAATGATCTTTTCGACCTGAAGATGGAGGAGGTCAAAGAAGGAACGAGCTACAAGGATTTTGGCTATGATCAGGATCCATTTTCGCTCAAGCCATAGTTGGATCCTAAACCGAAGCTCGTTTTTTGAACCATCCTAGGCTCAAAGAAATCTGAGTTTTACTTACATTTGCTGTCATGAATGAATTAAAGATAGTCACGTACAATGTCAATGGTATTCGGGCGGCCATCACCAAAGGATTGGTGGATTGGGTAAAGGAGACGAATCCCGATATACTATGCTTCCAAGAGATCAAGGCGACGCCGGAACAAGTAGATCTGCAAGAATGGAAAGACCTCGGATATCAAGTCATCGCCCACAGTGCTGAAAAGAAGGGCTACAGCGGCGTGGCTACCTTGACAAAAATTCAACCCCAAACCATAGAAATCGGGATGAACAATCCCAAGTATGATAGTGAGGGACGTGTCTTGTTGACACAGTTTGATGCCTTTACACTTGCCAATATCTATTTTCCATCAGGTAGCAGTGGCGAAGACCGACATGCCTTCAAACTGGAGTTTCTGGAGGATATCCTAGGCTATCTACGACCTCGGGTCGAAGCTGGCGAGAAGTTGATCGTAGTCGGTGATTACAACATCGTACACCGTGAGGCGGATATCCACAATCCAGACCGCAAGGACAATCCCTCTGGCTACCGTCCGGAAGAGCGGGCGTGGATGGATCGCTGGTTTGCGGAGTTGGGCATGGTGGATGCATTCCGCCACTTGAACCCGGATGCCAGGGAATATTCGTGGTGGAGTTACCGAGCGGGTTCTCGTAAGAAAAATTTGGGCTGGCGAATTGATTATGTATCTGTTCCCGCGAGCCTGTCAGGTGGCCTCGTAGCCGCTAAGCACCATCCCGATGCTGCCCAGTCTGATCACTGTGCCCTGGAAGTAAGGATCAAGATTTAACCCACTTTTGCCTTCGGCAACTGGATAGCGAAGGTGGTCCCTTCGTTGATTTTGGAGTTTTTTACATAGATTTTACCGCCGTGGTATTCCTCTACGATGCGTTTCGCAAGAGAAAGACCGAGCCCCCAACCTCTTTTTTTGGTAGAAAATCCTGGTTGGAATACCGTTTTGAATTTTGAAGCGGGGATCCCCTTTCCGGTATCCGTGATCTCGAGGTAGTGCCAATTTTCGTCCTCGTAGATGAGTCCTTCGATTCTGCCTGATCCGTCCATGGCGTCAAGGGCATTGCGGATGATATTTTCGATCACCCAATCGATCAGGTGGCTATTGAGCATGGCCATGTGCGGTTTGCCCAGTTCTGGAAAATGAAAGCTTACCTTACGCGGTGCCCTTCGCTGCATGTATTGGGCTGTATCGAGTACTTCCTTATTGAGGTCGAGCAGCTTTAGTTCGGGGGCAGATCCTATCTTCGAAAATCTATCGGCTACGAGGTCCAGTCGCTCCACGTCTTTTTCGAGCTCAGATATTATTTCCAGCTGGTATTCATTATCAGCGGCGGATTCCCTTAGGTGTATGAGCCATGCCAGGATAGCGGAAATTGGTGTACCCAGTTGATGAGCAGTTTCCTTGGCCATACCGGCCCAAACTCTATTCTGCTCAGATCGACGGGAGGAGCTAAATAGAAAATATCCGAGCGCTACGAAGGTACCTACCAGAAATATTTGGACCAGCGGGTAGTATTTGATATAATCGAGTAGCTTTGAGTTGAAATAATAGATTTCGGTGGTGTAGCCCGTGCCCTTTAATGGTTTTTCGCCTGATTTGATGAATTCTTCTACCTTTTTCTGAAGGAAGACCTGGTCCGTGACGATGCTGTCTTTATAAAAGTTATTCCCTTCGAGGGTGCCATCTTCCATTTTGAAAATTACGGGCAGGGGGAAGGAGTTGACGATGGAATCTTGGATGCCGGCATTTTCCTCGTAGTTTGGATTGTTGATGATGTAGTCCAAGGCACTTTTGAACAAAAAAGCATTCTTTTGTTCATTGGCAGCTAGCCGGCTTGCTAAAAAGTTGGAATAAATGAGGGTAATGATTAGAATGATACAACCCGTGACGGCCAGTATCAGTTTCCAATACGATCTCTGTTGGTAAATGTCTTGCATCTATACGCTCCTCGAATATGTTATTGCCCGATGGGAAAACGAGTTTGATAGGGTCCTTAGTGTATTGTTCGTGCAGTTATTTACCGCAGGTATTCAACAACAAGGTGATATTAACAAAAAAAACCCGTTCATTATTTGCCTTCACGTATTTTTCGGTACAGGACCGTAAATGCATACAATAGTCCGATGATTCCGATGATGCTACCCACTAGGATTCCGTAATTGACTGTATTTTTGTACACCCCAAGTGAGGTGATCAGGATCAAAAACACCGTTGGTACTTCATTCAATAGCCGAAACTGAAAGGAATTCATCTGAAAACTGCCGTCGCCCAACTTGCGGATCACCCCCTTGGAATAAAGGTGAAAGATGGTCAGGCCGACAAGTAAAAGAATCTTGGCATGCAGCCAATGATTTCCCTTTAGCCACTCCATTCCATATAGAGCGATCATGCCTAGTCCACAGGTCCATGTGATCATCATAGCGGGATTCATGATGATTTTGTACACCCGATTTTCCATGAGTTGGTACTGTGGTACGAGGACATCCCTTGCGGAGGCAGGCATACTAAGTGCTTCGCGGTGGTACACAAAGATACGCCCGAGGTAAAACATAGCCGCAAACCACGACACAAACCCGATGATGTGAATAGTCTTTAGCAAGATGATCGTCTCCATGATTCCTATTTATTGATTTGTTGGCAAATATACGGAGCTGTGGGCAGATTTTTGGTGGGGGAGGGGATGACATGGTATCGTTAAACACATTGGCAATAAATTTGCTTTTTGTTTTCATAAAACTTTACCAATCCTAATGACATGCTTTTTATTTTTATGTTTGAAAAATTTTGGCTATTTTGAATAGAATGGATGATGCTTCCATTTAAATGGTATATCTTTTATAGGGTTTTTATTCCATAAGTTAAGGAATTTTCCATATTCCTCTGCTTTTTCTTGGTTTTGATCATTGCTTTCGGTTATTCGTTTATTTAAATCGTCTACATCGACATCTACGTTGAAAATGCCTGAAAATTTGAAAGATTTTTTTAAAGACTTAACTTCACGGTATTCATTTATTGATAGTTCGAAAAATTTTATTGGATCTATTTTTAAAATTTCTTGCCCCATTTTTTGTAAATCTGCCCATATTTCAGGTATTATATTTTGGTTGTATTGATACTCCTCATTATATAATTGGTAAGGAAGATGGTATTTAAAACCTAAAGCAACATCTATATCGAAATGGTTCCCTAAATAAATCCTTTTTGCCGCTGAATAGATCTTATTCCTCAACTCTTCTCCCTCGTAAATGAAAAAGAAATAGGTGATTTCGTGGTAGATTCTATCTTCTTGTAATTCGTCCTTAATGGCTTGGAAAAAAGGGTCCATTGAATCCTTACTTAGTTTATTGTTTAGGAAGGGAACAATAAAATGAACTGGTCCTATATCCGTATTACTAGCTCTGGGGAATGTCCTGTCAATTGATAATAGTTTTTTGGCTGTGATATCGTTATATCTTGGCACGAAGTATTTTAGTTTTGAAACATAGTCTTCATATTTTCCTTGATCTAACCAAGAATCTAGTACTTTCTGATCAATTGTGTCTGGGTCTTTACTCAAAAATTCTTCAAAATCAGTTTGGTCGATTTCAAAGTCACCGTTGGTAAGGGTGAAGTACTTTGTGCAGTATTTTGGCTCTTTGATAGAGTAATTATAGTAGTGACTGTGGCTAGATATGGTATTGATTATCCTTTTTTCGACTTCTGTGTCATGTTGATAGGTTCTCGCTACAAAAATTGTATAATAGTTTTGTCTTATTTTTGTGTAGAGGTTTGGATGCGTTTGCCTGATAATCTCTAACTGGAGCAGAGTGAACGGATTACAATTGTTTCTAAGATTCTCGTGACTTAGATCAAAGGTATTTATGATGCATTCAAAATCACGCGGTGTCTTTATCGTTTCTATTATTTCCTTACCGATTAAATTTTCAAATGATTCAATTTCACTCCAGTTTGAATCTTCAAATAAAGAAAACGAAATGTCATGTTGAATGAAAACACGCTCAAACTCATCGTGGATGTATTTTTTAAGTAGCCGATCCTGTTCAATGATGGGTAAATGGACTTTGACCTGAAAATATTTTGATATGTAATTTGTGAAGCTTTTAGCTCTATTTGGTTCATCTTTCGTATAGCCTAGGGTATCCATTACATATTCATCATCAAATCCAATGATAAAAAACAGGTTGGTGATATCTAGAGTTGTCCTCAAAAGGCGTAAGACTTCAAGTATTTCAGATTTCTGAAGTCTATCTAAATCATCAAGAAATACAATGATCTTCTTTTGGGAATTTATGATTTCTTCTTCCAGCTGAGCTTTGGCTTCTTCGATGGATGGAGGAGCACCAATTAAGTATGAGTAAATGAATGAGAATATTTTTAACCATGTATTATCCGAGTCTGTCTCAATTTTTGACAAAAGTGTTTTGATGTGTGATTGTATGCTTGTGTCCTCACTAGCTTTGCTGAGGCCCGCCAAAATATTGGCCAAAAAATCATGCTCAGATATCGATTCCCAGGGTTTGTAATAGTAGGTGATAAAGTTGCTATCGCTACTCATTTTATTCATGAGATTCTTAATTAAGTGTGTCTTTCCTGACCCAAAAGAACCAATAATGCCAAAATTATATGATCCTCTCTTCGTATCTACCTCCTTATTCTTGATAACTTTAAGGATACTTTGGGCAAAATCATCCCTTTTAAATTGGTCTTTTGGAATGGAAAAAACAGGGTATGCCTTTTTTTCAGAATCCCAAAATCTATTGATTAGATATACAAGTAACAGTAAACAAGGTAGCATATAAGAATTAGCAATGAATGCCCATTGATCAAAAGTTCTCCCAATTAGTACAATGGTACCGATAAGTAAAAATAACATAAAGTTATCTTTTCTTCTTTTGGTCCATTTCCAAAATCCAAAAAGTATAATGACCATTAATAAATAAATTGGCCAAGGATTTGTTAAATGAATTGCAATAGGATTCACCCATATCCACCAAATTAAACTTACCAAGCTACTTTTATCCACTGCCAAAATGGCGCCGATCAGGAAAGATATCCGAATGATATTCTGACGGAGGAAGGATTTCATTCGCTCCCTCTGGAGTTTCAGTGTTTCCCGGTCGGTGATGGTTTTGAAAAACTCTTTCATCTGCCGTCCGATCATTCTATACGTATATCTAATATCTGGCTGGTATCTACGCCTAGGATATCCACTACTTTTACCATGACTTTGTAGGTGCCTGGCTGTGGATAGCTTCGCTCAGCTGATATGAATTCGAGCTTTCGGTCCTGCTTGGTTCGGAAGCTCTGCCATTCGTTTTCAAAAATGTAGTTGCCAGTCCATTTTTCTTCTATTTCTCCTGCTTCGTTTTTGATGTGTATGATTTCTTTTTTGCTGAGGTAGTCGAAGTCCACACTCCAGTAGTCTATCCAGTCATGCCAGTTTTCGGTGAGGAGCTCCCGCTGGATGATGCCGTTTTTGTCCTTGCTGACTTTGATGATCTGGCCACCTTCGATCACTACTTTGCTACCGGGGCGCATATTCTCTTGGATATCCTCTATGTCATCTTGGGTATAGTTGGTCACGAAATCGGTGAGTTCTATTTTTACTTTATTGCCTTTGATGATGGGTTTGGCTCGTAAGTACGAGACATCATAAAATTTTACTTGCGCTTTGTCCACGGCTCGGTGATCGAATACATCTTTGGGGATGTACCGAAGTCTGATGTCCACGCCTTGTTCTTTAAATTCTTGGTTGATACGTGGCTGTAATCCCATCTCAAACTCAAAGCCCAAAACATCTACCTGCGTAATCAGATGGGTCCTACACTCTTCAAAAATCTCCATCACACGGCTCTGTGTCACGGGCATATCTAAAGGACCGATGTGCACAAAACGGCTGGCTTTTTTGGCGTGAAGCGTAGCATGATTTTCTATGCGCTGGGCCGAGTACGCCCTACATATGAGATCCAGATAGGCTTCTTCTTTTCGCTTACGCTGCCCATTGACCAGGTCATCTATGAAAAACTGCCTTTCGTATTTGCCCAGATTCAGGATCTCAAAGGCGCGGAAATCCTGACCTTTTTCTTTGAGCTCCCGCTGCACTTGGATCATGCGCTTGCGGGTGGTGTGTATGGAGAAGCGGCCTAGGTCTGTGGTGATCCATTTTCTATTGAGCTTTTCTGCTACGGCGGCGGTGGTACCACTGCCACAGAAGAAGTCCGCTACCAGATCCCCCTCGTTGCTACTGGCTTTGATGATGCGTTCTAATAAGGCCTCGGGTTTTTGGGTGGGGTAATCTACTTTCTCTTTACCCATTGGGTTTACTGGGTTAATATCATCCCAAACGGAATCAACAATATCTCCTTCAAGTTCATCAAGGTAAATTATTCTTGTTCCACCTTTTGTTGGATTAACGTCATCTCGATATAGTCTGCCCGATTCGTCTTTTTTCCATCTTTTAAGATAATCTTCATTATGTGGTTTAAATTGTGTGTTCCAAATAAAATTGTCCGTATTTTTTTTGTAAGAAAAAAGATAATCGTGTTTTTGAGGAAATTTTTTTGAAGTTTTCCTCTTAAAAGCAAAATATGTCCATATAATTTCATTCAAAAAATTATTACGTCCAAAAATATCATCACACAAAAATCTGAGTTGTGAATTAACTCTCCAATCACAATGCAAATAGACTGTTCCATCCTCAGCCAAAAGGTTATGAATAAGTTTTAGGCGTTCATACATCATACTCAAATAAGAAGAAATCCCTTTTTGCCACGTATCTCGGTAGGCTATTTCTTCCAGTACACTTTGGCTTTTGGTAGCGGTTTCGCCATTGAGCTCTATGGTATGAGAGAAATCTGCCCCTACCGCAAAGGGTGGGTCGATGTACACGAGCTTCAGTCCGCCTTCTTTTTCTATTTCTTCTCGCATAGGTCCGTTGGCTAAGGAGGAGAGTATGAGCTTATTATCGCCCCAGATGAGTTTATTATGCCAGCCTGCTTTTTGTCTTCCTTTTATATCAAACAATAAATTCGCTTCGTTGGCCTCCTTTCGTGGTTCGTCTATATGTTCAATATGGTGAAAAGGCAGAGCTACGTTGGTCACATCTTCCTTGCGGCCATTCCAGAAGAGGAATACATCTTCTTCGTCGGCATACATTTTGTAGATCAGCTCTTTCGGGATCGGCTGGTTGTTTTGTATGGCTTGGATGATTTGTTCTTTTTCGTTATTTGACAAGTGCATCATGGTTTCTTTAAAATTTTTTGTATTTTGAAATTCTCTGGATCAAAAAAGTTCGTACCTTTGTAGCAATCCGCAAAAGTGGAGGTGGAAGGATGTAAATGCCTTTGCCCCTTTATAGGGGTTTTTTTTTGCTCATTATGGAAGTTTTTTCGCCCCATAGCCTTGTATTTTTCCTTTCACTTTAAATAGTTTTGGTTCTATTCTGGTCAAAATCTCGTCAGCAAAAGTAGATTTATGATCTTCTTTCAGGAGGATATTTTTAAAAATCCATCTTCGAATTGGATGTGCCAAGAGATCTGCCAATTGCAAACCTGCTACATTTGCTGTTTTTGGTTTCACTTTTAATTGTACAGAGGTGAAAACTTGTTTTATTTCTTCAGATTTTAGGTATTGCGTACCATTTTCAATTAGTTTGTGAAAGGATTTTTTTAGGCGCATGTCCTCCGCACCACCTCTAGATTCTATCATGACATCTCCTTTCACATTATTCAGATGAAGGAACAAGCGGTATCTTTCTACCAATATCTCTTGAGAATAGTGGTATGGGTCATATTTCCAAGTAGAATATCCTTCATTGTGTTCTAATTTATCAATAAGTACTGCAATGATCGTAAAATCCGTTTCCTCTAATAATCTTAAAAAGGCATTGTTGAATTCATCCCTAATTATCGAATTGTTTAGAGATTTAAAAGGATGTTTTCCACTCATCAACTCCTTACGATGCAAAATAATTGGGTCATCGGGATGAGAGTCAAAAAAGTTCCTTTTTAATTCTTCTAATTTTGGCTGAAAAATCTCTCTGACATAATCCAGATCCATGATAACCCCAGCCAAACAAAGATACTGGTGATTTTCATTTCCAGATGCCTTCAGGTCGCTGTTACCTGTTTCATCTATATATATTCTGTATTTTTTCATTCGGCTGGAAAGATAGCGATTACATCATCAAATGATTTAAGGTTTTGTTTGTGCATTTCCCAGTCTTCTTGTTTGATATAGACGGCTTTATAGCATGCATCCTGCTGTACCATGTTTACATCATGGCACCATTGGACTAGTCTTCTGATTTTTCTTAGATCATTGAGATCTTCGCGGCCTTTAGTCTCCACGATATATATAGCGTTCGGATTATTCTTGACGAAGAAGTCAGGGAAATACTCCTTGATATTGCCATCTTCAGCTTGGTATTCTATTTTAAAATTCACACCTCCATCCCCCATGGTATTTTTAGCGTATGCGAGGACGTCTGAGAAGCGATTTTCGCAGAAGGCAGCAAACTCTAATTCGAAATCATTATCCCCGATCACCTTATTAAAGATAGATTTCTTAGGGATCAGAAATTTTTGTTCATCGGTGACCTTGGGCCTGACGGTTTTGAGGGAGATGTAATTTTTTATTTCAGCAGTGCCGCGGTCCGATACCGTGAGCTTATTGATGGCCTCTTTGAATACGCGATAGATAATAGCTTTGGGCTGTGCTTCAGAGAGATTGCGAATGGTTTGGACATCTTCGAGCTCTACTTCAGTGCCAAAGAGATGATATTTTATAAAGCTCTCCACCTTAGGATACAAGATATGAAATCCACTCACAAGCCTACTTTCTTTGAGAATAGCTTGTGTGAAATAGCTGATCACATTCCTATGATCTGCGTGTGTATCACTAAAGACAGTGGTATGAGATACACGATCATCGATATCTTTAAATACGATTTCTTTTAGCTCGTCAGGTGAGAAACTTTTGATTGTCACTTTTTCGAAGACAAACTGAGCGATATCTAAGTCTTCGAGATTTTTGAATTCTCTATAAATGCGTGGGCTCATCTGCGGTATGGGGATATCGAGCGCATCCAGATTTTTGTTTGGATTTTCTTTGTCCACCTCGATAATGATGGGGTTTTTTCCTCGTTTTCCAGCTCCCATCGGAGAATATTGAAATTCCACACCTTCCGTTCTCAGTGACTCCACGAATTCAATAAAAGCGGGTGTACCGATGACCGACAGCGTTTCATGAACATCCAGGGAAAACATTTTTCGAAGCCCGCGACCAATGGCTTGCTCTGGCAGGATTTTTGAATCCGCATTGAAAGGGCGGAGGCCTACGATGGTGGTCACATTGCGGACATCCCAGCCTTCCCGCAACATCAATACGGAACATATCGCTCTATGGGGAGAGTCATCTTTGTCCACATCGTCGGCTGCTTTTCGCAGCGAGTCCAAGTCTTCCTTAGCCTTTTTGCTCGAAGCAGTTTCTGAGATTTCGCCTTTGCTATTCGTATGAATACTTAGGACAGCATTTTTCAGAAGTGGGTAGGTTCGTTCCAGATAGGCCGCTATGGCATCGGATTCTTTGGTGGTCATAGCCATGATAAAGAGGAGCGGTGTTTTCTGACTCTTCATTTCCTCATACTGCTTTTCCCATTCGATATAGCCCAAATGGATAAAGTCCTTGTACCTTTCGACCACATCGTCTGAGGGTTTTTCTTCCAGTTTATGCCTCGAAGCCTCATCAGGTAGGACGGGAGATTTAACCACATTTTGTTTTATGGCCTCTACCAGCGGATAGTCAGATATCGTTTGTACGAAGATGGCGCCATTGTTGTGTTTGGGTGTAGCCGTCACATCACACTGTAGGCTTATGCCTTTACCAGTTTTTAGTTTGAGTTTGTTGCTGATATCCTCTATACTTTTGAACCAAGCGAGGGATGGATCATGGATATGGTGTGCCTCATCATTGAGTACCACTAAATCTTTGACCTTATCACTTCTCAGTACTTTTCCTAGGTCTAAGCCCTTGGAAGTATCTGCGTCTACCTTTGGCTTTTTCCCTAAGAACATTTCCTCGATCGTAGGTTCAGGATCTTGATTAAAAAAAACACGGTGAATGTTTGTCAAAAAGATATTACCTGACGATGAGATAGGTTTTAGTTCATCTTGAATATGCAAGGTGAGTTGGAAGTCATTGAGCCACTCCCGGTCCATCCACCCATTTTCAGGAATAAATGGATCTTCAAAAAAATATTTCAGGCCGTCGAAATCTTTTCTGATCCTATTTAGCACGATGATATTTGGTGCAATGACCAAGAAGTTTTTTGATAGATCAGAATTTTCCTCATATTTTGAATGAAAGTAAGACCACACCAATACCAGTCCAAGTACCTTGGTTTTACCGGTACCTGTCGCCATTTTGATAACATACCGAGTCCAGGTTTCGTCAAACATGCCGGTACTTACCCTTCCTGAACCATCAAATTTTATCAGATCATATTTATCTCGCGACTTTGCAATCTCATATAGGTAAATGAGGGATTCCACGGATTCTCGTTGGGAAAAGTAAAAGCTGAATTTCTGACCACGATCATTGGTATGTTCTCTGTTAAACCAATGATTCAAAAGAGCTTTGGTGGTTTCTGATGCTCCCTCATACTTCGAATTTCTCCATAGTTCTACAGCTTTTCGTACTTTATGCACAAGGGGCGCTAGGAGCATTTCATATTTATTGTGGTATGCTTCGAGCTGGCTCTGGCCAGGTGTCCAGCGTGTTTCGGGGCTCAAAATTTCAAAGGGTCTTATATTCATTTGAATGGATTGATTTGGCAAATATATGTATTTTCTTTTTCTAACACATGGGATGATTTTGAAAAGTAGAAAAATTTGGATTTGAGCGTATTCCACATTTTTAATACATTTGCAGCTTTCATTTTTCATATTACCAAAAACAGATGGGTATCAAAAAGACGATCTCAAAATTTCTCCGCAGCAGAGGCTACGAAATTCGGAAAATAGGTTCCGAAGTGCAAGCCTACAAGGATATCCAAAATCCTGAATTTTGGGAAGTGTACGAATTGTGTAAACCCTTCACCATGACCTCTATCGACCGGATGTATGGTCTGTACCAGGCTATCTGCTATGTGCTGGATCGAGGCATTCCGGGTGATTTTGTGGAGTGTGGCGTTTGGCGTGGTGGCAGCGCCCTGATGATTGCTAAAATTCTTGAAAAAAGAGGAATTCACGACCGAAAAGTGATCCTATATGATACCTTCGAGGGGATGCCGGCACCCACTGCGGATGATAAGACCTTTCGTGGAGAAGCTGCTGCGGTACTCCTCGAAAATGAAAAGGACAACAAAGAAGAGTCCGTCTGGTGTCTGGCAGATATTGCCGACGTGCAGCGCAATGTAGGCCTGGCGAAACTAGCTGATGATCAGATCGTCCTGATCAAGGGTAAGGTCGAAGATACCATCCCCAGCCAGGTGCCTTTCCAGCAGGTGGCGCTGCTTCGGCTTGACACCGACTGGTACAGCAGCACCAAACATGAACTAATTCATCTGTACCCGATGCTTCAGTCAGGCGGTGTGCTGATCATCGACGATTATGGCCACTGGGAGGGTTGCAGGAAAGCGGTGGACGAATATTTTTCGGATTTTCCGCATCCCATACTTTGGCACCGGCTTGATTATACGGGTAGGATGGCGATTAAGTAGGGGGGATTTGTGTAAATTCTTGAATGGTCAGATAGCTTTACCGTTGGACTGTAGGTATCAACTCAATACCTGCAATATGGCAACCATGGCACTAAGGATGACCAGCCAATGAATGATAATGATCAGGCCAAGTTTTTTCAACCAGACGAATAAAATCCCAAATACAAGTCCCCAAGTGAGAAACCATGCAAATTGGTCTAGAGATTTCAATCCATGTTGGAAGATAAAAGGAATAGCAGCGATGACTACGGCCAACCATGTATGAATACCGTGTCGCTCCAAAGCACGAATGGCAAAACCCCGATACACAATCTCCTCAGCCAATCCTGTAAATAAACCCATGATAATAAAGATAATTCTCGCAGTGGTAGTCTTGGGAGTTAGGCCGGAAATGGAAGCAAATTTGGCGGGATCGACTTCTGAATTTGCAAGCGCCATTTCAATGAAAATGATCAAGCTGATGGCAAAAAGCAGATACCCGATGATCAAATAGGTGATTTTTTTCTTGCTGTATGGTAATCCAATATCTGACCAAGACCAGCCTGCCTTGCGAATTATTTTTCCAATTATGAAAATCTGCAGGATATACCAAGCCGTCACAATGAGCCAAAATGTATTAAAGAAATCCAATCCCAAATTTGTGATCAAACTGCGATGGATCAATAAAAGGGAAATAAGTGTGGCCAAGATTGGAAATCCGATCAAGACAGCGAGTGTTTGGGACAGTGGAATGTTTTTGTGATTTTCTGCTGAAACCATGATTTTTATTTTGTAGCCACAAAGGTATTGTCGTGCCGAATGACCACAATTACCATTTGGTAAATTCTAATATTTTTCGGATCTAATTCTGCTGAGGCTCTGTGGCGTCACACCGAGGTAAGAAGCTAAATATTTTAAGGGTAATTTTTCAATCCCGATTTTTGTCTGCAGCAATTCGAGGTAGCGTTCTTTCGCGGTTTTGGTCAGCAGGTCTATCTGTTGCTGTTGTTTTTCAATAAAGGATACCTCCGCCGCGATCCTCGTTATTTTTTCGCCGTGGTTGCCCGTTGCTAAGGTCTGCTGAAATCTGTGGTGAGAAACCCGAAAAAGCGTACTTTCCTCAAAAAGTCGTACCTCGATGGGCGTCGGTTTTTGTAAGGTAAAGGACATGTAGTCGCACAGAAAATCATGTTGGAACGCCAGATCGATACACACAAAATTGTTTGTATTCCAAATAAGATTGCCACCGCTGCCAGAAAGGACTAAGTTGAGATATTTTTCTGTCGTATGTGCTGACTTAAGGATGGTCTCTTTCGGAAAGGTATTTACTTCCCCTAATTTCTCGAAGTTTTCCCACACGCTTACGGGTAACTCTACGAATGGGTCGAATATCTTTTTTAGTTGTCCGGCAATCATATCTACAATTTTTATAAGGGGTTTGATTTCATCAGCTGCTCTATGTCTCTGGGTGTTATCTCAGGATTCGATCCCTGACGGCTGGCTACCAACGATCCGATGGCACATCCATAGGCTAGGGCTTCTTCGATCGAGTTTCCGCAGAGATATTTTGATAGGAAAGCGGCCAAAAAGCTATCTCCTGCTCCCACCGTATCTTTGACCTCGATTTGGAATCCTGGGTGGTGGACGATCTTTCCTTCCGCATAAAAGCTGGCTCCCGAGGCAGCTCTGGATACCAAGATGGATTTTTCTCCCGTGATTTCGAGCAGGTTTTGGATTTGAAGTGCGATGCCTTGATCGGTGGTGTCATCCATGTGGGTGAGTTCGGCCAGCTCTTCATGATTTAGTTTGATGAAATCAGCCGTGCGGAGGAAATATTTGGTCTCCTCTAAGTCAAAATGAGGTTTTCGGATATTGAGGTCGAATATTTTAAAGCGAGCTTGGTCGTAGAGCTTGAGTAGGGTGGCTTTTGATACAGCGTCGCGGTAAGCGAGCGAACCGAAAAGAAGGGCATCAGCTCCTTGTATGAGGGCGTCCATGGATGATTGGTAGGGGATCTTGTCCCAGGCTACAGGGTGACAAATGTCATAGCTGGCGGCGCCTTGACTGTCCAGGCTGACTTGAACCACACCTGTCGGGAGGTCGTCCAGCCTTTGGATATATTCAGTAGTAGCTCCCCGCTGCTTTATGAAGTCCAGCAATTCTTCCCCCCAGGAATCTTGTCCTACTGCGGAAACCACGATTCCCTCAAGGCCGAGGGCACAGAGGCGGATGGCCGCATTCATCGGTGCTCCACCGGGTACGCTGCCCGTGGGCAGTTGGTCCCAGAGTATTTCTCCAAAGCAAACGATTCGTTTTTTCATGGTATTGATTTTAGTAAATGTGGTTAGATGTGTGAAAGGATAAAATCTTAGGGATGCGTCACCCCGAATTCCTCCATCAATTGTAGGCCGTAATTTCTTATTTGATCTATGATGGTGATGGCACCCTGCCCACGTGCAGTAATGCTGTACTCTACCTTTGGAGGTACGACTGGGAAGACCTCTCGGTGAATAAATCCCTCAGACTCCAGTTCCCGGAGCTGGGAGGTCAGCATCTTATGGGTAATGCGAGGCATGGATTTTTTTAGCTCCCCATAGCGCATGGTACGATCTTTTAGGCGCCAGAGGATGGGCATTTTCCAAGTCCCTCCGATTCTATCCATGGCAAATTCCACTGGATTGTAGTACAGCTTGTTGTTGTATGAAAATTCTGGCATTACTCATTTATCTGATTATCAATATACTTTCTAAAAAGTAAGTATGGTACTTTGAAGTAAGTATATAGACAAAGGTACTACAAGTGGGTAATTTTGTGTCATCAATTCATCCAAAATATTCACAAATGAAGAAAAAAATCTCAGTGCTGCTTTGGGCATCACTCCTCATGGCAAGTATCAGCTTTGCTCAATCTTCAAAAAATGTAAAAAAATCAAAGACAATGACAACAGAAGTAAACAGTTATGTGCACTTTCATGGTGCTCCTTCGAAGGGGAAAATTTTAATGGTGGCCAGTTCACCGAGCGTAAGCAAACAGACAGGGTGGCCTATCGGATTTTGGGCTGCCGAATTGACGCATCCGCTTCGGGTATTTCAAGAAGCCGGCTATGAGATAGAGCTCGTCTCTACGGAAGGCGGTGCACTGATGATGGATGGGTATTCAAATCCTGTTGACGCGAGTGGGTACTCAGCTCATGATGTGATCTCCCTAGGATACATGCAGAAACCTGAATTCAATGCCATGCTGCAAAATACTAAAAAACTGACTGAAGTAAATCATCAGGATTATGTAGCGATCTTCTTAGTAGGTGGTCAGGGTCCGATGTACACTTTTAGAGGCAACAAATCACTCGAAAAACTATTTGTCTCTTTTTATGAAGCGGGTAAACCTAATGCAGCAGTGTGCCATTCCACTACCTTGCTGCTTGAAGCGAAAGACTCCAAAGGAGAATTGCTCGTGAAGGGGAAGACCTGGACTGGATTTGCAGATGCAGAGGAGGAATTTGCGGATCAGGCAGTGGGTATGAAGATCCAGCCTTACAGAATCGAAACGGAAGCTAAAAAAATAGCTGGAACGACTTTTAAGGTAGCAGCTCCTTTTAGCGCTTATGCCATAGCAGATGGAAATCTAATCACCGGACAGCAACAAAATTCTGGTGCAGCTGCCGCCGAATTGCTCGTCAAACTACTGAATTAATCCCAAATGTTTTTTAGGAAACTCCGAAATTATCCATGGAGGGCTGCGGTAGTGGTCCTCCTGGTTTTTTCTACTGTGGAGGTCTATGCCCAGATCAACGAGTCTGATACCTCCAAGTACGAGATAAAAATAGGCATCAATGGAATTGTCCAAAAAGGGAATGTGGATCTCATCATTCTGAGGTCAAGGGTTGAATGGATGGCTGATTTGGGAAAAAACTTTGTGGTGAAAAGTCAGAGCAACACCCTCTATCAATCTTTCAGTGGATGGAAGGCTGATCAAGATCTGAATAGTCGAAATTTTCTGTACTATTCGCCAAGGGAGCGTCTTTATCCTTTTGCAATGGCCTTCGTGCAGACAAATTTCAGAAGAAAATTGGGTTTTCGATATTTTTCGGGACTAGGGGTCAGCTATTCTATCGTACAGAGAGAAAACATGTATGTGAAGGTTTCCGGTAGTATGGTCAGGGAAGAAAGTAGATTTGATGCCCAAAAATATTCGGAGCCATGGTATGATGGAGCTGATCAGATCCGGATTTGGAGACCAACCAGTTACGTAGCTGTGGGACTTGGTGGTCGGGATCAGAAAATTCATTTTCATGGCAGTGCCTCGTGGCAGCCGGGACTTGATCCCGTATCCAATCAGCGTTTTCAAGGCGAGGCGACTGTTGAAATTAAAGTTGCCAAGGGATTTGCCTTGACCTTGCAGTATCTCTATAGCTATGAGGGCGTGGTACCCCTGTCGGTGCAGAAATCTGATAGCATATTTAGTTTTGGTGGAAATTATCGTATTCGAAAATAAACATGTATGATCATCAAAAGAAATTTTAATCCGCTACGAGTTCTAGGGTACGTACGTGCTGAACTTATATGGGCTGGTGTAGTATCAATGGCTGTATATCTGGTGTATGTGGGTGGTCATCTCAAGGCCTATTTGCCTTTTTCAGTAGCGGGTATTTTGGGAAGTGCATTGGCCATTTTTATTGCATTTCGAAACAACAGTGCCTATGGCAGGTGGTGGGAGGCACGGACACTTTGGGGTGGCATCATTAATTCAAGTCGGGTTTTTGCTCGATTGGTGATTACGTTTACTGATTCCCATGCCCACAAGCCTAATTTCGATCTTCAAAGAAGCGACACTTTCAAAAGAGAATTGGTTTATCTGGCGATCGCTTGGGCTCATGCCCTTCGAATTCATCTGAGGAATCAAGATATCTGGGCAGAACTAAAACCACTGCTAGATTCGACAGACTTTGAAAAAGTAGTAGCAGCACAAAACAAACCCAATATGATCCAACTGATGATGGGACAGAAAATATATGAAGCTATGGCAAATGGCACCTTGGCAGGATTTGATAGCTTTCAGATGGAAGGCCAGCTGTTAGCATTAGCCAATTATCAAGGGGGCTGTGAGCGAATAAAAAATACGCCACTGCTTAGGCAGTACGATTATTTCACTCGGGTGTTTTTATACACCTTTATGCTATTGCTGCCATTTTGCTTGATCGGCGATTTTATCAAAATGGAGATATCATTTTTACTGATACCCATATCGATGATCATTTCGTTTGTATTTGCAATTATTGGTAAGGTGGGCGAGGTCAATGAGGACCCTTTTGAGAATAGGATCACGGATGTTCCGCTTACCGCTTTGTGTAATACCATCGAAAGAGATTTGAGGGAGATGTTGGGTGAAAAAGATTTACCGAAAAAAATGGAAGCTCGAGACGGATTTTTATTCTGACGAGCAATCAATTCAGATAAACAATAAAAATAAATCATATGAAAATAGCAATCATTGGTACTGGAAATGTCGGGGGAGCCTTGGCTACTAAATGGGCAAAGGCGGGTCATGAGATTTTTCTTGGCGTCCGGGATCTCCAAAATTTTAAAGGACAGGTATTGTTAGAAAATCCAAATACGGCTGTTTTTTCCGTGGAGGATGCCGTAAAGAAATCTGAGGTGATTTTGATTTCTACCCCTGCTCCATCCGCAGTGGAGGTAGCCAAAAGCCTTGGGGATACGACGGGTAAAATCATCATCGATGCCATGAATATTGTAATGGGGCGTGGTCCGATTGGGTATACCAATACTTCGGTTGCTATATTAGATCATACTCAAACGCGTGATGTGGTGAAGTGTTTCAATACCACGGGTTTTAATAATATGGTGAATCCCAACTATGGAAATCTGGTTTTGGATCTTTTTGTAGCTGGAGATAGTATTCGAGGCAAGGAGATCGCGATGCAACTTTCAAAGGATGCTGGTTTTGAAACCTGCTACGCCATTGGTGGAAATGACAAATTCGAATTAAGTGAGCAATTTGCATGGTTTTGGATCAATCTTGCCATGGTGCAAGGTCAGGGCCGGGATATCGGATTTAAACTGCTCAAGAGATAGGGTTTAGACATCATACTTGAAGTTTAGCGGATAATAGGTATCCCGCATTTTTTTCGTACCCATTTTCTTCAAAAAAAAAAGAGGCTGTCCAAATAATTCGGACAGCCTCTTTTCTTTTCGTTTACTGTGCGTAGCTCTCGATGGGTGGGCACGTACAGACCAGATTGCGGTCTCCATGCGCATTGTCCACGCGGGATACAGTCGCCCAGAATTTATAGCCTGCTCGAAGGTATGGTAACGGGTAGGCTGCCTGGCTTCTGCTGTAAGGCATGGTCCATTCGTCCGCACTGATTTTTTCGAGGGTGTGTGGCGCATTGACCAGCGGATTTTGATCCGTAGGCCAGTCCCCTTTGGCGATATGGTCGATTTCTGCTTTGATGGCGAGCATCGCGTCACAGAATCTATCGAGTTCGTCTTTGGATTCGCTCTCTGTTGGCTCGATCATGATGGTACCTGCCACTGGGAATGAAAGGGTCGGTGCATGGAATCCGTAGTCGATCAATCGCTTGGCTACGTCTTCTGCACTCACGCCCACTGCCTTGAATGGACGGAGGTCGATGATAAGCTCATGTGCTGCTCTACCCATGGCACCTTTATACAATACTGGATATGCATCTTCGAGTCTCGCCTTGATATAGTTGGCATTGAGGATGGCATATTTCGAAGCATTGGTCAGTCCGTCCGGCCCGAGCATGCGGATGTATGCGTGTGAGATAAGGAGGATGCTGGCACTTCCATATGGTGCTGCGGATACAGCTTTGATGCCTTTGCTGCCACCTGTATGTACGAGGGCGTGTCCCGGTAGGTATGGCGCCAGTTTGTCATTTACGCAAATTGGACCCATTCCTGGACCACCGCCACCGTGCGGGATGGCAAAGGTCTTGTGGAGGTTGAGGTGACACACGTCTGCTCCGATAATACCTGGGCTGGTAAGTCCTACCTGAGCGTTCATGTTGGCACCGTCCATGTAGACGAGTCCGCCAGCCTCGTGGATGGCTGCACAAATTTCTTTAATTTTGGTTTCGAATACGCCGTGTGTGGATGGATAAGTCACCATCAGACATGAAAGCCTATCAGCGTACTGAGCTATTTTTGCTTTTAGATCATCGACATCGATATTTCCGTCATCATCACAGCCTACGACCACGACTTCCATACCTGCCATAACGGCCGATGCTGGATTGGTACCGTGTGCAGAAGATGGGATGAGGGCCACGTTTCTATGGGTCTGTCCGCGATCTTCGTGGTATGCTCGGATGGTAAGCAGTCCCGCATATTCGCCTTGTGCACCAGAGTTTGGCTGAAGGGAACAAGCTGTGAAGCCCGTTGCCTGACAAAGCCAAGCTGAAAGCTCCTCAAATACCTGCTGATATCCTTTGGTTTGATCTACGGGCGCAAATGGGTGAAGATTTGCAAACTCCGGCCAAGAAACTGGCATCAGCTCCGTTGCAGCATTGAGCTTCATGGTGCAAGATCCGAGTGAGATCATGGAGTGTGTCAGAGATAAGTCTTTGTTCTCCAATCTCTTGATGTACCGCATCATTTGGCTTTCGGTGTGGTAGCTAGAGAATACTGGGTGTGTACAGAATCCTGTAGTTCGCACCAACTGTTCTGGAACATGGAGGTGGACTGGCTGGATGGTATTTGGTCTTTCTGTATTTTTGATTTTCGCAAATATATCGAGTAGGGCATCTACATCTTCTCTAGAAGTCGTCTCATCAAGGGCGATCCCGATGCCATTTTTGTCATAGTGAAGATTAATTCCAGCAGCTTCGAATGCGGACTTAGCAGCAGATTGATCCAATCCCGTCACGAATATTGTGTCGAAGAAGTGGCTGTTTTTGACATTAATCCCTAGGCCTTGTAATCCGTGGAATAGTCTGCAGGTGTGGTGATGGATGGTTTCTGCGATCCCTTTTAGTCCTTCTGGGCCGTGGTACACCGCATACATGGCAGCCATATTGGCGAGGAGTGCCTGTGCGGTACAGATATTGGAGGTGGCTTTTTCTCTTCTGATGTGTTGCTCTCTGGTTTGGAGGGCCATTCGGAGTGCTTTGTTGCCATCTACATCGACAGAGACACCGATGATTCTTCCTGGAATCAGGCGCTTGTGCTCGTCATTCGTTGCGAAGAATGCGGCATGTGGTCCACCATATCCCATTGGTACGCCGAATCGCTGGCTATTTCCGATCGCGATATCTGCACCCCATTCGCCTGGAGGCGTGAGAAGTGTAAGTGACATCAGATCCGTTGCAACACAGATCATGATTTCTGCCACTTTGCAGTTGGCTGCCAGCTGGGTGTAGTCTTCTACATCACCGATGGCATTTGGATATTGAAGAAGGATACCGATGTATTCCTCTGATATTTTAAATTCTTTCCAGTCGCCGATTTCGATTTCGATGTTGAGCGGTGTTGCTCGGGTGTAAAGAACCTCGATCGTTTGCGGGAGTACATTGTGATCGACAAAAAACTTCGTCGCCGGATTATTTTTTCGTTTTTTATTTCTGATGCCCTCCATCATGGCCATGGCTTCCGCAGCAGCGGTTCCCTCATCAAGGAGTGATGCATTGGCAATGGGTAAACCTGTTAGCTCAGATACCATTGTTTGGAAGTTGAGCAATGACTCGAGTCTTCCCTGAGCGATTTCGGCCTGGTATGGGGTATATTGGGTGTACCAACCTGGATTTTGGAAGATATTGCGGAGGATGACGGACGGTGTGATGGTCCCGTAGTAACCCCTTCCGATGTATGATTTAAATAGTTTGTTCTTTTTGGCTGTATTTTGGAGTTCGTTGAGGTAGGCATACTCGGTGATCGGCTCAGGAATATCCATTCGGTCTTTTCTCCTGATATCCGTCGGTATGGTCTCATCGATGAGCTGATCAAGGCTATCGACGCCAATGGTAGCGAGCATTTCAGTTTTTTCAGACTCCGATGGTCCGATGTGTCTTCTTTCGAAAGATTTTAAATACTGGTTTGATTCCATGGTTTCTATATGGTGAAGGATTTAAAGTAATTGACGGTGCGAAAGTAACGATATTTCTACACACTCAATGTACAACACAACACCAAAAAAAAGGATTTACCTAATTTAGAATTTGATGAAACCAATCGTATGATTTGGGGCACCTAGGCTGTAAACGGTTCAGTTTTTATTTGAGATCGAAAGTGGATAAATCCATCAACTTATAGGAAGAAGATCTCGATTTGTTGGTGCTTGATTGTCAGAATTTATTTTTCCACATCATACTTTCCATCGGACGAGTAGATCGCTCAATATATTTGGCATTGGGCTTTTTGTTGTAGTAGTTTTTGATTTCACCTTCTACTTTGAAATAGATAAGCTGACCGATGGGCATACCCGCGTACACACGCACAGGCTGCGTGCAGCTGATCTCTAACGTCCAAGCATTGCAAAATCCGACGTCGCCCTTGCCAGCGGTGGCATGGATATCAATGCCAAGCCGGCCTACGCTTGATTTACCTTCTAGGAATGGTACGGTGGTGTGGGTCTCGGTGTACTCCAAGGTGACTCCGAGGTATAATTTTCCGGGCTGTAGGATGAAGCCTTCTTCTGGAATTTCGAAATGCTGGATCTGGTTGTGCTTTCTGGCATCGAGGACCTCGTCGATGTAAGTCGCCAGATTTTTACCGAGGTGCACATCATATGAATTGGTGCCAAGACATGCAGGGTCGAAGGGTTCGATGACGATCTCCCCCCGATCAATGGCTGCAAGGATCTCTTGGTCGCTCAGTATCATGGATTATAGATTGAAGGCTGCTTTGATTTTATCCACGTAGTCCAGCTTTTCCCATGTGAAGGTCTCTACTTCCATGGTTTTGGTCTCGCCAGAGCCATCTTTGAAGATGACGGTTTTTACTTCCGGAGTGCGGCCCATGTGACCATAGGCAGCGGAAGATGAGTAGATGGGATTTCGCAGTTTCAGTCTGGTTTCGATGGCGTAGGGCCTCATGTCGAAGATATCGTAAACGATCTGAGCGATTTCACTATCGAGTTTGTTTACCTTTGAGGTACCGTAGGTGTTTACGTAGATGTTGGTTGGTTTCGCTACCCCGATGGCGTAGGATACCTGTACGAGTACCTCATCACAAACGCCTGCGGCTACCAGATTTTTAGCAATGTGGCGAGTGGCATAGGCTGCGGATCTATCTACTTTACTGGGATCTTTCCCCGAGAATGCACCACCTCCGTGAGCACCTTTGCCACCGTACGTATCTACGATGATTTTTCGTCCCGTCAATCCTGTATCACCGTGTGGTCCTCCGATTACAAATTTTCCAGTCGGATTGATGTGGTAGGTAATATGATCTGTAAAGAGTGCCTGTAGTTCAGGTTTAAGCTCTGATTTGATGGCAGGGATGAGGTATGTGAGGATATCATTTTTGATAGCATCGAGCATGGTTTTTTCAGCTAGAGCCTTATCAGATGGGGCATCCGAAGCTGGAAGCACGAATTCGTCATGCTGTGTAGAGATTACGATTGAGTCGATTCGGATGGGTCTATTGTCATCGCTGTATTCGATGGTCACCTGAGATTTTGCATCCGGACGAAGGTAGGTCATGACTTCACCTTTTTTTCGGATGTCAGCCAATACCTCCAATAATCTGTGAGATAATGCCAGCGCTAATGGCATGTAATTTTCGGTTTCGTTTGTTGCATACCCGAACATCATCCCTTGGTCACCCGCACCCTGGTCTTCTTTGTTTGCTCTGTCCACCCCTTGATTGATATCTGGAGACTGCTCATGGATAGCCGAAAGTATTCCACAGGAGTTAGCCTCAAACATGTACTCTGATTTCGTGTAGCCAATTCGTCGGATTACATCTCGTGATATTTGTTGGACATCGAGGTAAGTTTTGGATTTTACTTCTCCAGCCAGTACGACCTGCCCCGTGGTCACCAGTGTTTCGCAAGCTACCTTTGATTCTGGGTCAAATGCTAGAAAATGATCAACCAGTGCATCAGAAATTTGGTCAGCAACTTTGTCTGGGTGCCCCTCAGATACAGATTCGGAAGTGAATAGATATGGCATGAAATTCAGTATTTACGTACAAAAATTTGTTTTAACTAAGTTTTTAGCGCTGCAAATTTATAAATATTCTGAAAGTTTTGGGGCATTATCTGAATTTTGATTCAATTTTTCAAATTGTGTGTCGTTAGCTGATGTGGTCCCATGGAGGTCATTCATCGAATTTGGTATTTTAAGTATAGGATGTAAATTTAAAAATGGACCATTCAAAGAGATTAGGTTTTGATCTGGCGATTACCAAAAGGCGGGCTTGAGTTTTTCGAAATATGGTTGTATCTTTGCAAACCTTTTTATAAAAGCAATTTAAAATTGATAAGAGAATGAACCTTAGGAATATCGTAGCTGTCAGTGGAGAATCTGTTCTTTACACCCTCGTCGCAAACAAAAATAATGGTCTTTTGCTAGAAAATATGGATACCAAGCGTACCAAGTTTTTCTCTATGCGATTGTATCAATTTACACCCTTGGAGACAGTAGGAATCTACACGGATACGGATACCGTTGAGCTTGCTGTTATTTTCAAAGCGATGCTGGATCACGAAGCTACGCATCCGATTCCGTCTCCAAAAGATGACAATCAAACGCTGCATAATTATTTTGCGAATATTTTGACCAATTACGATCGTGATCGGGTCTATGCCAGCGATATCAAAAAAGTGGTCAAATGGTATAATTTTCTGAAGTCAAAAGACTTAGTGGTTTTTGATGAGGAGGCCACCACCGAATCAGCAACTACGGAGCAGGAATAATCCCGCTCCGCAGTAAACTGCATTATCTATCAGTACATTGGACTTGCCCAATCCTTGCCTTATTCATGATCCTCGGTAGTATGTTCTGCGGCGATTTTTGCTTGGAGCTCCGCAGGCAGAGGAGCGTAGTGACTAAAAGCCCGGCTGTGCTTTGCGATTCCCTGCGAAATGGATCTCAGTGTTGAGGAGTATTGGTACAGTTCCATCAGAGGCACTTTCGCTTTGATCTTTTGGTAGTGTCCTGCCGTATCCATTCCCTGGATGATGGCCCTCCTGGTTTGGAGATCGCTCATGATATCCCCCATAACGGCGTCCGGACAAATGATCTCCACATCGTAAATGGGCTCCAGCAATTGAGGATGGGCTTTTTCGAAAGCCTGTCGGAAGCAATTGGAAGCAGCAAGCATGAATGCCATGTCATTGGAATCTACAGAGTGCATTTTGCCATCGTAGACGGAAACCCTTATGTTCTGGCAGTGGGAGCCAGAGAGGGGACCATTTTGCATTTTCTGCATGATGCCTTTTTTGATGGCATTGGCGTACTTGGCGTCAATAGATCCACCGACGATGCACCAGTAAAATGCCAGCGAGCCGCCCCATTCCAAGGGTTCGACTTCTCGGTTTTTGACAGTAAGTCCAGCGGGATCGGGCATTCCCTCCTCAAATGGTTCGATCCGCATATGGACCTCGGCAAACTGGCCGGAGCCGCCTGATTGTTTTTTATGTCGGTAGCTTTCTTCTGCCATACGAGTGATGGTCTCGCGGTATGGTATTTTGGGCCGTTCGAACTGAAGATGGAGATTGTGTACTTTTTCGATTCGGTACTTGATGATATCGAGATGGAGTTGACCTTGGCCATACAGGATCGTCTGCTTGAGTTGGGCATTTTGTTCTACTTTGATGGTAGGATCCTCTTCTTCGATCTGATGCAGCACCCGGATGAGCTTTTCCATATCTGATTTGCCAGGAGGTACGATGGCTGTACGGATACGTGGCTCTGGAAATTCGATGGGTGTGATTTTTGCGCTTTGGGCTTTGGTCGCAAGGGTATTGTTGGTGTGGGTATCTTTGAGCTTCACAGCTACACCGATATCACCTGCCTGGAGTTTGGTGATCGGAAATCTATTTTTGCCTTCTGCAACGAAAATCTGACCAAGACGTTCCGAATTTTGCTTATCTAGGTTGTGCAGGTCTGCACCAGTCTGAAGGGTGCCGGCATAGACCTTGAAGTAGGATACCAGTCCGACTTGAGGTTCCGTGATGGTTTTGAATATGAAGATTCTGGTATTTGGGTCATTGGGGTCGCAGGCGAGTGTCTGGCCATCGGTCAGTTTTGCTGGCGGGCATTCCCAAGGGCTAGGAGCTATGTCATTGATAAATCCCATGATACGCCCACTGCCGCTATTTTTGGTGGCGGAGCAGCAGAAGATGGGAAAAATCTGCTGATGGGCGAGGGCTATCTTCAGTCCCATGGTGAGTTCCTCTTCAGTGAGCGTTCCGGCTTCGAAATATTTTTCCATCAGGCCCTCTTCATTTTCGGCGGCGGCTTCTACGATTTTATTGTGCATTTCTTTGGCACGGGCCAATTCGTTGGCTGGGATTTCTTTTTTGGTGGGTTTACCTCCATTGCTGTCGAATTCGTACATGACCATGCGGAGTGCATCCACGATGGCGAGGTGATCAGTCTTGATGGGGTACTGAAATGGGATTAGTTTTGGCCCGAAACGCTGTACAGCTTGTTCGAGTGTGGAATCAAAGTCAGCCTTTTCGTGGTCGATCTGGTTGAATACCAAGATGCTGGGTGTTTGGTATTTTTCGATGTGCTCCCAGATGAGTTCGGTGCCTACTTCGACACCATGTGCGGTGTTGATTAGGAGCAGGGCCGTGTCCGCAACTTTGAGCGAAGAAATTACTTCTCCCACGAAATCATCGTATCCCGGGGTGTCCATGATGTTGATCTTGGAGTCTTTCCAAACGGCGTGCATCAGGGTACTAAATATCGAATTTCCACGCTCTTTTTCGATGTTGGTGTAATCGGAGACGGTGTTTTTCTCAAGCACGCTTCCCATGCGACTGATGGCTTGGGATTCGAAAAGCATGGTCTCGGCAAAGCTCGTTTTTCCACACCCCGAATGCCCTAAAAGCACGACGTTTTTGATGTTTTTGAAATTTGATTCCATGAGCAAAAATTTTAATGCGTTAATAAATCATTCGAACAAGTTTAATTTTGGGTGTAAAATAATGTCTAGATTTTGATTTGCAAAATTATTTTTCAATTAATTTTTAATTTCTTTTGCTTTGGATGTCCGGTTTTTTGTGAAGTTCCTTCGTGCTTTTTTCAACTATGGGTTTTCGTAGCTATTCAATGGCTAATCTTATCATGAATAAATGGCATAATAGGCTGTGTAAGCTTGCACTCCAAGCTTTTTTTAAAATCAGTGCTGTTATTTTTTTTAGGCTAAAATTGAATTTGGAGCTGCTTGTTGGATTTTTCGTGATCGAGCAGCCATTTTTTGATGGGGAGCCCGAGTGCATAGCCAGTCAGACTGCCATTAGTCCCGATAACGCGGTGACAGGGGATGAAGATCGGAATGGGATTTTTTGCATTGGCATTGGCGACGGCTCGTGTGTGGGTAGCTCCGCCTATTTGGAGAGCCAACTGTTTGTAAGTGATGGTTTGGCCGGTAGGGACTTCTTTTACCAAAGCCAAAACACTGAGGTGATATGGACTCAGGCTGCTTAAGTCCAGTGGGATTAGATCTAAAGAATTGCTAGCTGGATTGTCGAAATAGTTTATTAATGCCTCTACTGCTAATTGTAAAATTGGGTGGGTGGGTGATACGCTGTGAGTTATGTGATCAGCCGTAATCCTCGCATGAGTCAGCCCACGTTCAGTGCACTCGAGCGTTACAGCGCCGATGGGTGTGGGTATTGTCTGACGATAGATTTGTACTGCCGGTTGCTCAGGGCTTCTCATCATTCAGGTATTCAAGTTTGTAGTCGCCGACGTGAATTTCACTTTTTTTGGTAATGCGTTGATTTTTTCGATAGTTGTAAATCCCAACGAGCAATATAATTCCTGAAAGTGTAAAAAAGCCAAATTCCATGAAGGAGGGATTATCCAGTTGGATGAGATTGCGCATACTCAGGCCAGCAACTAAAAAGTACATGGAAGTACGGATGAAGGCCAAAAGGGTGGTTTGATTGGCAAGGTAGGTGCGTTGAATGGCTAATTTTTCGCGAAGCAGTAAGTCTTTGTTCATGGATGCCGATTGTTGATTTTTTTGTGATGTAATATAGATGGTATGGTTTTAATTTTTCAGATCGTAGGCATGTGCATATTGAGGGAAATATTGATCGAATTTCTCCTTTTCCTGTAGACTGACCAGGGCAAAGATGACATCTTCGTTCAAGTCTTGTAGTCCCGTCACGGTTTTGACTTGGGTCAGGTCCCAATCCCAATTGGCTTTGAGGATTTCCCAGTCCTCTGGCGTGGGGATAGGCCATTGTGTGCGATTCAATATTTTCCATACTTGCAGATAGGCGTATAGGACGATATTGAAATACTGGGTCGGATTGGTGATGCCATGGATAGCATGGTCGAGTGAAAAGATAAGCACGCCATCCTCTTCTTCGACTTCAACAGTGTGTAAGTATGGATGCAGCGGTGTCGGAAATGGGTGTTTGTACACGAAGATGCGGTCAAAATCACCCAAGAGGTAGTCTTCTTGGTAAAATCCCACTTGTATTCCTTGGGAGGCGATAGCCGCCTGAATATCGTAAGGGACCTCTCGCTCCTCCCTGCCTACTGCTGTAAACGCTCGTCCCTCTAGATACAAATACAGACGGTTTTCAAAGATTATTTTTTCCTCGGCCGAAAGTGCTTTGTAGAAAGCGTGATACTTGTCGAGCCACTTTTTAATCCGTTCATCTAGTTCTGGGGTATGTCGGCTGAGCCACCAGTGATCCATATGTGCTTTAAATAGGAAAGCTGCGCTAAGTAAAATGACGGGAACAATCACCCAGACGCTTAAATTTTCTCCCTCTATCCAAGCTGTGAAAAAGTAGTATCCAGCCCAAATACCAAGTAAAACTAAAATAATGGAAGAAATAGAATAAATCCGAATGTGCATCAATGATCAAATTTGAAAGCAAAGATACGATGACAAATAGAACCTTGGATCAACAAAAAAGGCCTCGGTAACTCCGAGACCTTTTTTTGTGGTACCTCCCGGACTTGAACCGGGGACACACGGATTTTCAGTCCGATGCTCTACCAACTGAGCTAAGGTACCTCCCTTAAAATGCGACGCAAAGATACTACTGTTTTTGTGACTAGCAAGTTTTTTTCGGAATATTTTGAACCTTTTCCTGAGTAATTACTCCAAATGCTTGACTATGAGTAGTTTTTATCCTGGATTTATCTGCAATGAAGTGATCTGCAGGAATGAACATTCTAAATTTTTGGAGTAAAAACATGACACGGATTGGAAGTATCAAGGACTTTGCTAGTAAAAATCAAGGACTTAAAAGCGTAAACCAAAAAGTTTGCCTATAATTTAGGGAATATCGCTAGAAACGACAGAAGTCCAGTCATGGACAGAAAACTCAGAAGGTGCTTATCATATTATTGTGGGTAAGAATTTTGGGGCCGTCTTCTGTGATCCAGATGGTATGTTCGTGTTGGGCTACGAAGCTACCGTCTTTGGTGATGTATGTCCAGCCGTCTCCTTTTTCTTTGGCGAGAGAGGCCTTGGTAGAAATAAAGGTTTCAAGGGCGATGACCACATCTTTTTTGAATCTTCGAAAATTGAATCGGTCATAATAACAGGGGATTTCAGAGGGATCTTCGTGGAGACTTCTACCTACGCCATGGCCCACCAGATTTCTGATTACCGTGAGGCCTCTCGATTTGGCTTCGGTTTCTATATATTTGCCGATGTCAGAAATGCGGAGTCCGGGGCTAAGCATTTGAATGGCGCTGTGGAGGATTTCTTTAGAGGCCTGTACGAGGGGGTCGAGATTTTGGGTGTCTTCACCTAGAATGAAGGAGCCACCATTATCAGCCCAGTACCCATTTTTTACGCCAGAAACATCAATATTGATCAGATCACCAGATTTTACGATGGTTTTATCAGAGGGGATGCCGTGTGCCACCTCATTGTTCACACAGATACATGTGTATCCTGGAAATTTGTAGGCGCTATTGGGAGCAGATTTAATTCCCAGCTCATTCATGATGCTTGCACCATAGAGGTCTATTTGTTTGGTGGACATTCCTGGCTTCGTAAAGGCTTTCATTTCTGCGAGGACTTGTCCTACTGCTTCACTGATTTCTTGCATAGCTGCAAATTCCTCTTGAGTCTTAATAATCATGAACAATAATTTTTAATTGGTGGCAAAAAGGTGCAAAAATATAAAACTTAAGGTCCTAACACAGATTTTACAGAGCTTGTTTAATCTTGGTTGTCCTTCGTTTTTTGAGGTTCAGCCATAAAACGCTGCATGTGCGATTCATCGTACATTTATACCTATTTTCCAGATTCGTTTCAATTCAAGAGAGCGTTTTTGAGATATTGACGTATCTTTGCGAACATAATCATGGTCACCGGATGAGTAAATTTGTAGTATCTGCACGAAAATATAGGCCCACAAAATTTGAGGATGTCATCGGACAAGCCCATATCGCTAATACCCTTAAGAATGCTATCCAGACTTCCCAATTGGCACACGCTTTCCTATTTTGCGGTCCGCGCGGAGTAGGGAAGACCACTTGTGCGAGAATTTTGGCCAAGGTCATCAATTGCCAAAACCCTCTTGATAAAGTGGAGCCATGCAACCAATGTGCCTCCTGCAAATCCTTCAATGAAAACGCATCTTTCAATATCTTCGAACTAGATGCCGCCTCTAACAACAGTGTGGAACACATCCGTACCCTGATAGAGCAGGTCAGATTTCAGCCACAGCACGGCACCCACAAGGTATTCATCATTGATGAGGTCCACATGCTATCTTCACAGGCATTCAATGCATTTTTGAAGACCTTGGAAGAACCGCCCTCCTACGCCATTTTTATATTGGCCACTACAGAAAAACATAAGATCCTGCCAACCATCCTTTCCCGATGCCAGATATTTGACTTCAAGCGGATACAGCCAAAGGATGTCATGGTGCAGCTGGAGATGATCTGTAAAGCGGAAAACCGCATCGCCGAGACAGAAGCACTGCACCTGATCGCCACCAAAGCAGACGGAGCGATGCGGGACGCCCTATCTATCTTTGACCGGATAGCAAGCTCCTCTTCGGGAGATATCACCTACAAAGATGCCGTAGCTAATCTCAATGTACTAGACTATGAATATTACTTCCGAATCGTAGATGCAATATTAAGGTCAGATCTGACCGATATCTTCTTGATCTTGGATGAAATTATCAAAAATGGATTTGACCCTGAGCTCGTAGTACAGGGACTTGGAGAACACATTCGTGAACTTCTGATCGCAAAGGATTCCCAAACACTACATCTCATGGAGTGCAGCGACCAACTCAAACTCCGATACTTACATCAGTCCAAGCTTTGTAATAGCTCCTTCTTACTGAGCGCATTGGACCTTCTCAATCAATGTGACATTCACCTACCAAAAGCGAAGAACAAGCGACTATACGTGGAAATCTGTCTGAGCAAACTTACGTATCTTCAGAATCTTCGAAGCGTCGAGATCTTCGGAACTCCAGTGGGAGAAGAAAAAAAAAACTGAATTCGCCGGCTAATCTATCCTCAGAACCCATCAATGCCTCGCATTCGGTGGTGACACCTGTCTCCGATGCACCGCCGATTCCAACTAATGCCCAGCGGCAGCAGCCTTCTCCCATACCAGTACCGAATGTGATCATGGATCAAACTCCTGACCAGACAACCCAAGAAGCACCCAAAAAGGAATTATCCAAACTGAAGATGAAAGTTGGGGCTGGCATATCCAATATCGCTAAGATAACGGAGGAAGTAGCCAAGAGTGCAGATCTCGAACAAAGCAACAGAAAACCTCTGAATATCACAGAAATGAACCAGCTTTGGAATCAGTACGCACAAAATCATCCCTCTAAAGGTGTCCAGTCTGCCCTCAATTCTGTGAAAATCGACATTCATCAGCAGATCGTGAAGGTGGTCACACCTACCCAAGTAGCCAAAGATATGATCCAACAGGAACAGACCCTTGTGCAAGAAATCCGCACGTATTTCAGCAATCCGCAAATTACTTTTGAGTTTGAGATAGACCCAAGTCAGTTTCCAGAGTTGGACCTCATACAGACTCGATTACCCATCACTGCACATGAAAAGCTTCAAGAAATGGCATCCAAAAATCCGACACTGATGGACTTCATCGATCAATTGGGCTTGAGGCTAAAATCCTGAAATTGGAATGTGTGCGACATTTTGTTGTTTTTTTGAGCGAGAATGCTCCTTATTTGCACACTTTGGAGTACTTTAGTTCCATAATTATATCTGCTTTTTCAATCAGAAATCAATGATTAAAGAAGTGGGAGGGAGTCGATCTTGAAAACGAGCGACTGACCCCAAAAACTGACTATAAACAATAAAAACAATACGGCTATGAATCCAATCGAACCAAATTTGACGAACATCCACAGCATTCAAGAGATGTTTGACCCAAGATATCAAATATTTCCGAATGAAAGCTACCAAATCAAGACCTACTCTGATGGGGAGATCATCTACCAAGGCGCTAAAAATATAGATAAGCTTTATTTTCTGTTCGAGGGTAGTGTAAAGATCTACAAGGATACAGATCTAGGCAAAGAGATCATCAAAGATATCATACATGCAGGCAGTGTATTTGGCGAAGGTGTCCTCAGTGATATTTATGACAAAGAAGAGATCGCTGTGGCTACCTCTGAAGTAACCCTCGCTGCTGTACTAGTGGATGAATTTCGAAAACTAATGCGACTGAATTCAAAACTACAATCATGGTTTATGGATGCCATGCTAAGAAGGGCTACCACCATCGAAAATCGACTTGGCTCTCTCCTATTCAAAGACAGTAGGTCTAGGATTATCGACTATCTTATAGCCGAAATCAAAAACAGGGGAGAGAAAGTGGGCTATGAGCTTGTACTGAGACGACCGCATACCCATCAGGAGGTGGCCGATATCACCAATACCTCCCGACAGACCGTGACTACGGTGCTCAATGAACTTAGAGATCACGGAATGATTGAGTTCAATCGAAGAAGACTTTTGGTCCGCGATTTTGACAGATTAGAGAAAGAAAGCATACAATAGTTATTTCGGGGTTCTTGGCTCTTGTATGGTCAAGGGACAAACCAGAGTAAAGATTTTTTTGAAAAATTAATCATGAAAATGTTGCCTACTATCATTTAAATTTTACTACTTTTACGACTCAATCATGCAAGCAAGACGATAAACGTATTTTTACAAAATAAAATTATTTTAATGAGCTTTTTAAGAAATTTTATTGCTTTATTTTTACTAACTGTTCTAGTTTCGGGGATTTCAGCACAAGATATCCACTTTACACAGTTTTACATGTCACCGCTCAATTTGAACCCGGCAATGACGGGTGTGATGAATTGTAAAAACCGTTTTATAGGCAATTATAGAAACCAATGGGCCAGTGCCTTGGGTGCAAATGCATTCAATACCTACTCTGTGTCCTACGACCAAAAGACACCCATCGGTAGGGATGATTACTTCGGTATAGGCGGTACCCTTTGGGGTGATGTGGCTGGAGAGTCTCGCTTCGGTACGACGTCCGGAAGATTATCGCTCTCTTACTCTAAGAAGATGGCGGGCTACAGAAAAAAAGCCAGCTACCTCGTATTTGGAGCTGATGGAGGTATCGTACAGAGACGCGTACGTACCGGTGACTTGATCTGGCCTGGCCAAATAGATGGCACGGGTGTAGTCAATCCTGGAGGTGGAGAAGTGATTCCTGACACAGATTTCATCTATGCAGATCTTTCTGCTGGTGTGCTTTGGTTTAGTGTGATTGATAAATACACCAATTGGTATTTGGGAGCAGCATTGCACCACCTTAACCAGCCAAATGTAAATTTTTTCGAAACAGCGGTATCACTATACAGCCGTACGACGATCCACGGTGGAGCTCAGTTTCCGCTGAAGCCAAAGATCTCTGTGCTTCCTTTCTTCGTCTGGATGTCCCAAGGACCACACAGACAATTCAATGGTGGTGCAAATCTTAGATTTGCCCTAGGACCATCACGGCTGTCCAATCAGTCTTGGGAAGTCGGTGCTTGGTACCGACTCGGAACACAGGCTGGTCCTGCTGGAACTGCTGAAGAAAATCAATCTTCTCTCCACAGCGATGCAGTGATCCTTTCTACTAGATTCAATTATGAGCAGTTCGGTATAGGATTCAGCTACGATATCAATGTATCCAAGCTTGCATCTGGTAGCTCTGCAAATGGTGCATTCGAATTTTCATTGACCTATGATATTTGTGGTCCAGAAAATAGAGGAGTCTACTGTCCAAGATTCTAATGAATAGATCAAAAGATAAAATTAGGGAGCTCAAAGGTGACTTTGATCTCCCTTTTTGTTTCACTTAATAACTCTTATATTTAGACTATGTTTGGTGGTAAAAAAGCGGAATCCCCTTCCAATCAGAATGCAAATACGCCTAGCTCAAATTCAAACAACATTTTGGTCGTAGGGACGAAGATTGAAGGAAAAATCTCAGCTGGGTCAGATATGCGACTCGATGGCGAACTGATCGGCGACCTTACTTGTTCCGGAAAATTGATCATCGGACCTGAGGGTAAGGTGGTCGGAAATATAAAATGCCAGAATGCGGTAATTGAAGGTGTCTTTGAAGGCAATCTAGAGGTGGCTGAGCTTCTGAATATTCGCGAGACTGCCAAGATCCAAGGTGATATTATCACGGATAAACTGATCGTGCAGTCTGGTGCAATCTTCAACGTCACTTGCAAAATGGGACATCAGAGCTCTGCCAAGAAGGTATAATAGGTCTTGTCCTCAATACGCACATGGATACACGAGATAAACCCAAGCTAAAAAGCGCCCATCAGTTCTTAAAATACTCAGGATTGGCCTTCCAGCTATTGGGGGTATTGGCCTTCATGCTTTTTTTGGGACAATACATCGATGGTAAGTTGGCCATGGAGACACCCATAGCGTCCATAGTCCTGTTATTGGTAGGTTTCATCGGAGTGATTTACAAATTGATTATTGATCTATCCAAATAAATGAGCACACTTAAATCCAGTGATTTTTATAAAGCTTTTGGACTTGTCAATGCATTGCTCTTGGCAGTCTTGGTCTATTGGCATTCGCTGGAGGGTTGGGCATCGCTATGGGATTTGAGCATTATTGGGCTAGTCGTTTTTGGGGTATATCAAGTGGTGCTTTATCGACTTTGTATACGTAGCCTGCAGTATTCTAATCATGCCGTACTTACGAAATTGGTATTGGGCAGTTTTTTGGTGAAATTCATAATCGTCATCAGTTGTGTATCCATTTATTATTTAGTCATTGATCCTACCCATCCTCAATTTGTATTGCCTTATCTATTGATATATGTGGTGCATGCCATATTCGGAACTTGGTTTTTGAATCGGATGAAAAGCTAAGGAATTCAGTCATTTGTCCTAGAAATTGGCCCAAAATGGACACAAAATACCTGTTAAGGAGTTGTTAAAATAATCTTTTTTCTTCGGTGCGAACAACCGTTCATTCGCTTTTACAATATCTCTCATAAATTTAAATTTAATGGTAGTAAAAGTATTGAATGTTTGCTTTCTATTTCTTTGTTTTTCACTACAAATTTTTGGGCAGCAGTCCGAAAAAACTAACAAATTGCTGCAACTAAATGACGAGCAGTATTTCTTCAATAGAGACAGTGCCTACGTCAATCCGCTCTATGGTCTGAAAAAACTTATCTACGGCAATCGAAGGTTTGCGGAGAATAAGTCCATCAAACCAAGACAAACGGATACAGACCTCAAAAACAATGAGCTTGGCCAAAAGCCCTATGCCATTATCGTCGGTTGCTCGGATAGCCGTGTGCCGAATGAAATTATCTTTGACCAAGGGGTTGGTGATTTGTTCATCGTAAGGACAGCTGGCCAGGTAATGGCAGAAGCATCGTATGGCACGATCGAGTACGCTACGGAGGTGCTCAAAACGAAATTGATTGTGGTACTCGGCCATGAATCCTGTGGGGCGGTAGAGGCAGCCATGAAGCTTCCTCCAAATCCTCCTGGCCACGTCGTGACACTAATTAATTCTATCAAACCTGCTTCACGTATTGCTAAAGCTCACCCCAATCTATCATCTAAAGAAGCACTTGATCTAGCCATTAGGGAAAATGTAATTCAGCAGGTGCAAGAGCTGAGGGAACTAGAACCTGTACTTAGCAAAAAGTATGAGCGAGGAGAAATACTCATCGTCGGTGCCGTGTATAACCTTCATTCTGGAGCGGTGACATTTGTCGAGGAGACTATAGAATCCCTGCCAATCTTCAGTGGAACAAAAGTATCCATGAACACCAATAAAAAGCCTTAACTTGCACCTAAATTTTAATCAGATGAGGTGTATAATACTTGTAATTTTTTTGGCTTTATGGGCGCCACTTCAAGGTTCTGGACAATCAAATCCGGTTGAGGAGGATAAGTTAGGTGCATGGTACATGTATTTTTTCCAGAAGAAGCTGGGATCTGGACCATGGGGTATCCAAGGGGACTACCAGTTCCGCAATTGGAATCTGGGAGGAGATCTGGAGCAGTTGCTCCTACGGACGGGTGTCACCTACCGACCTAAGAACACGGACATCATGTTCACGGGCGGATACGCGTACATCAATACAGGCAACCCTGGGGAAGGTGGGAACTCTGTGGTAGAGCATCGTACGTACCAAGAGGCTTTACTCCCGCAAAGGATTGGATCCCGATTCTTCCTGACCCATAGGTTCCGCTTCGAGCAGCGCTGGCTTGATAACCAGGATTTTCGTACGAGATTCCGATACAACATCTTTCTGAACGTCACGCTCAATAATGCGGGAATGACACCCGGTACGGTCTATCTGGCCTTGTACAATGAGCTTTTCATCAATGGGGAGCGCTCTATCGGCGGCGGTAGGAGTGTAGAATTATTCGATCGTAATCGTTTTTATTCTGGTCTCGGCTATGTGTGGAGTACGAAGCTCCGAAGCCAACTCGGGTGGATGCGGCAGACCACAGATGTCTGGTCCAAAGATCAGCTCCAAGTAAGTATGCATCACAACTTTTAATAAAAAAATGGCTCTAAACTTCAGTTTAGAGCCATTTTTTTTGAGGCTTATGATAAATTAAATTCATTACTTTTATAATATAGTGAAAAATCAAAGTCTCTATTTTTAAAATAATAAATTGAATAAAAATTTTATTTCAATAAAGTATGTAATTGGATAGGTTTCGAAGTGTTACAGTTTTTTATCAAGGCCTCGTACACACATATTTAATCTTCCAATTTTTTGCCCCACCATACTGGAGGCAGTGTCCGTTTTGGTATAAATTATTTATCTTCGCAAATAAAATTCCTGTTGCATAAGCAAAAATGGAGCAAGGCTATGAAAATATTGATCGTAAATAACAGTGTCATTCCCGTGCAGCTATATGGCGGTACGGAGCGAGTCATCTGGGGATTGGGTAAAGAACTGGTGAAACTTGGTCATGAGGTGACATTTTTGGTGAAAACGGGTTCGTATGCTGACTTTGCTAAGGTCATTCACATGGATGAGTCGAAATCCATCGTAGACCAAATAACGGAAGACTATGATGTGGTGCATTTTAATTTTAGGCCGGAAGGATTGGAAAAACTGAGGATGCCCTATATCGTTACGATCCATGGCAACTCCAATGATCAGCAGGAAATGGATCAAAACACCGTGTTTGTCTCTCGAAATCACGCTGCTCGGTATAATTCCACATCCTATGTGTACAATGGGCTGGATTGGAGCGAATATACGACTCCCGATTTAAAAAATAAAAGGCAGTATTTTCACTTTTTGGGAAATGCGGCATGGCGGGTGAAAAATGTAGCAGGCGCCATCGATGTCATCAAAAAAACAAAAACGGAGCGTCTGAAAGTCTTAGGTGGTGTGCGTTTTAATTTCAAAATGGGTATCCGGCTGACCTTCTCCCCCAAGGTGAGTTTTGCAGGCATGGTGGGCGGAAGGGAAAAATTCGAGCTACTCAATGGGTCAAAGGGACTGATTTTTCCAGTAAAATGGCACGAGCCCTTCGGATTGGCGATCATAGAGAGTCTGTATTATGGGTGTCCGGTATTCGGTACGCCATATGGTTCCCTGCCAGAGTTGGTACATCAAGGTGTGGGCTTTTTATCCAATAAATCAGATGAACTCGCCGAAGCGGTATTGAAAGCAGACCAATACGAACGGGAGGAGTGCCATGCCTACGCTGTGGAAGAATTCAATGCCAGGAAAATGGCGCTGGCATATCTAAAGAAATACGAGCTGGTCATGGATGGTAAGCCATTGAATAGTACGCCCCCTAAACTTATCGAAGTACAGACTAAAAAATGGCTGGAGTGGCAGTAGTTTCGTCCTTTGGGATTGGTGTGGCGAGTATATAGGTGAAAAAAATAATAGCTAGAAGTTTGGATTAAAAGGTGTGCAAAATATCCTTAGTCGTGGTCCATGTTTTGTCTGAGTGATCTCTAAAACGAATTTAGGTATTGGCCTAAGTATATGGTTATTAGACGTTAAGATATGTAGAAATAAAAATTTGATTTTTTTTCCTCAAATGATTTGGTCATTGTTTTTTTTTTTTATGTTTGTGTCATCATTAACATTTTAAATCTTACTCTATGCACAAAACACCAAATGTAATAGCCATCAAAAGCAAGTAGGGATCCATCATTCCCTATGTACCTGCTGCTGATAAACCGCCCTCGAGATGCCTTTTTAGAAATAACATAGGCACGCCTGAAGCCACAGATCACCCCACCATTAGGAAGTGATCTTTCACACTGCGACCACGACTTTATGTGAATAATTACATACAGTCCACCATATCTACGTAGCAACAGAAAAAAACCAGACTGGACGGGATTTCTTGTCCTGTACGATCGTACCGAAAATGCAACAACGAACTCACCATCAATACGATTGACTTTGGTGGTGACTTTCGGAAAGCGGCTTAGTGATCTTTGTAGAAGTTTGTATCGGAAAGGAAAAAGAACCGAAGCACCAGGTGTATGAGACCAGAGTGCTCCAGTCATATTTATTAAATACATTTTAAAAACAACTCAAATGAACAAAAAGTTTGTTTTAGGGCTCGTGTTTGCCCTATTTTGTGGATTTTTTATTACGTCGTGTAGTAAGGATGAGCCAATAAAGATAGGCAGCTCAAAGAGCTATAATCATTCCGAAAAGGAACGAGCTTTTTTCCGCTTTAAGAAAAATACTGGGATTCAATCCCGCAATGCCAAAAAGTACAGACTCACACCAGAAGTGGTAAAAGTTCACCAATTTGTACTTTCAGAAAATGAGAAGCACAATTTTGCGGAAGGCATCCAAGATAAGGTAGGTAGCCCCCTTTGGGATCAAGCATATACCTATAAATCTAGCGGTGCGGCTTATTATGTTTTGATACCATTATACCATAGTGGCAGGGGGATAGTGAATGGATTCATCTCAGGGTTGGATCAAGGGCGGGGCATTGTACTAAATGGTCTCACACGGCAGAATCTTACAAAGGATTTTAATCAAAATACTGCGATCAAGAGGAGTGCACTTACCATATTGGCAAAGCAAGAAATCCTCATCCATGGGCAGGTTAGTACGGAAGTAGATAATGCACTATGCTATATTGAAAATATTGGCCTTGGCGCTGCCAGTACAATCAATGCGAATGCCCTGTACGCTACAGAAAACCCATGCACGCCAGAGCTGAAACAAATCTGCGTCGACCAGACAGGTGGGTACCACTGGCTCGGGGGAATAGAGCACATCCCATTGCACCTAGATCATGACCAAGACGGAATAATAAATCACTTGGATCAGGATTGGTTGGAAATGTCAGCAAGGTTTGGTATAACTCAAGATCAATTTACCAATTTCATCCTAGAAGGATGGGAAGAGCATATGCAAGGTGAGTTTGGAGATTACTATGAGTTCTGGGATGATTATGGAGACTTTTATGATGACTATAATTTTGAGGATGGTTCTGACCTTGATCTCGATGGTTTTCTTTCTTCTTTATCAGAGTTTTGGGATGGTATCGGTGAGTGGTTTGGTGATTTTTGGTACGAAGTAGGAGATGGATGGGGTGATTTTTGGGATGGTATTGGAGATTGGTTTGATGGGATCTTTCGGGAAGATATTCGATGTCCATGGGATGCCAAATCTGATAAGCCCGAGATATCTACAAGATCACTAGAGTGCTTTAGCTTTTATGCATGGGATTGTGGAGGGAATTCTGATGAAAATTGGTGGAGCTTTTATGATGGGTATGATGCGGCTTCGGTATTGAGACATCGATTGTTAACTTACTGGAAAAACAATCTAGAGGGTCAGGTAGACTTTGGGGTATTAATGAATCTAGCATCTCAGTCTGGATGTGATCCGGTATCAGGAAATTTTGAAGATTGTATAGGGGAGTATTTTGATACACACCGAAAAGAGTTACTAAGTTACTTTTTTGGTCAGGAATACGAAGGGTATGATTATATGCCGATGATGCTTCATTTCGCACAGACATGTGAGCTTACCCACTCCGAATCGAACTATCATGCCTGCATAAAATCAAAGGTCAATAAGATGGTGTCGCAGTTCAAGCTAGACCATCCTGAGATAGGTGCCAGCATTGATGCACTCCTAGCAGAGAATACTGGAGTAGATGCGCTTCACCACGTGGAACTAAGCGTGTACACCATGCTACAAGATGCCGAATACTTAGAAATGGTATCAGCTTCGATCGGTTGGTCGCCTATCATGTGGGAGATCGCAAAAGAATTGGTTGGTGATAAGGCTGTGGATGTAATGATAAGTTTAGTTCCCGGTTTTGATCATGCAGATGAGCTTAAAGATGCAATAAAAGGTGCCAAGAATGGAAACTGGCTAGAATTTTCATTTGAAGTTGGAAAAATATTTGCCCACTACACACCATGGGGTAGGATGCTCAAGATCGCCGCAGCTAGCTCGGACATGTATTTTTTCTGCAAGAAGGTGGAGAAATTGTGGGATGTCGTATCTAAATATTCCAACGATGTGGTTTCACGTATGTGGGACATCGTGAAAACTGTTCCCTTTGAGTTAAGAACTAATAAAAAGGTAGTAGAAGGCTTCTGCAAAGCAATCAAACGCGGGAACAAAACTACCGCCGAAATGGTTGTCTATGCAAAGGATGTAGATTACCTTACAAATTCAGGACTAAGTCATATTTTTAGGGGCACAGCCTCAGGTGGCGTACACCACATCGCTGCCTTGGTGGAGAATCCAAGTTTGTATAAGATACATAAGCGAACTCCTACGAGCAATGGCTGCTATAAAGCTACGATCTATAAAAATGGTGTTCCTATGGCACAGGATAAAGATTTTTTTCCCGATGACTGGGATGAGTTTAAGGTGATTGATGAAATAAAATTTGCATGGCCAAATAAGATTTTAATTGATGAAGAAAGAGATCCATACGCATATTGGGGCTATATGTCCAATGGTCAAAGAATCAAGATTGTACTTAATTCGAATGGGTCACTAAGAACGTGTTTTCCACAATAAAAAGTTTGAAGAATGGAAGTTGGTTTTGGAGTTTCAATAATACCGAGAAAGGAGTATAGAGATTCAATTAGATTGTTATTGTATCCACCCTACGTAAGTCAAATTATTAACAGATTTATGTTTGAATTTGACACGATTGAAAAGGTGGACAAGGCAATAAAGAAGATAAAGGATGCTATCGATCTGGATAAACAGTACAATATAGGTAATAATGATTATTCAATTTCTCTGAGTAAAGAATTTGTTACGTTTGATCTGCTTTGGGACAAATCTGATGATCCACTTGAGGAGTTTTACCCCTTGGAAGTTCCTTCAGATGATTTTTTAGATCTGCTTTATAAATTAAAAAATTTTATCGAGCAATTTGAATCCTGTCAAATCCCCGGTGTAATCCCTGCCTCAAAATTGGATACTTGGACCTGTGTGCCGAAGGAATACGTCAAGCTTGAGTGGTGGGAGCATCAAAAAGATCAGAAGAATGGAGCCTAGGCTCCATTCTTTTTACTTACCTTTGGTGAGTGATTCAAACTCGGTAGATGGAGCACCTTTTGATTGTAATTGACCGAAATGCTGGACTACCTGCCTCAAGCTCAGGTGGCGTACACCACATCGCTGCCTTGGTGGAGAATCCTAATTTGTATAAGATACAAAAGCGAACTCCTACGAGCAATGGCTGCTATAAAGCTACGATCTATAAAAATGGTATTCCTATGGCACAGGATAAAGACTTTTTTCCCGATGACTGGGAGGAGTATCAAGTTATTGATGCCATAAAGATTGCATGGAGCAATAAAGTGTTTCGACCAGATTTATCTAATAACAGTTACATTGGTTCCTACAACGGACAGAAAATCCAAATGTATATTTCAAATAATACCATTATTTCAGCATTCCCATATCATGGAAACTAATAAAAGCATATTTCTTGAAAAATTTGATTATTACGAGTTTCAATATCTTGTCACATCGAAGGGTATTCGAGCCATAAAAGCTCATGTTATGCCTTTTGATGAGCATTTCGGTTATTTTTATTCTTTATACAATACTGAAGAAAAGTGCACGGATATTTTAAAAATCATAAAAAGTATTGAACCTGATCAAAAGGTTACTTTGAGCGGATGCAACGAAAATTTTATTGAAATTTCTTCCCTTAGAACTAGTTTCTTTGTAACCTTACCTGGGTTTTTTCCTGTCGATCTGCCTACGCACTATTTTTGTAAATTTATCATGGAATTAAGGGATTGGATAAGTAATTTATCAAATAATCAAATCCCTGGTGTGATCCCGTCTTCAAAATTGGATACCTGGACCTGTGTGCCGAAGGAATACTGAGTGGTGGGAGCATCAAAAAGATCAGAAGAATGGAGCCTAGGCTCCATTCATTTTACCTACCTTTGGCGGGTGATTCAATCTCGGCGGATGAAGGACCTTTTGATTGTAAATGACCGAAATGGTGGCCTCACATCCTCTGGCGGTGTACACCACATCGCTGCCTTGGTGGAGAATCCGAGT